>Ga0163153_10007526_pt1 | contig 11685 bp, 11 predicted proteins | sample OliLakLV19MP6IB1_FD_148629 | JGI IMG/M metagenome (GOLD analysis project Ga0163153, IMG submission 148629) | Freshwater microbial mat bacterial communities from Lake Vanda, McMurdo Dry Valleys, Antarctica - Oligotrophic Lake LV.19.MP6.IB-1 | ecosystem: Environmental > Aquatic > Freshwater >... | reverse complement strand
CTCTGAATCTCTTTTATATTATTCGGCCAGTCGATTGTGTCGAGTCCTGAAAGGAGACGGTCTGCGTATGCAGTAATACGCATAAACCACTGACGCATCTGCTTTTTCTCTACAGAAAAGCCACCGCGCTCAGAAATAAGTGTGCCGTTTTGCCCGTCAAGGACTTCGTCATTTGCGAGTACGGTACCAAGCTCTGTACACCAATTGACCTCTGCAAAGCCCTCATACGCAAGGCGATACCTCATGAGTACATCCTGCTTCTCCTTTGGGTTTTTCATCTTCCACTCTACCGCGGTAAATACAGGGGTGTTTTCGTCGCACACCGCATCCACCTTTCCATTTCCCTCTTTTGCAAATTTCTTTACCAGGCTCTCGATCGGCTGTGCTTTGTTTTTTGTCTTGTCATACCATGAGTTGTAAATATGTAAAAAGATCCACTGAGTGAACCGGTAGAATTCAGGGTCAGTTGTATTTACTTTTCTGTCCCAGTCATAGGAGAGCCCGATAATGCCGAGCTGTTTTTCAAATGTTTTTACGTTTTCAAGTACCGCTTTTCTTGGGTGAATATTGTGAGTGACCGCATATTGCTCTGCAGGCAGGCCAAATGCATCGTAGCCCATCGGATGGAGCACATTGAAGCCCTGCATGCGCTTCATGCGTGCGTAGACGTCGGAGCCAATATAGCCCTTTGGATGCCCTACATGGAGCCCGCTACCAGAAGGATATGGAAACATATCAAGCACGTATTTCTTTTTCTTTTTAGAGTCGTTTGAAGCACGATACACTTTTTTCTTTGCCCATTCTTTTTGCCATTTTTTCTCGATTGCGCTGTGGTTGTATCGCTTCATATGGATGCATCATACAACAAAAAAACTCTTCATGCAAAAACACTCCGACCTGAGTCGAAGTGTTTTAGATTTATATATCTAGTATTTACTCTTATTAGAAATTGACTGGCTTTCGCATATTTTCTATATTTTCTGGAAGCACTGCCTGTCTGAAGCAAGACTCACCAGCTTTATATGAGCTCCAAACTCCATAGTCATTGTAGTAAGGATCACCATACGGATACACAGGTGAAGCTTCCCGTTTATCATCAGAATTCATATTAAATGTCGCGCAGAGTTTAAACGTAGTCACATCGATTACTTTATATTCATAGGGTGCACCTGAATTCCTGTCCTCTATTTGTAATCCGTACGAATACACACTCGCAACTTCATCAAGTGTTGCTGGCAGTTTAGCACTTGTTCGATAATACTCTCTGACCTGGTTTGAAATATTCTGTAAATCAGAAACTTTCAACTGATCCTGCTTCATCATCCGCTGAGTCCGCGGACTGCCGATCACGCTGAAACCGAGGATAATCGCAATAATAACTAAAATAAGTGCACATATCGCAGAAATCTTTGAAGTTCGTGCTGTTATTTTATTACGCACATCAGCAATATAATAGCTGAACACTGCAGTAGCAACAATCAGGATACTGAGGACTTTAAGAAGAAAACCTGTGGTGAGGTCTTGTCCATCGAGGAAATAGTATACGACTGCGACCAAGTCTCCGACAATGAGGCCTCCTGAAATGAAAAGTGTAATATATGAAAGCCACTTGCGGATAACTGATATATTTTCTGTAGCATCTTTTTCAATAAGCCACATGAGTAGGATGTAGATTGGAAATATGATAATGAGCGTTGCAACCGGAAAGCTGATGGATGATGCACTATAATAAGAGTACGAACTGGTAACAGCTGGGTAGGCTTTGTTAATGACCGTAAACAGCAAGTTGAGTAAGGCTGCGGCTGATGCATACAGCGTGACCATAGCACCTAGATTGAGAAAAACATCTTTTGCATGAGAACGCGGTTGTGAAGTCGATTGTAAAGTATTGGGTTCCATAACGTAATGTTAATAGTAATGAATCTATTATACCATAAAAGTCTGACGGAAAGATAACCTAAATCAGGCTACATCATATTTCGTCTTGCGTCGCTAATAAAATACGACGTGAGAAATCAAAAATATGAGGAGCCTTTGTTAGTGATACGGTGACGAGAATTTTTGATTTTGGAACGAGGAGTTCTTCAAATTTGGAAACTAGATTCTAAACTCCATGACGTCGCCGTCTTTAACGATGTATTCTTTTCCTTCTGTTCTGACCAGTCCCTTTTCACGAGCAATGCCATATGAACTCGCATCAAGGAGATCTTTCCAAAAGACCACTTCAGCTCGGATGAATTTGTCTTTAAAGTCGGTATGAATCGCTGTTCCTGCAAGGGGCGCCGTCCAACCTCGTCCTATCGTCCACGCACGAGTTTCTTTTTCGCCGGTTGTAAAATAGGTAATCAGATTCAAAAGCAAATATCCTGCTTTGATGAGGTCATCTATACCATCCTCCTTCGCCGAGGCATCGGAGGATAAGTCCCCCAAAAGAGCTTCTCTCATTTCGTCTCGTTCTGACCCTTCAAAATCTTTGAGTTCATTCTCGATTCCTGCATCAATAATTACATATTGAGCTTTTTGTTCTTTCATGAAATTCATCAATTTTTCCCATCGCCCGTCTGGAGTATTCTCCAGATTAGGCGCACCTGCTTTTTTATTGAGCCCATACATGATTGGCTTCATTGTAAGCAGATGCAGACCTTTCACCACCAAAGCTTCTTTTTCAGACCATTCAAGCTGGTTTAAGAGCTTACCTGCATCAAGCTGAGCTTTCGCTTTTTCCAGCACCTCTGCTTCAAAGATCGCTTCCTTACCTCGGGCGTCCGAAGGATTAGACTCTCCTCGCTTTACATCTTTCTGTACATTTGAAATACGCTTTAGGACTGTATCTTGATCTGCTAGTACTAGCTCGAGGTTGATCACTTCGATATCTGAAACAGGGTCCACACCGCCATGCACATGGATAACGTTTGAGTCATCAAAAATACGTACAATCTCAAGGATTGCATCCACCTCACGAATATTCTGGAGAAATTTGTTTCCAAGACCTTCACCTTCAGATGCACCTTTTACCAAACCTGCAATATCCACAAATTCAATAATCGCAGGAATTGTTTTTTGAGTTTTAGAGAATTCTGCGAGCTTGTACAGTCGCTCATCAGGCACAGCTACTACACCAACAGATGGGTCGATGGTACAGAATGGATAGTTCTCTGCCGGTACAGACTTCTTTGTAAGTGCATTAAAAAGCGTCGATTTCCCGACATTTGGAAGCCCTACAATACCGATAGAAAGTGACATATAAAAGCATTATTACACAAAAAATGCTTTTTTAAAAGATTCCCATAAGTCGTCACAGAAGGGCTGTAGATAGCGGGAACGGTGTCTCACGCAGTGTCGCCACTGACCTTTTTTCTTTGAGTGTACTGTATAATTAATATCGTATGCAGAAAGAAAAAAAAGCCACAATTCGAGTTGTTACATACAACGTTCATTTTGGAGAAGATACTGAAAGTATCATTCGGCTTTTCCGCACTAATAAGAACTTGGCAAAAGCGGATGTGATTTTATTCCAAGAAATTGAGGATCACTTTGCAGAAGTGCTCCCGCGCGCAAGGTCAATCGCTGAAGCGTTAGGGTTTCATTTTTTCTATGCAGCTTCTCGGTCACTAAACCTAAATACGCACGGCATTGCCACGTTAAGTAAATTCCCAATTATAAAAAATACCACTCTCAAATTACCTAAATATGTCATTACCTATCGACACCAGCAAAGAATCGCTCTGCTTTCAAACATTCAAGTTGGGAAAAAAGATATAACACTTGCCAATATTCATCTCGACGCACGTCTCAATGCAGGAGATCGAATCGACCAGCTCGATCATGCTATTAGAAAAGTTAGAGAATTATTTGGACAAGATATTATTTTGGGCGGCGATTTTAATACTCTGCCATTTTTTTTGCTAGGCAAGTTGTTCCCTATCGGCTTTCAAAATCAAGGGGAGCGTGTGCACAATCATTTGGTTACCAAATTTTTCGTCAATTGTGCTGGAAGATCCGTGCCAACTTTTAGGAAAATGGGGCTTCGAATGCGACTGGATCATATTTACACCGACAATTTACTAATTGTGGCCTGGGGAATAGAAGACGATAAGGGAATCTCAGATCATTTTCCACTGTGGGCCGATATAGAAATCTAATATTGCTTCATAAATTTAACAAAAAATATTTCAAGAAAACGCTTAAAGATATTTCTTTTTTCCCATTTATCTTGGTTAATTTGTTTGGACTTACTCAGATCATCGGCAAACATGTGATCCAACTTTTTACCAAATTTCACGTCCAATATTCCGATGACATTTTCTTCATTGAGAGCTACGGATCGTAAATCCATGTTTGCAGAACCTATTATCGACCACTTACTATCAATGGACAAAATTTTACTATGCATCATGGTTGGCTGATATTCATAAATCTTAATCCCCGCTTGCATGAGCGTATTATAGTGATAGTGAGTCGCATGGCGAATCGCTTTTGCATCCGTACTGTTGTTTGGAATTAAAATCGAAACATCCACACCTGCCTCAGCTCTTTCTATCAGTGCCTTAAAAATATATTGGTCAGGAACCAAGTAAGAGTTTGTGATGCATACTTTCTTTTGAGCACACCTAATAGAAAGCCAGATCATTTTACCCAATGGCTCAGTGTCTGAAGCAGGCGAACTTATCACACTGACATAGCGATTGGAAGAAGTTTTTGTAGACGGTTGTGTAAGTGGGTAAAATGTTTGCCCTATCAAGATCTCACCATTAGTACCCGCCCACAGCTGTGCAAAAGCTGACTGGAGACTCTGAGCCATCTCACCGGTTACCTCGAACATTGTATCTCGCCACTGGCTCTCGTTTTCTGCATTCCCGAGCCATTTGTCTGCAATAGCCGCCCCTCCAATAAACCCAGTGGTTCCGTCTATTACGATCGCTCTCCGATGCGTACGTTTGTGATATCGAGAGATCTTTCCAAATCGAATTGGACGAAATGTGTCTACTTTTCCTCCCGCTTTTTCCAATTCATTAAATTTATCTTTTGGAGCATACCAACACCCAAACCCATCAAGAAGAACTCTGACCTCAATTCCATCTTTTGCTTTTTGAATAAGAATATCAAGAACCTTTGTACTTATACTGCCATCCTCCCAAATATAGACTGTGCACGTAATACTTTTTTGCGCATGCTGTAGAGCAGCAAGAAGTGCGGGGAAAAATTCATTCCCATTTTTTAAAATTTTCACATCATCTCCATACTTTAATGGAGAATTTGAGAGTGAAGAAATTGCTTGTAAAAAATCTTCGGAGTCAACTTTGTATACACCCTCGATAAATCGATCCGGTACATCATCACCAAATCGGAAAAACAAGCTCAAAATAAGAACCGCGAGAGCAATTATCCCTGCGATTACCAGTCCTGCAATGGCCCACGGACCGAGTATTTCATATCCATATGACATATACCATATTCTATGTTAATTTTATATTAAATGCAATTTTTTCTTTTCAGTATCTAGTTCAACCTCATCTTAATATTTACGTATCACCCCTTTCACAATTGCTGCAATTTTTAGATCATACTCTGGATAGATTGGTTTGTAGTTTTTATTGGCTGGCATAAGATAAACTTGGTTCCCCTTTTTTTTGTAGTACTTCATTGTCCATCCGCCATCGATTTCCGCAATGACGATGTCGCCGTCTTTCGGGTCACTTCTTCGTTCCACGATTACTAGATCTCCTTCTTTGATTCCCTCTTCAATCATCGAGTCGCCTTTCACTTCGAGTAGATAGGTCGAGTCTCTGCGCTGTATAAGATACCGGTCAAGACTCAACGTGTCGAGGTTTTGTTCTTCTGCCAGAGTAGGAATACCAGCTTCGACAAGTCCAAGAAGAGGTATCTCGCCGATCATCTTGCTCGGGAGGAGTTTACCATTGTTGTCCTTTGTGACCACACCGTCATACACAAGCTTGTTGACCAGCTTGAAAACCGCATTTTTGGATTTGAAACCAACAAGAGACATGATCTCTTGGTAGCTCGGCATACGCCGCTGCCTTTCGTAGAACGCGATGATTTTGTTCTTCTGAAAAAAATAATTATCTTCCATAACAATAGTGCTCATTTTAAATGACTAAAAAATGAAGGAGGCAAAACCAAATGACCGAGCAAACCAGCTCCCCCTACTCTGATGTCTTCGAAGACTCAAGATGCTGTCGATTATGACCTTGTGTCGACGCGCCTCTTTTACATATGAGAGGCCTTTGATGATCTTTCGGTCAATTGTATCATTTAATGCATGAAGTTCATCTCGTAATACTTTTTCTAGGTTTTGTTTGCTCATGTTTTTTTGTGGTTAATGCCGATAATTTAGAACTTTCTTAAATGAATTCAGTTCGAGGCGCAATCCTTTTTCTTTTCTATGCTGTACATTACTGCGTTGAAAAGAAAAAGGTGAAGCAATAAAGAAATGGATCATTTAGGGTGTTCTTGTACTAATTCATTATAGGTGAACGTTTGTTCACCGTCAAGAAAAACAGCTGTGGATAGTATTTTTGGAAACAAAAAACACTCGAGTGCAAGTGCACTCGAGTGTTTTTTGTTCATATCTCTTGTCTCTATACTTGTCTCCCCCCTACTCCGGCAATTTCAGCATCGGAATAATTTGTTTTTTTCGAGAAACAATTCCCGGCAAAACCTGCGTATCCCCTTCGCGCGATACACCAAATGAGAGTGCAATAATATCTTTAATAAGTTCATTGTATGTAAACACCGTTGCCTCTTCTTTCAAAATATCCACTACAAAGAAGAGAACATCGTCTACATCACTTTCACTTGCAACAATGTCTTTAATTGCAGTTATGAGTGAGTCTTTTCGGTCAAGAACTAACTGCGGATTTGTTGTCTCAACCACAGATACACGGAAATTTTTACTACCTATTTCTGTTTTCTTACTATCAAGATGCACAAGTCCTGCATCAGTAAAATCTGACACATCTGACTTTGCATCAAACATTTCTGTTGCATGTTCAGAAATTTCAATACCGAGTTTCTTTGCAAGCATTTCTGCAACATTTTTGTCGTGTGGAGTTGTGGTTGGAGAACGAAATTCAAGCGTGTCAGAAAGGATACATGAAAGCATAATACCCATCATATTTTCCGGCATTGTTTCTGCGTGAGAACCAAGCAAGTCAAAAATAACTGTGGCAGTCGATGCATGAGGTTTGAGTGTTACTTCGATTGGACTCGATGTTGAAAGCCCACCAACAAGACGATGATGGTCGATAATCTGTAGGATACTTGTTTCCAAAATATTCGAAAAAAGTTCCTGTGGATTGTTTGTGTCCACAATCACCACATCTTCTTTTGGGCTCACAGCTTCTAGAAGCGCAGGCTCAGGGATTTCCCAACAGTTCAAGACGAACGCTGTTTCTTTATTCAAAGACCCGAGCACATAAGGCACGGCATCAAAAGTAGTATGTGCATTTAAATACCATGCCCACAAAATTGCACTTCCTGTTGCGTCTGTATCGGGAGAGATGTGTCCAAAAACTTTTACCATAATTGAGTTAATTTATATTAAAAAAGGGAAAGAAAAGTGAACCAAATTTTACATTAATCCCTTGAGTTTATCTTTATGCTTCTGCATCACTTCCATTGAAGCAGTCATCTGATCCTTACCTTCCAGCTTCATTTTTTCTTGCACTTCAGCACCGATCTTCTGGAAAAGATCTGGATTTTTCTCGATCATATTAAATATCTTTTCTTGCTCGGCTTCAGGAACGCCCTTCATTTTTGAGGCAAGCATTTTCTTTAAGAAAAAAGTTTTGAGTGACATATGTACTCTAATATACTATAATTTAAGAGAATTACAAACCTATGAAGCAACGTTCCTCCAAAAAAACTTCTCACAAACTCCCCTATTTTATTTTTACCCCTATAATCCCTATTTTAGTTGCGGGTTTACTCATGAGTTACTACCATATACCTTTCAGCAATTTGATCTCATTTGAGTTCTATCAAAATCTTGCAAACCCTTCGGTGCGAATGCTCTACATTCAAGAAGGTTGGCGCAAAGAACAAGTGGCTGAGTCCGTCGGCAAAAAAATGGGGTGGGATGAGAAAGAAAAACAAGAATTTCTCAATGCGCATATCGCGCTTGGAATGCAAACTTCTGAAGGTTTCTATTTTCCTCAAAACTACATGATACTGAAAGACACTGACCCAAAAGACGTGAGTAAACTCATGATCAATACCTATGAAAAGAAAACGAGCGGGATCAAGCGCAGCAAAAACTCGCAGGTCTTAAACGCTGACACAGCACTCATTGTGGCCTCAATCATTCAAAGAGAAGCTGCTGGAAAAGGTGACATGCGTCTCATTTCTGGTATTATTTGGAACCGTATTTTTTCTGGCATGAAGCTCCAAATGGACGCGACACTCCAGTATGCAAAAGGAGACGAGGATCTTTGGTGGCCTCAAGTAAAATCTGAAGACAAATATATTGTCTCGCCGTATAACACATACAAAAACAAAAACCTTCCCCCGACTGCAATCGCAAACCCTGGATTTGCTGCACTCGAAGCAGCGTACAATCCGCAAAAAACAGAATGCATCTTTTATCTTCACACCAATAACAGAAAAATACACTGTGCAAGGACATACGAACAGCACAAGAGGAATATAGAGGAGTATTTATAACTGAGCATCACCCACTTCATATACTTGGAGCGGTCTCTCCTGTACGGTTTTTTTCATTTCTTCCGCAATTTTCCAACCGAGCTCTGATTCACGACCAGAGGTAAAGACACTTTGGTCTCCATGCATGCAGTCAAGAAGCACTTTCTTATAGGCACCTTTGCTTTCTGAAGAAGGGCTACTGTACACACTCTCTGTGCCGTCTTTCCATACGACAGTCACCGCAGTAAAAGATTTAAGAAGTCCCTTGCCCAGTCGCAGTCGCACCGGTACGTCTTTAAAATCGGGCAATGAAGAATAAAATGTCATACTCGCATATGTTTCAGTCGAAGAATTTTCTTTGACACCGTTGTGTTCCAGATACCCCGCATACTGCCCTCTTTGTGCAGAATTTTTTTCAATTGAAAGCGACTCAAACACATTTTCTCGTGCAGACTGTATTTCACTTGAGGTCTCATGTGGACCGACTGTTCGAAGCGCAAGAGCAATCATCTGCAATGCATGATTTTGACCAACATCAAAGACCACACCGAGCGAGTCGTAAAATTCACCTCTTCCGTCTACCGTTACAGTCTCAAGCAGGTCCACACGGATTTCCTGTATATTATCTGCATTCCATTTCTCTCGAAGTGGCTCTGTACTGCGCACTCTCACAATATCCTGAAGCGATGTTTTTACCATGTAATGGTCGATCCGGTACATTTGCTCTCTTTTGAAAAGAGAGTCAGCAAGCACATTTAAACGTTCAGATGACTCTCGGTTGTATCCAAAAGGCTTTTCTACCAATATCCGTGCCCACCCGAGCTCGTCGCTACACGGTACACTTAAACCGGACTCTTTGAGACAGGTAAGTATAGACTCATAGTATTGAGGAGACACAGACAAGTAGTAGAGCTTGCTTGAGCACTGCGTAAAGCCTTCCTCAACCCTATCCACATGAGCTTTCAGTCCAGTGTAGGAATCAAGCGTCGCAAAATCCCCCTGTACATAATTGAAAAGTTTTACAAAATCTTCTCTTTTTTCATGAGGAATAAGGACACTTCTCACAAAGTCTTCTATGTCGGTCTTTGAAAAAGGTCTACGTGAAAAGCCGGTAAACTGTATCCTTTCTGGAAGCAGTCCTTCACAATACAAGTCGAAAAGCGAAGGGAGTATCTTTTTTTGAGAAAGGTCTCCTGTAATACCGAAGATAATTATTTGAGTTGGGATGTTCATATTCTGATTCATATCCCAATATTGTATACTATATGCATGAAGAAAAGCATCCTTATCGTAACACTCGCACTATCGGGTTTTTTATTTTTATTTCTCGCACATAAAATAAACCTCCCTGCAGCAGACCTCGGGCGACATATTAAAAATGGAGAGATCTTTGTGCATGCAGGCGAATACGGGATTTCACGGAGTGCACTGCTTCATACTAACTTCTTTTCTTTTACCTACCCTGACTTTCCATTTATCAATCACCACTGGGGAAGCGGAGTCCTGATGTATTTAATTTTTACACTCTTCGGCTGGAGCGGGCTCTCTCTTGCATACATTTTCATTGCGCTTGGTGCATTTGTCCTCGCATTTCTCGCAATCAAAGACAAAGCACCACTCTATGCAAGTCTTCCTCTCTCGATCTTCTTGATCCCACTCATCGCCGAACGAGTGGAGGTACGCCCCGAAGTGCTCAGCTACTTTTTTATAGCCCTCTGGATATATCTTCTCACAAGATACACGGAAAACAAGCTTGCAAAAAAATATCTATATGCACTTCCACTCGTAACTATCCTCTGGGTCAATACTCATATTTATGCAATATTTTCTCCCCTTATTATCGGAACATTTCTTTGTGAAGCACTCATTCGAAGAGATCGAGAAAAGGTAAAGATATTTGCTGTACTATGCGGACTCGGATCTGTTGCACTTCTTGTCAGTCCATATGGTCTCGAGGGTGCACTCTACCCGTTTAAAATATTTCAAAATTACGGATACCTAATCGCTGAAAACCAGTCAATTGAATTTCTTCAGAACCTGAATTTCTCTAATCCAAATTTCCTCTGGTGGAAAATCACTGCATCTCTTGGAGTGGTGGTCAGTATGTTCGCCCTGAAAAAAGACAGGCGGCAATTTCCCATTGCACTCGGACTTATCTTTCTTGCATTCGCTGGTCTAAGTTTTTTTGGTATTAGAAATCTCAGTCTCTTTGGTCTCGTTTCTCTTCCATTTTTAGGGGCACTTTTTGGGATATTTTTCAAGAAAATCAACACAAAAGAATCAAAAGAAGTGGCATGGGCATGGTCTCTCGTAATCTCGCTCATCCTCGTCATTTGCATCTCTGTACGCTTTAATTCACGACTACCGGGCACAGGCAGGTGGGGACTGGGCTTGTTGCCTGGCAATACAGCATCTGTCGATTTTGTAAAGCAAAACAATATTCACGGTCCTTTTTTCGGAAACTATGACATCGGTGGGATGCTCATTTACTCACTCTTTACTCCGGAACATAAAGAAAAAGTATTTGTAGACAACAGACCCGAAGCATACCCAAACAAATTCTTTACAGATACCTACGTCCCGATGCAAGAAAACCCTATAATCTGGAAAGCAAAGTCAGAGGAATATAATTTTAACGCAGTGTGGTTTTACCGACTGGACTCCACTCCATGGGCCCAAAATTTCCTCATCTCTCTTGTTAAAAATAGTGAATGGGCACCCGTATTTGTAGACGACTATACGATTATTTTCCTCAAGCGTACTGGGTCAAACGCAGAGCTCATTTCTCGATTTGAACTTCCTCAAAGCATGTTTATGGTAAAATAAATATGAAGATCTCTATTATTATCCCCGCATACAACGAAGAGAAGACCTTGCGAGAGGTGCTCCAAAAAGCAAAAGAAGCATTTGAAGGATGCGACTATGAAATACTTTTTGTAGACGACGGCTCAACAGACAGTACCCAAAATATTGCCCAAAGCATGCAAGACGGGCACATGCGCATACTCACCCACCAGGTAAACC
>Ga0163153_10007525_pt1 | contig 11686 bp, 11 predicted proteins | sample OliLakLV19MP6IB1_FD_148629 | JGI IMG/M metagenome (GOLD analysis project Ga0163153, IMG submission 148629) | Freshwater microbial mat bacterial communities from Lake Vanda, McMurdo Dry Valleys, Antarctica - Oligotrophic Lake LV.19.MP6.IB-1 | ecosystem: Environmental > Aquatic > Freshwater >... | reverse complement strand
GTGGCTGGTTGGCTCTTTATTAGCTTGCACATCATATCGGTTATTAGTTTACTCTTCAATTTTAATCTCTTACCGCTCTACTTTAGCTGGAATCCTTGGGTCAATCCGATAATCCCCGGCACATTAGCCTACATTATTTTACTTATTATAGCCTGCACGTCTACTGACGCTATGGTTAGTAAGCTAAAACCTCAACGGTGGAAATTTATTCAGCGTTTCGTCTATCTGGCTTATTTGGCAGCTATACTACATTTATTATTTGTTCGTCCCGCTGCTATCAAAAATATCCTCGGATATATCCTGCTGACAGTCATCTTTATAACCGTTAGCAGTCAGCTCTATTGGTTCTTGGTCACTGCCGGCAGAAAAAGATTTAAAACCACCGGCGCTCTCGTCGGTTTTGGTCTGATCGCTCTAGCTATTATTAGTTTCTATCTGACCTATCGTGCTCATCAATAGCGATTAGCTAGCGATATTACTAGGTTCTTATTTTTTTAATGACTGCTTGTATGTCAGTCTCCCTGATTAGCTGCTACTTTAGACAGCATTTCACTGGCCAAAACTTATCTGAAGCTGTGCCTCCAACAAAGGTTGTCTAATATTGCCTTCCTCTGAAGATAGGCTATAATAGCTCTAGGCAAAACAGGGAATTGTAACCATGTTTTAATTCTCAATCAACGGCTCTGCTACCCCTGACCCTACTTACAACTTCTAACTTATAACTTCCCCCGTGACCCAAGCTCAAGCCCTCACAATTCTCAAAACCGGCGCCAACGTCTTCCTGACAGGAGAACCTGGCTCAGGCAAATCACATACGATCAATCAGTATGTGACGTATTTACGCGAACAGAAGATAGAGCCAGCTATCACCGCTTCCACAGGCATCGCGGCTACTCACATTGGAGGGCAGACTATCCATAGCTGGAGCGGTATTGGTATTCGTACTTTTCTCTCCAGTCGCGATCTCGACAGCTTGGCAACTAATGAGTATCTCGTGAAGCGCGTGGCAAAAACTAAAGTCCTAATTATCGACGAAGTTTCCATGCTAACGCCAGAGACCATCACCATGATAGAAGCAGTCTGTCGTGAGATCAAACGTAATGATGAACCTTTTGGTGGTATGCAAATTATTTTTGTCGGAGACTTTTTTCAGCTACCACCAGTAGTGCGTCATGATAAAGCTGAAATTGGGCAAGGTGGATTTTTTGAAGAAGAGCCTGCTCTTTTTGCTTATCAATCCCCTGCCTGGACCAAAGCTAATCCCTTAGTCTGCTATCTACATGAACAACACCGTCAAGATGACAGCGTATTCTTAGAATTACTGACTGCTATCAGGACTAATAGTTTCACTGACAGTCATCTGCAGCACATTAAAACTCGTCATATCACATCCGAAGCAGCGCCAGCAGATATTACTAAATTATTTTCTCACAACGCCAACGTAGACTCCGTCAATCAAGCCATGTTGGATCTGCTACCAGATAAAAATCATTCTTACATCATGAAAACGCAAGGCAAAGATCGACTGGTGACCAATCTGCAAAAAGGCTGTCTGTCTCCAGAAAATCTCCAACTGAAACTCGGTGCTGCTGTCATGTTTACCAAAAATAATTCTAAAGAAGGCTACGTCAATGGCACCTTAGGTATCGTCACAGGCTTTGATCAGATCAGGCGCTATCCGCAGGTCAAGACGAGAGCTGGTAATACCATCACTGTAGAACCTATGGACTGGACAGTAGAAGAAGGCGGCCGTGTACAAGCACGTCTGACACAGCTACCCTTACGTCTAGCCTGGGCCATGACCGTGCACAAAAGCCAAGGCATGAGTCTCGATGAGGCTATCATGGATCTACGCCAGGTGTTTGAATACGGCCAAGGCTATGTCGCTCTCTCTCGGGTCAAACGTCTCAGTGGCTTACATCTGCTTGGCTGGAATGAACGAACTTTTGAAGTACATCCACAGATTTTACAACAAGATATACTATTCCGTGAAAGCTCTGAGGCAGCTACGACCACCTTCGATGAAATATTAAAAACTGAGTTAGCAGCGATACATAAAAATTTTATTATCAGCTCTGGTGGTAAACCAAAAAAAGAAGCAAAAGAAAAATCACTCTTAGGTTCTGGCTATTATGATGAAGTGCGTAAGACACATCCCAATGCTAATAAACGTTGGGATGCGGAGCAGGATGAACGACTAGCCAAGCTCTTTGTTGAAGGTATGACTACCGAACAACTCGTTGGTCTGATGGGTCGTAAAGAAGTGGCTGTTGTTTTACGCTTAATCAAATTGGAATTACTCCCAGTTGATTATCTGGAACACTATACCAAAGGAAAAAATAAATAATTTTATCATACTCTATGACTTTGATTGAAACGATTAATTTTTCTGAGCTGTCAGGTGCTAAATTAACTACCGTAACTGAAGATGCTATCAAAGAATTTCGGCAAATAGTTGATGAACTTATTACTAGTGCCAAAACGAGAACTATTGATAATACTCTAGTACCATATAACCAAGCTTTAATCCTACTGACTAATTGTCTGCATCTTTGTAGCCTAGTGGAAAATGTTCATACTCAAGCTGAGTTACGAACGACTGCGGAACAGCTAAGCCAACAGCTGATGGCTATTTTAACTGAATATTCACTCAATCCAGCACTTTATCAAGCCATCAAAGCCGTAGCAGTACCACCAGCTGACCGTACCACTCTCTGGCTGCAAGAAAATTTGCTAAAAGATTTCCAGCGTGCTGGTATTGACCAAGACGAAGTAGCCCGAGCTCAAATTCGAGCCTTGAATGATCAGCTGACAGAAATTAAACAACGCTTTGATCGGAATATTAGAGACGATAAGCGAATGATTAAAATTAAGTCCGAGCTATTAGCAGGCCTACCAGCAGATTATGTCCGCAATCATCCTGCTGATGCCGATGGTTTAGTTACTATCACTACTGATTATCCTGATTACGAACCATTCATGCTCTATGCTCGTGATACCGAGAGTCGACGCTCTTTATATCTAGCCTATACCAATCGTGCCTTCCCAACAAATGAGCCAGTGCTCAAAGAATTACTACAAACTTACTGGCAACTAGCAACTAAATTAAACTTTAATAGCTCGGCTGCCTTGGTGCTAGACAATAAAATGGTTCAGCTACCAGAAGCTGTAGCCAGATTTATTGCCGACCTCAAGCCCAGTGCAGAGGCTCAGGCTCAAGCTGAATTTAGCAAACTGTTGGAACTAAAGCAGAATGATATTTCTTCAGCCACAGACATCTATCAGTACGAAAAAGCCTATTATAGTGAGTTATATAAAAAACGAATTGCTGATTTTGATTCTCAAGATATTCGCCCCTATTTACCGTACCAACACGTCAGAGATGAACTGTTAAAACTAGCGGCGGAAACTTTTCAAATTGAAATTACTGAGAATTTAACAGCTTCACATTGGCATGCTGACGTTCAGTGTTATGATATCCTTGAGCAAGGTACTCTGATCGGCAGATTTTTCCTTGATATGCATCCACGAGAGGGGAAATATAATCATGCAGCTCAATTTTCTTTGCAAACCGGAGTAATCAATGAACAAATTCCTATCGTGGCACTCATCTGTAATTTCTCTGGAGGTAAAGAATTACAACCGGCAGACAGTTTGATGCGTCACAGTGAGGTCGAGACTTTTTTTCATGAGTTTGGACATTTACTGCATTCAATTTTTGGCGGACAACAACGTTGGTTAGAACAATCAGGCACTGCCACTGAGTGGGACTTTGTCGAGGTACCCTCGCAATTTTGGCAGGAGCTTGTTTGGGACAAAAAAATACTCCAGCGTATTTCTAGTCATCACCAAACCGCTGAGCATTTACCTGACGCTTTGATAGACAAGCTATTAGCTGTGAAAGACTTTGCTAAAGGTCTAGCAACTATACGTCAGCTGGGCTTTGCCCAACTCTCACTCACGCTCTACCAAAAACCACCTGATACATTTGACCCTCTGGTAATTCATCGAAAAATTGAAAAAGAATTTAGCTTATTTCTGATCGACCCAGAGGATCATTGGCTCGTCAGCTTCGGACATTTAGCCCATTACACTGCTGCCTACTACACCTATCTGTGGTCCTTGGCTATTGTCCATGATTTTATAGCAGGTGACACATTGACGAATCTCGAAGCTCTCCGACGCTATCGTCAAACAATCTTAAATCCTGGCGGGAGTAAGCCAGCCAAAGAACTTATTAAAGATTTTTTGGGCCGCGATTATACAATGGACGCCTTCAAACAGTGGCTAGTAAAATAGTTTTGTCTATTTCTAGTAATAGGATTTTGTCACTTCGAAAAACTATTGCGTAAGTTAAAAAAATCCATTAAGATAAACTTATGTTAATCAACCGTCACCATCAGACTTGGTCTAGCCATGTCCACTTGGCTACCGTTCGTACTTGCTAAGCCTGGTTAATCGTATCCCTAGAAAACGAGCCGGGCTTCCGGCTTTTTTTGTTCCTTCAAACTAGGAGAACTCATGTTTCGAGCTGTCGGCAATCGTTGTGCAGTAGATATAACCGAACTAAGTCTACCGCTCACAAGGGAGGAAATACTTCCCTGGCTAATCCACCATGGGTTTGGAATAATTGAGATTGACCTGATTGCACTAGCACGTCAGTCTATGAGACAAGCTAGCTATCGTCGTGGAGCACGTCTGCACGAGGCGCCAGAGGTCTTTGACTGCTCCAGCCTAACAAAGTGGCTATACGGTCAAAGAGGTATATGGCTACCTCGGAGGTCAATCCAACAACGAGACTATGGTCAACACATTGAGCTGACAAACATCAGTAGTGGGGATCTGGTGTTTACTACTGGTTGGAAAAACTATTTCCACGATGATCCAGCTGATGGCGTAGGACACGTGGGCATTGCCACAGCTGACAAGACTATCATCCACGCTGCAAATTCCCAAGCTGGTGTCATAGAAACGCCACTTGAGCAGTTTATTGCAGAAGGTTGTTTCCGAGGAGCGCGCAAGATCATTACCACGGATCAAGTAGTGACACTCCTACTACCGCCAAATAGAGAGATAGAAACATCCGACGATCTTCGTTGGATTATTCTGCAGTCACTCTAACCCTAAGCTCCGTCGTCTCTAATGCGACGGGGCTTTTATTTTATTGAACCATTATTATCAGGGTATACTAAACCAGTCGGTACAAAAAGGCACAATGGAACTATGGCTCCATTAACATCTATCTATCATGATTGCCCTGGTAAACCAGATACCTTCAGAAACTAAGATTAGAAAAGAACTCCATTATTATCTTCTCGGCTCAATTTATGACTACGGTACAAGAAGCTATGAATACTATTGCTAAAGACAACAAAAAATAATTTGCTCAATCTAGAATAATTCTTTATACTATCTTCTATGGATGAACAATGTAAAGCGTGCGGTATGCCGACCTCAGGCTACAAATGCGCCTTGTGCGATGTAGAAGCAAGCGAGCAAGACCCAATGCATAGCTGCGGACCAGAAGAGCTGCAACTGAAATGCACTGGTTGCAACCTAGCTGAAAGTAAATGCGCTTGCTGACACAGCTCACAAAAAAAACAACTTCACGTAACGTGCGGTTGTTTTTTTATAGTGTATTTTTACACTCCGACTACTCGTAACAAAGTATATAATTACAGCCAACTGACCCCAACCCTAAGCCACGAGCTTGAGCAAAGCGTCTAACTTATTAAAGAGTATAGTGTTATCGAAGGTAATTTTAGCTATTTCCCGACTATAGAGCGGCAAACGGCGTACCCAGGCATCAATCTCTGGCTTCGTTGGATCAAAAGACATCTGTCCCAAGCCCAACGCTTCAATCTGACGAGCATTTAAAATCTGTTCGTATTGTAGTTTGATAGGAATAGAAAAAATTGGCTTACCCAAAGATAGACTTTCGGATATTAAGGTAAATCCTCCATTAGTAATGACCGCTTTAGCACTAGCCAGATCTGCCACCATTTGCGTCGGGCTAAAATCACGATAGTGCAAATTTTTACCGCTAACGGTGCGATCGCCACTATAAATAATATAACGCTGATCACATTGTTTTAGTATTTCCATCAAATCTCGATAACTATCCGATGTCTGATAAACCAAAATATGTCCTGCGTTAGTTGGCGTTGCTCTTCTGACTTCTGGTCTAATGATAGGAGGGCAGAGCCAGGTTTTTCCTATTTTGCTTTTTTTGAGCGGCGGGTAAAAAAAAGTAGTGACTAAAGAATAATCACGATTTGGAACGACTGAATCTGTGTATAGCTTCGCTAGGACATAATCGGGATAATCTTTTCGGTTGATAGATATTTTAGTGTCGCTAACAACATGTTGATTATCCAAGCTAATCAAGGGCAGATCATACATCATAGCGATCACGCCACCAGAAGGTTCAAAATCACTAATGACAACATCTGGCTGTACGCGCTTAATTAATGATCGTACTGCTTGTAGATCTTTAGGGAAATATTTAAATTTGGCCAAATTTTTCCTGATGGTAGTCGATTTTTTAATTCGATTACCGCGGTACGTCAGACTCCAGCCATGTACTTGTATGACTGAGCCATAACGCTGCGACAAATAAGCGTAGGCTTTACCGCTGGTAATAATAGCCACCGTATGACCGGCGTGCAGTAAATGATCAATGATTACTGAGCTACGAAAAGCATGCCCATTACCATCACCGCAAATTGTATAAACTATGTTCATAATGCTGGTATTATATAGCTTAAAGCCCAAAACTAAAAGCTACAATCTTGGTCATTGCGAACGACCTCACCCACAGTTTGGTCATTGCGGTCACCCAAAACCCACACACTGGTTATTGCGATCGCCCTCTGGGCGAGAAGCAATCTCTAATAAATCCCCCGCCCGCTACGCCGACTCGGCCTCCGTAGCTCTAATGCTACTTCGGAGAAGGAGGCAGCTAGCGAGGCGAGCACCACTTTCACTGAGAAGGTTCGTGAACAAGATGACATTTTTTTACCTCCTAAACTTAGCAGTGACTCTAATAGAGTGAAGCGTGAAAGTGGTGCGGGGAGTACTTCAGGTTGCTCGGAGATCCCTCCAGAGTACTGTTCGGGATGACGGATACGGTGGTCGGCTAGGAGGTTTCTCCCCCGCAAGCGGGGTTCGGGATGACAGATACGGTGGTTTGTTCGGGATGACGGATACGCATACACCTCTGTAGGGACAGGTCCTCGCCTCGCTAGTGCTCTGGCGTAGCGGGGCGACCTGTCCCTACCCCGCCCGCTTGAGGCGGGGATCGCAGAAGAGAACGAACACGACCGCAGCTCTAAACTTTAGGCTTTAACTTTTTAACTTCATCGCCTGTACCCAACCGCCAATACTTGTTATAATATATTCATGTCACACATTACCAAAGCTGTCATACCAGTCGCTGGATTTGGCACTCGCTTCTTACCAGCCACCAAGGCTCAACCAAAAGAAATGTTGCCTTTAGTCGATAAGCCGATTATTCAATATATTGTTGAAGAAGCAGTAGCCTCGGGAATTGAAGAGATTATTTTTGTTACCAATCAAAATAAACGAGCTATAGAAGATCATTTTGACAGGAACTTTGAGTTAGAATATCGACTCAAACAAAGCGGTAAAGTGGATTTATTAAAATCTATCTCACAGATATTCAAAATGGCTCGTTTCGTCTATGTCAGACAGGCGACACCGCGGGGATTAGCTGACGCTATTTTACAGACAGAACAACTGATCGGCGATGATGCTTTCGCTATATTTTTGGGCGATGATATTATCGCTAGCAAAATACCTGCGATGAAACAACTTATGGCTGTCTATGAACGCTATCAGGCACCCGTACTGGGAGTAGCCACTGTGCCCAAAGATAAAGTTACTCGTTATGGCATCATCAAAGGCACCGCACTGACAAAAAACATTTATCAAGTAACCCGCATCGTTGAAAAGCCTGCGCTAAAGCAAGCCCCTTCAACGCTGGCCGTCACCGGACGCTATATTATGACCCCTGATATTTTTTCTTATGCCCACCAGCTCAAACCAAATAAAGCCGGTGAAACCAATTTTACCGAGGCCTTAAGTGCTCGTCTGAAAAAATCACCAATTTATGCTTGCCACTATGATGGCACCTATTATGACTGTGGTAATAAGCTAGGCTATCTCCAAGCTACTGTTGCCTTCGGTCTGAAACATGAAGAAACTGGTAAAGAATTTAGAAAATTTTTACGACAAACTATCCGCTAACATATGTTCAAAAATAAATATATTACCCTAGGTATCATCGCTCTCATCATTATCATTGTGGCTTGGGCTAGTGTCCTTGGTTTCATTAATAGCAGAAAAGTAGCTAGTTTTCCACCAGTCACCTTGGAATATTGGGGCGTCTGGGAACAGCCAGAAGATATCAACCTTTTAACGCAAGCGTATAACGCTAAACATCCTTTAGTCACTATTAATTTTCGAACTTTTAAGGCCGCTGAATATCGAGATCAGCTATTAAAAGCCTGGGCTCAAGATCGAGGCCCAGACCTATTTATGGTACCTAATACTTGGGTCCGTGAGTATCAGGAATTTGCCACGCCCATGCCTAGCTCGATGTCCGTTCCTACTCAGTATGAAACAGGCACGTTTAAAAAAGAAGTGGTCAGTCGCTTAGTCGACTATCCTGGCTATACTATAAAAAATATTAAAGATACCTTTATCGATGTGGTATATCAAGATGTAGTAGTTGATGCCACTATCCTAGCCTTGCCCTATAGCGTCGACACGATGGCCTTATATTATAACCGGGCATTATTGCAGGCCAATAATATCGCCGAGCCAGCTCGTACTTGGGATGAAATTGTCTCCCAAGCCAAGACTATTTCTAAGCTCAATAGTGACGATACTTTTTTACAGTCAACTATTGCTCTGGGTGCAACAAAAAATATCCCCAACGCCTTTGATATTGTTTCTCTACTCATGAGCCAAGTAGGGGTTCGTTTGTCTGATGGCAATTATCCAACTTTTGATAGTGACGACCGAGCTCTATCTGCTATTAGTTTTTATCTAAACTTTGCACGACCGACTACCATTGCCTACTCCTGGAATAAAGACCAAGCCAATGCTCTTGATGTCTTCACCTCTGGTCGGCTAGCTTATTTTCTTGGTTACAACTATCACGCACCACAGATCAAGCAAATCAATCCTAAATTAGACTGGGATGTCATACCTGTGCCCCAGACCAATCTAGCAGTAGCTCCACAAACCTATGCGAATTATTGGGTCACCATGGTGTCAAAAAAATCTAAAAATGCTGGGGTCAGCTGGCAGGCTTTATCGGAGATGAGTAGTGCTGAAAATGTCGGGCCGTATTTAGCGCAAACAAAAAAAACCACCGCCCTACGTTCACTGATTAAAGGCCAGCAACAAGATATCATCATCGGGCCTTTTGCTCAAAACGTACTACAAGCTCAAAGCTGGTATCATGGCTATAACTATCCGCTGGCAGAAAAGTATTTCCTTCAGACTATTGATGATATGGCTGCCAGTGAAAAACCAACCATGGGAATGCTTCTGACTCTGAATGGTCAGATTCGTCAAACCTATCAGCCACCAAAACAACAGTAATACTTATGAAAACCAATCGCATTTTTATACCGCTAATGGCCATCTTGGCCGTAGCTGCTCCACAGATGGCGCAGGCACAAGCTTTTAATCTGATAGGTAAAGTCCCTTGTGCCACTCGGGGTGATTGTAAAATTGATGAGATTATTGCTGGTTTTGGTGTTTTAATGAATTGGGCAGTTTCTATCAGTGGCGCTATCGCTTTGTTGCTATTTATCGTCGGTGGCGTCTACCTACTGGCTAGTGCTGGGCGTGCTGAGTGGGTCAAGCGTGGCAAAGATATCCTCGTCGGGACCAGTACTGCTTTATTTTTTATTTTCAGTAGCTGGCTCATTGTCAGCTTCATTCTAGGAGCACTCGGGACACAAGAACCATTCAGACTACAGCCGGGATTACCAAATACCACTCCAATATCAGATCAAGCTAGGGCTGACATCTTTTGCCAACAAACTGGTAATGAAGGCAGTACCTGTGGTGCTGAGATAAACAATATGGTCTGTGATAACGATCGCTGTATCACTAAGTGTAAAAAAACATACTTTACTGCCATTAATAGGTATGAATGTCGTCCAAAAAGCTATTGTCAGTTCCCTAATAACACCAGCTGCGACGCAAACCCTGGTAACTGTCGCTCAGGGGAAAATCTCTGCCCACCTAAGTCATATTTAAATCCTAATAACACCGAAGATCTAGTCTGCTGTTTTCAAGTAAACTCATAACCTTAAATAAACCTCTCCATATGAAAAAGTATTATTATAGTATCTTAGCTATCGCACTACTATCAGCTCACCAAGCACAAGCGATATTACTGCCCAATCCCTTAGGAACCGATGTCAATTCGATTCCTGAACTCATCAATAGAGTCATCATTGCTATCCTGGGTATTGTCGGAGCTTTGGCTCTACTGATGTTTGTCTGGGGCGGTTTGCTCTGGATGACGAGCGCTGGTAATGTTGAACAAGTAAAAAAGGGCCGTGACACGCTAGTCTGGGCTTCGATTGGTTTACTCATTATTTTTGCCAGCTATACGTTGGTCAGTACTATTTTCAAATCACTACTAGGAACAGCCTGAGATTGAGCTGGCTCATAATATTTGATATACTATAATAAGTTTCGAAAGAAAATAATTGAAGGGAGGTGAATTGATGAAAAAAATTATACAAGCAGTAGCGACATTGCCAGCACTTTTCATTGGCTGGGCAGTGGCTTCTGATGTCCAAGCTCAAATATCTCTCGGTTTACCTGGTGATGGCTTTGCTGGTGCAGAAAATCAAGAAATACAAGTTACTATTAGCAACATTGTCAGAATTGTTTTAGGCTTTCTCGGAATTCTCACCGTTTTAATCATTCTCCTCGGTGGTTTCAAATGGATGACCAGCGGCGGTAATGAAGAAAAGATTGGTGAAGCTAAAAAGTTAATCAGTGCCGGAGTAGTCGGTTTAGTGATTATTTTAGCCGCTTATTCTATCGCGGGATTCGTTATTAATAATCTGTCTGCAGCTGTCTAAGCGTTATAGTCTAGACTATAGCCCTGAACTTCTGGTTCAGGGTCAGAGCCTAACCCATAACCAAACCTCCTACGATCCGCATCTCATGGTCGAGGACTGGATTAACTTATAAACCCCTGGCTGATGAAAAAAATACTCTTATCTGTTATAGCTCTGATGCTCTGCCTACCGCTAATAGCATTAGCCGATGAGTTTGGCCTAGAAGCGGCAGCTGATAATACCGCCCTCGGTTCTGTGCCGATAGAAGTATTGGCGGCAAATATTATTCGAGTTATTCTTGGCTTTGTTGGTATTATTTTTCTGACCTTAGTAATCTATGCCGGCTTCCTCTGGATGGTCGGCGGTCGGGACGGTAATGAGGAGGCTATCAGTAAAGCTAAATCATTATTGACTAACGCTACTATTGGTCTCTTCGTCATTGTGGCAGCTTATAGTATCACCTACTACATAACGCTCTATTTGCTGGAAGCTAATCAATCCGCTCCACCTCCAGCCGCCACTACCACCACCTCATGAACATCATAATGAAAACTAGATTATTATTAGCC
>Ga0163153_10007520_pt1 | contig 11692 bp, 7 predicted proteins | sample OliLakLV19MP6IB1_FD_148629 | JGI IMG/M metagenome (GOLD analysis project Ga0163153, IMG submission 148629) | Freshwater microbial mat bacterial communities from Lake Vanda, McMurdo Dry Valleys, Antarctica - Oligotrophic Lake LV.19.MP6.IB-1 | ecosystem: Environmental > Aquatic > Freshwater > Lake... | reverse complement strand
GCACTGCGCAGTTCGAGGATCGCGACGAGAGCCAGACGGCGTCGGAAGTCCAAGCCAAGGCACCGGCAGCCCCGTCCGCTCCGCGCATTCTGGCAACCGCCGCAGACGCGGCAGCCACGCCGGGCTCGGTGGGCTCGGTGGGCTCGGTGGGCATGGCGAGCACCCAGGTCCCCGGGATCCAGAGTCTTGGTTCGCCGGGGAGGCCGCGGGCGGCCGCGACGGCGGATCGGGCCTCGACCGGGAGCGATCTTGAGGACTTGCTGCGCGAGGACGAGTGGCTGCTCGAGCCGCAGGCCATTGGAACCGGCGAGGGGCTGGGCGTCGAAGGTGCGTCACCGGCGCCGATGTCCACGTCCGCACCCAAGTCTCAGCCGAGCGGGGCGGAGCCGATCGTGGGTGTGGACACGCCGATGGCGCGGATCGCGCCCGCGGCTCTCACGGCGAGCACCAAGGCACCCAGCGCGGGGTCGCAGGCCGGGCTTCTCGGGTTGTCGGGGCTCCCGATTCGTTGTCCCGAAGCGCTGCGGGTCGAGCTGGCGGTGGACGCATCCGGTGGCTTGCACGCGATCGTGCTGGATGAGATCAGCGTGGAATCGGGCATGGCGGGCGGGCCTGTCCCGACGCACGGGCCTGCTCCCGCGAGCGGGACGGGGCGGGCCGGCGTGGCCGCCCTTCTGGCCGCCGATGCGTGGGCTCGGACGAACATGGACCTGCTGTCGCGAGCGATGCCGTTCGTGAGGGCAGGGGACGTCACGCTGCACCTGCTGACGCGGGTGCCGGCGGCGGCCCGCGACCTGCTTGGCACGCGCGTGAGGGTCCACCTGCTGGCGCGGGCGAGCGGGCCTGGAGATGTGTGCGTCGGCCTGAACTGAGGGATGCCCCCGAGGCTACGCCGGCGTGGTCGGGCGGCGGTGCAACGCACCCCGCGTCGACGGGTGGGCGCAGCGGCGATCGCCCACGGCACGCGGGCGGGTCAGCGTGTGCGGGTCGGCGCCAGACGAACCACCTCGCGGGCCGCGGCGATGACCACATCCGGGTCGGCCCGCTTGGTGTAATCCCAGTCGGCGAAGGCGTAGCGGACCACGCCGTTCACGTCGACGATGAACGTGCCGGGGGCTGGCAGATCCCACCGTGCGGCGGCGTTGTTTTTCTCGAGGTCGATCCCGTAGCCGCGGTAGGTTTCGCGGTCGGAGGGGGTCATCGAAAACCGGAGGCGGAAGCGGTCGGCGGCCTCGAAGTTGTGGTCTGAGTAGATCGGGAACTCGAGGTGATTCTCGCCCGCGGTCCCGACGGCCAGCTCGGGCTTCTCGGGCGTGATGGCGATGAACTGCACGCCCATGGCGGTCAGCTCGCTGGTGCGACCCTCCCACTCGGTCAGGGCCTTGGTGCAGTAGGGGCACCAGCCGCCGCGGTAGAACGTAACGACGATCGGGCCGGTGCGATAGAGCGAGGCCAGGGTCACGTTCTGGCCGTCTTTGTCGGTGAGATTGACCTCGGCGAGGCGTTGGCCGATCGCGGGGCCGGGGGTTGTCGGGACGCTGACGCCGTCGTCGGTGAACTGTGCGGGCGCGTCGCTGGAAGGCTTGGAGGCGCAACCGGCTGCGAGAGACAGCCCCACCGCGAGGATGGGGAGGAGCATCGGGGCGAGCGATCCAGGGTGGTGCATGATCGAGTCCGGGTTGGTTGAAGGGTGGCAGGCCCACGCCCCGCCGTCGGTCGAGCGTATGCCCAAGGCACAAGCGCGGGGCGCGGGAATGGCGATTGTTCGGGGAGAACACCCCGCTCAGCCCGTTATTCCAAGCGGCGTGGGTTGGATGCCGACGGAAACCCGCGGTCACGGCTCGCCCACACGCCGCGCGTCCGACGACCCCCTCCGTCAACGTCGCACAGCCTCGTTGACACCTCCCCCGCACGCCCGGGGATGGGGGAGCCCCGGGAGCCAGCGGCTACCAGTTCCGCATTGGCACGTCCACGTGCAGCCGGTCGGCGCAGGACTGGGCCTGCTCGTACCCCGCGTCGGCGTGGCGGAACACCCCCATGGCGGGGTCGTTGGTCAGGACGCGCGAGAGGCGTTTGGCGGCTTCGGGCGTGCCGTCGGCGACGATGACCTGGCCCGCGTGCTGGCTGTAGCCGATGCCCACCCCGCCGCCGTGGTGGAAACTCACCCATGATGCGCCGCTGGCGACATTGACCATCGCGTTGAGCAGGGCCCAGTCACTGATGGCGTCCGAGCCGTCCTTCATCGCCTCGGTCTCGCGGTTGGGGCTGGCGACCGAGCCGCAGTCCAGGTGGTCGCGTCCGATGACAATCGGCGCGCCCACCCGACCCGACGCGACGAGGTCATTGAACAGCAGCCCGGCCTTCTCGCGCTCGCCCAGGCCCAGCCAGCAGATGCGGGCGGGCAGGCCCTGAAACTCGACCCGCTCCTCGGCCATCTTGAGCCAGCGGTGCAGGCCCGCGTCATTCGGGAACAGCCCGACCAACGCGTCGTCGGTGGTCTTGATGTCCTCGGGATCGCCCGACAGTGCGGCCCACCTGAACGGCCCACGCCCAACGCAAAACTGCGGCCTGATGAACGCAGGCACGAATCCAGGGATCTCAAACGCGTCGGTCACCCCCTGGTCCAAAGCCCGCTGGCGGATGTTGTTGCCGTAGTCGAACGCGATCGCGCCCCGGCGCTGCAGCTCGAGCATGAACTCCACGTGGACGGCCATCGACTGCATCGCCAAACGCTGGTACTGCTCGGGGAAACGCCTGCGGTACGAGTCCGCCTCGCCCACCGTCATCTCCGAGGGCACATACCCCAGCAGCGGGTCGTGCGCGCTGGTCTGGTCGGTCAGGGCATCGGGCGTGATGTCGCGCTCGATCAGGCGGCGGAGCAGCTCGACCGCGTTGCAGTCGACGCCCACGGACACCGCCCGCCCCTGGGCCGCGTACTCGCAGGCCCGGTCGATCGCCTCATCCAGGTCGTGCGCAATCTCGTCGAGGTAGCGCTTCTCGACCCGGCGCTCGAGCCGAACCGGGTCCACATCGGCGATCAGGCACACGCCCTGGTTCATGGTCACGCTGAGCGGCTGGGCCCCGCCCATCCCGCCGCAGCCCGCGGTGACGCACAGCCGACCCTTGAGCGTCCCGCCGAAGTGCTGGCGGGCGAGTTCGGCGAAGGTTTCGTAGGTCCCCTGGAGGATTCCCTGGGTGCCGATGTAAATCCACGAGCCGGCGGTCATCTGGCCGTACATCATCAGCCCGCGGGCCGCGAGGTCGTCAAAGTGCGACTGGGTCGCCCAGTGCGGCACGAGGTTCGAGTTGGCGATGAGCACGCGGGGCGCACCCTCGTGCGTACGGATGACGCCCACCGGCTTGCCCGACTGGACCAGCAGCGTCTCGTCGGCCTCCAGCCGCTGGAGGCAGGCGACGATGGCATCCAGAGCCTCCCACGAACGGGTGGCCTGCCCGCGTCCGCCATAGACCACCAGCGCGTCCGGATTCTCGGCCACCTCCGGGTCGAGGTTGTTCAGCAGCATCCGCAGAGCGGCCTCGGCGGCCCACGTCTTGCAGTGCAGCGTCCGCCCGCGCGGCGCCCACACGGTTCGCTTGCCGCGGCCCGTGAGCATGCGCAGCTCAGAGGTCAGGTCTCGCGTGGATTTCGGGCTGGGTTTGAGCATGGTGGCCATGTTGGTCTCTCCGTGAAGACCCACCCCTGAGTTGCAGCAGACGCCGGGGGGCGATGCGGACACTTCACCGTACCCATGTTGTCGGTCCGGCACAAGCCCCCACTTTGGGGCATGTGGTTGCCGCGGCGCGGGGCGGACAGCGTCAACGGCGCGCTCCACGCCCCGCATCCCCTCGGATCGCCAACTCGGTGGGCCAACTGGGCCGTCAACGGCTCGAGTGGCCGCAGGACCAGACAGCACGCCGGGCCGACCCGCGCGAATCCGCTAGGCCGCAAACGCCCCGGACGCGATCAGTCCCGCAATCGCCTCGATATCCGGCCCCGGCGGGCGATCCTCACCGATCGGCGCGACCACGCGCCGCACCGTTGCGTGCGCCTTTTCCACACCCGCTCCCGATCGCAGCGGCCTGTGGTGGTCGATGGCCGCGGCGGCGCAAAGGAGCTCGATCGCGACCACCTTCGTCGTCAGATCCAGTGACCGACGGGCCTTGGCCGCCGCACGCGGGCCGAACGAGTTGTAGTCCTCGATCCCCGCGCACGTCGGCACGTTGATGACCGTGGCCGGGGCCGCCAGGCCCGCGATCTCGTTCACCAGGGCGGCCGCCGCATATTGGGCAATCATCAGGCCCGAACGCAGGCCCGGGTCGGGGGTCAGGAACGCCTTGAGTTCCATCTCCGGCTCGCCGGCCGCAAGCATGAAGTAGACCCGCCGCTCGGCGATCCCTGCGATGTGCGAGAGGGCGATGGCGGCGGCATCGAGCGGCAGCGCGATGGGCATGCCGTGGAAGTTGCCGGCCGAGATGATGTCGGAGCCCGCGTTGCTCGTGAAGATGAGCGGGTTGTCGGTGACTGCGGCGAGTTCGCGGGCGGTGGCGGCTTCCAGGTTGGCCATCGCATCCACGCACGCGCCCATGACATACGGCGCGCACCGCAGCGAGTAGGGATCCTGCACCCGCGAGTCGTTCTCCCGGTGCGACGTGATGACCTGGCTGCCCGCCAGCAGGTCGCGCAATCGAGCCGCCACAACCCGCGATCCCGGATGCGCACGGGCCAGATGCACCCGGTCATCCAGGAACGCATCCGTCGCCCGGCATCCATCGATCGACATCGCACACGCCGCCAACGCCGCCGACAGCAGTGGGGGCCAGTCGGCACACAAAAGGGCGGCCTGGGCCGCCATCAGGTGCGTGCCGTTCAGCAGCGCCAGCCCTTCCTTCGGCTCCAGAACCTGCGGCTTCAGCCCGGCGGAGGCCAACGAATCGGCTCCTGACTGAACGGTCGGGGGCAGGTGTACGCGGCCGCCCGCGTGCCGTGCCCGCGGCTCTGAGCGGCCACGCCCAGAGCCCGCCTTGCTCACCGTCGCCTCCCCCTCCCCGATCAACACCAGCGCGACATGAGCCAGCGGAGCCAGATCGCCCGACGCCCCGACCGACCCGATCGACGGAACCACCGGCGTCACGCCCTGGTTCAGCAGATCGAGGATCGCGGTGGCCAGCGCGGGCCGGACGCCCGACAGCCCGCGCGACAGCGAACCGGCCAAGCACAGCATCATGGCACGCACCACATCCTCAGGCAAAGCCTCCCCAACGCCCGCGGCGTGCGACCGCACCAGGTTCCGCTGCACCTCCCGCAACGCATCGCCCGCGATCCGCTTCTTGGACAATGACCCGAACCCGGTGTTGATGCCGTAGTGGGGGAGCCCATCGGCCACCAAGGCGGCGACGGCGGCGTGCGAGGCGCTCATACGAGTCAACGCGACCGGCGCGAGGGCGACCAGCACACCCTGCCGCGCGACAGCGGCCACGGCGGCGGGAGTGAGCGGGGAGCCGTCAACGAGGATGGTGGGGCGGGTGGGCATGCCAGGGGCAGGGTACCGTGGTTGAGGTCCGCACCGCGAGTTCGCGCGGGGGCTCGCGCCGCCCGCCTCGCTTTGCTAGTCTGGTCGTGTCGAGAAGGCCTCGGCCTGGGAGATGAGCGATGCGGATTCGTCAGTTGTGCGTGCTTGGGTTCGTCGTCGCCGGTGGTCTCTCCGGCGGAACCGCCCTCGCCCAACCCACCGCGCGCCTCGACATCGACGCCACCGACCTCCCGCGCCACCTCCTCTCCGGCACCATGACCATCCCCCTCACTGGCCCGGTGGCTACCGACGCGGCCGATGGGCAGCTCGCCCTCTGGTACCCCAAGTGGGTCCCCGGCTCACACGCCCCCGGCGGGCCGGTCCAGAATATCGGCGGCCTCCGCATCACCGACCAGGACGGCAACGCCGTCGCGTGGCAGCGCACCCCCGGCGAGATCCATCGCCTCATCGCCCAGGTGCCTGCCGCCGCCACCGAACTGCGGGTCACCATCCGCTACATCACCGACCAGCCCAGCGACAACAGCCACGGCCTCGACTCCTGGGGCTCCGAAGCCATCGGCATCATCAGCGCCAACACGGTCATGGTCTGCCCAGAGGCCGTGGACATGACCGCGTGGGAGGTTGAAACCACCCTGCTGTTGCCCGACGGCTGGGGCGCGGCATCCGCGCTTGAACGAGCGGAGGTGGACCTCGAGGCCGCGGGCAACCAGAGCAGGGGGGTCGCCCACCCCGCGGACGCCCAGCCCATCCGCTACGCCGCCACCACCCTGGAAATGCTCATCGACTGCCCGATCATGGCGGGCCGGCACCACAAGACATACGACCTGACACCCACCGAAGCCCAGGAAGCCGCGGGCTCGGGCGGCGCGGGTGGTCGCGCCCGCACCCCCCCGCACCGCCTACACGTCTTCAGCGAGGTCGAATCCGCCGTGCGGATCGACGATGCGGTCGTCGAGAAGTATCGAGCCATGGTGCTCCAAGCCACCCGCATGTTCGGCAGCCACCCGTTCGAGTCCATGGACATCCTGCTGGGCACCAGCAACGTCCTGCCTCGCAACGGGCTCGAACACCTGCGCACAACCCTCAACGTCATCCCGCTGGGCACGCTCGACGACCCCGCCAACCTCCGCGGCTGGGATCGGATGCTGGTGCCCCACGAGTACGTCCACTCCTGGTGCGGCAAGTACCGCCGCCCGGCTGGCATGGTCACGCGCGACCTCTTCACGCCGCAGGACACCGAACTGCTCTGGGTGTACGAAGGGCTGACGCAATACCTGGGCTACCTGCTCGAAGTCCGCAGCGCAATGGCCACGCGCGAGGAGTACGACTGGGACCTGCTCAACCGCATCCGCTGGGCACGCCTCCAGCAGGGGCGCCAGTGGCGGACGCTCGCCGATACCGGGGCCGCCGCCCACTCGCTCCGCTCGGGCAGCGCAACCTGGGGGCACCTGCGGCGGAGCCAGGACTACTACGACGAGGGCTCGCTGATCTGGCTCGAGGCCGACGCGATCATCCGACGCCTGACCGACGGACGCAAGTCGCTCGACGACTTCTGCCACGCGTTCTTCCGCCATGACGCGGGCGACCCGGTGCCCAAGGCCTATGACCGGGGCGAGGTGGTGCGGGTGCTGGGCGAGGTCGCGGCCTACGACTGGGACGCCTTTGTCCGCGAGCGGGTCGAGACGCCCGGGCCGCGAGCGGCGATGACGCTGGGAGAGGAGATCGGGTACACGATCCAGTTCAGCAACCAGCCGCCGAGCGGGCCGAGGGATTCGAGGATGGACGCGCTGGACGCGCGAGACTCGCTGGGGATGACGATCGGGTGGGACGGGTCGATCGGCACGGTGCTGCTGGGCTCACCGGCGGATGAGGCCGGGCTTGGGCCCCGGATGCGGATCATCGGCGTGGGCGATCACGTCTGGAGCCGGGCGCGGTTCATCGAGACCCTGGAAGCCAGCGCGGCCACTGGCACGGTCACGTTGCTGATGACCAGCGGGGACCGGCTCGTGGAAAAGGTGATCAACTACGACGGCGGCCCGAGGTTCATGACGATCGTGAAGCAGGAGGGTGAGGCGGATGTGCTCGCCGAGATCCTGACGCCAAAGTGAGCGGCAAGCGCTTGGCGGCGGTGTGAGCCGGCGCGAGACGGAAGCCCACCGGCCGGGCCCGTGGGGTTCGCGGGAAACCACTCCGCGCTTCGACATCCATTCCGACATCCACAACGTCCGATAATAAGTGTTATGTTCACGGTGCCCCGCACCGAGCTCGGCCGGGAAACTGGAGCGCCGGTGCAGACTCACGCCGCGCGGACCGTGGTGGTCACAGGCGGAGGGACGGGCTCGCCTTGCTGGCGAAGGGATGCGGTGTGGAGGGCAACGGCCTCGGCGATGAGCAAGGAATGGGGACCGAGCCCAGGTCTCTCGGCGGGCTCATGCGTTCAAGGCCGCCAGGCACCAGTCCACGACCTTCTCCATCGCCACCACATCGCCCTTGCCCGGGTCGCTCCGCCTCTTGAGTTCAACCCCACCCGCCTGCATGGCCTTGTCGCCGATCGTCAGCCGCACCGGCAGCCCCACCAGATCCGCATCGTTGAACTTGACGCCGGGGCGCTCGGGGCGGTCGTCGATCAGCACGTCCACGCCCGCATCGGCCAGCAGCCCGGCCAGGCGATTCGCCGCGTCCATGTGGGCCGCGTCTTCCGGGCGCATCAGCACGATCTGGACGTGGTACGGCGCCAGCGGAGCCGGCCAGATGATCCCCGCCTCATCGTGCCGCTGCTCGACGCACGCCGCCATGGTCCGGCTCACGCCGATCCCGTAGCAGCCCATGATCACGTCGTGCCGCTGCTGCGTGGCGTCCGGGATCTTGAACCCCATCGCGCTGCTGTACTTGGTGCCCAGCTTGAAGACGTGCCCGACCTCGATGCCGCGCTGGGCTTCGAGCTTGCCGCCGGGGGCGCGGGGGGAGGGATCGCCGACCAGGGCATTGCGGAGGTCGCCGACCTTGACGCGGGCGGCGCCCTCGAGCACCCCCCCGACTTCGCGCCGCCAGTTGAAGTGCTTGATGTGGTGGTCGGGCTTGTCGGCGCCGGAGGCCCAGAAGCCGCCGAGGGAGGCGTCGGCGTCGATCAGGAGCATCGAGTTGGGGACGGTGTTGACCACGCGCGGCGAAACGTACCCCACGGCGAACCCGGCGGCCTGCGCCGCTTTCGGATCGGCGAGCGCGACCCTCGTTGCGCCAGACATGGCCTTGATCTTTCCCTCGTTGACCTCGTGATCGCCCCGTACGACGGCGATGATCCAGCGGGGCGTTGCGGGCACGCCCCCCCCACCATCGGACAGGTTCTCGAAAACCAGCGTCTTGAGCATCCGCTCGGGCTTGACCTTCATGAACTTGCCCACCTCTTCGATCCCCGGCAGGTTGGGCGTGTGGACCTCGGTCAACTCACCCGATGGCGCCTCGGTCAGCGTCCCGCGCGGGCGGTCGCCCGTGCCGCACTTCTCAACATTCGCGGCATACCCGGACGCCGGGCAACGCAGGATCGTGTCCTCGCCGCTCTCGGCGTTGACCATGAACTCATGCGACGCCGAGCCGCCGATCGGCCCCGACTCGGCCTCAACGGCCGTGAATGACAGCCCGCACCGCGTGAACACGTTGGAGTACGCGCGGTACATGGCGTCGTACGCCTCGTTCAGCCCGCCCGGCCCCTCGACATTCATGTGGAACGAGTACGCGTCCTTCATCAAAAACTCGCGCCCGCGCAGCAGCCCGGCCCGGGGGCGGGCCTCATCGCGGAACTTGGTCTGGATCTGGTACAGGATCAGCGGCAACTGCCTGTACGACGTGACCGCCGACGCCATCAACTCCGTGATCGGCTCCTCGTGCGTCGGCCCCAAGGCCGCCACGCCCCCCTTGCGGTCCTCGACCTTGAACAGCAGCGGGCCGTAATCCACGTCCCGCTTCGTGTCCTTGTAGAGTTCGATCGGGATCAGCGCGGGCAGCAGGAGTTCGGTCCCCCCCGCCGCGTTCATCTCATCGCGGACGATATCCGAGACTTTCCGAATCACCCGCCACGCCAGCGGCAGATAGTCATAAATCCCGGCCCCCAACGCCCGAATATACCCCGCCCGCACCAGTAGCCGATGGCTGGCGGTCTGGGCGTCGGCGGGCGCCTCGCGCGTGGTCGGGATGAGCGTGCGCGACCAGAGTTGGATGTCGCCGCGGCGTCGATTGCTGATCGTGGACATAGGGGCGGAGTGTAGGTGGAGTTGCCGTGGGGAGGCACCCGGCGGCGACCCTCGCCCATCTCAGCGGTCGGACGCGGGCACACTTCCGCTGGCGGCACGTCCGCCTCGCCTGCCCCCGGTTGCCGGCTGCGGGACGCTCATCACAACCGCGACTTCGCCGCCCGCAGCAGCACGCTCTCCACCAGCAGCCTCTTCATATCCGCCACCGCCACCCGCAGCCCCGTGAACACCGCCCGCGCGATGATCGAGTGCCCGATGTGCAGCTCCTCGATCTTGTCGAGCATCGCGATCGGCTGCACGTTGGCGTAGTTCAGAGCGTGCCCGGCGTTGAACTGCAGGCCCGTCTCCACGATCCGCTGGCCCGCGGTCGCCAGCGCGTCATACGCCACCAGCAGGTGCGGGTCGCGGAAGTTGCCGCCGACACGGGCGAACGCCGAGGCGTACGCCCCGGTGTGAAGTTCGCAGGCGGCGAACCCGGCGGTCGCCGCCGCCTCGATCTGCTTCGGGTCGGGGTCGATGAACGCGCTGGCCGACACGCCCGCCGCACGCAGCCGCGACACCACGTCCCGCATCCGTTCGAGCTGCCCGCGTACCTCCAGCCCGCCCTCGGTCGTCACTTCCTGCCGCCCCTCGGGCACCAGCGTCGCCATGTGCGGCCTCAGCGCCTCGGCGACCCCCACCATCGCGTCGGTGGCGGCCATCTCCAAGTTGAACTTGGCCCGCGTCAAGGGCCGCAGCGTCCGCACCTCACGATCCACGATGTGGCGGCGGTCCTCGCGCAGGTGCACCGTGATGCAGTCGGCCCCGCCCAGCTCGGCCTCATGCAGAGCGCGGGCCACGTCCGGCTCGCCATGCTCCTCAGGACTTGCGCCCGCCCCACCGCCCGTGCGATAGCGGGCCTGCCGCAGCGTGGCGACATGATCGAGATTCACGCCCAGTCGGATCATGTGTGAATGGTAGAGGGCTCACCACACACGGCGCGTCGACAGCGGTGCCACATACCGCCCGATCAGCACCGCCAGCACCGTCTTGGCGATCGTCCCGGGGATGTAGGGGACGAACCCGCCCTCGATCGCGTCCCAGAGCGAGATCTGCCGCACCACCGCCAGCCAAGGCACGCCGATCGCGAAGACCACCGCGTGGGCCGCCGTCATCGCCAGGATCAACGCCCCCCACCCCCGCACCGTGCCGTCGCGCCGACGCACGATCGCGTGCACCACCGGCTGGCACGCGATGAACCCGAGGATGTACCCGCCGGTCTGCCCGACGAGGACCGCGGGCCCGGCATCCCCTCGGCTGAACACCGGGAGGCCCGCCAGCCCCACCAGCGCGTACAGCGCCATACTCCCCGTCCCCAGCCCGGGCCCCAGCCGCAACGCGGCCAGCAGCACCACCAGCGTGTGCAGCGTCTGGGGCACGCCGAAGGGCGGCAACGGCACCGCCACCTGGGCCGCGAACCCGAGGAGCAGCGTGAAGAACACGACCTCCAGCAACGCCCGCGTTCGGGCTTCCAGCCCCAGTCGCGGCATCGGGATGGCACGGTCCAGGCTCACGCGGGCGGATAGTAACCGCGTCTCGGACTCGATCCTGACTCGCCGCCTCGGGGGTCGCCCGCTATCATCCGCCCGCCCGGAGAGGTGCCTGAGCGGCTGAAAGGGCTAGTCTCGAAAACTAGTGATGGGTTTACTCATCCGGGGGTTCGAATCCCTCCCTCTCCGCTTCGGCGGGAGACCCGATTGCGGGTCTCCCGCTTGCGTTTTTGCCGCGCGATTGTGTGGCATCGCCGTCGGCACATGGGTGTCGATGTCGTGTTCGTGCTTCACTTCCGCCCCACCTCGGAGACACGCGGACGCGGAGAGCGGGCTGGTGCTCGTCCCTTCGACGTGGGGGCAGTCGTTTGCGGCTGTACGAGAG
>Ga0163153_10007519_pt1 | contig 11693 bp, 7 predicted proteins | sample OliLakLV19MP6IB1_FD_148629 | JGI IMG/M metagenome (GOLD analysis project Ga0163153, IMG submission 148629) | Freshwater microbial mat bacterial communities from Lake Vanda, McMurdo Dry Valleys, Antarctica - Oligotrophic Lake LV.19.MP6.IB-1 | ecosystem: Environmental > Aquatic > Freshwater > Lake... | reverse complement strand
CAGCGATCCCCGCACCCCGCCCATCGACATCTTCACCTTTCAGCCGTTCCCCGGCGGTGTCATTCCCGCCAATCGCATTCACCCCATCGCTCGCGGGATCCTGAGTTTCTATCCCGACGCCAATCGCGCCGACACGGCGCAAAACTTCACCGGCGCTCCAGAACTTAATGACCGCAACGATTCGATGGACGTGCGCCTGGATCATCAAATCGCCAAGAACTCCGATCTCGCCGTTCGCTACAGCCTTGGCGACCGCGACTACTACGAACCCTACGCCGGCGCCACCTTCGCCGCCGTTCCCGGCTTTGGCAACAATGTCACCCGCCGCGCCCAGAACTTCATGGCCGCCGAGACCCACGCTTTCCGCCCCACCCTGCTCAACGAACTGCGCTTCGGATTCAATCGGGTCGCCTTCGCCGTGGCCCATCAAAATTCCGGCACGAGCCTTAATAAGCAAATCGGCCTGCCCGAGGTGTCTTCGAATCCGCGGGATCATGGCCTGAGCTTCATTAATGTTGCTGGCTACGGCTCTATCGGCGACGAATATAATAACCCGCAGAACGGCATCACCAGCACCTTCCAATTGCTCGACCACCTCACCTGGACCCGTGGCCGGCATCTCCTAAAATTCGGCGGCGATCTGCGCATTCAGCGCCAGGAAGCCTTCCGCGATGTGCTTTCCCGCGGCCTCATCAGCTTCACCGGTTTTACGGGCAACGGTCTCGCGGAGTTGCTCCAGGGCATCCCGACGGTGACCAGCGTGGCCAAGCTCGATAACCCCCAGAATCTGCGAACCCAGAGCTATAACTTCTTCGCGCAGGACCAGTGGAAACTGACCTCGCGGGTTACGTTAACGCTGGGCGCGCGCTACGAATACAATCGCCCGGCCTACGACGCCAACGACCGTGCCACCATCTATGACCCGTCGAGCCATTCGCTTGTGCAACTGGGCAAGATCAACGGTACGCGCGGCGCGTTCCTCCCGGATCGGAACAACCTTGCCCCCCGCATCGGCGTGGCCTTCGCCGCGCGGCAAGGAACCGTCATTCGCGCGGGCTACGGCATCTATTACGATCAAGCTCCGCTGGCCCCCGGCGAAGGCGTGTATTTCAACGCCCCGTACTTCGACCTGAAGACCTACTTCATCGGCCAGACCTATCTGCTCTTTCTGCAGAACCCGTATCCGGCGGACTTCCCCTTCGCACTGCCTGCCTCCGCGGTGACTTTCCAACGCGACTACCGGACGGCTTACAGCCAGCACTGGAGCCTCAATGTGCAGCAAAGCCTCGGCCGCGGCCGCGTCGTCGAGGTTGGCTATGTTGGCGCCAAGGGTACTAAGCTCATGGCGGGCCGCGATGGCAACCAGGCGGCGCCGAGCACCGCGCCGTTGAACCTGCGGCCCGATCCGCGTTGGGGCGACATCACTTACATTGAGAGTCGCGGTAACTCGAACTACCACGCCCTCCAGGCCCGCTTCGAGCAGCGCATGGCGCGCGGCCTTTCGGTCTTGGCCTCCTACTCGGCTGGCAAGTCGATTGACGACGCCTCCAACTTTTTCTCGAGCGCCGGCGATCCGAACTTCCCGATGGATTCGAATCGCGTCTCGCTGGAGCGGGCCCGTTCCAGCTTCGACATCCGGCAGCGAATGACGATGGCGTATGTCCTGGACGTTCCCTTTGGGCGCAACCGCTGGTATGGCGGCTGGCAAACCAACGGCGTGTGGACATTCCAATCAGGCCGTCCGTTCACCGTATCCCTGTTGAGCGATGTCGACCGGTCCAACACCGGCCGGACGAGCTACGGCTTTGGCGCCAATGACCGGCCGAACCGAATCGCCGATGGCAGCCTGGACAACCGCACGCCGGAGCGCTGGTTCGAAACGAGTGCTTTTGCTCTCCAGCCGTTCGGTTCCTTCGGCACCTCCGGCCGCAACATTTTGGACGGGCCGGGGCTGGCCGCGTTGAACCTATCTGTCGTCAAGAATACGACGCTTTCCGACCGCATGACGCTGCAATTCCGGGCCGAAGCCTTCAACGCGCTGAACCGCGCCAACTTCGATTTGCCGGACTCCACGTTCGGTTCCGGCACGTTTGGCCGGGTGCTGTCGGCGGGCGCGCCGCGGCATATGCAGCTTGGATTGAAACTGCTCTTCTAGCGGGCGCGTATTAAAAGATGTTGATATAGTGCGGAAGTAAGGAGTATCCATGCGTAAACGGAATCTGGCGAGTGCGTTGCTGGCCGGCGCCCTGATAACGGGCTTAGCGGAGTTATCGGCGTGGCAAGGCCCGGCGCCAAAGTCTACGGAAACCGTGGCGCGGCCGCGCAAGAAGGCCAATCCGGACGCTCCGGATGAGAAGCCGCCCGAAGAAAAGCAGAAAGTCGAGTCCGTCTTCAAGAAAAAGGCGGATGGCGAGTTGCCGGTCGGACTGCCAACCTTCAGGAGCGACGTATCCACGGTGCAGGTGGACGTATCGGTGCTTGATAAGAACGGTCGCTTCATCCCGAACATCCCGCGCGGAAACTTCCGGGTGTTGGAAGACGGCGTTCCGCAGCCCATCAGCGGATACACACTCGGCGAAGCGCCGATGACGGTGTGCATGGTCATTGAATTCTCGAATCTGTTCCAGCAGTACTGGTCGAACGGCTGGTACGAAACGCTCCAGGCCTCCTATGGGTTCCTGGAGACCTTAAAGCCGGACGATTACGTGGCCATCGTGGCCTACGATCTTCGGCCGGAAATTCTCTCCGACTTTTCAACGGACAAGCGCAAGGCGCAGGAAGCTATGCAGCGCTTGCGGATCGCGGCCTATTCGGAATCGAACCTTTACGATGCCTTGACGGACACCGCCGAGCGGATGAGCGAAATTGAGGGCCGCAAGGCCATCGTTTTGATTGCCAGCGGCATGGACACGTTCAGCAAGCTGACCTTCGACCAGACGCGAAAGAAGATTCAACAGGCCGGCGTGCCGATCTACGGCATCGGAATTATGCAGGCGATGCGCGAGTTCTACGATGCCCGGGGGATGATGGGCAGCATCCAGCGCCTCGACTTCTTGCAGGCCGACAATCAGATGCGGACGTTCGCGAAGGAGAGCGGCGGACAGAGCTTCTTCCCGCGCTTTTTCGGCGAGTTTCCGAACATTTACCGCGATATTCATCAGGCGCTGCGAAACCAGTATGCCTTGACGTATCAGTCGACGAACCTGGCCAAAGACGGGAAGTTCCGCAAGATCACGGTGCAGTTGGTGAACCCGGCGACGAACGAGCCGCTGCGCATAGTGGATGAGAAGGGCAAGCCGATGAAGTACTCGGTGGTGGCCAAGAACGGGTACACCGCTCCTCGAGAAGTGGAGGAGGTTCGAGCCGCGGACGGGCCGCGATGGGGAATCGAATCCCATCCAAATGTCAAGCGAAACAAGTCATCGGGAATGAAGCGAATACAGGCCTGTTGACACGGTTGTGATTATCCTGTTACCTTCACTGAGTTCTCACTCATACCTAATGAATTCGGCATCTGAAAGATCCAATGCGGCGGCCGTCCGGCTGCTGCTCGTAGACGACCATCCGGCGGGTTTGGCGGCCCGCACATCCGTCCTCACCGAATTGGGATTTTCCATCGCGACGGCGTGTTCCGCGGAGGCGGCGCTCGTGAAGTTTTTGGCGGAACCGTTTCCGCTGGTGGTGACCGATTACAAGCTGCCCGGCAAGACAGGCGTTGACCTGATTGCCGGAATCCGGGCGGTCGCCCCGGAAACCCGAATTGTTTTGATTTCCGGGTTTGTGGACGCGCTGGGGTTGACGGAACACTCAACGGGCGCGGACGCGGTTCTGACGAAAAGCGCGAATGAAGTATCGCAGTTGATAAGGGCTGTGAACCGGCTATTGCGGCGCACCGCGGCCAAGAAGCCGGGGACGGCGAAGAAGGCAGCCATGAAAAAGTCCGGTACGGCGGGGTGATGCGCCGGGCCGCCCGATGGCTGGCGGTTTGCGTCGCATTAGCTGTCGCGGCGCAGGGCGCGCCGCGAGCCGCGAAGAAGAAGGCCGCCCCGGTCCCGCTTGGGGAAAATGCGATCGCCGAGGGGTGGCTGGCGGGGATGACGCCGCAGCAGTGCGTGGCGCAGTTAGTGGTCATTCGAACGCATGGAAACATGGCGAACGTGCGTGGGCGCGAATGGCGTAATATAGTCCGCTGGGTGCGGAATTCGCAGGTTGTCGGAATTATTGTCGTCAACCGCGTGCGGCGCGGCGCGGTCGTCAAAGCCCAGCCGTACGAGACGCTGCAGTTCATCAACCGGCTGCAGCGCTTGGCGAAAGTGCCGCTGCTGGTCGGCGGCGATTTTGAAAGAAGCGTCTCGATGCGGTTTGACGGGACAATCCAGTACCCGCACGCGATGGCGTACGGCGCGGCGGGCCGGCCGGAGTCGACCGCCGAATTGGGCCGGATTACGGCGCGGGAGGCGCGAGCGCTGGGGTTCGAACGGGTCTTCGCGCCGGACGCGGATGTGAACAATAATCCGGACAATCCGATCATCGGCATCCGGGCGTTTGGCGTTGACACCGCGACTGTTTCGGAGCACGTACAGGCTTTTGTGCGAGGAGCGCGGAGCGTCACGCCGGCAGCGCTGGTGACGGCGAAGCATTTCCCCGGCCATGGAGACACCGACGCCGATAGCCATGCGGGAATGCCGGTGATCCAGAGCGGCACGTAGAAATTGCGTTTCCATTCGTTGTGGTCGATGCGGCCTTCGTCCATTAGCCGGAGCAGGTTGCCGTAAGTGGATACGTTGTTGAAGCCGTGGTCATGCACGCCCGCGTGGGTGATGTGCGGGGCCATGAGTTCGACGGTTCGCTTGCGGCCTTGGTTGAGGAACAATTCTTCGCCGGTAGCGTCGTATTGAAGAATTGACGCCCCGAACTGGAAGCCCTGGGTCCATTCGGTCCAGCCGCGAGAGGTGTAACGGCCGTTCACGGTGAAGACGGGAGCCCCTGATTCTGGTTTCCACGAGTCTTCCAAAGAATGGATTTTGGCGGCGGAGGAGGACCAGAGTTTTTCGATGCGCGGCAGGAGAGCGGCGGGGGTGAGGCCGGTTTGAATTTTTATCATTTCCCGAACTATGATAATGAACCCTCACGGGTAACCGGACAGCATGAGATCCGCGATGTGAATCCGGGCTTGGGAAGCGGGGTCCCTGGGCAACGCGGCGGTTATAGCCTTGGCCTGGCGGCGGAGGTCTCGCGCTTCGCGGCTATGGCCGGTCTTCCGCAGGATGGAGGCGGAAGTGTCGAGGATTTCGGCCATGAGCGGATGTTCAGGACTCAACCGAACTTCGGTTATTTTGCGGGCCGTTGTTATGCTGGCGCGGGCGAGTCTCCAATCCTTCAGGTGCTCATAGACACGAGCGAGGTTGAGGTGAACGCGGATCAGATCCGGGTGCGCCGGACCGAGGATAGAATCGGCGAGCGAGAGCGATTGCAGAAGGGCGTCCCTAGCCGGTATCCACTCCTTGTCCTGAGCGAAGAGGACGCCCAGATTTACGAGAACAATGCTCTTGCCGAGTTTTCCTTCCCGGCTGTTTCCGGCGAGAACCAGCGCCTGGTGGAAGTATTGACGGGCGTCCTTGCGATCGCTTTGCTGCTGACGAGCCGCGCCAAGCGCGGAAATAAAATTGGCCAGTTCTGGAGAGGCGGGGCCGTAACGTTCGATCGCCTGCTTCAAGGCGCGCCGGCAAAGAACCTCCGCGTGACCGGCCCGCTGCCCTATCGCCAGATACAGACTGGCGAGATTCAGGTTGAGCAACTCCAAACCGCCAGTCGGGTTTCCTTCCTTCTCGAGCAACTGGATGCCGCGTTGGTAGGCACGCTCGGCTTCGGTGTAATCACCCCGCGTGTGAAAATACACACCGGCTTGATTCCATGCCTCCGCAGCCTTGGGATGCGGCTTTGCGAGTTGATCGAGAAGCAAGGGAATCAGACGGCCCACGGCGGGTTGGTCGCCCGCGAACGTAAATTGGCGCATCTCCTCGACGAGGTCCGTGAGCCGGTCCGGCTGGGCCGATGCAAGCAGGAGCGGGAACAGCAAGACGATGGAGTACAACATTGAGCAATTCCTCCTTTGAAAACAGGTGCGCGAGCGGTGGCGGATCCGATGCGGACCACCGGACCGGATCCGCATCTTCACTCGGAGATAGGACTTCGTTGTAGTTCGATCTCCATCCGAACGCTGCGCCCGCGAATACCCGATATGACTTGAAGTTCCTTCCCTTCCGTGTCCATCACGACGCGCTCCACCGAGGCTTCATAGCTGTTCTGGTCTTCGGACAGGGTAATGTATATGCGTGTTTTGACAATTCCGTTGAACACCCCTTTTTCATCCCGAGTGAAGAAGGTCGAGGTTAACGCGAATTTCCGGTCTCCAACGCGAAGCCACGCGCCGTGATGGGTCGTGTGCGTCGGATTTGTGTTCGCACCGGTGTAGCCTCCACCGGGATAGAAAGTGCCGACGGAAGCGAGAACTGGTTCGCCGCCGGGCAGCGCAACGTGGGAAACCCACGTCCCTTCCAGGGATTGACCGTTGGTGCTTAATTTATGTTGGGCGGGGCCCTGTGTTTGCGCCAGCAGAGTCAGGGCTCCAATCAAATAATACTGTTTCATCTTGAAAAATCTTCTTTCCGAAGCCCGGCCGTCCTAGGCAAGGCAATCTGAGGCTGAGGTTAAAGCAGTAAGCGGTTTGGAAGCCATGCCAGGCGGCTGCAAAGCGCCTTCGATCCGCCTCATACCGTAAGTCATTGTTTACATACAGGGTTGCGAGAACGTCTAATAACTGATAGCCTTCCTCTTGAGAGGCTATGAGCAGCCAACCTATACCTCGTTCACCGCAAAAGCTCGTCTTTGGCCCATTCACTTTCGAGCAATCGTCGGGCGAACTGCAAAAGTACGGCGTCCGCGTGCGTCTGCAAGGACAGCCGCTGCAAATCCTCGCTGCGTTAATTCGGCAGCCCGGCGAGGTGGTAAGCCGGGATGAGTTTCACCGTCAACTCTGGAACGGCACGACATTCGTGGATTTCGAGCAAGGTTTGAACGCGGCGATGAACCGGCTTCGCCAGGTGCTGGGGGATTCCGCCGACCGGCCCCGCTACATTGAAACAGAGCCCGGGCGCGGCTACCGCTTTATCGCTCAGGTTCAGGGCGGCGTTTCCAAGCCAATTGTCGTGATGGAAAGTAAAGCCGCGCCAGCGGTAACGCCCGTAGTCGTCCGGGAACGACGTAGAGGCCTGCCATGGTGGCTGGCTGCCGCAGGGGTATTGGCAGGCTTGGCCGGCGGATATCTCTTTCGCGCACGGCAGCCGCCGAGCGCGGAAATGCTCCAGTTCAGCGTTGCGCCTCCGGTTGGATTCGCGATCGAAGCGGGTAGCAGCCGTCAAACCTTTGCGCTGTCACCGGATGGGTCCCGGCTGGCCTACACCGCGATGAACTCCAGCGGCGTGTTTCAGACATTTATTCGCGAATTCGACGCGTTGGAGTCGCGGCCGCTTGCGAATAGCAATGGGTCTTATAGCCTCTTCTGGGCTCCCGATGGACGCTCCATTTTCCTGACGATGCGAGGCAAGCTGAAGCGGAGCGATCTCGATGGCTCCCAGCAGGTCGTGGGGGACACTCCGGGGATGATGCTCACCGCCGCGGTGAGAGGCCGGGACCTATTGATTTCCGGACGCTCGGCCAACTACATCGTTCCAGTGTCCGGAGGCACGCCGCAGCCGGTAAAGGAGATTTACCAGTGGCCTCAAATGCTGCCGGATGGGAGGCATCTCATTTACACGGTGTTGGATTCCCGACTGGGGCGCCACCGTGCGAGCGTTGTCAATTTCGGTGATCCGGCCAGCGCCAAATTCCTTATCGACTCCGATTCACGAGTAATGTACGCGCCCTCCGTTCTAAATAGCGGGAGCGGTCATCTGCTGTTTGTAAGGGCAGGCGCTTTACTTGCGCAACCTTTCGATCCGCGCACTCTGCGCGTTTCAGGACAGCCGGTGACAGTGGCGCCGCGAGTATATTCGTTCAACCCCACCGGAGCAGCCGACTTCTCGGTTTCTGGCAACGGCGCGCTCGCCTACAAGCGGTACTTCAGCCGGTCTCAACTGGCGTGGGTCAACCGGCGCGGGGAGGTGCTGAGAATGATCGGCCCGGCCAACGTGAATCTGAAACAGGCGCGCCTTTCGCCCGATGGCAAGACGATTGCGACCGCGATACTCGACCCGGAACGCGGCGTTAACGACACTTGGTTGATCGATGCGGCAACCGGAAATGCGCGTCAAATCGTTGCAGGCCGCGGACAGAACGACAATGCCACATGGTCGCCGGATTCGGCCAAGTTGGTTTTCAACCGCGCGTACGATACGCCGCCGAAGCTTTTCCTGCGAGGCGTTGGCGAGCGGGACCCGGAGGAATCGCTGCCGCCGGGATACTTCCAGTTGGCGACCGACTGGTCCCCCGATGGCCGATTCATCGCGTTCACCAATACGAGTTTCGCGCATATCGAAAACGAACTGAAGGGCGACATATGGCTCATCGACTTGTCGCGGAAGCGACAGGTGGTGCATCTGGTAAAATCACCCTTTCATGAGGCCAACGCGACGTTTTCTCCGGACGGCCGCTGGCTAGCATTCACGTCCAATGAGTCTGGGCGGTCGGAGATTTACTTGCAGGGTTTCGAGGTTGGTGAACTGCCACGCCTGGTTGGGGAGCGGCATCAAGGCTCTCGCGAAGGCGCAATTTCTTTACGGTGGGCTCGCGATGGCAAGGAGTTGTTCTATTTGGCGTCGGATGGTTACTTGTACGCTCTGCCGATAACTTTGTCTCCGAAGTTGAAGATTGGTGCGGCAACTCGCCTGTTCGAGATCAGCACCGAGGCGCGCGCCGCCATGCATTCGCCATTCGGCTTTGACGTATCGGCGGACAGGCAGCGCATATTGATTCCGATCGTTACGGCATCTACAAGGTCGGAGATTGTTGTGATTCGCAATTGGGAAACTGCGCGCAAGCTCAATTGACCAAAGTGAGAGCCTGGAGAATCAGGGCGGCCCATTGCGGGCCTTTGTAGGAGTCGGGGGTTTCTTCGTAGGACTCGTCAATGGAGTGTGCGCCTTGGGCGTTGCCGCCTCCGCCGATGGTGATAGCGGGAATGCCCAGGCTCATCGGGATATTGGAATCGGTCGAACCGGCGCGAGTAGCGAAGATGGTTATGCCGGCTTTTTTGGCGGCGGCTAGGGCCTTCTGGACAATGGGTAGCGAGTCGGGCGGATCGGCGGCGGGGCGGAGACCCATCACTTTGATTTCGAGATCGAGGGGCGCTTTGGAGTTCGGCCAGCGCTGCTTTTCAGCGTCGATGCCGTATTGAAAGGCGGCGCGCATTCTTTCGTCCAGCGTGGCGAGTTCGGCGGCGGATTCGCTGCGCATGTCAACTTCCATGCTGACGGAGATGGGAACGGAGTTGACGCTGGTGCCACCTTCGACGCGGCCGATGTTAAAGGTGGTCTTAGGAGACGAGGGGACTTGGATATCGGCGATGCGGGCGATGGCGCGGCCCATGGCGTGGGCGGGGTTGGGCATGCCGAAGGCGCCATAGCTGTGGCCGCCGCGGCCCTTGTAAGTAACCAGGTAGCGGTTGCTGCCGACGCCCCGGGCGGCGAGGCCGGAGCTAGGACGATCAACGGAGATGAAGGCGTCGATCTGTCCTTTGAGCTCTTTGTTGAACAGATGGCGGACGCCGCGGAGATCGCCCTTGGCCCTCTTCGCCGACGGTGGCGACGAAGAGGATGGCGCCGTTGAAGGTGGCGTTGTTTTTATGGAAAGCGCGGGCGACGGTAAGGACGCTGGCGAGGCCGCGGCAATCGTCACCGATGCCGAGGCCCTTCATTTTATTGCCTTCGCGTTTAACGGTAACGTCCATGCCTTCGGGGAATACCGTGTCGAGATGGGCGCTGAAGACGATTAAGGGTTTGGGCGATTTGGAGCCCGGCCAGCGGCTGATCACGTTGCCTTCGCTGTCGGTACGAATGTCTTGCAAACCATGGGTGGCAAGCCGGCGGGCGAACTCTTTGCCTCGTTCGGTTTCTTTGAAAGGTGGGGCCGGGATTTGGCAGATACTTATCTGTTCTTCGAGCGTCCAGGCCTGATCGGCCTTGATTGTTTCCAGTACGGCGTCGAAGTTTTGGGCCTGTGCGGAGAGTGCGGCGAGGATCGGAATCCAGCGTGACATTCCATGTATTGTACTATGACTTTGGCGTAGTCCGGCGTGGCCATTCCGGAGACGGTAATTTTGGCGGGTTGTTCGGCGCGCCATTTGGCGAGTTCGGATTGAGCGGAGTGAAGCCGGGATTTGTAGCGGGGATCGTTGACGAGGTTTTCCTTTTCTTGCGGGTCTTTGTTGAGGTTGTAGAGTTCGAGAGCGCCGTCGTGGTTGTCGATGAACTTCCACCCTTCCGCCAAGTGCATGGTGGCGGTGAGGTCGGAGATGCAGCGGTCCTTCCACTTCGCCTGTTTCCCTTTTTCGATTAGCGCATGAAAGCTGCGGCCTTGAATGCCATTGGGAATGGGGATTTTGGCGTAATCGAGGAGGGTTGGCATGAGGTCGATGTTCTCGATGATTTGCCGGTGTTCGCTGGGTTTGGCGGTGGGGGTCTTGACGATTAACGGAACGTGGGCGGAGCCTTCGTACATGAAATCCTTGAACCAGAGGCCGCGGTCGCCGAGCATGTTGCCGTGATCGGAGGTGAAGAGGACGACGGTGTTTTTGGCGAGGCCGAGGCGGTCGAGTTCGTTGAAGAGGCGAGCGAGTTCGGTGTCGATGTGAGTGATGGCGCCATAGTAGAGCGCGGTCATGACGCGCTGCATTTGTGTGTCGTCGATGCACTTGCGGCGGGCGCGGCCCGTGGCTTTGGCGCGTTGTTCTTTGGCGTTTTTCGGAAGGGGAACGACGGGGATGGAGGCAGGATCGTAGAGATTGAAATACGGTTTGGGTTCGACGCTGGGAGAGTGGGGTTTCAAGTAGCTGGCGAAGAGGAAGAAAGGCTGTTGCGACCGGGCGCGCAGGCGGAGATAAGCGATGGAGCGATCGGTAATCCATTCGGTTTCGAAGTCTTCGATCGGGTAAGCGAATTCGCCAACGTCGCGGCCGAGTTCGTCATCGGGCCAGGGTTCAGTGCCAGGTTTGCGCGCCCATTTGGAGGCTGATCTGCCGTGCTTTTTGCGAAGGTATTCGATGTGACCGTTTTCCGGATTGGGGCCTTCATTGGTAAAGGTCCAGAAGTCGTCGAAGCCGTAGGAGAAGCGAGCGGGGTTGTAGTGCAGTTTCCCGGCGATGGCGGTGTGGTAGCCGTAGTGCTTTAGGATTGTGGGGAGGAAAATCTCGCCGTTGTTGTGCGGAAGGCCGTTGCGTTTGACGCCGTGGATGTGGGGATAGCGTCCGGAGAAGACGCTGGCGCGGGAAGGGCAGCAAACGGGGGAGACGGTGTAGGCGTTGCGGAAGAGCACGCCTTCTTTCGCGAGTTTATCGAGGGTGGGAGTCTTAGCGGTTTGATGACCGGCACACCCCATGCAATCGAAGCGCATTTCGTCGACCATCACGAAGAGAATGTTGGGACGTTGGCGTTGCTGAGCGGCGAGAGTGAGGAAGGCGCGACGCGTGAACATGGGTC
>Ga0163153_10007518_pt1 | contig 11694 bp, 7 predicted proteins | sample OliLakLV19MP6IB1_FD_148629 | JGI IMG/M metagenome (GOLD analysis project Ga0163153, IMG submission 148629) | Freshwater microbial mat bacterial communities from Lake Vanda, McMurdo Dry Valleys, Antarctica - Oligotrophic Lake LV.19.MP6.IB-1 | ecosystem: Environmental > Aquatic > Freshwater > Lake... | reverse complement strand
GCGGAAGCAGGTCTATGCCGACACCCGCCAACGCCACCCACACCGCTGGTCAGCCGGCACCAGAAACTGGTCCCGAATCGAACAGGTCACCCTCAACCCGCATCGGGTCGAACAGGTGCAATCGTCAAAGCGCTAAACAAGAACAAAGGACACGACGATCAGGCGACAAGTAGCTTGACAGGCTCCGAACAAGGGCGCGCCGGGCGTGGACGGGCAGGACTTCGCGGACGTCGAGACGTATGGCGTGCAGCGGTGGCTTGGCGAACTGGCGCTTGCACTCAGAGAGGAATCCTACCGACCGGCGCCGATCCGCCGGGTCTTCATTCCAAAGGCCAACGGCAAGCTTCGTCCCCTCGGCATCTCGACGCTGCGTGATCGGGTCGCGATGACGGCGGTGATGTTGGCACTGGAGCCGGTCTTTGAAGCCGATCTGCCACCGGAGCTGTACGCCTATCGCCCTGGACGCAATGCCCAGCAAGCGGTGGTCGAGGTGGAGGAACGGCTGTTTCATGGTCGTCGAGCGGTGGTTGACGCCGACCTCGCGGACTACTTTGGGAGCATTCCCCACGCCGAATTGATGCGTTCGCTAACGCGACGAATTGTGGATAGACGTGTGTTGCATCTGATCAAGATGTGGCTGGAATGTGCCGTGGAGGAGTCCGACTCACGAGGCCGGAAGACGCGCAGCACGGTAGCCAAGGACACCGGACGCGGCATTCCACTGTCGCTGACACCCTGAATCGATCCACTTGGTGATCGCTTTAATCGTGCCACCCGAAGTACCCGTGATCGCCTGATTTGAGTCAGTAGGTGATCGCTTGAATCGAGCCATTCTGGGATCGCTTTAATCGAGCCATTTTGGGTTTGCAGGTGGTGCTCGAACGTATCCATGCTCCGTGGTTTTGCCGCGGAGGCCGTTATGTCCAGGAGAACGTTCGAGATGCATCACTATCAAGTTGTGCTGACCCAAATGCGGTCAGGAATGAGCGATCGGCAGGTCGCTAAGTTGGGGTTGATGGGGCGCTACAAGTGCGCCGAGTTGCGGGCGTTGGCGCACGCGCAGGGCTGGTTGACGGGGGCCATGCCGGACGCTCGTGTGTTGCATGAATGGCTGTCGCATTCGGTGCAGCCGGCAGTGGCGTCCGGGGTCGAGCGCTATCGCGATCAGGTGCTGGCATGGGTGGCCGATGGGGTCTTTGCGACGACTATTTTCGCGGCCCTCAAGCGTGAGGGATTTGGCGGCAGCTACTCGGCGGTGCGGCGCTTTGTGCAGAAACTGCCGCGCGCCGTGAACCCCACGGTACCGCTGGATTTCGCCGCTGGCTACAGCGCTCAGGTCGACTTCGGTGGCGGTCCTTCGTTGTTTGAGAACGGCCGTCAGATCAAGACCTGGGTGTTCGTCATGGTGCTGTCGTTTTCACGGCTGCTGTATGCCGAGCTGGTGCGCGATCAGTCGGTGCCGACGTGGCTTGGCTGCCACCGTCGGGCGTTCGAGTTTTTCGGTGGCATCACGGTGCAGGTGCGCATCGACAACGCCAAATGCGCGATCACCAAAGCCTGTGCCACCGATCCCTTGGTGCAACGCGCGTACGCGGAGTTTGCGCTGGCGGCGAGCTTTCGCATCGACCCGTGTATTCCGCACACGCCCGAGCACAAAGGACAGGTCGAGCGCGGGGTGGGCTACGTCAAGAAGAGCTTCTTTCCAACCCGTGTGATCGAGAGCATCGAAGCCGGTAATCGGGACCTGCTGCGCTGGTGTCGCGAGGAGGCTGGCGAGCGTATCCACGGCACCACGCGCGAGCGTCCCAATGCGCGCTTTTTGCGTGAACTGCGTATTGCCAACTAACTGACCATCGTTTGCCAGCAGCATTGACCAGCTTCGGCAGACAATCTGACCAGCCTCGCCGTCGGAACTGCCCATTGCTGGCGACAGCCTGACCGGCAACTAACGACCCATAACGGCCGTTAGAAATCGATCTTGGCCCTCGCAGAGCGGACATTCCCTGGCGCTTATTGGAGCGCTGTTCTGACGTGATGCGACTGGTCAGTTAGCACTGCGCAACATCGCCGGCGATTCCCAAAATTGCCGATCAGTTTTCGGCGAACTCAACACGCGCGCCATCATGGTTTGGTCGTGGCCCCTCCGCTCTGCAGATTGCGTTAATCAAGTAACACTCTGCCGATACGAGAAACCGACCATGAATTGCCGTCTGCGCTCCGTCGCCGCTGTCCTGTGCCTGTTGGCCGCACCGCACGCTTTTGCCGCCGATGCGGTCGATGCGTCGATCACGGTGCCGGGGCTGAGTCCGCCGCTGCCCACATCTCAGCTGAGCCACGGCTTTGCTGCGCTGGATGCGGGCGATGCCGAACAGGGTACGTTTCAGCTCAAGCTGATGCTGACCAACCAACCTGTCACCGACAAACTCGCGGAGCCGGCGAGCGATCCAAACATTGCCTTCATGCAATGGCGGATGCAGAACCAGGCGGGCGCGGCGAAGTCCCTGGTCTGGGCGGATTTCGACATCGATGCGAGCGGCAACGCCACCGGCGCGGTGCTCGGCCGCGGCTTCTCCGGCAGCCTGGGGCTGTACGACACAGATGTGATTGTGCGACTGACCCGCGTCGATGGCGAACGCGTGGCTGGCACCTTTGTCATCACGAGCAACAGCGCTCAGGGCCAAGGTACGTTCGACGTGCCGTGGCTCGACGTGGTCGGTGGCGAGACTTCGCTCAAGCAGCGCCTTGCCGCCTATCCGGAATTGTCCAAGGCAGCCGAGCAGGGCGCGCGCGAGACCTATGCCACGTACGTGCAGGCACTGCGCGAGGATCGCTCCTATGACGTGAGCCATCTGGCCTCGCACCACCTCGAGACCGGGCCTACCGGCCCCGACTCGGCCGCCAGCAGCCCATGGCCAGTGACGGTGTATGCCGCGCGCGTGCAATTGGATTCCGATCGCGAGGGCGTGCTCGATGCCGATGCCGCGAAGGTGGTGCTGGCCGCCTGCGAACGCGGAGCGCCGGGCGAACCCAATCGCGCCGTAGTCACATTGCGCCGCAGCGGCGCAGAGCGCCAATGGATGATCGAATCGAGCAGCAATGAGGGCGATGAACTCGCCGGGTTCGGTCCGCTAGCGGCGAGCTGTGCTGCCGCCAAGGGTTGAGCCTTGGCGCGCGCCGCAGGCAAGGTGTCCCGCGGTGCTGCGATGCGTGCGGCATCGGTGCGTCCCGTGTAGGGGCGTTGGAAGGCGCGACCACGGGGTAGCCATTTGCGGCGCGCACCCGGTTCACGCAGCGAATCGACAGATCATGGTCGCGCCTTCCAACGCTCCTACACGAACGCGCGCTTGAGTCGATGCGGGAATGGCATTCGCACGACGCGACGCGCAACGGTGTTGCGATCGTCTAGGCTAGGCCGCCGGCCACAGGGGACGCATCACGTCGCAGCAGAGGTGCAATGATCGCGGTGTCCGCCACCGCTGCTCGGCGCGCGCGTGGCTCCAGCGCCTTGAGCTGCTATCGGGCATCGTGGCTTTGGTGGCGTGCGCGTCGCCACCGACACGATCCATCCCGGCGCGCACCGACGCGATGGTCGCTGCTGCAGGTCCGCTCGCGGTCGAGGCCGGACTCGAGATGCTGCGCGCCGGTGGCAGCGCGGTCGATGCCGCAATCGCGGTAGCAGTGACGCTGGGACTGGTCGAACCCGAATCGTCCGGCGGCGGCGGTGCTTTCTCGTGCACTACCGCGCACGCGATGCGGCGATCGATGCCTACGACGGTCGCGAGTGCGCAGCCGCCGGTGACTTGAACCTCAGCGTGCTCGATGCGGGGCGATGGAATCGGTATGCGACTGCTGTCGACTGCAATGGCGCAAGCACGCCTCAGGGGTGTTCGCCGTTTCTTCTTGGGTGCAACGCCGGCTTATACGAGAGACTTGGATTCAAGACGGTCTGCTAGGCACGCGTCTGGGTATCTGGCGAAACCCACCAAGCGTAGCTGTGCGCGTGACGACCCCAATCCTCGCACACTTCCAAACGACTGTTGCTGGCCGGGTGGTGACCGATACCGGGTCGGCCGCCACAGCGGGCAGTTCTCGACCCTTTTCTGCCCTTCGGGATGACAGGAATACACAGAATCCTGCTCACGCTGGCTCATTCCCGGCACTGCAGAGTGAGGCTAAACGCAGCTAAAACTTACTTGGCGTCGTTGGCTAGGAGTCCGAAAATCGTGTGCAACCATGTCTGTCGTTGAAACTTGGTGGCGCAGAAGTCGCTCATGGCGAAGTTGGAAAGCGTGTTGCGCACTGCGCAACGCCCGGTTAGACTGAGTCATGATCAAGACGATCCGGCACAAAGGCCTCGCCAAGCTGTTCGAGAGTGGAAGTGTCGCTGGGGTCCAATCAAGTCATGCGAAGCGACTCAGACTGCAACTTGCTGCTCTGGATTCGGCGCAAGTCATCGATGACATGGACATCCCCGGCTTTGGCTTGCACCCACTCAAAGGCAAGCTCAAAGGTCGCTGGTCAATTTGCGTCAACGGTAACTGGCGCCTGACTTTTGAGTTGAGAGATGGAAACGTCTATGTGCTCGACTACGAGGACTATCACTAATGGCTATGCACAACCCTCCGCACCCTGGTGAATTCATCATCGGTATTTATCTCGAACCTAATGGCATCAGTGGTCGGGAACTGGCGGCAAAGCTTGACGTTGCAGCATCCACGCTGAGTCGCGTGTTGAATGGGTCCAGCCGAATTACGCCCGAGATGGCGTTGCGCCTGTCCAAGGCGATCGGCCGCACGCCTGAGAGTTGGATGACTATGCAGGACAGTCATGACCTTTGGCTCGCTAAGAAGAGCGTAAATCTTAGTCGGGTCGAAAAGCTTGAGCTGCGTGCAGCCTGATTCGGTCGAGATGAGCCGCCCCGCGGTTGAGTAGCGGTTCTGTTTAGAGCTCAACGTCCGCTTTGCGGCACTGTCGGCAGTCACAAAGCGAACGTCCGAAGCTGGCCGAACTGAGCCGGTCGCGATGAGCGCAATCCTACGGTGATCAAAAACAGCGAGCTGATCAGCGCAGGCCGGAACTGGTGATCAGGTCGACCGGAATGCGCACCAACCAAACTTCAAGATGGCTGCCGTCAAGAGCTCTTTGTCAGGCGACGACGAAGCGGACGCGGCCATATGAAGCCCAGAGTGATAAAGAGTTCCATTCTTTCATCGGTGCAGGAAGCTGAAGTGGTTCCCAGCTGCACTCAGCAAATGCGCGGCATCTCGATTACCTTCCCATGGATCGGGCGCCTATAAGGTAGCGGCTTGTTCGCGTGATCTTCAGGCGAAGACGACACAACAACGAGAGTCGCCGAAATTGTCTGCAGGGTCACGCATGTGTTGTCGTGCGAGGCGAGCGATTCGACGCGTGCGGCCTATTGTCGGCGGCACTGCCCAATGGTCAGGACCTTCAAGTATTGGCAGATGCGTTTGAGATGTTTGCGTCTGCGAAGACAGCGTCGCACTGATCGACCTTTCGATTCGGCATCGGTACCTTAGTCTGCGACTTCTGTCGTAATCCTAAAAGGCACTTGCATGGCCCGGTATTCCGATCGCGACACATCTCCCATCTTGGAAGCCGCTGGCCGATGGGCAAAAACCTGCCTTGAGGGCGATGGATCCATTTTTGGCCAAGACCAAGTTTGGACAGCCGACAACTTCGCGTTGCTTGATCAGCATTTCGTTCAACGTCCGAATGATGGGCCGGGCGACTTCTTCGAGAAATTAGCGACCCAGCTATCTGATGCGCCGCCTGGCGTTTCGAAGCTCATGAGCGAGCTGCTGTGGGCGATGTTTCTGTTTCCTTCGAATGTCGGGGCTGACAAGAAGCGCGAGGGCATTGCTCGGGCTTGGAGCTTTTCTGGCTCCGAACTAGACCTGAACAACCCTTTTCTTACCGACGACGTTCTTGCAGGAATCGGCTCGGCCGGCACCGCATTCAACACCATGCGGTGGTGGGAGTTGCTCTATGCAATCTCTTTGTTCACCTCGCTCAAAACTATGCCGCCAGGGCAGCGCTTAGAACTTGTTTCTAACTATGAGCAGCTCAGCGACTGGCTGGAAAAATTGCCGCGTGAGGGTGATCGTCAGTATCGGCACATGCTGCGATTCCTTCTCTTCCCCGATCAGGTCGAACGCATGTCGAGCAACGGCGACAGGCGCCGCATTCTGCTTGGCTTCGGCGTAGCCAACTCGCGCGAGATGAAGAACTGGTCGGATCGCCAATTCGATGATGCGATGCAAGCGCTTCGCCGCAGGCTCGAATCCGAAAAAGGATCGAGCGACCTTGATTTTTACAGCACTGAACTAATGCCGCGATGGAAAACAGCTAAGGCAGAGCCAATGCAAGCGGGCGCAGCTTCCAAGTTCAACATCGGCTATAACGAACTTCGCGAGCGCTTTCTGCAGCACATGCCAGGGCTGACTTCGTTCGCCAGTCACACGTCCTATGTGTCGACTGAGCGGGCCTATAAGGACGAGTTGGTAGATCTGTTCGAAGAAGCGGTCGCTCCGCAAATCCGGCAAGCCGACTGGCTTGCCGCGGGCAGAGCTGCAATTGCGCTACTGACACGACCATTGCGTCACGCCTCGAACAAACCCCAGAACATCGTCGGCTGGCGCTACATCGACCTTGTGAGAAAACTCGACGAACAACGTTGCTCAACTTTCGGAAAGTGCCTGGCAGAGCTAATCGATGAGGAAAGCCCCATCGAGGAGCGTGTCGATGACTTTGTCGATGCTCTTTCAGAAATCGTAGGCCCCGAACACGCTGTCGCAGCCGCAGCGCAGCGCTCCATTACAAGCTTCTATCTGACGCTCGCGAGTCCAGATAAACATCTGTTTCTGAAGACTCAGGAAATGCAGCAAGCGTTTCGCCGGCTCGACCCCAGCTTTCAATGGAGCAGTGGTCCATTGCGGGGCAGCGATGTCGTCCGAGCGGAATCAATCGCTGAGCAGGTGTTTGAGCGCCTGCAGGCTGAAGGATGGCAACCCAAGGATCTGATCGACGTACAAACCTTTCTATGGGTCGCCGTTGGCTATGGCGACGTCAATCGAGTAGCTGAAATGGATTCAGAAGAAATCGAAGAGACGTTACCCTCAGTGCGCTCAAATGCGAAAGCCGCGGTGCGCCCGCTCAACCGCATTTATTTTGGGCCTCCCGGCACCGGAAAGACCTACACGTTGCAGCAGCTTCTCAAGAGCGACTACAGCGAAGCGTCGGCGACAATTGACCCGCACGTTTGGCGAGCTGAGCAAATCGCTAGCCGAATAGGATCGCTAACGTGGTGGGAAGCGCTCGGAGCGGCGCTCCACGATCTCGCCAGACCCGCCACCGTGCCTGAGCTTGCACAACACCCTTTCATAGCAGCAGTCGCTTCGGCGAAACGCCGCACCGGCGGGATACGCGCGACGTTGTGGGGAACCCTGCAAAACCACGCACCGATCGAATCGACAACGGTCAACCTGATTCGACGACTGCCTCCTTTCATCTTCGACAAGTCATCAGATTCTGCTTGGCAGCTGGTGGGTCCTTGGAAAGACGCTCTCGCCGATACGCTGGAGAGCCTAGACAACATTAAACAGGGGCCAAAGGCAACCGACGCGCCGCTAGAACGCCACTCATTCGTCACCTTCCATCAGTCGTTCTCTTACGAAGACTTCATGGAAGGGCTGACGCCGATCGCGGATGAGATCACCGGCAAAATCCGCTATCAGGTCAAGAAGGGCGCATTCCTGAGACTGTGCGAGCGCGCCAGATTAGACCCCGATCATGCGTATGCGATGGTCATCGACGAGATCAACCGGGGCAACGTCAGCAAAGTGTTTGGTGAGCTGATCACGCTTATTGAACCGGACAAGCGCGCGGGAGCCCTCAATGCGCTTTCTGTCACGCTGCCCTATTCCGGCGAGTCATTCAGCGTGCCTGCCAATGTTCACCTGATCGGCAGCATGAATACGGCCGACCGCTCGCTGGCCGGCCTCGACATAGCGCTGCGTAGACGGTTCCAGTTTGTTGAAGTGCCGCCGCAGTCGGAACGGCTGAAAGGCATCAACATCGCTGGCGTTGAAATGTCGGCCCTGCTCGATGTCATGAATCAACGCATATCGATTTTGCTAGACCGCGATCATTGCCTTGGACATGGCTATTTCATGTCGCTTGGAGACAATCCTGGATTGACCGAACTTGCAGCTCTATTTCGCCAGCAGATCGTTCCATTGCTGCAGGAGTATTTCTTCGAGGATTGGCAGCGGATCGCTTGGGTATTGAATGACCATCGAAAGCCAAAAGGGCTTCGATTTGTTGTCAAAGCTGAGTCGCCGACACAGTCGTTGTTCGGCACCACGTCCGAAATACCTGTCGATGCAAACCTATGGGCACTCGACGAGGAAGCGTTCTCTAATATTGAGAGCTACCGCGGCATCGTCAACGCCAGCGACGCTTAACCGCATGCAGTCGGTCATCGTCCGTGAGTACGCGCGGCTAACCACTGCCGCCGTGGCGCGCGTTTCGTTGGACGAGGCAAGAATTTCAGAATCGGCATTCGACTGGCTCTGCCAGGAGAGCGCTCGTCTGCGCGGCTTCGGCGCTTCACTCGTGCAAATGGACAGTCGCCGCTGGCTGCGGCTAGACAACTACGTGGGCGTTATTGAGACGCCCTGCGGCACGCGAATTGAGATTCTGCCGAAGTGCTCAATGGAGGGCGACGACCCGCGTGACGCGCGCCGGCTTCTGAGAAAGATGCTGACGCGTTGCTTAGATTTGACGACACGTGAAACCGGGCCGACGGATCTTCAAACCTTTGATGCTCCGCTTACCGAGTGGGTCATGCGGCAGTTCCTGCAGGCACTAGACGCGCTAGTAAAACGGGGACTGCGATTTGGCTATCACGCTGTGCAAGACGAGCAGCGTTTCCTTCGCGGTCGGTTGCAGGTCGCAAAGCAGCTGCGCCAGCCACCTAGTCGACAGCATCTGCTCCAGATCGAGCACGATGTCTTTGATGCCGACCGCCCAGAGAATCGTCTGCTGCGTCTGGCGCTCAACCGCGTCTGCCGCGCTACTCGCGATTCAAGCAACTGGCGCCTGTCGCACGAGCTCGCAACCTTTCTTGCACCGATACCGCCAAGCACAGATGTCGTCAGCGATTTTCGACGCTGGCGCAATGACCGATTGCTCGCGCACTACCGCAACGTGCGCCCATGGTGCTCACTGATTCTCAACGAGGAAATGCCGCTGACCGTGCATGGTGGTTGGCATGGCAGCAGTCTGCTATTCCCGATGGAAAAAGTCTTTGAGCGCTATGTCGAGTCTTGCCTACGCCAGAATTTGCCGAGCGGTGCCCAGCTAAAAGCCACCGCGTCCACCCAACATCTCGTCGCACGTCATCGCACCTCCCCCATGTTTCTGCTGAAACCCGACTTCTTGCTGCGGCAAGACAAGCACACATGGGTGCTTGATACCAAGTGGAAGCTGATCGACGAGAGCCTCGCAGGAGGCAAAGACAAATACGGACTGAGTCAAAGTGATTTCTATCAGCTCTTCGCCTATGGCCAGCGATATTTAGACGGGCAAGGCGATATGTTTCTTGTCTTCCCGAGAACGCCACAGTTCAGCCAACCCCTCGACGTATTTGAATACTCCGATGCGCTTCGCCTATGGGTTGTGCCGTTCGATCTGGAATCTGGGCGGCTGCTGGGTGGTCCTCTCGATCCATGCCATCAGAACGCAGACCTAATCGTTCCTCGCACGAACGGATAGCATCAGCCCTCCCCTGCCCGTTAACGCCAACGCCTGTGCGTAAACGTCAGTTCGCAGGATTTCACGGAAGAGATTGATCAAGCAATGAGCAACCAGTTCTCCAAGCTCGCCAGCGATATGTGGGGCCTCGCGGATTTGCTGCGGGGCGACTTCAAGCAGAGTCAGTACGGCCGGATCATCCTGCCCTTCACCCTGCTCCGCCGGCTGGAGTGCGTGCTCGAAGCCGACAAGGACGCCGTTCTGGCCGAGGCTGAGCGGCGCCGCGAGATGCCGGAAGAGGCGCGCGAGAAATTCCTGCTGAAAGCGGCAGGACAGGCGAAATTCTTCAACACCTCGCCGATGGATCTGTCGAAGCTCGGCACCACCGACATCAAGAGCAACCTGCTGACCTACGTGCAGTGCTTTAGTCCCGATGCGCGGGAGATCTTCGAGCATTTTCGATTCGATGAATTCGTCCAGGCGCTGGCCGGCGCCAATCTGTTGTTCAAGGTCGTACAGCGGGTGGCGGCGATGGATCTGCATCCGCAGACGGTCAGCAACCACGAGATGGGGCTGGTGTTCGAGGAGCTGATCCGGCGCTTCGCCGAAAGCAGCAACGATACCGCCGGCGAGCACTTCACCCCGCGCGACATCGTCCGCCTGACCACCTCACTGGTGTTCATGGAAGACGACGAAGCGCTGCGCGACGCAGGCATCATCCGCACCATTTATGACCCAACGGCCGGCACGGGTGGCTTTCTCTCCAGCGGCATGGAGTACGTCTTCGAGCTCAATCCCAAGGCGCGCATTGTGCCGTTCGGGCAGGAGCTCAACCCCGAGAGCTACGCCATCTGCAAGGGCGACATGCTGATCAAGGGCCAGGACGTGGCCAGCATCAAGCTCGGCAACACGCTCAGCGACGACCAGCTGTTCGCCGATCGCTTCGACTACATGCTGTCCAATCCACCGTTCGGCGTCGACTGGAAAAAGATCGAAGAAAGCATCAAGACCGAGCAATCGCAGAAAGGGTTCGACGGCCGCTTTGGGCCGGGCCTGCCGCGGGTCAGCGACGGCTCGCTGCTGTTTCTGCTGCACCTGCTGAGCAAGATGCGCGACTACGATCCCGGTGATCCGAATCGCAACGGCGGCCGCATCGGCATCATCCTCAACGGCTCGCCGCTGTTCACCGGTGGCGCCGGCAGCGGCGAAAGCGAGATCCGCCGGCACGTGCTGGAAAACGATCTGCTCGAAGCGATCATCGCGCTGCCCACCGACATGTTCTACAACACCGGCATTGCGACCTATATCTGGGTGCTGTCGAACAAGAAAACCGCCGAGCGCCGCGGCAAGGTGCAGCTGATCAACGGCGTGCACTGCTACCAGAAGATGCGCAAGTCGCTGGGCAGCAAGCGCCAAGAAGTGGGCGACGAGCACATCGCACTGATCACCCGCACCTTCGGCGCGTTTGAGGCGGTCGAGACCACCGCGCTTGATGTCGAGACCGACGCGCCCTCCAGCCGCGGTCGACCGTCAAGTAAGAAGGCCGACAAGCGCGTATTCGGCAGCAAAATCTTTGACAGCCACGAATTCGGCTACCGCCGCATCAGCATCGAGCGCCCGCTGCGCCTGAGCGCCCAGCTCTCGCCCGAAAGAATTGCCACGCTGCGCTTTGAGGGCGGCAAGCTCGGCCCCGCCATGCAGCGGCTATACGAAGCGTTCGGCCAAGGCTGGAGCGACGCCAGCTACGGCGACCTGTCCGCCGTCAGCGCCGAAGCCCGCGCCCTGCTCAAGGCCGAGTTCAGCGATCTGAAGGAAAAGCAGATCAAGGATCTACTCGCGCCCCACATCTGGCTGGCGCAGAAGGCGCTGCTGGAGAAAGGTCAAGCGCTGGCCCGCGTCATCGGCGAGGCGCAGCAC
>Ga0163153_10007515_pt1 | contig 11696 bp, 10 predicted proteins | sample OliLakLV19MP6IB1_FD_148629 | JGI IMG/M metagenome (GOLD analysis project Ga0163153, IMG submission 148629) | Freshwater microbial mat bacterial communities from Lake Vanda, McMurdo Dry Valleys, Antarctica - Oligotrophic Lake LV.19.MP6.IB-1 | ecosystem: Environmental > Aquatic > Freshwater >... | reverse complement strand
CCCCGATCACACGCCCGGCGGGCCGTGGCTATGCCGACCCGTCCTATCCCATCTCGGTGGAGTGGCTTGAAACCCGCAAACGCCTCAAGGCCGCGCAAAAGCGCTGGCACGACAAGTCGAGCCCGTCGCGCGTCCTCATCATTTGCGGCAGCGCGCGCAACGACGGCACCTGTCCGGGAGAGATTTCCAAGACCTGGCGATTCACCGAAAGCGCGCGCCATGTGGTGCAAGGCCTGGGCGCCGAGGCAGACGTGCTCGACCTGAGCCTGGTGACCTCCGAGTACGGTCGCACCATCCATCCATGCAAGGGATGCGTTTCGAGCGCGATGCCGCTATGCCACTGGCCCTGCAGTTGCTATCCGAACCACGCGCTTGACCAGGCCCACGACTGGATGGCGGAGATCTACGAGCGCTGGGTGGCGGCGCACGGGGTCATCATCCTCGCGCCGACATACTGGTACCAGTCGCCCAGCCCGCTGAAGCTGATGATCGACCGCATGGTTTGTGCCGATGGCGGCAACCCCGATCCGAGCTCGACCCATGGCAAGAAGGTGGCCGAGGCGAAACGCATTGAGGAAAAGGGCTGGGACTATCCGAAGCACGTGGCCGGACGCGTATACGGCGTGGTGGTGCATGGCGATGTCGCCGGGGTCGAGGTGCATCGGCGCAACCTGACCGATTGGCTCGAATGGATGGGATTGATCGCCGCCGGTGCAGCGGCCAAACTCGATCGCTACATCGGCTTCTACGAACCCTACTACAACAGCCACGACACGCTCGACAAGGATACGGACGTGCAGGAAGAGGTACGCAACGTGGCGCACGCGGTGGTCGGCGCGGTGGCGCAACTGCGTGCCGGCGAGTTGGCGCAGCCCGACCGCAGAATCAAATGGCCGCGGCCGAAGTAAGGAAACCAGCCTTGAAGCACCCGCCGATCTCTCCATCTCCAAAGCCCAAGACGCTGGTGCGACAGGAAGACGAATTAACCGACGAAGGTGCGCGCCACCACCAGCGCTCGCGGGAGCCGGACTGCCGCCGCTATCGATCGCGATTGCGCGCCATCGAGCGCCACCCGGATCATTTAGCCAGGCGGCACGCCGCTGCAACGCCGCGCGCGGACCTGGCCAAGCCGGCAGCGGTTGATCTTCCATCGGAAGACAAGCGCCGGCTGGCCGATTGAAATTCTGCTGGGCCACATGGTCATTTGGTCGCGCGGGGTTCGTGGGTCAGGCCGCCAGGGCGGGGTAGTCGGTGTAGCCCTTGGCGCCGGGCACATAGAACGTCGCCATGTCCGGCACATTGAGCGGGGCTTCCTTGCGCATCCGCGCCACCAGGTCGGGGTTGGCCAGAAACGCGCGTCCGAAAGCGACCAGATCGCCGCGCTGGTCGAGCAGTGCCTGTTCGGCGCTGGCGCCATCGAAGCCTCCGGAAAGGATGAACAGGCCCGCGAACCCGGCGCGCAGCTTGTGTTTGAAGTCGGCGGGAACCGGCGGCGCGCCCATGCTCGAGTGATCGACCAGGTGGATGTAGAGCAGGCCCGCGGCGGAAAGGGAGTTGGCCAGCGCCAGATACTGCGCCTGAACTTCGGGAAACTCGCCGGTGCCGTTGAAGACGCCATAGGGCGAGAGGCGGATGCCGACCCGGTCGGAGCCGATCGCGGCGACCGTGGCGCGCACGATCTCCAGCGCCAGGCGGTTGCGACCTTCGATGCTGCCGCCATGGCCGTCGGTGCGCAGGTTGACGAGTGGATTGAGAAACTGCTCGATCAGGTAGCCGTTGGCGCCATGCAATTCGACCCCGTCGAACCCCGCGTCGAGCGCGAGTTTCGCGGACGTCGCGTATTCCTCCACGGCGTGCGCGATGTCGCCCCCGGTCATCGCTCGCGGCGCACTGTACGGCTGCATGCCCAGCGTATCGGTGTATAGCTCGCCCGGGCAGGCTGCGGTGCCCGGCCCGATCACCTCGGCGCCGCCCGGCAGGTTGGCGACATGCGCCACCCGGCCGCAGTGCATCAACTGCACGAAAATCTCGCCGCCTTGCGCATGGACAGCAGCCGTCGCGGCTTTCCAGGCATCCACCTGCACCTTGTCGTACAACCCGGGGATGCGCGGGTAGCCCAGGCCGTTGGGGCTGGGCGACGTGCCCTCGGTGATGATGAGACCGGCTGTCGCGCGTTGACCGTAGTAGGTTGCCATCAGTGCATTGGGCGTGTGATCGGGCGTCGCCCGGCTGCGTGTCAGGGGCGCCATCACCATGTGATTGGCCAGTTGCAGCGAGCGGGCTGAAAACTTTTCGAAAAGCATCGCGTCGAATCCTGGTGAGGTTGGATCGTGCGGTGTACGAGAGGGAGGCGCGGCCGGGGAAGTCCGGGATGGTCGACGGGCACATCCTCCGCGTCGAGCTTCGTCAGGTCTGTTCGACGGCGCACGCAGCGTTGAACGCGGGCAGATTTCTACCGCCTGACCAGGCCAGGCCGAGCGAGGCCGTGTGCGGTCCGGGCGCGTAATCGGGAACGCGTGCCCGCGGGGAACGCGTGCCCGCGGGGAACGCGTGCCTGCGGGGAACGCGTGCCCGCGCGACCAGATCAGGCCCTGGTGGCTGCATGACAGCGCGGGACCGAGTCACACGGCGAATCGAATCGACCTGTCCATCACCGGTGCGCGCCTCGAGTGCGCCCTAAAACGCTTCATCCCACGCAATCGAAAGCCGCGTTGCCGACTGGATCAGTCCGACCATGCTGTATGTCTGCGGAAAATTGCCCCAAAGTTCGTGGGTCACCGGGTCGATATGCTCGGCCAGGAGCCCCAGGCGGGTACGGCAGCCCAGTAGCTTGGTGAACAGCGCACGTGCCTCCTCGCGCCTGCCGAGCGCGGCGAGGGCATCGATGTACCAGAACGTACAGACGAGAAAGGCGTTTTCCGGGGCGCCGAAATCGTCGGCACCCGCATAGCGGAAAATGAAGTCACCGCGCCGCAATTCCCGTTCGACGGCAGCCACTGTCGACGCGAAGCGCGGATCGCCCGCCGCGATGAAACCGAGTTCATGCATAAGCAACAAACTCGCGTCCAGCGCGTCGCCGCCAAAGTCGGCGACGAAGCTCTGGCGGCGCGGATTCCAGGCCGCCTCGCAGATGCCCTTGTGTATGCGGGTCGCGCGCGCGCTCCAGTACGCCGTCCTCTGCGCCAGCCCGAGGTGCGCACCGATCTTGGCGAGCCGGTCGCATGCCGCCCAGCACATCAGCGCTGAAAACGTGTGGGTCTTGCGCGAGCCGCGCAGTTCCCACAGGCCGGCATCGGGCTCCTGCCACAAATCCGCAGCATGTTCGCCCAGCGCTTCGAGCTGGTTGAACAGGGCTTCGCTGCCGGTACGCGTGAGGCGTTTGTCGAAAAAGACATGGGCGGCCGCCAGCACCACCGAGCCATAGACGTCGTTCTGAAGCTGCAGGGCCGCCTGGTTGCCGATACGCACCGGCCCCATGCCTCGGTACCCTGCAAGGGTGGCGATTTCGCTTTCCGGCATGTCGACACGCCCGTTGATCCGGTAGACCGGTTGAAGAAATCCGTCCTTCGCCTGGGCGGCGACGTTGACGATGTAGTCGAGGTAACGTTCCATCGTGGCCGTGGCATTCAGGCGATTGAGCGCGTTGACCGTGAAGTAGGCGTCGCGTAGCCAGCAGTAGCGGTAATCCCAGTTACGCGCGCTGCCGGACGCCTCGGGAATCGATGTCGTCACCGCGGCGATGATCGCGCCGGTGTCGTCGACCGCGGAGAGCTTCAGGGTAATGGCGGCGCGGATGATGGCCTCCTGCCATTCGAAGGGAATCGCCAGGCCACGTACCCATTCGCGCCAATAGGCGACCGTCTGTTCGCAGAAGCGCCGCGCCACCTCACCCACCGAACCCTGCAGCGTCTCGTCCGGGCCGAGGATGAAGTCGAGTTCGCCAACGAGCGCGAATGGCGTTTCCTCGACCATCGCGGTGATCGAGCAGTTGGTGGTCAGGCGTGTCACGTATTCCGGGCCGACATAGCGCACGTGATTGCTGCCCCAGGTCCGCTGGGAGCGCGCGCTCCCGTAGCCGCGGGCTTGCCTCAAGCGGACCGTCAGCAACGGGCTGCCGGACAGGCAGCGCACGCGACGCACCAGCATGGTCGGGCTGAACATGCGGCCAAAATGCAGAAAGCGCGGAGCGAAGTCGGTTATTTCGATAACGCCGTTCTTGGTATCGAACAGGCGGGTGACGACAACGGCGGTATTGGCCAAGTATTCCTGTTCACTCCTGGCGAAATCGGCGAGTTCGAAGCGGAAGTACCCGAAATCCTCGTCTTCGGCGCTGTTCGCGCGCGGCCGCAGGAGCGAGCAGAACACGCTGTCGCCGTCAACGCGCGGCAGGCAGCACCAGACGATTTCGGCGCGCTCGTCGATCAGGGCGGAAACACTGGCGTTGCCTACCAGAGCGAGTTCAAGGTCGGAATTCATGCGGTTCGGTCCGTCGCGGCATAGGCGATCCATCCGGCCAGCCAGCCCCGCACGGCCGCGGCGTCCGCCAGCCGGGCGCGGGCCTGGGATTCCCCGCTTCCGACCTTGATCGAATGCCCAACCAGCGCATTGACCGTGCAAAAGCCGTATTCGTCGGTGAGGTCGTCGCCGACAAAAACCGGCACGCGTCCGCCAAACGGCGCCTCCTGCATGTAGTCCTCGATGGTGCTGCCCTTGTCGTAGCCGGTGGGCTTGATTTCGAACACCAACTTGCCGATCTGCATTTCGTACACCCCGCCAAGCATGCAGAGCGCCGCCGCCACTGCGTCGCGTGCGGCGCCGGCGAGTTCGGGAGCGCGGCGAAAGTGCAATGCAAGGCTCTGCCCCTTGTCCTCGAACAGCAAGCCCGGGTTCGCCGCCGCATAGGCCGACAGGCGCGCCGACACAGTACGAAGAAGCTCGCGGCGCGCGGCGTGGCGGTGCACGTTGCCGCCCGCATCACGGCGCTCGACGCCATGCTGACCGGCCGCCAAAAGGCGTTCTGGCGCGAAAAGACGGTCCAGATCGCGCAGCGAACGTCCGCTGATCAGCGCGAGCGCGCCGCCCGCCGCGCGTCTCAGGTTTGTCAGCAATTCGGACAATTCATCGTCGACCCGGACCGCAGCGGGCGTGGCAGCGAGGTCCAGCAGAGTGCCGTCCAAATCGAGGAAAAAGCACCAATCGCGCGCATACGGCGGCAGCGGCGCGACAGCACGTGCCTCCGACATGTCCGTCATGCTGCCTGCCTGAGCGCGGCGCGCGAAAGCACCCGGCGGCGATGGCGCATGCGCCCGGCGTCGAGCAGCATGCGTCCGGCCCAACGGTAGACGTTGAATTCCTGCACCAGGCCGCGCATGCTCTTCATGCGCGCCTGTTGCTCTTCCAGTGGCATGGTCAGGGCAAGCTTGAGCGCCGTGGCGCATTGCTCGACGTCGTAAGGGTTGATGATCAGCGCCTCGGCCAGCTCACGCGCGGCGCCGGCAAACTGCGACAGGATCAGCACGCCGGCGCAGTCGGCACGCGCCGCGACGAACTCCTTGGCCACCAGGTTCATGCCGTCGTGCAGGCTGGAAACGAAGCACAGTTCGCAGGCGCGATAGTAGCGGTAGACGCTGGCGGCGTCGTGGTGTTCGATGAGCAGGACGATGGGCTGATAACTCTCGCGACCAAAGCGCCGGTTGATGCGCGCGGCGGCGGCACGCACGCGCGCCTCGAAATCCTGGTACTCGTCGATAGAGGAGCGCGAAGGGGCAGCGATCTGCACGAAGGCGAAGCGCCCGATCCAGTCTGGTTCGAGCTCGAGCAATCGCTCGACCGCCCGAAAGCGTTCGATGATTCCTTTGGTGTAATCGAGCCGGTCGACGCCGACTCCGAGCCTGATCTCGGGAGGAAGCCCCAATTCACGGAGCACGGCCGCGCGGCATTCGGCCGGATCGGGCAGGCCGGCCAGCGCCGCCGGCGGCCATTCGATCGAGATTGGGTAGCGGTGCACCTCGGTCGGTTCGCCGCCATGGGTGATGCTGAAGATATCGCGATCCACACGTGCCTCCAGATAGCGGTCCACCGTATCGAAAAAATTATTGCAGTGATACTGGGTATGGAAACCCAGGATGGAGGAACCGAGCATGCCTTCGAGAATCTCTTCCCGCCATGGGCAGATGCCGAAAGTCTCGGGGTTGGGCCAGGGAATGTGCCAGAAAGTGATGATGGTCGCACGTGGCAGGCGCTCGCGGATCATGCCGGGCAGCAGGGCAAAGTGGTAATCCTGCACCAGGACGATCGGATCCTCGGTGTGTGCCTCTTGCACGACCACGTCGGCGAAGCGGCGATTGACCGCGCGGTATTGCTCCCAGTCCTGCGCACGGAAAGTCGGCCGGGTGTGCGCGATATGGCACAGCGGCCAAAGTCCTTCGTTGGAAAAGCCATAGTAGTAGCCCGCCTCCTCCTCCCTGGAAAGCCAGACGCGGCGAATCCGGTAGCTGGGCTTGTCCGGCGGCACCATTACGCGGTCGTGCTTGTCGACCACCTCGCGATCGGCGGGCCCGCTGCCGTGCGCAATCCAGGTGCCGGAACAGGCGCGCATCACCGGCTCGAGGGCCGTGACGAGCCCGCTGGCGGGGCGCTGCACCTCAAGGACGTTGTTGCGCCGGGCGTGGATGTAGGGTTCGCGGTTGGAGACGATCAGTACTTGGTCGCCCTTGAGTTCCTGCTTGAGGATGTTGCGCAGGGTCTCGGGCGTCCATGACATTTGAGCCTCGTCCCGGCTGGCGCGCTCGGCCTCGATTTCGCGCACCAGCAGTTGCAGGTCGCGCGCGATCGGACGCAGTTCCGGCGCCGGCTGTCCGGCGCGCGCGCCGCGGATCGACTCGCCGGTGATGATCGCCTTGATCCCCGACATCCAGCCGCGCCAGCTGAGTTCGGCTATCACCACGGTGATGAGGGAAACCACGGCCGCGATCGCCGCGAACAAGACGAAGACATACTGCTTGGTGTCGTCGGTGCGCCGCTGCACGAAGCTCATGTCGTGCACGATCGCCAGATAGCCGATCTCCTGCCCTTCAAAATCGATCGGCTGGAGCGCAACGTGGAGCGCGCCGCCTGAGTGCGCGAGTACGTGGGAATGCTCGGTGGCGCGCTGCCCGAGACCCGGGCACTTCACGTCCTCGGGGAAAGCTGTGGTCCGATAGACGAGCTTGCCGGTTTTGTCGCAAAAGCCGAGGGCGAAAAGCCGCTCGTCTTGAATGATCGCGTTGAAATATTTCTGTACCTTGATGCGCGATCCCTCGCGCGTCAGGTCGGCCACGCGGTCACGCATCGTGTTGGCAATCAGGGAGGTGCGGATGTCGAGATCGCGCACGAACCATTTGAGTGTCAACTGGTCGACCAGCGGAACGACCGCGTACGCGATTGCAGTAAGCGCGATGCCCAACGGGATGACGAAGCGCAACGAAAGGCGCATGCCGTTCCTTCCTGCGGGACAAGGCCCGCTAGCGGTTCAAAAAAGGTCGAACACGAACCCGATTCGGGCCGCCGGCCGCGGTTGCGCACACTTTCGATCCGGGGTCGCGGGCGTGCCTGAAAACAGCATAGCCCGGCTTTTATATTTGTGCAAATACAATCGCCGGAATTGTGTATCATCAGTCGCGTCAGGCATTGTGCCGGACCAGGAGGGCACTTCATCGTGCCTTTGGCGGGCTCCAGCGGAGCCCGCCCTTTTTTCTAGATTTCCGACAGCGGCGTCTTCTTGCCGCTGGCGTCGCGCACGCGGAGCAGGCTGGTGAGTTTGAAAAGATGCTTTCCGAGCGCGACAAGATCTTCTGTAGAAAGACGCTTGAGCGCATCCGGCAGCACCCCTTCCGCAGGACCGGGCGCCTTCGCTACCGCCCTCCTTGCCGCAGGCGTGAGGAAGAGCCGCACGACGCGCTGATCCGCCAGGTCGCGCCTGCGCTCAATATGCCCTTCACGTTCCAGACGCTCGATCAGGTTGCTGGCGGTCGATTGATGGATCGACATCGCTCTTGCCAGTTCCGTCACCCGGAGCCCGGGTTTTTTCGCAACCTCGGAAAGTACCCACAACTGCGCGCCGCTCACGCCTGCGCTTTCCTCGACAGACCTGAAGTGTTTGCGCACCGATTTGAATATCAGGCGAAATTGGCCGAGGACCGCGACGGCTTGGGCAGCGTGCGGATCGGCACCCTTTTTGGGGTCTTGCAGTTTCGGCACAGCAGGCGCCGAAGGGGCCGCACGACGCGCTTTATTTTTCGATGAACTGGCGGAGCTTCTGGTCATGGAAATCGCATTTTCGATCGCATTGTTCTTCTTGTCCATCATTTCAGGCATGCTGGGCATCGGCGTTGCGATTGTCGCGGTTCCGGTCCTGTCGCTCGGCTTGAGCGATCTGGTCAATCAGGTACACCGGCCAAGCCTGATCCTGAACGGCGTTACGGCGTTACGGCGTTAGTCTCCGCCTTTCACACATGGCGCCAGACACTCGCTTCGTCCTCGTTCTCTGCCTGGCAGGCGCAGCGGGTTCTTATGTCGGCGCTCGTCTCGCGACCACAGGCATCTCCCCGCTGATGCTTCGCCGCATCTTCCTGACCGCGATCATCGGGACCAAAAGCCTGCGGGCCCTGAGGCTCCTGGCTTGAATCAAGGAGGGGCCGGACCGGCACCGCCCGCGGATTGCGCTGTCGATGGTCCCGAAGGAGAAAACGCGATCTTTTATCATCCGTTCAATGGTATTATATTTGTACAAATCTTTTTGAAGGAGCGAATGATGATGCGACTTGCACTGACGGTCATTGCGATTGGCACACTGGTTTCAGCCTGTTCGTCGACGCCGCCCAAACCTGCAGAGGTCGCCGCAGCTCCGGCCTCGAAAGCAGCACCTTCTCCACCCCCCTCGGCCGGGGTAGCGCCGGTAGCCGCCCAGCCCAAGGTGACCGTGGAGACCGACGCACAGAAGCGCGACCGCATTGCCAAGGCGCTGGCGGCGCACAGCATTTTCTTCGACTATGACGATTTTTCCATCAACGCAAAGTACCAGGACGTCCTGAAGCAGGATGTCGATCTCCTCAGGTCCGCGCCGCAGATGTCTTTGCGGCTGGTGGGCAGTGCCGACGAGCGCGGCAGTTCGGAATACAACCTCGCGCTGGGGCAAAAGCGTGCCGAGGCGGTGCGACGCGCCCTGACGCTACACGGCATTGCGGAGTCCAGGCTGGAAGCAGTCAGCTATGGCAAGGAGAAGCCGCGCGGGCTGTGCCATGAGGAGAAGTGCTGGGCGGAAAACCGGCGCGTCGATATGTCAGGCAAGTAAGGCGCCAACGCCGGCTCGCCGCAGCGCGGCGCCGATCGGCGGTTCACGATTCGACGATCAGCTTCACCCGCTCGACCTTGACACGCACCCGCAGCCATCTTTCGATGCGCAACCTTTCCTCTGGGGTCAGCGGCTTGGTTACCGTCAGGCTGACCAAGAGAAGCTTGTCACTCCCTTGTCCGATCCGGCCTTGGTTGCAAACGCTTCGGCAAGGGCGACGGACCGGATTTGCGGATATTGTGCGTAGAACTCCTGCGAAATCTCGGTCCATCTTGCCTGCGCCGCAGATGCTTCCTGGACCTTTGCTTGCAGCGCCTGAATCTGGCGGGCTTTTTCTTCCAGCGAGCGTTGGCTCTGTTTGTACAGGTCGGTCATGATGCCAGCGCGCCGGACCTTCATGTCCGGCTGCTGTGCGGTCGATTGATGGACAACCAGTTCAGCGCCTTCGATGCCGTAGTTGCGCAATCTTTCACGGGCAAGCTCGACCTGCTCACGCCGAATCACATCGCCGACTACCGTGACCTCGATCGAGCGACTTGCCGGGTCGACGTTGGTCTCGGCCACATGCGTTCCCTTCAATGTCAGTTCCTGCTTGACCAACTCCTTGGCACGCCCTTTGAACAGTTCGTCCCTGACCAACTGGTAGGCGAGATAGCAGCTCGGCAAGACTGTCACGAATACGACGAGGGTCAGGTAGCGCCGCACCTTCACTTCGTTCCTGGCGTCGACGAAATGCTTGTGCGGCGCCAGGCTGAATCGCGCCGCGACGGCCGCTTTGAAGCGCTGCACCAGAGCTCTGGCGTCGGACTGTCAATGGCCATTTGCCATGCTAGGTTAGCGGATATTGCCGCGGGACTTCAATTCTCCCAGCATTCGCAAGAGCGGCGTGACAGTCAGGCCCTGGACCAGAATCGAGAACGCAACCACGGCAAAGGTGAGAACGACGATCTGACCACGATAGGGAAGATCGACCGGCAGGCCAAGCGCCAGGGCCAGTGCCAGGGCGCCGCGCAATCCCCCCCAGAACAGGACGTGCTGGTGCGCCGACGAGACCCGCAATCCGGATCTCATGAACACAGCGCAGAGCGGATAGATCGCAACCGCGCGGCCGAGTGTCACAAGGAGGATGGCAACCAATGCGGGGCCCCAAAGCCCGGTCAGATCCTGTTGCGCTTCGTGGACGCCGATCAGAAGGAAAATCAGCGAATTGGCGACAAACGCGGCGTACTCCCAGAACGCTTCGACCGCCCCGCGGCCACGGGCTGAAATGGCGCCGAGCGACCCTGTATTACCCAGGATCAGGCCGGCGACAAGCGTTGCCAAAACGCCCGACATGTGGAAGTGCTCGGCCAGCAGAAACGAGCCGTATGCGGCGATGGTTGTAAAGGTTATTTCCACCAGATGGTCTTCGGTCTTGCCTGCAAGATAGAGAGTCCCCAGCGCAACCACGGCGCCGCAGGCCGCACCACCGCCGACTGTGAGCAGGACTTCGGTGACCACCCCGGTCGCAGTCAACTGGTGGCCAGCGGCCACGGCGACGAGCACGCCGAACATGACAGCCGCGGCGCCGTCGTTGAACAAGCTTTCCGATTCCACCAGGATACGCAGGCGCCCGCTCACACCGGCCTCCTTGAAGGTCGCTATCACCGAGACCGGGTCAGTCGCGGAAATCAGTACGCCGAATATGGCCGCACTGAGCCATGGCCAGCCAGCGAAGTAGTGCATGCCGACGCTCGTGATCGCTGCCGCCAGTGCCACGCCGAGCGTTGCCATCGGGATGACCACCGGCAGTTCCCTGCGCAGCTCCCGCCAAGGGAGCGCCAGCGCTGCCTCGAAAATGAGCGGCGGGAGCAGCGCTGAAAAAATCACTTCTTTGGTGAGCACGACGCTCTTGCCTGCCGGCAGCAGAGTCACTACCGCGCCTGTAAGAACGAGCCCGACGCTGTAAGGGACGCGCAGCCTGCGTGACAGCATCGCAACTACGCCGGCGATCAGCAATAAAATTTCAAGTCGTTCGATCGTGAAACCCATCAGGCTCTTTTCAACCGCTACTTTATGCGCGAGGACTACGTTGCCGGCAGACGGGCCCGTGCCCGCCAAAAATCGATCGAAGCCGGGCCTCGCCCCGCGCCGCTTCGCCAAGCGCGGAATTGCATGCACGCAAAACGAGGCTTGAGCTTAGGCGCCGCTCGGGCAGAGGCGGTGCTACGGCCGGACTGTTTCGAGAAGCCGCGCACTCACGAAGGCGCACACCCACGCGTTGCAGAAATACAGGGATGCAAGGTCGCCTTGTTGCAAAAGGCGACCATCTTCCAACGTAACAGGCGGCGCCGCAAATCCCTGGTTAAGGACGGTGCCGACAAAG
>Ga0163153_10007514_pt1 | contig 11696 bp, 15 predicted proteins | sample OliLakLV19MP6IB1_FD_148629 | JGI IMG/M metagenome (GOLD analysis project Ga0163153, IMG submission 148629) | Freshwater microbial mat bacterial communities from Lake Vanda, McMurdo Dry Valleys, Antarctica - Oligotrophic Lake LV.19.MP6.IB-1 | ecosystem: Environmental > Aquatic > Freshwater >... | reverse complement strand
AGCGGGCTGGTCTGGTTGGCCGGCCAGCGATTCGATCTCTTCGATCAGGTTGTAACGAAACTTCTCTGGGTCGGCGCGCAAGGGGTCGCCCGCAAAGTGCAAAAACTGGGTGTCGGCAAAGTGCAGGTCGTAGTGCAGGCGATTATCGGCAGTGGTGACGCGCAGGATCAGATCCGGGTAGGGCACCTGGGGCGGGGCGAGCGCCAGCGGCTGCCCCGCCGCGTGTTCGCTGGTGACAACAGTAACCTGCGCCTGGGCCTTGATGGTGCGTTTGCCGCTGGCGAGGATCTGGCCGCCATACCAAAAGTCGATCAAGACCGTACCCATCCCCACCTGCGGCGCCCGCAGATAGAAGACCGCTGGTGTACTGTCGGCTTCGGCCTGGATGAGGAGCGGCTTGACCCGTTCGCCGATCACCGCAAAGTCAGCACTGGTGATGACAACCTGGACCGCCGCGCCCACCTGGGCGTCAACTGCCTGGGCGTCAGCATTGTCCGCGGACGGCGTGCGGGTCAGACCGACAATCAGCGGGAAACGGGTCTGCACAGCCACCGCGACTGGAGCGACAATGTCGGTGTAGCGGGTGACGGTAGACAGCGCGTCCGTCGGAATTGGTGAGGCGGTGCTCGCCAGAGTCTCTAAGCCCTTGGTGGTGAAACCGGATTTTGATTCTTGATCAATTCCATGCTGTGATTACTCCGGTCTTCATCACAACCGCAGTATAGCATTGCAAAATCTTGTTCGTTCATAGTAAATACTCCTGAATTAGAGGCCAATTATACGCTACTGGCTTAGGAAGTGCAATCCTGTCATAATAGACGGAGTACTTGCCGAACATCCGGTCTACTGGTATGATAAGTGTGGCGTTACGATGGAAAAGATAGGAGATACCCCCTATGTTAGAGCAAATTCTTGCGATTACGCATACTACTGCCAAATATTGGCAACCCTTTGCGGTCACGTCACCGGGCGGGATCGACTTTTCCGGTTATCTCTGTCGCCAGGAGAGTGAGAAGCTGGGTATGTTGGCGATCACGGAGCTGGCTGGTCAAGCGCGGCTGGAATTTGTCTATGCCATGCCCAAAATTCATTACCCCTATCTCAAAGACCGTGATGGGCGTCCGCAGGTGACAATCTCGGTGCCGCAAAACATTGTCGATGCGCGCTTTACCAAAAAGCTGGACGGCACGGCGATCATCTTTTACCCACTGACCGATGCCAAGGGGGAGATCATAGATGTAATCCCGCGCACGCGCCTGCAGCCAATGCTCATGCAAAGCCGGTGGGGGGATTGGAATAAGTTGTTGCACGAAGTGTTGCCCGACCGTACACCGGTGGAACTGGCGATCCGCACCCAACGTGTGGTGTTGGTCTTTGAACTGTGGGGCTATCGCAACCCACACATGATCACCTATGAGACACCACTGGCCTTGACCCTGCATACGGCCATTCGCCACAAAAAACCACTAAGCCATCGCCTCTTGGCCGATCTAGCACAGCGGCATGGCTTTACCCTGCCCGAGTCGATCTTGGTAGCAAAGCCGGATGCGGCCGGGCTGGCAGATGCCTATCGCCACTTGCAAGCCGAGATGGAAGCGCGCAATCAGACGGCCGGAGAAGGAAAATTTTTGGAAGAAGGGGCCATCCTAATACTCTCCACCGCCGAGACAGGAGTTTATTACAAATGTAAACCGCCGACAATCGAGGAGATTCACTGGGCACAGGGGGCCGGTATTGGACGCACCAACATTGACCCTACGCTTTTCAAAATGCTCGAAAATGGCTATGATTTTATCACTGGGTCCGTGGACGATCTGAAAAGCGAATTGGAGAGCGATTTCGAGCCAAGTGAGATCGAATTTGCCGCTGATCTGATCCAGCGCGTCTATACGGACTTTGTGCTGGAACAGCAACAGCGCGCTTGGTTGCGTCAACTGGTGGATGCTTCCGGGCTGGATGTCCATGACCTGCCCACTCTCATGCGCCACCTGTCCCAACACTATCCGAAACGCCAGATGAGTTGGGTCTATGGCACGGTCAAGTCGCTTTATGGCGCTGATGGAGGAAACCTATGATTATTGAAGTACTCGAACGCTATGATGTTCCCGATGTTCCTACCCTTGCCGATCTACCAACAGAGGACGGTATCCCCTTGGAATCAAACTGGCATCGCATTCAGATCAATCTGCTCATTGACATCATTACGCAACGTTGGCGCTATGTGCGAGACTTTTTTGCCGGCGGCAATATGTTTGTCTATTATAGCATGAACCAGGTGCGCAACCGTGATTATAAAGGACCGGACTTTTTCCTAGTCAAAGATGTCGATGATCATAATCGGGATGCGTGGGTTGTGTGGCTGGAAGACGCGCGTTTTCCGGATGTGATTGTGGAACTCATGTCACCTTCGACCGCACGTGAAGACCTCACAACCAAAAAGCACCTGTATGAGCGCACCTTCCACACCCCCGAATATTACGCCTATGACCCCAACACGCTCACCTTGTATGGTTGGCGCTTAGAAAATATGCACTATGTAGAACTGCAACCCAATGCGGAAGGTCGGCTGTGGAGTGTTGAACTAGAAGGGTGGGTAGGCCTATGGCGTGGCACCTACCTGAAAGTCGATGCCATCTGGCTGCGGCTTTTTGAGGAAGATGGTCGTCTGGTCCCGACAGAGGGTGAAGCTGGGCGTCAACGCGCTGAGGCAGAACGCCAACGCGCAGAAGCGGAAAATCAGCGGGCGGAAGCCGAAAGGCAACGCGCAGAAGCAGAAAAACAGCGGGCAGAAGCCGCAGAAACAGAAACCGCTCGACTGCGTGAAGAGCTTGCCCGGCTGCGCGGTGGGCACTCTTGAACAAATCGTAGGTGCGGTTTGCAACCGCACGTTCTTGGAATCCGTGCGGTTGCAAACCGCACCTACGATTCAGTCTGGACTTTGCGGCAAAGTCGTTTTACGTCTGGATAGGTAAATACCCACGCTGGCAATGCAGACCATGACCACAACTACGAACGCGATGATCGGCCAGGGCATCTGCGCTTCGGGCGTATCGACACGTGTTCCCAACACCCGTTGGGCGTGATGTTGACGGTGGGTCAATTCCAGCGCTTTCTGGAGATCCTGGCGAAATTGAGGGGTAGGCTGGACGCGCGGCACTAGTTGATCAACCTCCTCGGCTAATTCAGTCAAGGAGGCTAAACCTGGCGCTAGGGCGGTCAAGGCACGGTTTAGATCACCCTCTACATGCACCGTCAGACTAGGTGTATCTAAATGATTGCTAAAATGGCTCTCTAGTAAATCTTCCGCTTTGACAAAACGGCCGTTGCCCAGGTCAACCTGTAAAACTGGCAAAGTGGGTTGTTCGCGAAATTGTAAAAATCCCCAGTAACGGATCATAGCTCCTCTTCCCCAGTGGCCTGCTCACGTTGGTCCGGCGCAGCCCAACCGGTCATCTCCAATTCCTTGCGCAATGTAGCCAGTGTACGGAAGTAGAGCGATTTAATGGCGCTTTCACTCTTTTGCAAGAGTTCGCCAATTTCTATGTTTGATAATCGACTGCCAAACTTATAGAGTAACAGCTTTCGTCGATCCTCCGGCAGCCGATCGATGGCATCCCACAGCGCAGCGTGATTTTCTTCACGCTCCACTTGCTCTTCAGGGGTATCCCCTTCTTTGCTGTGTGACCAAAGTCGATCGAGCGATAAAAAGCGCCGACGCCCGTGATCACGGTGCCAGTTGGCGACCAGATTATGCGCAATACGAAAGAGCCAGGCCGAAAAGGGCAAGCCCCGATCCTCATAGGTGTGCAATTTATCCAATGCACGATAAAAGGTGCGCGCTGTCAAATCTTCCGTATCCTGGGCATTGCCGACGCGATGATAAATATAGGCATACACGCGATCGATATAGCGTTCATATAAGATGGCAAAGGCGGAAGGCTCGACTTTGGCTATCTCAACGAGCGCGGCTTCCTCTTGCGCTGCCGGCAGGGTGTGATCGGTTGGCAGCTTTTCGGGTTTGGCTTGCTCACGGCCAATTTTCGATGCAGCTTCAGGGTGATCGGGTTGGTTTTGTTCAAGACGGTGTGGCCGGATAATTTCTGTAAACATAAGTCTATTTGAATAATTGCCCTAAGTTTTCGCCTGGTAACGTTGATTTATCTTTCTATACTATCACACAATGGAATAGGGGTCAGCAGCGTCGCGTAAACCGTCGCATGGTTTTTTTCTTCCTTTCTTGGTTCAATTCCTGAAAAAACAAAGGTAACAAAGACAGTGAAACAAAATAAAAACACTCATAAAGAGTGGGAGAACACGGTGGAGTTGCGTGGTCGCGAAGTCCACCGTCGTGGGGTCGGACTACGCAACTACAGACTAAGTACTCATCTAAAAATAAGTTCTTGTCTGTCACCCTGTAAGGGTCTCCGTTTGGGACAACACGAAGACCCTTACAGGGTGACAAAGCGGGAAGTTATTCTTACGACCCTACAACAAACCAGATGCGCGCAGTCGTTCTTCCAATGCTTTCACACGTGCTTCTGCCTCAAGGCGTGCGGCGACTTCGGCCAAACGTCGCTGCTCGGCTTGCTCGGCGCGACTTTCGGCTTGCTCGGCGCGACTTTCGGCTTGTTCGGCGCGACTTTCGGCTTCGTCGATTTCCATCAGCGCTTCCAGGGCGCGATTTTCGGCTTGCTCTAAGCGCTGACTCAATTCGACAAACGTAAGAAAGCGGCTGCCGTCAGGGTAATAAAGTTCTAGTTCAAGCCCTTTCAACACAAAACGAATGCCAAGACGCGGGCTACGCCAGTTGTTCATCTTCTCAATCGGCGCCAACGCGCTTTGCTCATCCCGCAGCCACCCCAGCAGACGACCACGCGTTGGGTCATAGAGATAATACTCTTCTACGCCATATTGGTCATAAAAAGCAAACTTCTCAGCCATTTCTTGTTTGCGGTTGCCAGGCGAAAGAATCTCAAAGACAACTTGAGGGGCGATGCCCTCTTCCAGCCATTGCAAATATGAACCACGCCGCCCTTTCGGTCGCCCCAATGCAACCATGACATCCGGTGCCATCCGAATCTTGTTATCGCCTTCCACCGGATACCAGAGCAGATCACCGGCAACAAACACTTGGGAGTCATCGGCAAATAAAATTTCTAAATTCCCTTCAATGGTGGTCAACAGATGGAACTGCTCGGTGTTATTTGCCATAGGCAGACCATCACTCTCAGGGTAAGTAATTGTGGTTTTCTGGAAACTGGATAAATTTGTTGTTGACATAGTTTTTAGTCCAGAGTCGCGTAGTCCGCAGTCGCATAGTCGCGTGGTCTGGAGTTCAGAGTCAGGCAGTCCGGAGTCAAGCCTATAGACCTTCGACGGCAGACTACGCGACCACCAGACTACACGACTTCCTGACGCTTATATTACTCATGCAACCAGCAAGCTGCTTGATGCCCTAGCTGATGATCGCGCAGCGGCGGTTCCTCCTGCCGGCAGATCGCCATGACATGGGGACAGCGACCGGCAAAGGCGCAGCCTTGCACTTTGTCTGAAGGGCTGGGCACCATGCCTTCGATTGGAATCAATTTGGCGTTCTTGCGTCCCAGCACCGGCACCGATTTCAACAACCCAATCGTATAAGGGTGCAGCGGATTATGAAAAATCTGGCGGGTCGCGCCATATTCAACGACCTTGCCCAAGTACATCACGGCAATATGGTCTGCCATCTGGGAAACAACACCCAGGTTATGGGTGATGAGCATAATCGAGGATTTAAATTCAGCTTGCAATTCACGCATTAAATCCAAAATTTGCGCCTGCACGGTGACATCCAACGCGGTGGTTGGTTCGTCGGCGAGCAAAATTAAAGGATTGCACGAAAGCGCCATGGCGATCATCACGCGTTGGCGCATACCACCGCTCAATTGATGGGGATATTCGTACAAGCGTTGATGGGGCGCACTAATATGAACGCGCCGCAGCATCTCTTCCGCGCGTTCAAACGCGGCGCGTTTACTGACATTTTGGTGGAGAATGACCGCTTCGGCAACCTGCCGGCCAATCGTGTGCAAGGGATTGAGTGAGGTCATCGGCTCTTGAAAGATCATGCCGATTTCACCGCCACGGATGGCGCGCATCTGGGCCCCTCTGGAATCAAGTTTTGCAATGTCGATGGGTGGCTTACCATCCTCACGATGTAGCAAAATCTCACCGCTGACGACTTTCCCCGGCGGCCATTTTACCAGGCGCATCACTGACATGGCCGTTACGCTTTTGCCACAGCCGCTCTCGCCGACCACCCCCAATGTAGCCTGACGATCCAGGGTCAAATTGACGCCATTGACAGCCTTGACAGTCCCTTTTTCGAGAAAGAAGTGGGTATGTAGATTTTTGATCTCTAAGATGGGCTGCGTCGCCCGGCTCGATTGCGGCTGAGTACTGTTTTGGAGTAGGGTGGTTGCGCTCATGCTCCACTTTCTGACATATTCTATTAGATTGTGTTGATATTCGGCTGGGGCTATGCTGGATCTGTGCTGTATTGAGTTCTGTCGTGTGATCAGTCGCCCCGATCGGGTAGCTCAATTCTTTGGGAATAGATCAATCATAGCGCAAAGGCTGTTTATCTGTCAAACTTGACAGTATGTTCAGTCGTAAAGACTTTAGCCTTTCACCGTAGGTGCGGTTTGCAACCGCACGTATTTGGGAGCCGTGCGGTTGCAAACCGCACGTATTTAGGAGCCGTGCGGTTTGCAACCGCACCTACAGATGGAAGCGTCGAAAATTTGGAAAATCAACCGGACGGCTGCGATTGGCAACCGATGCATCGGAGAGCGGACCGGGTGCGCTCCACGCTGCGGCGTCATACACATCAATGTCAGGGGGTAAACCTTCGTGCAGCGTTTGCAGCAAGCGATAGATCATGATAAAGTCCATGCCACCATGACCGCCCCGGTTGCGCGCCAGTTTACCCAGGTTTGTCCATAGCGGGTCTTCCCATTGTGCTTTGTATTCATCAATCGGTAGCCACGCTTCATGTTTACTAATCCCATCCAAATAGAGCCGGGGCGGGTAATCGCGAAAAACGCCCTTTGTCCCGCTGATGAGAAAATTACGCTCATAGGGGCGCGGGGTATGCGAATCATGCTGTAAGAGGATCGTGCGGCCCTGTTGGGTGCGAATAAGACTACTATTCATGTCGCCACAGCGGTAGATCTCTGCACGTTTTGGATCATCAGTCGGCAGAGTCGCATCGCGGTAGGCGCTTAACCCAGCTTCGCGACTGCTCATGGAAATCAGATAGTCAAAGCGATCGGTCGTGCCAAGCCCCAAAATCTTTGCCACCGGCCCCAGACCGTGGGTCGGGTAGAGATTACCAACACGCTCAATATGCGCCCGTCGCCGCCACAGCCCTTCGCTGCGATCTTCCAACAACATGGAACGCAAGTCATGAACGTAGGCGCATTCGGCATGGGTAATGGTCCCCAACAGGCCAGCCTCAACCATGCGTTTGACTAACGTTTCCCAGTAGTCATAACAACAATTTTCCAACATAACACAGTGGCGGCGCGTCCGTTCCGAAGTTTCCACCAGTTGCCAGCATTCGTCTACCGTTGTCGCGGCCGGCACCTCAACGGCCACATGCTTGCCTGCTTCCATGGCGGCCACCGCGTAGGGCGTATGGGTTGTCCACGGGGTAGCGATGAGGACGAGGTCTAGATCACGTTCTAGCAAATAACGCCAACTATCACTGCCGGTAAAGGTGACTGGGGTAGATTGGCCGGCGCTGGTAAGTTGGTCAACCGCCTTAGCTATCGCTTCCCCACCCATATCCGCCAGGGCTGTCACCTGGACACCCTCGCAGGCTACGATCTCATGGAGCAGAGAGCGACCACGACTGCCCGTCCCGATCATGCCGACGCGTACAACTTCACAGCGCTCAAAGGGAATGCTGTACATAGAATTCATAAGACGCTTCTTTCCAGTGGTTCATTTTTGATCTATTTTTCACCCCTGCGTTTGCGGCAAAGTTCGCACTAAAGCATCAATTCCTTGGTTATGCATCAACCTAGCCAACTGTCGGCGTTCTTCCTGTTGATAGCGCTTTATATCGATTCCAAGCACCCGAAGTAATCGATCATCGACAGCTTGTAACCGTTGTTGGGTCAATTTCCCAATCCGGCGTGTTATCAATCTCCGGTCGATCGTTGCTAATTTATCTAAGCGGAGGATCGAGGGAACTTTCAAACCGGTTTGCGGGAAATCAGCCTCAGTCGGTGTAAATGGAAGTTCATAGGGGCTAATAGTTGTCGGAAATACTGAGGAAATAAATGCCAAAATAACATCGGCGCTTGTGGTTGTCACCGCCAAAACAAGTGCTGGGCGCCGTTTATTGGCACTTAGATCGGTAAATGGAAAGGCCGCAATAACGACATCGCCACGTTGAAGAAGAGGAAGAAACGAGCTCATGCAGGCTCCCCATCTTCATCACTGTAAATGCCCTCTTCTAAAGGGCCATTTAACCAGTCAAAAGCGCCCCCAAGCACAGCGATCTTTGTCATTTCGACCGTGTTCAGGTTATTTTCTTCTACATGCTTTACACTATACTGGGTTAACAAAAAATCGACAAATAAATCAACCATTGGCAGAAGCGGTGGTGGCAATGTTTGGATTTTTTGCGCCAGTTGTTCTTGGTATAACATAAACACCTCATATTAGTGGTATGCCCAATTGGGCATACCACCCTTATTTCTCACTGTATACAATACCAAGCTATTATACCACTTTCCCCAATAGTAATCACAAAAAGCTTGGCAAAGCTGGCAGGTGTCTAAATATCCATACTATCATTAATCTCGCGCTGATACTCATCCAACTCTTCGTTGAGCACCTCATCCAGCGTTACCAAGCGGCCGGCGACGCCTGATTCCAAAATTGCATAGGAGACAGCCACCGAGCGCGTACCCTGGTAGAGATCCACTTCCACGGGTCGTTCACCCAAAATCCCCCGTGCAAAGTCATCATACTCCACGGCGATCAATTTGCGGTCGATCTGCTCAAAGGGAAATTCATATTTCCAGAGGCGGTCACCGCCAAACAGGGTAGCAGTCGCCGGATCAAGACGGAAATCGGGCACGAGATCAAGAATGCGGCCATCGTCAATCTTTTCATGGCCGCGCCGATGTAATACCAAATGGTGGCCACTGCGGTCGTTGGGCATATCCATCGACCCTTGAGAGCCATGAATCTCACGACACCAGATGCCCTTACCGTGGCCGGCATGATTCTCAATATATTGACCCACCGCGCCGCTGGAAAAATTGACAGTGGCATAACAAGCGTCTTCAGCCGTAGCCTCAAAGTCAGCCGGCATTTTGCGTTGGAATTTGGCGTAGATTTGGTTGGGCGCCGACTGGGGCGTTTCACCGGCGCCGGCAGGGTTGTGGCGAATCTTCTCATAGAGCCGGGTTTGGGCATAGATGCTCTTGATCTCCCCCATGAAATATTCCATGATATCGGCAAAATGCACGCCTACATCCAACAACACGCCACTCTGATCCTTCTGATGGCGCCAGACCGAGATGAGCATCTGATTGCCCTGGGCCCCAACCGAAGAATGCAGCATAAAGCGCGGCTCGCCGATAATGCCAGCCTTGATGAGCGCTTTCGCCAGCCGGTTGATCGGGTCGCGGCGATAGTTCTCGGCTACGCTCATCACCAGTTGTTTTTCCGTTGCCGCTTTGCGGATAATGTTGCCGGCGCGCACGGTCAAGCCGACTGGTTTTTCGATCATCGCATGAAAGCCATTGTGGACAGACTGCACCGCCAACGAATGGTGAAAGCGCGGCGTCGTGGTGATATCGACCGCCTTCACGCCCAACGCCACCAAGTCATCCATCTTGGCGACGACGGTGGGGCGTTTGCCAAAGTACTCGGCAGCTTGGTCAGCCAACGATTCAGCATTCTCCAACACGGGGTCACAGGCCCCGATCAGGTCAAATTGATTTAGCCCGGCCCGGTGCAATTCGGCCAGACCATACATGTGGCGATGGCCCATACCGCCACAGCCGACAATGGCTAAGGGAATTTTGGACATTGGTTCATTTCCTCCAAACGAGTTGACAAATTAACAAAAATAAATTAAGATGGTCATTTAGATAGCCATTTAGTTTAAGGAGCAACTAATGATAAAAACTTACTCAATTGCCGAAGCACGCGACCACTTTACAGAACTTGTGCGCGCTGTTGAAGAAGAAACTACGATTCAGCTTACTCGTCGCGGCAAGTTGGTAGCCATCCTACTTTCACCGGACGAATATGATCGATTGCAAGATAAACAGATAGGTTTTTGGGACGCTTATTCTGAATTTCGTAGTCGTCTTGATCAACAGGCAATTGATCTTGAACCTGATAAAATTTTTGCAAATGTTCGTGACCAAACACCAGGCAGGGAGGCAACTTGGTAACACCTCGCTATTTGCTTGATACAAACATGGTGACAGAACCACTCAAGCGCAAACCAAGCCAAAGTGTCCTCGATTACTTTCAGCAATATCAGAACGTACTTGCCATTGCGGCTCCAGTATGGCATGAATTATGGTTTGGTTGCCACCGTTTGCCCCCATCCCAAAGACGTAGTGAGATTGAAGCCTATCTTAATAATACCGTGACGCGCACTATGCCAATCTTGCCATATGATGCAAAAGCCGCTGAATGGTATGCAAGCGAACGGGCGCGCCTAACCAATATGGGTTTACCTACACCCTTTGCTGATGGGCAAATTGCCGCGGTTGCAGCAGTTAATAATTTGATCCTTGTGACGAACAACGTCACAGATTACGCCAAATTTCAAGGCTTACAAATAGATAATTGGTTTACACACAACCTCAATGGAAACTTATGATGACATTGGTTGATAATCTCGTCCCATGCAATACCTTCAGCAACCATTTCCAGCACTTGCCAAACCATAATCCGGGTGCCGCGAAAGGTTGGTTTACCATGACAAATTTCTGGATCCGCAACAATATAGCGCCCAATTAACTTCTTCATACTCACCACCTAAAGAGTGTTATCCCTCACACGCTTTGTATTCTTGTAGTATAACCCACGTTATCTTCTTATCCAAAGTGTTATTTAACCACCTGCAATCCCGCCCGTCGCGCGCAACAATGTCTCCTGCACGAGTAATTCGTGCGCAAGCGAACGATCCGGTGGCTGTTGGCCTGTGACAGCGGCGATAAAAGCCACTAGCTCCAGATCATGCGTATCCTGACGGACTTGGTCGGGTAGATCGATGATATGCAGCCCTTTGTCATAGCCGCCGCCGGCCTTTTCCAAACAGAGCCGTAAGTGCTTGGCCGGCTCAAAGGGATCGACAATGATGGCGCTGCCCTGGGTTCCATAGACTTCAAAGCGGCGCGCCATGGGACGAGTTTCCATCGCCGCAATGTCGATAAAGGCAATGGCTTTCTCAAACTCAAAGACACCCAACGTGTTATCTTTGAAGGCTGCTACCCCGCCGGTATCGTTGCGCAAAAAGGCCGTGACCTTGGTGGGTCGCCCCAAGAGCCAGACCACCTGATCAAGCATGTGACCGCCCAAATCATAGAAGATGCCGCCCTGATGATAGCTGATGGTATCGCGCGTGTTGTAACCCAGCCCCTCGCGCATAGGCGGAATCCAGGTGGACATATGGG
>Ga0163153_10007513_pt1 | contig 11697 bp, 9 predicted proteins | sample OliLakLV19MP6IB1_FD_148629 | JGI IMG/M metagenome (GOLD analysis project Ga0163153, IMG submission 148629) | Freshwater microbial mat bacterial communities from Lake Vanda, McMurdo Dry Valleys, Antarctica - Oligotrophic Lake LV.19.MP6.IB-1 | ecosystem: Environmental > Aquatic > Freshwater > Lake... | reverse complement strand
GACCCGAAGACCCGAGGACAATGCGATGGCGAAGAGTGCGAGCGAGCAGCATGCGTTGGAACAGCAGCGGGCAGCCGAACAACGGCGGGTGATCCGCGCCCCGGACGGCAAGGTCGACTGGAGTGACGAGGCCCGCACGCGCGGCGCCGATGTCACCACGATCATCATCGGTGACGACCCGCACGCTCAGCAGAAGGGCGCAGCGATCGACGGATCGGCGATCCCGCTGGACCTCGCCACACTCTTCCCGCAGCTCACGCATCTCTACGTGTGGGGGGTCGCGAAGCTGCCCGCGCTGCCGGTCATCCCTTCGTCGATCCTGTGTATTGACGTTCGCGACTGCCCCGACTTGCAAGGCCTCGGGCTGATGGGCAAGTCGTTGCCCGCATCGCTCGCGACGCTCGTCCTGCATCGTTGTGCGGCCCTGGAACTCACGCCGGCAGACGTGCACGGGCTCGCACAGCTCGACGACCTCAGCCTTCGCAAGATCCCTGTCGAAGACGAAGTGATGCGAGAACTCCTCGCAGGGGCTCGGACGCTTCGCCACCTCGAGTGCACGGCATGCACCCGCCTGACGCGGATCGCGTCGTGGCCCGAGACCTTGGTCGACGCGACACTTGGCGAGTGCGAGTCGCTACGCGAACTTCCGGCCGAGTGGCCGTCGGCGCTGCGTCGAATTGGGCTGGGCGGCGCGAGATCGCTCACCAGCCTCCCGACGGGCACATTGAGCGGGGGACGTCCGGTCCTCGACCATGTGGACCTCGCGAATACAGCGTCGCTCCGCGTCGCGCCACCGGATTTCGGAACTCCTCGGACGCTCTTCCTGTTCGGATCGGGGCTTCGAGTGCGCCCGGAAGTTCTGGGAACGAGTGCCACGGAGAATGTTGCCGCCGACTTCCTCGCTTCGCTACCCGAACCGAATGAAGGGGTGGTGGACGAACTTGAGGTCAAGGTGTTCCTGCTCGGAAACGGACGTGCGGGAAAGTCTTCCCTCGCTCGGCGGTGGATCAAGAAGGACTTCGACAATGACGAGAAGACCACGCACGGCATTCGACTCTGGCGGTGTACGCTGCGAATCAAGCCCGACGGCGCCGATAGAGAGCTCGACTGCACGGTCAACGTCTGGGACTTTGCTGGACAGGACCTCTACCACAACACGCACCGACTCTTTCTCCACAGTCGGGCGGTCTACCTGATCTGCGATACCGAACACGGCGACGGTGCCGATACTGCGAGCGACAAAGACGACGACGACGGCTTGGGCGAAGGTGAGGACACTCGGTACACCGTTCAGTATTGGCGCGATCAAGTGACGTCGCTCGGCATCTCGCCGGGAATGAAGGGCTCGCCTCCGATTGCGTTCGTCAAGACGAAGTGCGACCGGAAAGACCCGCCAACGCGAACGATCATTGGTGCTGAGGGGTTGGAGATGTTCCCAGTCTCGGCGCAGGAGGGAACGGGCGTTGAAGATCTCGTGAAGTGGATCAGGCAAGAGGCCGCCAAAGTCGTGGGCGATGCGAGTCAGCGCGAGATGCGGAAGCGCATGCACGATTTGAAGGCGTTCCTGCGCAGGTCCAAGATGGACGCCAACGATGCTGCACACGCCGCAGCGGATGAGAAGTCGCGGGGTCGCACGAGCGAAGTCATCGCGAAACCTCCTTATCCGATCATGGCGCGATCCGACTTCGATGAGTTGGTGAACCAATTCCTGCCCGGAAGCAACTATTCCAAAGATCCGACACTTGCCCTCGACTTCCTGCACCGCGGGGGCTTCCTCTACTACAACAAGGAGTATCTTCCCCAGCACGTCGTACTCGACCAGCGTTGGGCGACGACCGCCATCTACTCGGTGCTTCGGCCTCACGCGACGGCGTGGAGCGAACTGCGAATCGCACGGGGTCGGTTCGTGCCCTCGGATCTTGCCCGCTGGGCGTGGAGAGAGGCCCACTACACCGAGCCGCAACAGCGACTCTTCCTGTCGTTCATGGAGTCGTGCGAGATCTGCTATCGACTGCGAGAGGCCTACGAGAGCAATCGCCCCGAGTTGGAAGAGGAGTACATCGTCCCTGCGGCCCTCCCGCGCGAGGGCGAACAGATCGTCCAGGACGAACTTCGGTGGGTGTTCGGCGAAAAGCCGAGGTTCGAGCCGACGATGATCCTCGGGGAGCAGGCGAATGAGCTGACTCGGCACGACGTCGTGAAACTCCTCGTCGCACTCGGCCGGATGTGGCGAGGTGCTGCGATCATGTGGAAATGGGGCGGCTGCATACGCACGTTCGCAGGGAGACCAGACAGTCCGCGCTCCGGCGGTGTGTCGCAGGGCACGCCGACGTTCATTCAGTTCTCCTGGACGCCAAAGGAGGCTGGCGGTTTCTTCGGGACGATGAAGGTTCGGCAGATCGGCCCGAATGCCGAGTTTCTGGGCCGTTTTCGCAACGCGTGTGAGGAGGTATGGGGAGAGCGTAACGTCCGCCTCGGCTGGCCCGACGCGAGGACCGACTCCTCCCACGCCGAGCAGGAGCAAGATCGTCACGATGCGGTCGGCGACTCGCTCGCCGAGATCGCGCTACCTGCACTGAGAATCGATGCGCCTCGTGGCCTTCAGCAGGTGCCGCTTGAGATCGGCTTCACCTTCGCAGGCAAGGACGGTTTGGATCCGCCGGACAACAATCGGGAGCTGTGGCCAGAGCAATTGATGAAGGCGTTGGCCGGTGGTCACTATCCAAGTCCCAAACACAGTGATAAGCAAGCAGTGGAGGACGGCATCCTCGCGAAGGTAAGCTGTTATCGCGATGCGGGAGCAGGCGATCAGGCTAGACGGACCTATGCGAAACAACTGGTGAGTCGCGACTTCGTCGTAGTGGTGCTGAGCAAGAAGTACCTGTTCAGTGAGGCCTGCATGTACGAGCTCTATGAGCTGTGCCAACGAATGGGGTCAGGTAGCGATGCGGTTCCGAAGCGCGACAGCACTCTCTGCAAAGTGTTCTCGCTTCCATGTGGCTATCTCTCGGAAAGCCAGTCCCTCAATGGCAAGCCGGAGCTTGAGGAGGAGGTCTCGACATACTGGCACAACGCGGTCAGAACCTACATGCAAAACAGCCGTCGCGCCGTTCATGGCGGCCTACTGCAACGACTGGCCAGCTGGTTCGTGCGAGCAATTGGTCTTGACCATCCCTCGCGATCAGAGCCGGAACTGGAGACGCTTCGGAATGCTGAGCAGGCGTGGTACTTCCCCTTGATCAGGTCGTTCGAAAATCCGGATACTCTCAAGAAGCTCCTGTCAGCTCTCAAAAGCGCGTGGGGCACGGAGCGATTGTCGGCGAATGCGCCAAGTTCCGCCGCAGTCGAGCAGAAGGCGTTGGAGATCATGAGGGGGAACTTCGATCCGCCTCGACTGAAGAGGTTTGCCGCGTCAGCGTGGAAAGTGTCTGAAGGCGGATCGGAAGGGGCGACCCCCGAGGAGACCACGAAGGCGAGGGAGCGGGCGGTCGGGCTCTATCTGCTCGCGCATGACCTAACGATGGTCGATTCGGATGAAAAGAAACTCGTTGCGTTCAATACTGTCGACGCAGATCAGGCACTTTCGACAAGCCTGGAGCCGCTGGTGGCCTGGGCGAAGAGCCGCCTTGTCTCGACCGAGGCAAGCGTATCGGCTGCGGCGAAGAACATCTGATGCTTCCCACCCCCAGCGCCATGATTGCGCATCTCGATCGCTTCGTGCGCGGGCAGGCACGCGCGAAGCAGGACATCGCCGTCGCCGTGTACAACCATTACCTCTCGCAGGCGTGGCGCGATCGGGAGGGGCAGGACCTCGGGCGATACCACATCCTCATGATCGGGCCGACGGGCGTGGGCAAGACCCTCCTCGTCAGGACGCTGGCCGATTTTCTCGGCGTGCCGGTCGGATTCTCAAGCGCCACAGGACTGGTCGAAGCGGGCTACAAGGGAAACTCGGTCGAAACGATCGTGCGCGCGCTTCTCGAACGCGCCGGTGGCGATCCGCGGCGGGCGGAGAAGGGCATCATCTTCATCGACGAGATCGACAAGATCCGCCGCGCGGAAGGCGTCGAGCGCGACGTCAGCGGCGAAGGGGTGCAGAACGCACTCCTCACGCTGCTCGATGGCAAGATCTCCGAAGGGCATGAGTCGTCGACGCACGCGGCCATCGACACCGGGCGCATTCTGTTCATCTGCACCGGCGCCTTCGTCGGCTTGCAGGCAATCGTCGAGGGGCGGGTGGGAAGCGGCCGCAGCCCCTTCGGCTTCCGCGCCCGCGCCAACGAGGAGCCGTCGACGATGCCCGATGCACCGATCTACGAGGCCCTCTGCCAGGCGGAGACCCGCGACCTTGTCGCGTTTGGCATGATCCCGGAGTTCATCGGGCGCTTCGCGACCGTCGCGGTGCTGCACGAACTTGCCCGCGACGATCTGCGTGCCATCGTGAGCGAGCGCACCGAACAGTCGGCACTCGAGCGGGCCCAGAAGCTTGCGAAGCTGCACGGCATCGATCTCGTCTTCGACGACTCGGCCCTCGACGCGATTGTGGAAGCGGCACTGGTCCTGGGCACCGGGGCCCGCGGCCTGCATCGCCTGATCGGCCGGGCAGTCGATCCGATTGACTTCCGATGGCCGGAGCTCGCGGCCGATGGCATCGCACGCGTCGTCATTCGCCGCGACACGATCGAGAATCGCGGCACGCCGGAACTGGTCAAGGGAGTTCTCACGTCGGAGCGGCTCGACGAGAGGTTGCGCCAGGAGGCCTTGGCGATCCTGCCGGCCTTGCCGCGGACGGGCCGCAAGGCCTCGCGGAAGATCCTTGGGGCAGAAGGAGACGTGCGATCAGGGTTCACCGACACCCGCGGCTGGACCGATGAGCGTTTTCGCTCGGGCATTGAGAGTGGCAAGGCCGAGCACCTCGGGTGGGGCGAAACGACCGGCAGTGCCCGGACATGGTGGGAAGCCTTTGAGAAGGAGAACGAGCATCGCCTCGCCATCGTCTTTCGGCTGGTCGAAGAGTTGCGCAACCGCAATGCCACGATCACCGAGTTCTTCCTCGCCTACATCTACTCGGCCACCGACAACGTGCAGGCGAATCTGCACTACCTCGACTACACCCGCCTGAAGAAGGACGCGGAGGCGAAGAAGCGGAAGAGCACGTAGCGCCTCTGGCGAAGAGCCTCGCCGAGCTGAGGTCAGTCCTTCCTCGCGTCCCAAACAGGTCGCGCCTGTGCTTCTCGATGTCGCCCGCGCGATGGAGCTCATCCTCCTTCTGCTGCTGCAGGGAGCCCTGTTCGCAGCGGTTGATCGTGGCGGGACTGATTCCGAGGAGCGTGGCAAAGGCGACCTGGCTCGGGGCCCATTGATCGTGGATTCGGCGAAGCTCGAAAGACGTCAGTCCAGGTGGACGCCGGACTGGGTCGGTATGCGGCCCGCAAGACTTGTCCATTCCCTTGAGGGGTGTCTCCCGGGGAAGGGCGGTTCAGTGAACTCGTGACGCCACCTGTGGCCACGTCACGCGTACGCAGAGAACGCCGCCTTCTTCCAGTTCTGCTTCCGTCCGCGCCCCCAACCATCGGGTGAAGTCGTCAACGATCGAGAGTCCGAGCCCGACGTGGCGGGAGCCGTCGGATCCCTGCGTGCGGGCCGCGTCCTTGCGCCAGAAGGGTTCGGTCAGGTGGGCGAGGTCGTCCTGCACGAGATCAGTCGGTCCATTTCGGATCTCGAGACGAGCAGCAACGAAGTCTTTCCGCACGTTCGACGGAGAGACGTCATCAAGCCGCACATCTATTCGGCCCCCTCGCGGCGTATGCACTACCGCGTTCGAGAGAAGATTGTCGACGATGGCTCGCACACTCGCATGATCTCCGCGGCAACGCACCCCCGAGGTCACCTCGGCGGAAAGGGTGATTCCGGCACGGTCCGAGCTCGCCGCGGCAACGCGAACAGCGTCATCAACTGCTGCGCTGAGATCGGTGACTCGCTCGGGACCACGGTCGTCGGACGGCTGCGGCGTCCGTCCGCGAGCCATCAGCAGAAGCGCTTCGACAAGCTGCTCCGTGCGTTCGACCACGGCACGCGCCTGGTGCATGGTCGCCGTGCAGTGGTCAAGGTCCACCGGCCATCGAAGACGGACGTCAAGAAGTGCACGCAGCTCGGTCAGCGGTGTTCGCAGTTCGTGAGCCGCGGCGACGCTGAAGCGCCGCTCCCGCGCCACGGTGTCACGGATGCGCGCCATCAGCGCGATGATGCGCTCTTCGATCGGCGCCAGCTCCTGCGCCGTCGGCGACCACTGAACATGCTCCGGAAGATCCGCAGGATCGAGCGCCGCCACCCTGCTGCCAAGCGCTTCAAGGGGTGCGAGGCCGCGGAGGAGAGACCATCGAACAGCGAAGAGAATCGCGAGCAGCAGGGCCGCACCGCCACCGATCAGCGCCGCGAGCAGAGCCATGAGCGGCAGATCGATGTCGGATCGGCCTCGCGCGAGCACCACAACGACGAGCGCGTCCTCCGCGTTGACGGGAATCGGTTCGAACTCCCTGCGGGCCGACCCCGGCGTGACACCGATGAAGACGATCTCCTCGCCTGCCAGCTTGTCCGGCTTGCCCGGTTCGTCATCGGTCTCCTGCGACGGAGGTCTGATCAGTCGGACCGCTCGGGCCGGTCGATCGTCCTCCAGCGCAAGGTTGGAGAAGGACAGCGGGGCCCGTTCCTGTTGAAGATCACTCCCGACCAGGGCGGTGAGCCTCGATGAACTCTCGTCCGCGGCGCGCCGGCTGGCGAGGAGCCGTTGAGTTCCGTCCGACACGAGCCACATTTCAAAGAACTCCGCGGAGCCGGGAGTTTCAAACGGCCGAGGTTCATCCTCAACCCACTCGCAATCGAGCATGGCGCTGTCGGGGCCGACATCGATCGTGACGGTGGATGCGATCGCCTCGGCTCTCATCAGCAACATCGCGTCAAATCGTGCGACGAGCACAGACCGCATGAAGAGGTAGAGCGCGGTGCCGGCGATCAGCAGCGTCAGGGTCAGCCAGAGAAGAAGCCGACGCGACAGTCCGGCCCGAATCGATTCCATCACGGGCACGCTCATTCGGCGACCTCTTCAAGGACGTAGCCGAAGCCGCGGCGGGTTCGAAGCACGCGCGGGCAGCCGACCGCGGCCAGCTTGGCCCGCACGGCGCACACCGCGACGTCGACCGCATTGCTGTTCACCCGATTGAGATCGTCGTACAGATGTTCCTCGAGTTCGAGACGCCGAACAGGACGCCCGCGGCGATACGCCAGATGCTCGAGCAGGGCGTACTCGCGCGGCGCCAGCGGAATCAGCCGACCGGCGTATGACGCCGTGCGCGTTGCCGTGTCAACCACCAGCCCGCCGACTTCGATCCTCGGTTCGTTCGCGCCACACGCGCGGCGGGCCAGGGCCTGTACCCGGGCCACCAGCTCCTCGAACGCGAACGGCTTGGTGAGATAGTCGTCGGCGCCGCTGCGAAGACCGAGCACGCGGTCGTCAATCGCCGCGCGGGCCGTGAGCAGAAGTATCGGCGTCTGCATTCCTTTCGAGCGCATCTGTCGCAGGGCCGTCAGACCGTCGACCTGCGGAAGCATGATGTCGAGAACGATGACGTCGTACTCGCTCGTCTGTGCATGGATGAGCGCCTGCTTCCCGTTGTCGACGGCATCGACAGCGAAGCCGCTGCGACGAAGACCTTCTTCGAGGGCGCGGCGGAGCGTGTCGGAATCCTCAACCAGCAGCAGTCTCATGGCGCGCTCCCTTCCGCGCCCCTTGGCGGATCGCACGACTTCGATTCGGAACGTCTGCCCGGGTGCAGCGGGCCATGATCTCCGGCGCGAGCGCGGGCCGAACAGAACGGTGTGCACGAACTCCGGATCCTGCGGCGTGCACCTCAGTCTGGTCGCGCAGGGACGATGGAGGCGGTTTCATGCTCATGTTGCCCTCATGCTGCGCCGATCCCTGTTGTTATAGTCAAATGCAGCGTGAACTCCTCGCAGTCGTTGCGCCCTTTCCCAAGGATTCCCATGCATCACCCGTTTCTGAATCGTTCCGTCTTCCTCGCCACAACCGCACTTCTCGGGGCCGCGGGGATCGCTGCCGCAATGGCTGCCAGAACTCCCGGGGTTGGATCTGACGATCCGGCCCTCCCGCATGTCGCATCCGAGCGAACCATCGCCGAATCCGACGTCCCCTCCGCTGCCTTGGCCACGCTCAGGAAGCTTGCCGGCTCTGCGGCCTTCAGCGGGTTCACAGAAGACGTTGAGGATGGCGTGCACTCCTACGAAGGCGCCTGGGTCGGACCGCAGGGCGCTGTCGAGGCATCCGTCACCGCCGCCGGTGTTCTGATCGAGCTCGAAGAATCGGCCTCCGGGAACGACGTTCCAGCCGCCGTGCGCAGCGCCGCCGAGGCGGCAGCGGGCGCCGGGACTGCGATCTCCTTTGAGAAGAGGACGCTCGTCATGTTCGAGGTCAGTTTCGCGCGCGATGGCAAGGGCCATGAGTTGACTGTCCTTCCGGACGGTCGTCGCCTTGAAGTCGACGACGACGACGACGACGACGACGATGATGACGATGATGACGATGATGATGTGAAGTGACGCATTGCGCCGGAGGCGTCAGAGCGCCTTTCAGAGGGAACACCCCTCTGAAAGGCGCTCTTCATGTCGGTTCCTGCGACGGTCCGGCCTGGATCAGTCTGATCCGCCTGATCCGCCTGATCCGCCTGATCCGCCTGATCCGCCTGATCCGCCTGATCCGCCTGATGAGGGGCACTCGCCCCACGCCGCGAGCAGCAGCCCCACATCGACGCCGTCCACGATGCCGTTCAGATCAAGATCGGCGAATTCGTCGTCGCGACCCCACGCACCGAGCAGTGCCCCAAGATCAGCCCCATCGATCTGATTGGTGTAGTCGAGATCGCCGAGGCACGCCCGCTGGGGAGTCTCGATCAGTTCAACCGTGAACTCCGTCTCTCCCTCGTCATCGAGCACTTCGATCTTCACCAATCCGATCTTCGGCGCGTACAGCTTGTTCTCGGCAAGGCTGGGACCGTCGAAGAGATTGCCCTCCGACGTATTGAGAACGCCCTTGAACACTCCAAGTCCGATCGTGACGGTGTCGTCGACGCTGGTCACCAGTGCGAAATCAAGAGCAACCGACGGCGCGTACTCCTGAAAGTACTCATCCCCGACCTGGGGATCGGACAGCATGATCGCCCCGGGGAGGTTGATCACCCCATCGGCGATCCATGAGCCGTTGTTGTCGACCTTGATGAGAACGCCGTCCTCGTCGTAGGTGAAGTTCTCAACATACTCGCCGAAATACCAGACCGTTCCGTCGTCCGCCTGCGCGTACCAGTCGAGGGCCACTTCGACGAGCACGCCGTCCACGAAGGAGGAATCGCGCACCACGCGATTCTGAACGCCGAGGATCTCGACGGTGTCGAAGGTGACGAACGTCTCGATCCGCTCGATGGCCCCATCCTCGACGACCCCCTCATACACCCGGAAATCACCGGGATCGAGCGGAAAGAACGGGTTCTCGCTGCGGGTGCTTCGCGGGCCGAAGGTGGCCTCGGTCCAGTCGGGCAGCGTGATTCCCGCGTGCGCCGACATGGCGATGGCCAGCACACCAATCGAGAGAGTGATGGGGGAAGCAGGGGGAAGGCAGCTGGGTGGGTGACGATGCGGTGATGTGATGGTCATGACAGAAACTCCTCATTGGAAGAGCGATCGCTTTCAACCCCGCACGATGCGAAGGATGACGACGCGCCGTCCATTGTGTCGCTTCTGGGATCACCAAGATGATGGCTGCATGAGCGCATCCCTGAATTGCTTGTCGACGCCTGCGTGCTTCGGTCCGACGAAACGGATGCTCATGAAGTGCGCTGTGCCGGGCGTGTTCGGCGGCGTGTTGCGAGCCGCGATCAACCAGCGCCATGTTGTGATGTCACGGAGCAGCGGTCAGCGGGAACGCGGAGCCGCTGCGAATCCCGCGACAGCAGTCAATCCCGTTGTCGGTCCCCCGTCGACGGATGCGCGCATCGCGCCCGCGCTCACTCCTGCACCACCTTCATCGCCACCAGATCCTGCACGTCGACCAGGCCGACGGGGCGGCCGTCGCGGTCGAGGACGGGGATCTCGTCGAGGCGGCGCTCGCGCACCAGACGCACGGCGTCGCGCACCAGATCGTCGACGCCGAGATGGATCGGCTGCGGAGTCATCTTCTCGCGGATGGGCAGGGCGAGTCCGGCCGGATCCTCGTTGATCAATCGTCGCAGGTCGCCGTCGGTGAAGATTCCCGAGAGGCGGCCGGCTTCGTCGACCAGGATGATTGCGCCGGCCCGGCGTCCGGTGCCGCTCTGCGTGAGAGCCTCGCGCACGGTGGTCGAATCCGAGACCACGCCGAGGTTGTCGCCCACGCGGAATCGAAGCATGTCGGTGATCGGGCGCAGGCCGGCCCCGAGCATGCCGCCGGGGTGGTTCTTGTGGAAGTCGTCGGCGACGAAGTTGCGGCGCCGCGCCAGCGCCAGCGCCAGGGCATCGCCGAGGGCAAGCATCGCCGTGGTGCTCGCCGTCGGCGCGAGATTGAGCGGACAGGCTTCCTCGACGTCGCCAATTGAAACGTGGGCATCGCAGAGCCGAGCCAGACTCGAGCCGTCGCTTCGCGACATGCCAATCCGAGGGACGCCATCGGCCTTGAGAATCGAGGCCAGCGTGACCAGCTCGTCGGTCTCGCCGCTGTAGGAGAGAAGCAGGGCCACGTCGCCGCGGCGGATTCGACCGAGATCGCCGTGCAGGGCCTCGGCCGGATGGATGGCATGCGATGGCTGCTTGAGACTGCTGAGGGTCGCCGAAATCTTGGCCCCGATCAGTCCCGACTTGCCCATGCCCGAGACCACCACGTGGCCTTCACACAAGGAAAGCACGTCGAGTGCCCGAGCGAGTTGCGGCATGCCCCCGGACCGCACCCGCGCCGCGATGCGCTCGACGGTGCCGGCTTCGGCGGAAAGGGCGTCGGCGAAGAAGTCGCGCTCGGAGTCGTCGGCGGCGGCGGGCAATCGGTGCATGACAGCCGGAGTGTGGGGAGTTGCACTCATGGGTCGAATGTCGTTCAAGGCTGGGGCGGCGTGGCCCCGGCGGCCTTCATCAGCCGCTCGAGATCCTTGGCTTCCATCTGGTCGATGGCGATGGTGGTTCCGTCGGGTCGAGTGATGGTCACGCCCTTGAGGCCGCGACCCCGGACGATTTCGACCACCTTGCCAACCACGGTGGTCAGGGCCGTGGCCGCGCCGGCGCCTTCGGCGATCAGCTTGACCAGGACCAGCACCGATGCCGCCGTGAGGCTGCGGGTGCGCTCGGTGGAAGTGCCTTCGACCTGCGGAAAGCCCTCGAACTCGGCAGCGAGTTCGGCGGCGAGCTGGTCCAGTTCGGCCCTGGGCATGTCGGCCGGGAGCGAGATCTCGAGGACGTCGTCATTCATGGGAACTCTCCGAGCAGACGAGACAACGGGACTCAGGCGTGGGGAAGGCGACGCACCGCTGCATCACTGAGATTGGGCAACGGGCAACGGGGCAACGGGGAACGCCGACAAGGTACCAGTTGGACCAGTGAAGATCGGTCGTGGTCCAGTCCGCGGTGGCGATGGCGGCTCGCGCCGCGGCGGCGCACGCGTCGCTGGGG
>Ga0163153_10007511_pt1 | contig 11700 bp, 10 predicted proteins | sample OliLakLV19MP6IB1_FD_148629 | JGI IMG/M metagenome (GOLD analysis project Ga0163153, IMG submission 148629) | Freshwater microbial mat bacterial communities from Lake Vanda, McMurdo Dry Valleys, Antarctica - Oligotrophic Lake LV.19.MP6.IB-1 | ecosystem: Environmental > Aquatic > Freshwater >... | reverse complement strand
TTTAACCGTTTTTTATTACTATAACACGGTTACATTAATTATGACTCAACGACCTGATTTTTGGCCACCTCTGGGTTACATTAATTATGACTCAATGCGGGATCTCGAATCCTTTATGCTTATACCCTGAAATTTAAAGTCTAATAACTTAAATTTAAGAGTCATTAAATCAATAACAACTTTTAAAATTTTTAAAATAATTTTGAACCGCTTGAAGTAATTTGGAAATGTTTAGCAAAACATGGTCTAAGAAATTTTGATTTTTGAATTATATCAAGAGCTGTTTGATATCAGAGCAGGGACTGACAGGGAAGGAACAATATCCAGTATCAAATCTGAACTTCCTTTGAGAGGTGCAAATATATGGTATTTAATTTGTTCAGCTATAATAGCATCTATCGGCTTAAATGTGAATTCACCGGCTATAATAATTGGAGCAATGCTAAAATCACCTTTAATGTCTCCAATACTCGAGGCAGGAACGGGCTATATAAAAAGGAATGAAGGAAAATTGTATGATTACCGGAAGAGCCGCATAAATGCAGATATACTTGTAATAATTAATCAAAGACAATAGATAGATAATCAGAACACGTTTCTATCATCTAAAAATATTTTCGATTGAAAATATTATATTGAGGAAAAAAATATAAATTCAAATATAGAAGGAGTAAGAAATGAACAAGGAAATTTTAAGTAAGTTACAATCATTCAGCGAATACCCGTGTGTTTCTATTTTAATGCCAACACACAGATCATTTCCCGAAAATCAACAGGATAAAATACGTTTGAAGAACTTAGTCAAAGATGCATCTAGAAGGCTTCTTGAAGAATTTAACAAAGATGAAATATCATCAATTCTAAAAAGCCTTGATGACGTAATTGATGGAGTTGACTTTAACAATACTCTGGATGGATTGGCAATTTTCATTAATAAAGATCATCAAGAAAAGATATTAACACCATTTCCGCTGAAAGAAAGAGTAATGATAGATAAAGTTTTTTCCACCAAAGACATCATATTCGGTATTAACCGGACACAACCTTACCTGGTCTTATCTTTTAGCGAGAAGCAAGCTATGCTATTTAAAGGTGTGAGAGAGGATCTGACCGAGATAGAGAATGATAGCTTTCCGATATTGAATACATTTTATCCCTTAAAGGCACAGGGGGATGAAGGTGACGAAATTACAGCCAACATTGAGAGAGAAAAAATGTATTTACGGCATGTCGATAAAACATTGAATGATATGAATGCTGAAGATGAATATCCGGTTGTCCTTTTGTCCGTTCCACAGAAAGTAGCATTATTTAAAGAAGTTACAGCAAATAATAAGACGTTGTTGAATGTTATTACTGGAAATTACGAGCATTCATCCGCGACCGAGCTTTCAAAAATTGTGTGGCCTGAAGTAAAAAAATCTCTCGCGGAGATAAGGCAGCAAGTACTTGCAGAGCTTGATGATGCTATAGGGAAAAACAAATATGCAACAGGTATTGATGAAGTCTGGAAAGCGGCAAATGAAGGCAGAGGATATAAGCTGCTTGTCGAATTAGGCTTTCAGTATCCTGCGAAAGTGGACGAAACCGGATTACAGCTGGTTCCCGTAGAAGTCAACCCGGGTGAAGAAATAATGGATGACGCAGTCGATGTGGTTCTTGATAAAGTTATTCAGACAGGAGGAAAGGTAGTTTTTTTCAAAAACAATGATCTCTCCAAGTTTAATAAGATCGCAATGATATTAAGATATTAAAGTCACAAAATAAATTTTTCAGGAAGCATTTAGTTATCCCGAAAATTGTTTACCGAAAGATTATAGCGCCATCTTTCAGGGTAGCTAAGAATGATGAAAGTAAAATGTAAATATTAAAACAATGAGTGATTTTGTAAATCAGTGGCTGTTTGATCCTTACATAGGAAAGCTCGTGACTATTGTCATTGCATTAATTATAGTTGTAGTAGTTGTCAAATTAATAAAAAAACAGACTTCGAAATTTATCCATGATAAAGAGAGCAAGTACAGATACCGCAAATTAATTAATTTTGTCGGATTCCTGATGTTCTTTGTTTTCCTTGCAATAACATACAGTGATAAGCTGGGCGGACTTTCAGTGGCTTTAGGAGTGACCGGAGCGGGAATAGCCTTTGCTTTGCAGGAAGTAATTGCAAGTACAGCGGGATGGATGGCAATAATGTTTGGCGGGTTTTACAAAACCGGTGACAGGGTTCAGCTCGGTGGTATCAAAGGTGACGTGATTGATATTGGTGTCCTTCGCACCACACTGATGGAAATCGGACAATGGATTGATGGTGATCTTTATAACGGACGAATCGTCAGGATAGCTAATAGTTTCGTTTTCAAAGAGCCCGTTTTTAATTATTCAGCAGATTTTCCTTTTGTCTGGGACGAAATTAAATTACCAATCAGATATGATTCGGACTATGCACTGACCAGAGAGATATTAAGCAAAATTTCAAATGATATTTTAAGCGAGTACTCCAAAGATGCCAAAGAGAAATGGGATCAGATGCTTCAAAAATATTTAGTTGAAGATTCTGTTACTGAACCTGTGGTAACTATTGCAGCCAATGATAACTGGGTGGAGTTCTCCTTAAGATATACAGTAGATTTTAAAAAAAGACGATCTGTAAAAGACAAACTATTTTCAAGAATCCTTGAAGAGATCCAAAAAACAAATGGCAAGATAAGATTTGCTTCAGCTACATTTGAGCTTGTGGGAATTCCTCCTGTTGAAGTAAAATCTAAAATGTAATTCATATTTACAGACCTTTATAACGCGTTCACTTTCCTGATTGTTCTTTCGGCGATCTTCGGTTTTATTAATTATAAATATCTTAAGCTCCCCCCAAACAATAGGCGTAATGATTGTTTCAATAATCAGCTCGCTGGTGCTTGTTGCTCTTTGGAGTTTATATCTGTCATTGATTCAGAATGCTAAAGAGACTGTAATAGGAATTGATTTCAGTAGTATTTTAATGAAAGTGATGCTGAGCTTCCTGTTGTTTGCGTGAGCAATTCAACTTGACACAAAAAGCTTGCCGATGAGAAGCGATACAGCTGATGAAGTATAAAATAAATTTCCAGAAGCATTCTAGTTTGACCCTTACGTGGTGCGGATTACGTGGAGGAATATCGGTGGCTCTGGCTTTGTCGATTACACAGGATATGCATCGCGATCTTTATTTCAATTACATATATCATTGTAATTTTTTCTATTCTTTTACAGGGTCTAAGCGTTGGTCCGGTTGCAAAGAAATTATCAACAACATAACAGACAGGAGTGGATGGTCGTCTCCCCGAGAATTCGGGTGGAAGTCTCGATTCCGGAAAGAGAAACCCTTTAAGCATAGTAGCTTGGAGGGTTTTTATTTTGGTAGGTAAGTTTTACAGCATAATAAAATACAAAGTATTTCTCATTTGTTGCAATATTTGTATCATATGAATGCACATTCGAACTCAAGGAATGTACCAACATGCTTTACGTCAGTACTGACGTATTACAGGAATGTACTGACGTATTTAAGAAGGTACTATGAGGAAGGATTTTATTTCTTGAAATACGCGATGCTCGATCCCACCCAGGTTTTATCCTTATTGAAATCAACTCCCATCATCTTTCCTTTGCTGAGTCTTACGAGATTGTTTATTAGTTCGGGCTTGTCTTTCCAGACATAAAGCAGACGGAGCTCGGCGGTAGCAGGAATGTCCGGAGTCTGTACGACGGGTGCATACTTTACTTTTTTCTGAAGGATGTAATTGCTTCTGTCGGTAACGGCATCAAGATCCTCTTTGGTAACATCAAATTTCACACCGGCGCCGGCAAAAGAGTACAGCGGCTTCAACACATAATTCTCAAGATCCGCCGGGTATTCTTCTACTTCATTCAGGAAAAATGTCGGAGGAACATATTTGCTTTTAAAGAAGGGGAGAGAGTATTTGCTGATCTTGAAGAACCAGTTAGGATGAGCCATCCACTTTACATCAAGTTCTTCTGTGAACCGGAAATTATATTTAATGTCCTTTCTCTTAGCAAGCTCGTCGTGAATGACACGGTTATATATCCTGTCGATCGGGATCTTCTTTCCCTCATTCTCATAAAAAAGCTTTTTGCCTTCTTTGGTGATCTTTGTAAGACAAACAGTTTTTATTCCAAGATATTTTTCCGTACAAAGAAAATCTATGGATGTCTTTTGTTTCTCAGGCTCAATTTCAAGAAGTATAACATTCTCGGGATTTGAATCACCGATGATAACTTCCTTAAGCTTTTCAATATAAGACTCGTGCCCGTGCCCGTTAAAATGACTTTCAAGATCATCACCAATATCAAAATTTTTTCTCATCTTTTCATTCAGCAATTCCTGGTAGCAATACAACGAAGCGAATCCCTGAAGCTCTATAAGCTGCGGGATCAGCTTTCCATTATCATCAAAACATATCGCGAAGTCAATTGCCAGCAGACCAGGATGCGCATCTTCATTAGGAACAGCAAGCTCATCGGGTAATGCTTTTTTTGAATATTCTTTAAATTCGGGAGATTGAAGTGTTGTAACCAGGTCGGTTGAAGCCGCTAAAATTTCCTTAAGCAGATCATCAGGAATGAAGATCGGCGTCTCCGCGATTCTGAAATCGACCTTCATATTGAATTCAGTATCAAGATCATTTACTAATGATTTGTACTTTTCATCAGTGTACTCATTCAGATACTTTTCTCTAAGCTCTTTTATCAATATAAAATATTTTTGATTATTGTTTGAATGTCGCTCTATCAGTATCTGCCACACTCACTTACTTACCATCTCAACACACTCTACACACTCAACACACTCTACACACTCAACACACTCTACTCACTCTACACACTCTACACACTCTACACACTCTACACACTCTACACACTCTACACACTCTACACACTCTACACACTCTACACACTCTACACACTCTACACACTCTACACACTCTACACACTCTACACACTCAACACACTCTACACACTCAACACACTCTACTCACTCTACACACTCTACTCACTCTACACACTCTACACACTCTACAAACTCTACACACTCTACAGACTCAACTCTAGATCAGAAACTTTCCATTCTCCATGACTTTCTCATCATCGAGCCAGATATCGAAATTAATTCCGACGCAGTCTATGTGTGTGGTAGAGATCCAGTCAGCGCCTGTATGCTCTGCATAAGGATGACCAAAAGCCATGTGAATGCTTGGAAGCTTTTCATCCTGAAGAATATGACCGATCACTGTCCTCAGCGCGATGTTAGTACCGATCGCGAATTCACCGACCCTGTTGCTGTTCTCGTCAGTCATAGTATAAGCAGTAAATTCCTCGAGAAGCTCTTTATTGCTGCACTCCATTTTCTTTATTCTGGAGTTAACGATCTCTATGGTAAGAGGTGTGTCCTTAAGATCTCCGTATTTCTGGCAAAGGTAATCACCGACAACACCGTCGACTACAAATTTTCCGTTAACATTAAGTGGTGAAGTAAATATTTCACCGCCGGGGAGATTTCCCCATTTATCAATAGAGATAATTCCGCTTGTCTTAAGCCATTTAAGGTTTGGAGAAAACTCGGCAACTATATCCGTACCGCCTTTTGATTTTGCAATTATCGTCTTTGTCTTCTTTGCTTTGTCGATAAGCTTCTGACTGAGTTTATCCACTTCAAGAAAGTCTGCACGCATTCCTTCCATCATGATCTGTTTGTTAATGTTGACCATGTGTGCGTGACGGATCTTCTTCGCGTTGACAACAGCGGTCATCTGTATCCTTGCACTTAGTTCGCCTGCCTGTGCCTGTGCGCAGAAGATGCTGACCTGTGATTTTGCAAGGTCGTCAAGTATTGGCTGAGGCATATTAGGAGTCGGTCTCGGTGTATAATCTTCGATCAACATCAGACTGTATTCCGAGCCGACTTTCTTTATCTCGCTCACAAGGGCTGAAGCGATATCAAACGATTCATTGTCAGTGATGACAGTGATACGTTCTTCGGGTTTAAGTCTTAAGCATACATTAATTGCATTTGCTGCGCCTTCATTCATATCTTTATCGATCTGAACATCAACGGTAGAATTTTTCATTTTGAAGTAGTTTTAGATTTTTTTTTAACTGGTTTTTTTGCAGGTGTTTTTGCTTTAGGTTTAGCCGCTGTTTTTACCGGATGCTTTATTACAGTCGGAGTATAATCAAGCCCCGAATGAGTCTCTTCAACTATGTAATCAACAAGCTTATTAAAGTCTTCTTTATTCTCATAAAATACTTTGAGCTGCCTGTCTGCTCCTGTTCCCTGTTCCATCATTCTGAAAATATAATTTATCTCTTCACGGCTGCCGAGTTCATCTACTACATCATCAATGAACATCAGTAATTCTTTTGCAAGCTCAATGAACGGCACTTCTTCCTGCTTTCCGAAATCGATAAGCTTTCCCTGTATCCCGTATCTGGCGGCTCTCCATTTATTTTCCATCATAAGATCTCTTCTGTATAAATTGAATCCGAGATTTTGCTGAATAAGTCTATGGAGCTTTACAACGACTGCCTGTATCAAAGCTGCGATAGCAATGGATTCATCCACACGAAGCTGAACATCGCAGATCCTGAATTCAAGAGTATTAAAAAAAGGATGTGCCCTGATATCCCACCATATCTTTTTAGCGTTGTCTATGCAGTTAGTCTTTATGAGCAGATTGATAAAGGTGTCATACTCGGCAAGACTGCTGAAATAATCAGGAATACCTGTTCTCGGAAATTTATCAAAAACTTTTACGCGGTAAGATTTAAAACCTGTATTACGACCGAGCCAGAACGGAGAGTTTGTGGATAATGCAAAAATGTGCGGAAGAAAATATCTTGCGGCATTCATTATGTGAATACCGATCTCGCGGTTAGCAATCCCGACATGAACATGCATTCCGAATATCAGATTAGCCCTCGCTGTCTCCTGCATCTCATTAACGATCTCTATGTATCTTGGATGATCGGTGATCTTCTGATCCTTCCAATGTGAAAAGGGATGAGTGCCGGCAGCAGCGATCCTTAATCCGTTCTGATCGGCAAGCTTCGCAAGAGTCGTCCTCAGATCAGTCACTTCTTTCCTGGCTTCCTGAATATTCTTGCAAATGCCGGTCCCGATCTCTACCACTGAAGCATGCATTTCAGGTTTGAGATTTTCCTTCAACAGGATCTTACCTTCATCAAATATCGACTGAACGTGTGATTGTAATTCCCTTGTTACAGGATTTATGATCTGAAACTCTTCCTCTATTCCTAATGTATATTTCTCGTCATTATTCATTGCCGGTGATTAAATTATTTGGATTTTTCTTTCTTTGCTTCTTTCTTTGCTTTAGGAGCTACTGATTTATTTTTTTTTTTTTCAGTGGAGCCGTTAGCAAGTGATTCGTCATTTGCAAAAGATTTCACAAAATTTCCCCAGGTAAGATTGTTCATTCCGTCTTTATGATTCTTTGCTCTTCTGATTGCCATGTTCGCTGCTGCATCGACTACCCAGTCAAAATTTTCCTGACCAACAGAGTTAACATCAGCGTCCGGAGCAGGATTACAAAAATCTATCGCGATTGGAACACCGTCTCTTACAGCAAATTCAACAGTATTAAAATCATATCCGAGTGAATTGTTAAGTCTTAAAACATAATCCTTAATTGTATCAAGAAGCTTTTGTTCTGCAGGACCTGCATTGGATACATATCTCAGATGATGCGGATTTCTGGGTTCATAAGGCATTATCAGAACATCTTTTCTGTCAATGCAGTAGCATCTGAAATACAGATCAAAAACTATTTCTTCCTGAAGCATCATTACAAGCTGCTCGGTCTCATTATATTTTGCGAAAAAATCTTCCGGGTCAGTAACTTTGTAAACACTCTTCCAGCCGCCGCCTGAGAATGGTTTGAAGTAAGCCGGAAATTTTATGTAATCGAATATGCCTTCCCAGTCAAGAGGGAATGCCAAATTTCTGAATGAAGCCGGAGTCGTATCAGGCGGATTCTGATTTGAAGGTAAAAGGACTGTCTTTGGAACAGGGACGCCAACTTTTGTAGCAAGCGCGTTATTAAAGAACTTATCATCAGCAGCCCACCAAAACGGATTATTAATAACCGCGGTGCCGGTGATTGCAGTGTTCTTCAAAAATCCTCTGTAAAAAGGAACGTCCTGTGAAATACGGTCGATGATCACATCATAGCCGTTTCCTTCACCCTGCACAACCTTATCAATAGATACCAACTCTGCGAGGATGCCGCTTTCATTTTTTTCATTCACTCTTTCAACGAACGCCTGCGGAAAAGTATTTTCCTGTCCGTATAAGATTCCGATTTTTTTCATTAACTGAATTAACTCCTTAAAATTTTTAATTTAAAAATAGTGTGGTCATCAATTACGGGTGATGCTGATTTAATTGACACTGATTGTACGGTCGTGTAAATTGATGTGTAATGCAAATTTAATAAATTTAAGGTTAAAATTATACCGAAAAGTTAGGTTCATATCCAAAGGTTTTCCTTAGAAATCCTATAAAGCTTTTAAGGCAAAGCAAACTTTTTGTACCAGGCAGATGACTCATATCTTTTTTGCTTCTGTTTTCTATTTAGATTAATTTAGATTAATAAAACTCATAAAGTTTTTAACCTTAGTAGAAAAATAAAAACAACCACTCATCTTAACCTTATTACCTTATTTCTTTTGCTTCAAAGTTTTTTGATAAAATTCTAAAAACATTTCGTATTCTTCTGTAAATGTTATCTTCCGATGATGGTTTGGTTGATTAAGAATATATTTACAAACTTTGTCAACATCAGATTGATACAGAAAATAAGGTAAAATATTTTCAGACTTTATTTTCTACTAAGGTTGATTCCAATTTTTTGTATCATTTTAGCGTAAGATTTTCTTATCGAAAAATCCGGGATTATAAAAAAATGTCTCAATCTTTTTTAAAAGTGTGAGACATTTTTTATCATTCGGAATATTGGAATATATATTTACTTTATTACAACCATTCTCTTAACATCGCTGAATTCTCCGGATTGTATTCTATAAAAGTAAACACCACTTGAAATATTAGCAGCGTTAAAATCTATAAAATGGTTTCCTGGCTGTATGATTTCATTTATTAATGTCGCAACTTCTTTACCCAGTAAATCATAAACCTTTAGAGTCACAAGTCCCTCCTGAGGAATTGAGTAGCTTATTCTGGTAACAGGATTAAATGGATTAGGGTAGCTTTGATAAAGTTTATACTCCGAGAGTGAAATGATACCTTGCTGTGCGCCGAACTGACTTTGTGAATTGTCAGAGTTAACAATGCTCAGCATAGATTTCTTATGCTCTTTAATGTTTGTAAAATCTGCGGAACCAACAAAGCTATCAGTTGTGTCTGTTTCTAAATTTTCAATTATGGTTTTATTCAGCAACGCGTGTGTTCCCAGTGAATTGTTCAGATTATTTGTATGAATTTCTTCATAGCTTTCAACAACTGAGGTTTATTCTCCATTGCGAAATTTTACCTTTAAGTATAAATCTTCCGCGATCTTTCTTGAAGCTTCGGTGTGAGAAGTATCTGAACTTATACCGGAAAAATAATTTTTTGCGGCTGTCTTCCCTGCATTAAAATAATTTGCTCTTTCATAACAGTTGTAAACCCTCTGCAGTGATATGGGAGAAAGTTTATTGTCATTTAATGATACAACTTCCTCGAAATCGTCAAGAGCATCTTCATAATTTCCCGAACTATAATAATTACAACCACTCAGATAAATATCTGAAATGACAGGATTGTCAGATTCATCTGTAATATAGACCGTATCGTATAATCCGAATCCGATACTCATTAGGAATGTATTGTTGTAATATCTGTTGCCTGCTGACCCATCTTCGGTAGGGCTATAGACTGCCAGTGCATCTGTAATATCAAAAATTGATTGTGAGACTGAAGGATACCAATAGTTATTCACAGCAGGCAATGAATCTTTCAAATCCTCCTGAAGATAACCGGAGATATAAGAATCACCGTCATCCATATAAAATCTGTTGTATCCATTATTCATCAGCGGATAAGATTCATCACTCATAAATATACCAATCCCGTTTTCAGGAGCCCGGATTTCATTGTCCCCGCCATACCAATACTTTAGTTCACCCGAAACGATTGGAGTCATTAAAGGCAGCGAGTAACTTTCAAGATTCAATGAATAAACTTCAGCATCTCTGAATCTGTTTTTCAGGAGGTATGGGCTTGACATATATGAATGAAGTGAATACTTAAAATCCTGAACTGAATTGTATTCAACTATGCCATTACTGTTATCGAGAGTGATGCCAAATCCTTCATACGTGCTGTTGCTTATGGAATTTCTTGCAATATAGGCTGATGATTGAATATCAACAATTCCTTTGGAAGAATTATCAATTGTATTATCGAGAATATTAAGATCGTTTGTGATGCAATATTCAAGATCTATCGCCACTTGAAATCCCGAGCTTGTTTCCGAATAAATATGATTTCCTCTGAACAATATCCTGTCACTATTGTAAGCATAAAAAGCGTTTACAAGCTCCGAGTTTGATTTATTAATAAATTCACAGTCCTTTATTATGGTAAAATAATCGGAGCTATATTCGGAAGACTTGTCGATCAGATTAATTCCGTTGTCTGCATTAATAATCTTGCAGTTTGCGATTGTGTCTTTGTTTGTTCCGGAAGAATATATCCCGTCCCATTTCTTTGTGGTGTCAGATGAAGCAAATGTTGCATTGTTTGCTATTAGCTTTGCAGAATTATCTAACTCTATTTTTGAATCTTCGCCAAATAAAATTTTTGAATAAGGATTCAATATGAGTTTTGATTCTTTTCCTGATAGTTTGATCTTAAAATCATCTGGCAATACAACAACAGCACTGTCAAGTAAAACAATTTTTGTACTATCATTGGCGATGAGATCATTTACTGTAGCACAGGAGAGGTAATGGTTGCCTTTTGTAAAAATTATTTTTCCGGGTCCTGAAATTTTTGCACCTTGATTACAAAATGTAGCTCCGGGTTTTATAATGATTTCTGAATTTGCCGCAAGTACCAAATTGCTTTTATTTCTTAATGTTAATTTGTTTGGACTTTCTAATATTAATTTGGAATTCGATTGGAGAAATAAATATGCAGAATCCTGAACATAAAAATGAGTATATCCTCCCGAGGGCGTTGTAGGAGCTTGCATTGTAAATGTTTTCCCAGTACTTAATTTAAAAATTACTTTTTTCAAAACGTTTATATTTGTAATGGTATCAACTAAATATGGCGGAGTTGTGATATCTTTATATACAGTTAAATTAAAAGTAAGATTTCCACTTCTTGAATCTTTAAAATTGTGGTTTTCGGATAAGCCGGAGATTAAATTGCAATCTCTTCTGCTATCGAGAGGCATTATTGTATTAGTGTTTTGTTGCGAGGTATCATATTTAGCATTTCCATAATTTCTATTCAAGCCCTGCAGCTTCCAGGGTTTCATAATATAACCGTCTTCGTTACTGTAATTTATTTTAAAATTTCCAATATTTTCTTGATAATACACAACACTATCAGCATAATAATGAAAAACTAATTGATAATATCAATAATAATGTTTTCATTTTAGATTATTTTTT
>Ga0163153_10007509_pt1 | contig 11701 bp, 9 predicted proteins | sample OliLakLV19MP6IB1_FD_148629 | JGI IMG/M metagenome (GOLD analysis project Ga0163153, IMG submission 148629) | Freshwater microbial mat bacterial communities from Lake Vanda, McMurdo Dry Valleys, Antarctica - Oligotrophic Lake LV.19.MP6.IB-1 | ecosystem: Environmental > Aquatic > Freshwater > Lake... | reverse complement strand
CAGCAGTGCGAATGCCGCGACCGCGCGCCACCTTTGGCGCGACGACAAGCAATCAAGACTTGACGCGGCTGTCCACGATTGGAGGATGCAATGAATCGATTCGTCATGCGCGCGCTGGCCGCGGCATTCGCACTGCTGTTGTCTCCCGGATTCGTATACGCGCAGGCATGGCCCACCAAGCCGGTGAAGCTGGTGGTGCCGTTTCCCGCGGGCGGCGGCACGGATGCCTTCGCGCGGCCGCTGGCGGCGGCGCTGTCGCAGGCGCTGGGCCAAACGTTCTTCATCGACAACCGCGGTGGCGCCGGCGGCACGATCGGCGCCGAGATCGCGGCCAAATCGCCGAACGACGGCTACACGTTCCTCGTTGGCGCGGTTCACCACACAATTGCGGTCAGCGTATACAGCAAGCTGGCCTACGATCTCGAGCGTGACCTGATGCCGGTCACGCTGGTGGCGGTGGTGCCCAACGTCGTCGTCGTGCATCCGAAGGTGCCGGTCAATTCGATCACCGAGCTCATCGCCTACGCCAAGGCCAATCCCAACAAACTCAATTTCGCGTCGGCGGGCAACGGCACGTCGCATCACCTGGCGCCCGAACTCTTCAAGACGATGACGGGCACGACGATGAATCACATCCCCTACAAGGGCGCAGGCCCCGCGATGCAGGACCTGCTGGCCGGACAGGTCGACCTGATGTTCGACGGCATGGGCAGCAGCGCGCCGCAGATCCGTGGCGGCAAGTTGCGGCCACTCGCGGTCACGACGACCACGCGGTCACCGGCGTTTCCGGACGTGCCGACGGTGCAGGAGGCTGGTGTTCCCGGTTACGAGGTCACCACGTGGTATGGCTTGTGGGCGCCCGCGGGCACGCCGCCCGACATCGTCAACAAGCTGCAGGCCGAAGTGAAAAAGGCGCTGCTGAAGCAGGACATCAAGGAGATCTGGGCCGCGCAAGGGGCCTCGCCCGGGGGGAATACACCCGAACAGTTCACGGAGTTCATCCGCAACGAGGTCGTGAAGTGGGCGAAGGTCGTGAAAGACTCAGGCGCGCGCATCGACTGAGCGCGCGGCGGGCTTCAGGGGCGCGTAGCGGCCTTGCGGCAGCTGGCGTCCAATAATTCTCGAGCATTGGCGCGCGTCTTGGCGGTGACCTGGGCACCGCCCAGCATGCGCGCCGTTTCCTCGACGCGTTGCGCCGCATCGAGGCGATCGAGTTCGGAGCGCACGCCGTCGTCGTCGCCGCTCTTGCGCACGCGCAGGTGCGTGTCAGCACACGCGGCCACCTGCGGCAGGTGCGTGACGCACAGCACCTGCCGCCGCGAGCCGAGCGCCTGCAGCAACTGGCCTACGGTCGCCGCCACGGCGCCGCCGACACCGCTGTCCACTTCGTCGAACACCAGCGTCGGAATCTGCCCGGCTTCGCTGGCTGCCACCTGTACCGCCAGCGCGATGCGTGAAAGTTCGCCGCCCGACGCCACGCGCGCGAGCGAGGCCAGCGGTTGCTTCGGGTGGCTGGCTACGCGGAACGTGAGGTCGTGCAGCCCGTAGCTGGCGGGCGTGTCCAGTGCGTCCTGTCCAATCTCGAAGTGGCCGCCTTCCATCGCCAACTGTTGCATGGCTTCGGTGACGCGATGCGCCAGCTCGTTGCCCGCGTACTGGCGCTTTTGTGCCAGTTGCTTCGCGGCGGCGAGGAATTGGTACTCGGCCGCCTCTGCGCGTGCGGCCAGCGCGGCGGCGTCGCCCGCACCGGCCAGTGCCGCCAGCTCGGCCTCCGTCGAGGCGAGAAGCTCGGGCAAGGCCTCCGGCCGCACGCGGTACTTGCGCGCGGTGTCGTGCATCGCGGTCAGGCGCTCTTCCACGCGACGCTGTTCGTCCGGATCGAGGTCGAGGCGCCGCTGATAGTCGCGCAACGCGCGTGCGGCTTCGTCGATCTGGATCTGCGCGGGCGACAACAACGCCACCACGTCGGCCAGCGCCGGGTCGTGTGCAGCGGCGGCCTCCATCCGGTGCATCAGTTGCGCGAGGCGGACCGTCATCGCGTCGTCGGCGTCGGCCAGCGTGGCCATGCCGTCGGCGGCGGCGGTGATCAGCATGGCGGCATTCGACAACCGCGATTGCGCGGCTGCCAGAGCCACCCATTCGCCGTCCGCGACGGCCAGCAGCGCGAGTTCGCTGCGGCGCGCGGCGAGGGCATCGCGTTGCGCCGCGTGGACTGCCGCGCCCAGCGCAGCCGCGTCGCGGCGTTCGAGCGCAGCGCGCCACGCGCGCCAGCGTTGCGCCACTTCCTGCGCCAGCGTGGTGAAGCCGCCGAACGTGTCGACGAGATTGCGCTGCGCCTCCGGCGCGCCCAGCGACTGGTGCGCGTGCTGCCCGTGGATGTCGACGAGATGCTCGCCCAGATCCTTCATCTGCGCGACGGTTGCGGGCCGCGCATTGATCCAGGCGCGGCTCTTGCCCTGCCCATCGAGCACGCGCCGCAACAGCACGGCTTCGTCCTCGCCGACCAGGTCATGCTCGACCAGCCACGCGCGCACTGCTGGCGCATCGGCAATGTCAAACAGCGCGGCAAGTTCTGCGCGCTCGGCGCCGGGGCGCAACTGTCCCGGGACGAAGCGGTCGCCAAGCAGCAGGCCGAGCGCATCGAGCAGGATCGACTTGCCGGCGCCCGTTTCGCCGGTCAGCACCGTGAAGCCCGCGTCGAATTCGACATCGAGAGCATCGACCACGACAAAATTGCGAATCGAAAGCGAACGCAGCATGAGGGGGAGCGAGTTACGCCGACGCGTCCGGGCGCCCGGCGGTGAGGCGCTCCGGGGTCTCGCTCCAGTGGAGCTTCTCGCGCAACATTGCGAAGTAATCGTGGCCCTCCGGATGGAGGAACCGTGCCGCGAAAGGCGCGCGCTGCAGTGTGACGCACTTGCCTTCGGCCAGCGCCACGTGCATCTGGCCATCACAGTGCACGCTGGCGTCGCGGCCGCGCGTGACGGTGATGGCGATGGTGGCGTCGTCGCCGATCGCGATGGGCCGGTGCGTCAGTGCATGCGGCGCGACCGGCACCAGCAACAGCGACGGCAACTGCGGCGCGAGGATGGGACCGCCCGCCGACAGCGCGTAGGCCGTCGAGCCGGTGGGCGTGGCGACGATGATGCCGTCGGCGCGCAACGCGTAGGCAAAGCGCCCGCCGATGGCCACCGCGCAGTCGATCATCCCGCCGAGCGAGCCGCGGTTGACGACGACGTCGTTCAGCGCCAGTACCTCTTGGCGCGTACTGTCCTCGCGTTCGATCACGGCCGCCAGCAACGTGCGGCGTTCCTCGACATGACGGCCATCGAGCATCGCGGCCAGCACGGTTTCCATCTGCGCCAGCGGGATGTCGGTGAGAAAGCCCAGCCGGCCCTGGTTGATGCCGATGAGCGGCACCGCGTGCGGGGCCATCAGCCGCGCGATGGCGAGCATGGTGCCGTCACCGCCCAGCACGATGGCCAGGTCGACGCGCGTCGCCAGTTCCGCGGCCGGCGCAGTGGCGAAACCGGGAACCGGTGCGTAGTGCGCAGTCTCGGCCTCGACGATCACTTCAAGTCCGCGTGCGGCCAGGAAGGCGGCAAGGTGCGCGAGCGGTTGCGCAATGCCAGGGCTGGCATGTCGCCCGACGAGTGCCACGCGGGCAAAGGGGGCGGAGGAGGGTCGAACCGGCATGGCCACGATTAAACCATAGGAGCAACGCGCCGCAGGCTCCGACGTTCGGGTGAGCGTTGACCGCGGCGGGGCGTTCCGCCACCCCGGCGCCAGCGTAGAATCGTCGTCATGCTGGAAGCCCGGGCCCAACACCTGCTGAAGACCCTCATCGAACGCTACATTGGTGACGGACAGCCCATGGGCTCCCGCTCGCTGTCGCGCCATTCGGGCCTCGACCTGTCGCCGGCCACGATCCGCAACGTGATGGCCGACCTCGAGGACCTGGGCTTCATCGCCAGTCCGCACACGTCGGCGGGGCGCATCCCCACGGCCAAGGGTTACCGGTTCTTCGTCGACACGTTGATGGTGGTCAAGCCGCTGGGCGAAGCCGAGATCCAACGCCTCGAAGGCGAACTGGTGGCCGATCGTCCGCAGCAGCTTCTCAGTGCCGCCGCCGGCCTGTTGTCGCAGTTGACCCAGTTCGCCGGCGTGGTGATGACGCCGAAGCGCCGCGAGGCTGCGTTCCGCCATATTGAATTCCTTCGCCTCGCCGATCGCCGCGTGCTGCTGATCCTCGTCACCGCCGACGGCGACGTGCAGAACCGCGTGCTGCATACCGAGCGTTCGTACGGGCAGCCGCAACTGGCGGAGGCCAGCCAATTCTTCAACCAGAATTTCGCCGGGCAGCCGCTCACCACGATCCGCGCGCGCATCGCCGACGAACTGCGCGCGCTGCATGCGGACATCGCGGGCCTGATGACGGCCGCGGTCGACGCGGGTGAGGGCGCACTTGCCGAAGGCGAGAGCCTCGTCGTCACCGGCGAGCGCAACCTGCTGCAGGCGGAGGACATCTCGTCGAACATGGAGCGCCTGCGCCGTCTCTTCGACATGTTCGAGCAGAAGACCTCGATCCTGCATCTGCTCGATCTTTCACAGCGAGCCCAGGGCGTCCAGATCTACATCGGCGGCGAGTCCGGCCTCAATCCGCTCGACGAGTTGTCGGTGGTCACCGCGCCGTACGAGCGCAACGGCAAGGTGATCGGCACGCTGGGGGTGATCGGTCCCACGCGGATGGCCTACGAGCGCGTGATCCCGATTGTCGACGTGACGGCCAAGCTCCTGTCCAACGCGATGGCCCAGCAGGGCAATGATGAGTAGCGGCGTCCATCCGAATGCGCAGTTGCTGACGCGCCTCTACACGGCCTTCGCTGCGCGCGACGCGGCCACGATGGTCGCCTGCTATGCGCCGGATGCGACGTTCACCGATCCGGTCTTCGACCTGCGTGGCGACGAAGTGGGCGCGATGTGGACGATGTTCTGCGAGCGCGGCCGCGACATGACGCTCGAATTCCGCGACATCCGTGCCGATGCGGCCACCGGCACCGCGCACTGGGAGCCGCGCTACACGTTCTCGGTCACCGGCCGCCCGGTGCACAACCGGATCGATTCGTCCTTCACGTTTCGCGATGGGCGAATCCACGTGCAGCGCGATCGCTTCGATCTCTGGCGCTGGAGCCGCATGGCGCTGGGCTTCAAGGGCGCGCTGCTCGGCTGGACGCCCATGGTGCGCACCGCCATCCGCCGCGAAGCCCGCCGCAATTTCGACAACTGGCGCGCGCGGCGCGCCGGATGAGCCTGGCCTGACATGGCTCATGCACCTGAACCCCCATTCGTGCACGACCGCATCTCCAAGGTAGGCGTCCTGCTCGTCAACCTCGGCACGCCCGATGCGCCCACGCCGTCCGCGGTGCGGCGCTACCTTGCCCAGTTCCTCACCGATCCGCGCGTGATCGAGATCCCGAAGTGGCTGTGGGCGCCCATCCTGTACGGCGTGATCCTGCTCGTGCGGCCGGCGAAGTCCGCGAAGAAATACGCTTCGATCTGGACGAAGGACGGCTCGCCGTTGCTGGTGCACAGCCAGCGGCAGCGCACGCTGCTGCTGGGCTATCTCGGGCAGCGGTTGAAGTCGGCAGGGCTGCCGGCGGACCTGTGTCCGGTCGAACTCGGCATGCGCTATGGCAACCCCAGCGTCGGCAGCGCACTCGACAAGCTGCGCGCTGCCAACTGCGAGAAGATCCTCGTGCTGCCGCTCTATCCGCAATATTCCGCCGCCGCCACCGCATCGGCCTTCGACGCGGTGGCCGCTCATCTCAAGTACGCGCGGCGCCTGCCGGCGTTGCGCTTCGTCGAGACCTTCCATGCCGACGCCGGCTACATCAAGGCGCTGGCGCAGTCCGTCAATGATTACTGGATGAAGAACGGGCGGCCCGCCCACTTTGTGCTGTCGTTCCACGGCGTGCCGCGGCGCACGCTGGAATTGGGCGATCCCTATCACTGCTTCTGCCAGATCACGGGCCGGATGCTGGCGCGCGAACTCGGCCTGTCACCAGACCAGTGGACGCTGACCTTCCAGTCGCGTTTCGGCAAGGCGCCGTGGCTGAAGCCCTATACGGTCGACGTGCTGCAGAAACTGGGCGAAGCCCATGCCGCGCGGGTCGATGTGTTCTGCCCGGGCTTCGTCGCCGATTGCCTCGAGACGCTGGAGGAGATCGCGATGGAAGGCAAGGGCACCTTCGTGAAGGCGGGTGGCGGCGCGTTCCACGTCATCCCGTGCCTCAACGAGCATCCCGCCTGGATTTCCGCGATGGCGGACCTGGCCTACCGCAATCTCACCGGCTGGCTGGACGCTCCGCCGGACCGCGACGCGCGCGAACTGGCGCTGGTGCGCGCGAAGGCGTTGGGTGCGCCGAGATAGCCGCGGGCTTGTCGCCGGAGGTGCTCCGGACCACCGGCGAAGACCGCAGCAATGACCGCCCGTGAATTTCCCTTCACGGCGTAGTCTCGTTACTCATCGTGGGATTACCCCGCCCAGGCGATTGCTCGTGTCACGGGCATCATCGCGGGCTGGATCGGGAGATGCGCAGGCCGGCCGTGGCGGTCCGCTAGAATGGATCATAAGTCCTTGAACGAGAACATTTATCTAAAGGTCTGAAGCGATACACGCTGGTCTTGAAATGGCATCCGGCCGACCCCATCTGCGCTGGATAACCATTTCAACGACCAAGGATTGAGTTCGCATGACCCCGAAGCCCCCCGAGCCGCCTTTGGCTGATCCCGCGGACGCCGCGGCTCCCGTCACGCCGGCTCCCGTTACACCAGCCGATGCCGCCGTCGAGGCGCTCGCCCAGGCGCAGGTCGAAGCCGCTGAAATGAAGGATGCCTTCCTGCGCGCCAAGGCCGAGACGGAAAACGTCCGGCGCATCGCGCAGGCGGATGTCGCCAAGGCGCACAAGTTCGCCATCGAGCGCTTTGCCGAGGACATGCTGCCGGTGAAAGACGCGCTGGAAAAGACGCTTGAGGCCGGCAACGTCTCGCTCGATTCGCTGCGAGCCGGGGCCGAACTGACGCTGAAGGCGTTGCAGACAGCATTCGAGCGTGCGCGCGTCGTCGAGTTGAACCCCGCTGGCGAGAAGTTCGATCCCAACCTGCATCAGGCGATGCAGATGGTGGCGTCCCCGCTGCCCGTCAGTACCGTGGCCGCCGTGTTCCAGAAGGGCTACCTCGTCAACGACCGGGTGTTGCGCCCGGCGCTCGTCACGGTTTCGCAGGGCCCCGGCGCCGCGTAGCCCCGGCACGACCGAACACCCAGGCCGCGCGCGGGTTGAAGCCCCGTCTCCCGGCCCCCATTTCAAGCACATTCAGTCATTTCGCATCACGGAGAAAACATCATGGGCAAGATCATCGGCATCGACTTGGGCACCACCAACAGCTGCGTCGCCATCATGGAAGGCGGCAAGCCCAAGGTCATTGAAAACTCCGAAGGCGCGCGCACGACGCCTTCCGTCGTCGCGTACCTCGAGGACGGCGAGATCCTGGTCGGCGCGTCAGCCAAGCGGCAGGCCGTCACCAACCCCAAGAACACCATTTACGCCGTCAAGCGGCTGATCGGCCGCCGCTTCGAGGAAAAAGAGGTCCAGAAGGACATCGACCTCATGCCCTACCAGATCGTCAAGGCCGACAACGGTGACGCCTGGGTCGACGTGCGCGGCAAGAAAATCGCGCCGCAGCAGGTCTCGGCCGAAATCCTGCGCAAGATGAAAAAGACGGCGGAAGACTACCTCGGCGAGGAAGTCACCGAAGCCGTGGTCACGGTGCCGGCGTACTTCAACGATTCGCAACGGCAGGCCACCAAGGACGCCGGCAAGATCGCGGGCCTGGAAGTGAAGCGGATCATCAACGAGCCCACGGCGGCGGCGTTGGCGTTCGGCCTCGACAAGAAGGAAGGCGACCGCAAGATCGCGGTGTATGACCTCGGCGGCGGCACCTTCGATATCTCGATCATCGAGATCGCGGTCGTCGATGGCGAGCACCAGTTCGAAGTGTTGTCCACCAACGGCGACACGTTCCTGGGCGGCGAGGATTTCGACCAGCGCCTGATCGACTACGTCGTCACCGAGTACAAGAAGGAATCCGGCGTCGACCTGAAAAACGACGTGCTGGCCCTGCAGCGCCTCAAGGACTCGGCTGAAAAAGCCAAGATCGAGCTGTCGTCGTCGTCGCAGACCGAGATCAACCTGCCGTACGTCACGGCCGACCAGTCCGGGCCGAAGCATCTGTCGATGAAGATCACGCGCGCCAAGTTCGAGTCGCTGGTGGAAGAGCTGATCGAGCGCACCATCGGCCCGTGCCGCACTGCGATCAAGGATGCGGGCGTCAAGCTGTCCGATGTCTCCGACGTCATCCTCGTTGGCGGCCAGACGCGCATGCCGAAGGTGCAGGAAAAGGTGAAGGAATTCTTCGGCAAGGAGCCGCGCAAGGACGTCAATCCGGACGAAGCCGTTGCCGTCGGTGCGGCCATCCAGGGCGGCGTGCTGAAGGGTGACGTCAAGGACGTGCTGCTGCTCGACGTGACGCCGCTTTCACTCGGCATCGAGACGCTCGGTGGCGTGATGACCAAGCTCATCCATAAGAACACGACGATCCCGACCAAGGCGCAGCAGGTCTTCTCGACGGCGGACGACAACCAGGGCGCGGTCACCATTCACGTGCTGCAGGGCGAGCGCGACGTGTCGCAGGGCAACAAGAGCCTCGGCCAGTTCAACCTCGAGGGCATTCCGCCCTCGCCGCGCGGCATGCCGCAGATCGAAGTCGCGTTCGACATCGACGCCAACGGCATCCTGCACGTGTCGGCCAAGGACAAGGCGACGGGCAAGGAAAACAAGATCACGATCAAGGCCAATTCGGGATTGTCGGACGACGAGATCCAGAAGATGGTCAAGGACGCCGAAGCGCACGCCGAGGATGACAAGAAGATCCTCGAGACGGTGCAGGCCCGCAACGGTCTCGACGCCCTCGTGCATAGCGTCAACAAGTCGCTGACCGAATACGGCGACAAGGTCGGCGCCGACGAAAAGGCCAAGGTCGAAACCGCGGTCAAGGCGGCAGAAGAAGTCTTGAAACAGAAGGACGCGACCAAGGAACAGATGGAGAAGCAGTCCGAGGACCTGTCCAAGGCCGCGCAGAAGCTGGGCGAGTTGATGTATGCGCAGGCGCAGGCGGCGGCGGACGGTGCGGGCGGCGGTGCGGCGGGTGGCGCTGGCGGCGGCAACGGTGGCGCGGGTGGTTCGGCGAAGAACGACGAAAAGGTCGTCGATGCCGAGTTCACCGAAGTCAAAAAGTGATATTGCGTCGCGGCTGATGACTGGGACTTTGTAGTGATCGGCGCGCGACGTAATATCTGGCCGAGTTGGAGTGGTCGCTGTTGGCGACCCTCAACTCGGCCTTTGCGTGACTGATACGGCTGATTGTTCGGATGCTCTTGTTCGTTGGCTCACTGCTACTGTTGTCTGTTTGACGATCGCAAGGGCGTCTTCGTTTCCGCGGTTTCTCTTGTCAGAGCCCTCTGGGCCTTATGTGAATTGAGTCATCCCCCATGGCGAAGCGTGATTACTACACCGTCCTCGGCGTCGCGCGCGAGGCCAGCGACGAAGAGCTCAAGAAGGCGTATCGCAAGCTTGCGATGAAGCATCATCCGGACCGCAATCCGGATGACAAGGATGCCGAAGGCAACTTCAAGGAGGCGAAGGAGGCCTACGAAGTGCTGACCGATCCACGCAAGCGCGCGGCCTACAACCAGTTCGGCCACGCGGGCGTGGATCCTTCTGCCGCCGGGCGCGGCGGTCCCGGTCCGGAAGGCTTCGGCGGCTTTGCCGATGCCTTCGGCGACATCTTCGGCGAGATCTTCGGCCAACAGGGCCGTGGCGGTGCGCGCGGCAGCGGCGTGTATCGCGGTGCCGACCTGCGCTACAACCTCGAGCTCTCGCTCGAGGATGCGGCGCGCGGCACCGAAGTCAAGATCCGCATTCCGTCGGTCGAACCCTGCACCACGTGCAAGGGCACGGGTGCGCGTCCGGGTACTGAACCAAAGCAATGCGGCACTTGCCACGGCAGAGGTGAAGTGCGGGTCTCACAGGGCTTCTTCTCGATCCAGCAGACGTGTCCGACGTGCCACGGCTCGGGCAAGGTGATCCCGGAACCGTGCACGACGTGCCATGGCGCCGGCCAGACCAAGAACCACAAGACGCTGGCGGTGAAGATTCCCGCGGGTGTCGACCAGGACGACCGCATCCGCCTGACCGGCGAAGGCGAGGCCGGCCGCAATGGTGGCTCGGCGGGCGACTTGTACGTGGTCGTCAACCTGAAGCCGCACTCCGTGTTCCAGCGCGAAGGCGCCGACCTGCACTGCGAGATGCCGATCGGCTTTGCGATGGCGGCGATGGGCGGCGATCTCGAAATCCCCACGCTCGACGGTCACGCGACGATCAAGGTGCCGGCTGAAACGCAATCGGGACAGACGTTCCGTCTGCGCAACAAGGGCATTCGCCCGGTGCGCGGCTCGGTGCAGGGCGATCTGTATTGCCACGTCGTGATCGAAACGCCGGTGAAGCTCACCGCGCGCCAGAAGGAACTGCTGCGCGAGTTCGACCAGATCAACGCCAAGGACCCGGCCAAACACAATCCGCGCGCCAGCAGCTGGTTCGACAAGGTCAAGGAATTCTTCGACTGATCCGGCGCGGCTCGTCGCGCCTACCACGTCCAGCCTGGCGCCGATGAATCGCGACGCACATTTCGATGTCGTCGTGATCGGCGCCGGGGCGGCCGGCATGATGTGCGCGGCGCAGGCGGGACAACGCGGCCGCCGCGTGCTGCTCATCGAGCACTACCACCTTTTGGGCGAAAAAATTCGCATCTCCGGCGGCGGGCGCTGCAACTTCACCAATCGAGGCGCGGGCCCCGCGCACTACCTGTCGCAGAACCCGGACTTCTGCCGTTCCGCGCTGGCGCGCTACACGCCCGCGCACTTCCTGCGCCTGGTCGAGGCCCACGGCATCGCGTATCACGAGAAGAAGCTGGGACAGCTTTTCTGCGACGACTCGGCGCACGACATCATCACGATGTTGAAGGCCGAGTGCGACCGCGGCAACGTGCAATGGCGGATGCCCTGTCCGGTGCACGGCATTGCGCGCGACGGCGACGGTTTCGTTGTCGCCACGGCGCAAGGCAGCGTGCGCGGCGCGTCGCTGGTGGTGGCGACGGGCGGACTGACCGTGCCCAAGATCGGCGCCACGCCGTTCGGCTACCGGATCGCCGAGCAATTCGGGTTGTCCATCGTGCCGCCGCGTCCGGCACTGGTGCCGCTGGCTTTCGCGCCGGAGGCCCTGGCGCGCTACGGCGACCTCTCCGGTGTGTCCGTCGATGCGCTGGTGTCGTGCAACGGCGGCCGCTTCCGCGAGAACCTGCTCTTCACGCATCGCGGCCTCTCGGGTCCGGCGATCCTGCAGATCTCCTCCTACTGGGACGGCCGCACGCCGTTGGCGATCGACCTGCTGCCCGACACGGTCGTCGACGCCTGGTTCGCCGCGCGTGCCACGTCCACGGCGCGGTTGGACAATGCACTCGCCGAGTTGCTGCCGCGGCGCTTCGCCCAGCAGTGGTGCGCGGCCGAGAACCTGGCGTTGCCGTTGTC
>Ga0163153_10007508_pt1 | contig 11701 bp, 12 predicted proteins | sample OliLakLV19MP6IB1_FD_148629 | JGI IMG/M metagenome (GOLD analysis project Ga0163153, IMG submission 148629) | Freshwater microbial mat bacterial communities from Lake Vanda, McMurdo Dry Valleys, Antarctica - Oligotrophic Lake LV.19.MP6.IB-1 | ecosystem: Environmental > Aquatic > Freshwater >... | reverse complement strand
TCGTATGGGTGAACTGCTGGCTGGTGCGCGACCTGCGGACGCCGTTCGGCGGGGTGAAGCAGTCGGGCGTGGGGCGCGAGGGGGGGCTCGAGGCGCTGCGGTTCTTCACCGAGCCGAAGAACGTGTGCGTACGGGTGGAGTGAACGGTGAACGGTGAACGGTGAACAGTGAACAGTGAACAGTGAACAGTGAACAGTGAACGGTGAACGGTGAACGGTGAATGGTGAACGGGGAACGGGAAGACCGACTAGCATGGTCTTGACCGTTCACCGATCACCGTTCACCATTCACCGTTCACCTTACCTCCCCATGACCACCATCCACTCCACCAAAGCCGCCGAGCCCCTGGGCCCGTACTCGCACGCACGTCGCGTGGGAAACCTTGTCTTCGTTGCCGGCATTGGTCCGCGCCAGCGCGGTTCGCGGCTGATTCCGGGCGTGAAGCTCGACGCCGCGGGGAAGGTGATTGATTACGACATCGAAGCCGAGATCCGTTCGTGCTTCGAGAACATCCGGATCATCCTGGACGAGGCGGGGTCGCGCTGGGAGAACATCGTGGACGCGACGGTGTTCCTCGTGGACATCGAGCGGGACTGGACGGTGTATAACCGCGTATACGCGGAGTTTTTCCCCGCGGGGCCGAACACGCCCACGCGGACGACGGTGGAGGTGAGCGCGCTGCCGCGGGGTGGGGATGCGCCGATTCACTTTGAGATGAAGGTGATCGCGACGGTGTGAGAGCCGCAGTGCGACAAGAGCTCCATATCACCAGGCGCTCGAACTGGGCCGACCACACCAGCGGTCCTCCGATCACCTTCGACGAGTTCCAGCGGCTGATGGCCCGCGATCAGCGGTTCGCGGTCGACGATGAACTCGGGCTGGACATGAGGACCTATACCGCCAAGCACAAAGTTGGCGACTCCGACGCCCCGTTCCTCGCGATCCACGAGGATGGCGACATCATCTCCACAGACCCGCCCACAGATCTCGTCAAGATCATGGTCGAGATCTCGCGCCGGCTCGACGCCCGCGTGGTGAACGACTTCAATGAGGAGTTCAGCGAAGCCGGCAGGATCATCCGGGCAACAAGCATTGCGACCGTCAAGGACGACTTCGCGGTCATGGAGGTTGGGGGGTTTGACCAGTACCGGTTCGCATGGTCCGAAGTCGCTCGCCGCGGCAAGTCGGTTGAGGTTGAACGGGTATGTCCGGGCTGCAAGCGGGATTGCGGAGATTCCCGACGTATTCCCCCGGTCGAGGTCGTGCTGAAACAGCCCCGGACCGTCGGCGACTTTGTGCACGCCGATCTCGCCGACATGGTGCTCGTATCCGATCGATTCCGGCAGTTATACGAAAGCGGCGGATTCAATGGACTGTCCGACTGGCTCCCGGTAAAGGTGCGCAGGCAAGGCTCGCGCGGAACAGACCGGTACGACCCGCCGCGCCTCTGGGCTGTGTACTTCTGCACGTCGTCCGGTCGCCTTGATCCGAACGCTCTCGGAATTCAGTGGATGAACGAGCCGGAAACCGAGTGGTGCCCTGTGTGCGGTCCCGACGGCGTTGAGGTGCGTTCGATTGCTCGCTTCGTCGTCGATCCCCAGGCTCGTCCATCGGAGGACTTCTTCAGATTTGCCAATCTCGGCCAGGGATACATGGCGTCGCGCCGAGCCGTGGAAGCGATTCGCGAGGCTCGCTTGGAGAACGTTTCGTTCGTGCCGATTTCTCGGTATGCTCACCGGCACTTCTGAGCCCCGACCGCGCGGTGCGCTCTCCAGTGTCGACCCGCCTGAGCTTCCACCCGGAGAGGCCATGCCTACGCAGAAAACCACCAAAGTCGCCCGCAAGCCCGCCCCCAAGCCCATGCGCAAGACCGCCAAGCCCGCGGCATCCTCGTCCGCCCCCGCTCCTCGCAAGCCCGCCCCCAGGCCCAGCGGCGTCTACAGCGTCCACCCGAGCGTCGCGATGGTCGAGAAGTGGGTGGCCGACTTGCCCGAGAAGACGGGGCGATCGCTCGACGAGTGGATGAAGCACATCCAGACCAAGGGCCCGAAGAACGAGGCGGCCGCCCGCGAGTGGCTCAAGGGCGAATACGCCCTCGGCACGAACACATGCTGGTGGCTCGCGGGGCGGGCGCTGGGAACCGGCGAGGGCGAGGACTGGGACCCCGACGCGTACCTCGCGGCCGCGGAGCGGTACGTCCAGGAGATGTTCGCGGGGAACAAGGCGGGGCTGCGCCCGCTCTACGACGCGCTGCTCAAGTTCGGGCTCCGAGTCGCGCCGGACGTGAAGGCGTGCCCGTGCAAGACGATGGTGCCGCTCTTCCGCAACCACGTGATCGCCCAGATCAAGCCCGCCACGCGCACGCGCATCGACCTCGGCCTGGCGCTGGCCCCGCACGTCAAGGCCGGCGGCAAGGTGCCGGCGCGCCTCATCGACACGGGCGGCCTCGCGAAGAAGGACCGGATCACCCACCGCTTCGCGATCGAGTCCGCGGACGACATCGACGGCGAGGTCGAGACGTGGCTGCGCCGGGCGTATGAGCTGGATGTGTGAGACGGGGTCGTGGCGAATGACGGCCGCACTACCGGCCCAGAGCGGCCGGTAGTGGCGCCCACCGGCGCTCTACTTCCTCAACACCGCCCGCACCGGGCTCGCGTCGAACCCCACCAGCGGCAGCGGTAGCGCGATCAGCTCATACTCCCCCGGCTCGACGTGCGCGAGGACGAGCCCTTCGAGCAGCGCGATGTCGTGGCGCAGGACGGCGTTGTGGGCCGGGAGGTCCTTCGAGTCGATGAGGTCGACGCTGGGCGTGTCGATGCCGATGGTGAAGACGCCGCGGGCGGCGAGGGCGTCGACGAGCTCGACCGAGAGCGCGGCGAAGTCGTTGTTCCAGCGGTTGGGGTCGGGGAACGTGCCGGTGCGGAGGAGCACCCGCGGCGTGTTGATGCTCGCGATCGGGGTGCGCAGATCGCCGGGCTTCACGCGGGACGATCGGGGCACGGGGGCGTCAATGACGATGCATGGGCCGAGGTATCGGTCGAGCGGTTGGGCATCGATGGCCCGTGCGTGGGCGCCGTAGTGGCTCGGGGCGTCGGCGTGGGCGCCCAGGTGGACGGTGGCGCGGAGCGTGCTGAGGGTGATCGCGTCGCCGGTGCGCAGGTCGCACAGCACTTCCCGAGACGCGGGTGTATCCCCGGGCCAGACGCCCAGGGCGGGGGAGATCGGCGGGGTGATGTCGATGAGCATGGGGGAGGAGAGTGAATGGTGAACGGTGAATGGTGAAGAGGGAGTCAGGCGGTGAGCGCGGCGTTTGCGGGGATTGGGGTGAGGCGCGACATGAGCGGCCGGGCGGCTTGGATCACGGCGGATTCCCACGCGTTGGGGTCGGCGATCGAACCCTGGGGCACCCCCCCGCCCCCCGCGCCGGCGATCTCGCGGAGCACGCCGTCCATCTCTCGCCCGCGGCGCTGCGCCAGCGCGTAGGGGACGGTCGAGAAGCTCACGAGGTTGTACTGGGGCGTGACGCGCTCGCCCAGCGTCGGCCCCAGCACGCGGTGGATCGTCTGCTCGATCTTCTTGCGATACTGGAAATCGTCCCGCCCGGCGAGGTCGCGCATCTCGGTGAAGTTCTCCACCGCCATGTCGGCGATCGCGTCGGCGTTGGGCTTGCGCTGGTCCTGGTACTCCGCCAGTGCCGCCGCGTGGTCGGTGGGGTGGGTGTCGAGGCAGCGGGCGAGCACGAGGCAGTCCTCGAACGCGGCGTTCATGCCCTGGCCGTAGAAGGGCACGATCGCGTGGGCCGCGTCGCCAACGAGGCAGACCTTCCCGCCGGCCCGCCAGGGCGAGCACCGCACGGTGACGAGCGAGCTTGTCGGGTTGATCGCGAAGTCGCGAGCGAGCGTGGGCATGAGCGGCGCGGCGTCGGGGTAGTGCTCGCGGAAGAACGCTTCGATCGCCGCGGGATTCGGCGGATCGAGCCGCTCGAAGCTGTGCTCGCCCGCGAAGGGCCAGAAGAGCGTGCAGGTGAACGAGCCGTCGCGGTTGGGCAGCGCGATCATCATCGCACCGCCGCGGGGCCAGATGTGGAGGGCGTGCGGCTCCATGGCAAATGCGTCTGGATCGAGGTCTTCCGCTTCGTGCCTGTGCGCCTCTGTGCCTGGGTGCCTTGGGGGTATCGACAGTTCCTTGTACCCGTGCTTCAGATAACTCTGGGAATAGTCGAAGCGGTCGGTCTTCGTCATGAACGCCAGGCGCACGGCGGAGAACGCGCCGTCGGTCGCGACGATCAGGTCCGCCGTTTGCCGGCGCGTCTGGCCGTCGGGCCCGACGAACGTCGCGGTGGGCGCGTCGAGGTCGGCGTCCACGCAGCGCTGGTCGAAGTGCAGGCGGACGTTCGCCCGGGCGGCCGCGGCGTTGATGAGCGTGAGGTTGAGCCCGCCTCGGGAGACGGAGTTGATCGCGTCGGCGGGGTTGGCCGAGTAGGGCTGGAAGTGCGTGTGCCCGTCCTTGTGGTGGAGCATGCGTCCGGGCATGCGGATGGCGTCGCGCCGCAGGACCTGCTCGTCGAGCCCGGCGCCGCGCAGGCCGGTGATCCCGCGGATCGACAGCGCGAGGTTGATCGACCGCCCGCCGACGTACCCGGCCGCCCGCGGGTCGGGGCGACGCTCGAAGACGTCGACCGACCAGGCGCGGTCGGAGAGGTAGCAGGCCAGGAGCGACCCGGCGAGGCCGGCGCCGACGATGACGACATGACGGGCGGGATCGGGCATCGGAGAAGTATTTCACCGCGGAGAGCGCGGGGGAGTGTATGAGTTCAGGCGCCGATCGGGTCCGTTCTCATGAATCCTCTTCTGCGCACGGCGCGTGCGCCGCGGTGAAGGCTTGTCGTAAGGACTGTTTCAGAAGCAGGAGTAGAAGGAAGTAGAAGCAGGCGGGGACGCCTGCTCCACGAGGGGTGGTAGGCTTCTGAAACGATCTCTTACCCGACTACTCCCCGCACGATGTCCACGAATCGCCACACGTCGTGGAACGTGTTGTACAGCGGGACCGGCGCTGCGCGGATGACGTTGGGCTCTCGGAAGTCGCAGATGACGCCGTGGCGCTTGAGCTCGCTGAAGGCGTCGCGGCTGCCGCGGTGGAAGACCAGCGACAGGGCGCAGCCGCGCCGGGCGGTCTCGCGGGGCGTGAGGCTTGACACCCGCCCGGCGGGGAGCGTGTCGAGCAGCGACTCGAGATAGCCGGTGAGCTTGAGCGACTTCTCGCGCAGGGCGGCCATGCCGACGCGGTCGAAGATCGCGAGCGACTCTCGCACGGGCGTGAGCGAGAAGATCGGGGGGTTCGAGAGCGCCCAGCGGTCCGCGGTGTGTCGCGGCACAAACTCCGGGCCCATTTTGAACCGGGTGCCGGGGTCGTTGCCCCACCACCCGGCGAATTGCACGAGGTCGGCCCGCGCGAGGTGGCGCTCGTGCACGAACGCCCCGGCCACCGCGCCCGGGCCGCTGTTGAGGTACTTGTACGTACACCACGCGGCGAAGTCGGCGCCCCAGTCGTGGAGACGCAGCGGTACGTTTCCGGCCGCGTGGGCGAGGTCCCAGCCGACGACCGCCCCGGCGCGCCGGCCCGCGGCGGTGATGGCCTCCATGTCGAACCACTGTCCGGTGAGGTAGTTCACGCCGCCCAGCAGCACGAGGGCGACCGACGCGCCTTCGCGCTCGAGCAAGGCCGCGGTGTCCTCGGTGCGGAGCGTGTGCTCGCCTTCGCGGGGCTTGAGGCGCACGACGGCGGCTGCGGGGTCGAACCCGTGGAACGCGGCCTGGCTTGCGGCGGCGTACGAATCGCTGGGGAACGCCGCGTCCTCGATGACGATGCGGAAGCGTTCGCGCGTCGGCCGGTAGAAGCTCGCCATGAGCAGGTGCAGGTTGACCGTCAGCGAGTTCATCATGCAGACTTCGGCGGGGAGGGCTCCGACGAGCCGGGCCGCGGGGTCGCGGAGTTCTTCGTGGTACGGGAGCCACGGGTGCTTGGCGTGGAGGTGGGCCTCGACGCCGAGGCGTTCCCAGTCGAGGAGTTCTTGTTCGATCGCGGGCCGGACGCTGCGCGGCTGACAGCCCAGGGAGTTGCCGACAAGGTAGATCGACGGGGCGTCCGCATCGACCGCGTGCGACCCCGTTTGAGAAGAGGCGCCCCCAGCATCGCCCGCCCACGCCGCGCGGGCGGGGGGAATGTGGAACCACTCGCGGCAGTGCGCAAGCGGGTCGGCGCGGTCGAGGGCGAGGGCGGCGGCTTCGGAGGCGTCGAGCGACGGGGGCATCGGCGATGATACCGGGCGAGTGTGTGCGCGCGGGTGCGACTACCGGCGGCTCGGAGCCGGTAGCGAGCCCGTGAGCAGCTCGCCAACTATTCAGCATGAGCGATGAGGCCCCAGACGTTGCCGAAATTCTCGTGGCCGACGCCGCGGGCTCGTTTGTTCAGCTTCCCTTCCGGCGCTTCCCCTCGATGACCATCCAGGGCGACGCGTTGCACCGGGTCTACGGCGACCTGCTCCGCGTGTACCGGATGTTGCCGGCGTCGGACGCACGCAGCGAAGTCAAGGCGCTGCTCGGCGATTTTCGGCGCGCCGTCGCGGCGTACAAGCTCATATGCCGGCGCCAAGGGATGCCGCTGCCGTGGCACGGCGGGCGTGCGGAGCTTTAGGCACTACCGGCTCAAAGCCGCCGGTAGTGGCACCTGACGCTCGTCGCTAGGCTGCTCCGCCGTGCAGTCCCTCTCCGACATCAAACGTCTGCTCGCCGAGCGTGCCCTCGCTCCCAAGAAGTCCCTCGGCCAGAACTTCCTCGTCGACCAGAACCTCATCCGCAAGCTCGTCGACGCCGTTGGCGTGGGTGCGGGCGACATCGTGCTCGAAATCGGCCCCGGCACCGGCACCCTCACCGAAGAACTCCTCGCCCGCGGCTGCCGCGTTGTTGCGTGCGAGCTCGACGACGGGCTCGCGGCCATGCTCCGCGATCGCGCCCAAGCCGGGGAGATCCCCGGTGGGGGGGGTGGCGAACGCCTCCGTGTCGTTCACGACGACTGCATCTCGGGCCCGGGCAAGACGCTTTCGCCCGCAGTGGCGGACGCGCTGCGGGAATGGGGAATCGGGGGGGAAAGCGGAAGCGACTTCTCCCTCGTCGCCAACCTTCCCTACGGCGCCGGCACTTCGCTGGTGCTCACGCTCCTGCTGCACTGGCCCGCGTGCCGCCGCATGGGCGTGACTATCCAGAAAGAGGTTGCCGACCGCATCGCGGCCCCGCCGGGCTCGCGCGACTATGGCCTGGTGAGCGTGCTCGCTCAGGCCGTCGCCGAGGTGCGGAAGATCGCCTCGCTCCCGCCCGAGTGCTTCTGGCCGCGCCCGGACGTAACCAGCGCGATGGTGACGCTCACGCGCCGGCCCGTGCCGCGATCGGCCGATCCGCCGGCCCTGGCCGAGTTCTGCAAGCGTCTATTCGCTTCGCGTCGCAAACAGCTGGGCTCGATCCTCGGGCGCACGCTGGCGTTCCCCGAGGGGATCGATCCCGCGCAGCGCCCCGAGGAACTCTCGGTCGAGCAGGTTGAGCGGCTCCGCCTCGCGACGCCGGCCGGCACACATGGTCGCACCACGTCCGGGTAACCCGCCGTCGCGAACTCTGGCACGATTGACGGGCGGAGGGTCGTGGACGGTGGTATGGTGGAGGGACGTGAAGGCCCCCGACCCCCTCACGAGCCAGGGTTCCGACGTGCTGGCCGCGGCGCTTGAACCCGCTCTGCGCAGTGCGTGCTCGGAGTACCTCCGCGGGGCGGAGCTCAAGAACGTGCGGTGGTTCCACGCCGCGTGGTCGGCGGGCGGTTCGGCGACCGGGTTCGCGGCCCTGTGCCGGCCGGGTGCCGCCGATGCTCAAGTGGTCTTGAAGCTCCCCGTCGGCCCCGCGGAATATCGCTGGACGACCGCGATCGCCGCGCGGCTGGATGATCCCGGCGCGCCGATCGCCCCAGAGCGGCTTCCCACGCCGCGCGTCTATGCGCACGGCCGCGCGCTGGGCGGGCACGACCTCGCGTGGTTCGTGGTCGAGCGACTGCCGGGCAACACGCTCAAGCAGAATCTCACGGGTGAGTGCGTCAACGACCTGCTCGCGGCGGCCAACCGCTGGCACGCCGCGGCGGAGGAGATCGCCCCGCCCAGCGGCGCGCCCGCCGATCCGGACTGGGACTCGCACCTTTCGCGGGCCCGGGACGCGTGCAAGGTGACGCACTTTGAGAACGCGCAGCACTGGAACGAGGTGATCAAAAAGGTGCAGCGGGCGCTGCCGCGCCTGGCGGATCGCTGGGGCAGCCGCGCGATCAACACCTGGTGCCACGGCGATCTGCACCCGGGCAACGCGATGCGGCGGAGCGGCGGGGGTGGAGGTGGAGGGACGGAGGGCTCGGCGCCGGGGCCGTGCGTGCTCATCGACCTGGGGATGGTTCACGCGGGCCACTGGGTCGAGGATGCGGTGTACCTGGAGCGGCTGTTCTGGGCCCAGCCCGAGGCGCTGGGGGGGGTCAAGCCGGTCACGGCGCTGGCGAAGCTGCGGCGCGAGTGTGGGTTGGGGGCCGCGGACGACTACGCGGAGCTCGCCAACGTTCGGCGCGTGCTGATGGGGGCGACGGCCCCGGCGTTCCTGCAGCGCGAGGGGCACCCCAAGTACCTGCGGGCCGCGCTGGAGCATGTCGAGCGCCTTCTGCCCCAGGTTCCGCACTAAACGGGCTTGGGGGGCCGCCAGGGGGGGTTCCGGGTCCCGGAAGGTTCTATACTGGGGCGAGCCGCGGCCGGATTCCGGCCACGGCGAGACGGGAGAGCTCTGATGCAGGCGTTCGAAGAACTCAAGCGTTTGATCACGGAGATTGAGGAAGACCTGCGCAAGGCCGAGGGCGGCAACAAGGCCGCGGGCACGCGGGTGCGCGGGGTGATGCAGGAGGTCAAGACGGCGGCCCAGCAGGTTCGCGAGCAGATCCTCGAGCTGCAGAAGGCCGGGCAGGGGCAGGGCGAGAAGACGGCATGAGCCAGTCGGTGCAGCACGTCGAGCGGCCGGTGCCTCGCGAAGGGGGGGTTGCGCCGGCGCGTGCGCCGTTGTTCGACATCGCGGGGGTCGACTTCACGCGCCTGGTCCACACGCGCAAGGATCTGGAGCGCTGGAACCTGCACCGCGGCGTCATGGCGCTGCTCGACGGGGTCGTGTGGTATTCCCCGGACTTCAAGCAGGGCGTCGCGATCAAGCGTGTGACGCGCGACGAATTCTGGGTTCCGGGCCACTTCCCCGAGAAGGCGATGATGCCCGGGGTCATCATGGTCGAGACAGCCGCCCAGCTGGGCAGCTTCCTGTTCAACGCCCGGTTCCCCAAGCCCAAGATCGCCGCGTTCGTGCGCCTGGACGAGTGCGCGTTCCGGGCCAGTGTCGAGCCGGGGGATGAGTTCATCGTGCTCGCGCAGGAAGTGAAGTTCAGCCCCAAGCGATTCGTCTCGGACGTGCAGGGGCTTGTGGGCGGGCGCGTCGCGTTCGAGGCCCGCATCACGGGCATGGCGATCGATTCGCCCGCTACTGCCTGAGCCCCGCCGCACTTCGCCGCGCCCCGCGACGCTCGGGCGCCCTTCCGCTACGCTCTCACCCGCGATGGACCCTGTTCTCTCGAATCTGGGCGTGCTTGCCCTGGGGATGCTGCTGCTCTCGGTCGGGGGCAAGTTCCTCGTCGACGCGGCCGTCAACATCGCGCAGCGGCTCGACCTGCCGCCGCTGCTTGTGGGGCTCACGATCGTCGCGTGGGGCACGTCGGCGCCCGAACTCGCGTTCAACACCGCCTCGGCGTGGAACGGCAAGGGGGCGCTGGCGCTGGGCAGCGTGGTCGGGGCGAACATCGCCAACATCGGCCTGGTGCTGGGCGTGTGCGCCCTGATCCGCCCGCTCGCCGTCGCCGACGACGTCGTCCGGCGCGAGCTCCCGCTCACGGCGGCGCTGTTCGTGCTCACGTTCGTGCTGGGTCTGGCGGGGTCGACGTTCGGGCGCGTCGACGGGGGGGTGCTGCTGGGGATTTTCATCGCGTACAGCGTCTGGACCATTCGCCAGGGGCTGAGCCGGCGCGCCGCCGCCGCCACCGCGATCGCCGCACAAACGGTCGCGTCGGCCGCGGATGGGGCCCCGCGCCTCCGCCCGCTCCCGGTCGCGCTCGCGGCCATGCTGGTGGGGCTTGCGCTGCTGGGGGTTGGCGGGTCGCTCGCCGCCGACGGCGCGGTGGGTATTGCCCGGGCCGTGGGCGTCGCGGAGACCGTCGTGGGGCTCACGATCGTGGCGGTCGGTACGACGCTGCCGGAGCTCATGGCGGGGGTGATCGCGACGCGCAAGGGGTATGTCGACCTCGCGGTGGGCAACGTCGTGGGGTCGTGCATCTTCAACGCGGGGGCGATCCTGGGGCTCGTGGGTGTGGTCGTGCCCGAGCCCGTCGCCCTGGCTCGGGAGGCGGTTGTCGCGCTGGGAGTCATGGTCGCGCTGGGGCTGCTGCTGCTGCCGATGTGCCGCACGTTCCAGCGGGCGATTGCTCGCCTCGAGGGGCTGGCGCTGCTGGCGATCTACGCGGGGTTTCTGGTGTTCCAGGTGCGGGCGGCGGTGGTGGCCGAGCGGGCGATCTTGCCGTGAGCGGCGCCCCGTCGGACAACGCCGCGCCTCATCCCCATCCCCACCCGCATTCGACCCTTGCCCGCGCGGTCCGTGCCGTCGCGGGGGTGACGCTGCTTTCGCGTCTGGGGGGGCTCGTCCGGGACGTCATCCTCGTGCGCGTGTTCGGGGCCACCGACGTGGGCTCGGCGTTCCAGGCTGCGTTTGCGATCCCGAACATGTTCCGGCGTCTTTTCGGGGAGGGCGCGCTCTCCGCGGCGTTCATCCCGGAGTACACCGACGCGACCAAGGCCGCCGCGGGCGCTCCATCATCAGCGCCTGCTGCGCGTGAGCCCGGCGCCCTGGCGAGCGTCGTCCTCCACTGGCTCGCCCTGGTCACGAGCCTCCTCACCGCCGCGGCCGAGGTCGTGCTGCTCGTGCTGCTGTTTACGCTTCCCCCTGACCCGGCGCGCGAGCTCTCGCTCAAGCTCATCATGGTCATGCTCCCGTTCATGCCCCTGATCTGCTGCGTCGCCATCCTCGCGGGCATGCTCCAGGTTCACGGGAAGTTCGCCGCCAGCTCTACCGGCCCACTCGTGCTCAACGCGTTCATCATCGCGGTCGGCGCCTACTTCCTCTTCTCCGGGCGGCACGCCAGCGAGACCGCGGCGTATGTCATCGGCATCGCCACTGTTTTCAGCGGGCTCACCCAGGCGATGTGGTTCACGCGCCTGCTCCGCCCGCACGTCCGATGGGCGTGGGGGGGGGAGACCGCCGCCGCCCGCCCGCGGGCCGCGCGCATGTTCCGCACGTTCGTCCCCGTCCTGATCGGCCTGGGGACGCTTCAGCTCAGCGCGCTGCTGGACACGTGCATCGCCATGTGGCCCATCTGGGTCGGGCCGACGATGTTCGGCCGCGCCGTGCCCCTTGACGGCGCCTCGAACGTCATCCTCGCCGCGGCCCAGCGTCTCTATCAGTTTCCCTTGGGCGTGTTCGGGATCGCTGTCGCCACCGCGGTCTTCCCGCTCCTCGCGCACGCCGCGGGTGGCGGGGGCCGGGGG
>Ga0163153_10007507_pt1 | contig 11704 bp, 10 predicted proteins | sample OliLakLV19MP6IB1_FD_148629 | JGI IMG/M metagenome (GOLD analysis project Ga0163153, IMG submission 148629) | Freshwater microbial mat bacterial communities from Lake Vanda, McMurdo Dry Valleys, Antarctica - Oligotrophic Lake LV.19.MP6.IB-1 | ecosystem: Environmental > Aquatic > Freshwater >... | reverse complement strand
CGTATGTGGCGCTGGAAATGATGCGCTCGGGAGGCACCGCGGCATCGACCGCGTTGCCTCCCGAGCGCATCATTTCCAGCGCCACATACGAGGCGGCCGGATGGGAGGTAGCCACCGCGGCGGTCCTACCGTGCACAGGCGATCGTCCGGGCAGATGGAAGCTGCGCATGGCGACTTACCGACCCACCACGCGGCGGCGGGCGCGCGTTGCGGACGTGCCATTGCGAAGGCTGGGCGCCGCCATCCCGCGCGTGAGCTCTCCCACGAAGGCCTTGACCGCCCGTGCGTCGAGGGGATCGAGCTTGCGGGCGCAAACGGCGTCGTACACTAGGTTGCGCAGGTAGAACCGATTTGCGGCGGGCAGCTCGGCCAGCAGCGCGAGGACGCGATCCTGGAAAACTGCGGGGAGCGTCTTCTCGTAGCCCTCGCGCTCCGGGCCGTAGCAGAAGTCGCCGAGATCGCGGCGGCGTGCGGCCATCGCATGTCTCGTCTTCCGGGTGGCGGCAAGATCCACGCCCGTGGATTTCAGGACAACCCCGTAATCCTGCTCGGCCTGCCGGCGGGTGACGAAACCCTGGACCGAATCGTGCAGGACGAGCAGGGGATCGCGCTGCAAGGGATCGCCGTATCCCCCTCCACCCGGCGAGGTGATTCTCACGATCTCGCCCTTCTGCAGAATGAGGGAGTCGATCTTGCGGATCTTGCGCGGCCGCTCGCCGGCGCGGAACACGACCGTCTCCCCGAGCGGTCCGGGGTGCCCGCCGAAGCGGCCCCAGGGACGGATCAGGAAGCGGTCCCACCCGCGCGAGCTGACCATCGCATGGGGCGACAACGTCTGGAACTCGAACACGACGCCCGCGCCGCCGCGATAGCGGCCGGCGGCGACCTTGTCGCTCAGCATGTAGCGCGACACCAGTATCGGGGCATCGAGCTCCAGCGCCTCGATCGGCGCGTTGCGCAGCGCACCACCGGAGAAGTTCACGCCGTCGATGCCGTCCATCCCGGGACGCCCTCCGGAGCCGCCCTGCAGCGGCTCAAGGACATGCACCTCGAACATTCCCGTCTTCGCTTCGAGGTCGCTCAGCGTGAGGATGCCCATCTGTCCGGAGCCTGCCGCGGGAATCCTCTCCGGCACTGCCTGGCTGAGGGCGCCCATGACGACGTCGGAGATCCGCAACGCCGTGGTGTAGCGCACTCCGGTGGCCGCGTACCGGCCGGGGTTGAGGACGGTGCCCTCCGGCACGATCACCACGACGGGGCGAACGATGCCCCGGTTGAACGGAAGGTGCGGGTCTGAGGTGCGCAGGAAGTTCACGATGCCCAGGACCAGGAACTGGTTCATGGCGCCGAAGGTCGGCAGGTTGAAGGCTGCGGGAACCTGCGGATCGGTGCCGGTGAAGTCCATGAGCACGTCGCTGCCCTTCACGACGATACGAACCTTGATGCGCACGTGGTGCTTGCCGAAGCCGTCGCCTTCGAGGTAATCGGAGAACGTGTATTCGCCGTCCGGGACGGCGGCGAAGACCTCGCGAGCCCGCTTCTCGCCGTAGTCGATCAGCCCGTGCATGATGTGGTCGACCTGCTGCGCGCCGTACTGGGCGACGACGTCGCTCATGCGCCGTTCCGCGATCGACAGCGCGGCCACGAGCGCACGGATGTCGCCCCAATTTTGGTCCGGTATGCGGCAGTTCGAGAGGATGACGCGCCGGATTTCCTCATCCAGGTGTCCGGCCTTGTAGAGCTTCACGGGGGGCATCGAGAAGCCTTCCTGGAATCGGTCCGATGCCCGCGGGGTGATGCTTCCGGGAACGATGCCGCCGACATCCGAGGAGTGCAGGAAACACCAGGCGAAGCAAACGATGCGGCCCTCTTGGAATATCGGCTTGAACGCCATGAGGTCCGGGAAATGGGTGCACATTCCACGGCTGTGGTACGGGTCGTTCATCAGCACGATATCGCCTGGCTCGTACTTGGTGAAGCAATCGATCGCCGGCTTCATGTCGATGGCGAGCATGTTCGTGACCCCGATGTTGCGCGGATAGACGAAGACGTCGCCCTCGGGGGTGAGCAGCGCGCTGTCGAAATCCCAGGTCTCCTTCACGAACGTGGTGAAAGCGGCACGATGGATGACGTAGCCCATTTCCTCCACGATGCCGGTGAATCGGTTGTTGAGGACTTCCAGCAGGACCTTGTCGATGCTCATGGTTGCGCTTCCCCGATCAGGTTCCCGTAGCCGTCCACCCGGATCCTGTAGCCCTTGGGAACGAAGGTCGTGGTGTCGTACTGCCGGATGACCGCCGGGCCATTGATGGCGGCGCCCTCCAAGAGCGAATTGCGATCGGCGAAGGTGGCCATCTGGAAGCGGTTGTCGTGGAAGATGCGCTTCTTGCGGACGGCGCCGGCGGTCCCTGCTTCGGCGCGATTGGCGAGTTCGACGCGGGGCTTGGGCGTGACTCCGACGGCCCCGACGCGCACATCCCGAATCTCGATGCTCGCCGTTTCGTCGGCGTTCCCGTAGATGGCCGCATATTCCACATAGAACAATCGGCGAAGGGCTTCCCCGGTCGGATCCTCTATCACTTCGCGGGTCACCGGAACCGAGATTTCGAACGACTGGCCCATGTAACGCATGTCCACGACCCACAGCGATGTGCGCTTCTGGAAGGCAAGATTCTGACCATTGAGCCAGCGATCGCCCTCTTCCTGCAGGCTGTCGAAGGAGATCCGGATCTCCTTCATGGCTTTTTCCCCCTCCAAAGGCCTGAACGGAATATGCAGCGTGCGCACGAAATCTCTGCGCACATCGGCGACCAGCGCACCGGTCGCGCAGAGCACACCCGGATGCAGCGGTACGATAACGGTGCGGATACCGACCTCGCGCGCCGCGAGAAATCCGTGCATCGGCCCGGCCCCGCCGAATGGCAGCATCGCGAAATCCTCGTAGCTCACTCCCTTTCGGGCCAGCAGCGGCACCAGCACTGCGAAGATGTGAGAAGTGGCGATGCGTATCACGCTCTCTGCGGCCTCCTCGACGCTTAGCCCCATGGGCTGCGCGATCCGCGACACGGCCTCGCGGGCCTGCTCCAAGCCGATCACGACCTTGCCCCCGGCGATCGGGCCCGGCTCGACGATGCCCAGACAGACATAGGCGTCGGTCAAGGTTGGCTCGAGCCCTCCCTTCCCATAGCAGGCCGGGCCGGGGTTGGCACCGGCGCTGCGGGGACCCACCTTCAATACCTGAGTGCTGTCGAGCCAGGCGATCGAGCCGCCTCCGGCGCCGATGGAGGTGACGTCCACGGCAGGCATGATCACGGGGAAATCGCCGATCTGGTTCTCGGTGGAGTAGCGCGGCTCCCCGTCGATGATCGACACATCCGTGCTGGTTCCACCCATGTCGAGGGTGATCAGCTTCTTGAATCCGGCGGCGCGGGCGACGAACGCGGCGCCGATGGCACCGGCGGCCGGGCCGGACATCAGCGTCTCCACCGGACGCAGCGTCGCTTCGCGGGCGGTCATGAGGCCGCCGTTGGATTTCGTGCTGAGGACAGGCGCTTTCACGCCCGCGGCGAGTAGCCCGCTTTCCAGGTCGGAGAAGTAACGCGCCATGGTGCCGCCGACGTAGGCATTCATCGCGCAGATGAGCGTGCGTTCGTACTCGCGCATCTGCGGCCAGACCTGGCTGGAGAGCGACACGAAGAGTTGCGGCGCCTCTTCCTGCAGGATCCGCTGCACCGCGAGCTCGTTCTCGGGATTGCGGTAGGCGTGAAGGAAACCCACCGCGACTGCCTCCACCCCCGAGCGCACAATCTGCCGGACGCAGGCGCGCACCTGCGCTTCGTCAATGGGCGTGGCGATCGATCCGTCGGCCAGGCAGCGCTCCTCGATCTCGACCACCTGCGATCGCGGAATGAGCGGCTGCGGCATCGTGGTGAAGAAGTTGAAGATATCGGGCAGCCGATGCCGACCTATGTAGAGTATGTCGCGCAGACCCTGGGTGACAAACAGCGCGCATTTGGCGCCGTTGTACTGCAGGATAGTGTTGACAGCGAGGGTGGTGCCATGGGTGAAGTAGCGCAGCTGCCTGGTCGCGATGCCGCATTCACCCATCAGCTCTTCAATGCCTGCGAAGACCGACGCGGCGGGACGCTCACGGTTCGAGGGATACTTGAGCGCGGTTATCTGCCCCGTCTGCTCGTCGAGCAGAGCGAAGTCGGTGAACGTCCCGCCGATGTCGACCCCGAGGCGATACGTCTTTTCCATTGTTGTCACAGCCTTTCAAGCACGGATGCGAGAGCCTTCTGGGTCGAAGAACGGAGTCCGCGCAACCTGCCCGCGGACCGGGCCACCGGTGCAGCGTACTGTGAGTTGGGTACCAGGCACGGCCCGCTCAGAAGACACGTAGGCCATCGCCAGGAGGCGTTCAACGGTGTGGCCGCGATTGCTGTAGGTCACATATCCGACGCTCGCCCCGGATTCGTCCACGACTTCATCGCGCACGGCGGCGGCGACGTCGCCTTCAAGGATTAGGCCCACCCAGCGGCGCTCCACGCCCTCGTCGCGCACGCGCAGCAGCGCGTCGCGGCCGATGAAATTGCGCCCCTCGAAGCGGATCCAACGGTCCAGGCCCAGGTGGAACGGAGTGACTTCCTCCGTGATGTCGACGCCGTAGAGCGGAAAGGCTTTCTCGAGGCGCAGCGTCTGCATGGCGAGTACGGCGTACGGCATAAGACCGAACGCTTTGCCGGATTCGAGCAGCGCGTCCCACACGACGGCCACCTCTTCGGCCGGCGTATAGATCTCGTATCCGAGCTCTCCGGTGTATCCCGACCGGGAGATGAGGACATCCGTCTCCAGGATGCGGGCCGGCGTGAACCGGAAGAACCGCAGCGCCGACAGATCGCATTCCTTCGCGATGCTCGAGAGGAATTCCCGAGAACGCGGCCCCTGGACTACCGGCAGCGCGATGGCCCCGGAGATGTCGGTGACGTAGGCGCGCATCGATGCCGACTTCTCCGCCAGCCATGCGGCGACGCGTTTCCTGGGCCCGGAGCTGGTCACGATCATGAAATGTTCCTTGCCCCGGCGGTAGATCGTGACGTCATCCACCACCCCGCCTTTCGCATTGCACATGGTTGTATAACGAACTTGCCCAACATCCATGCCGCGGATATCGTTCACCACCACGCGATCGAGGAAGCTCTCGGCGTCGGGGCCCTTGATGTCCATCTCGCCCATTGTCGAGAGGTCTTGGATCCCGACGTTCGAACGGGTGTTGGCATGCTCCTCCATGGCCGATGAGTACTGATCCGGAACCATGTAGTCTCCGCCGCCCTTCATCAGCTTGCGCGCGTTGCGAGAGTGGTAGTCATACAGCGGGCTTCTTCTTTCCAAAGGTTTTCCTTGGCTAGTCAGTGTTTTCGAACGAGACTACGGAGCACTTCCGCGACGCGAGCGATCTCGTTGGGTTGCGCGATGAAAGGGGGTGCGACCGCGATGGTGTCGCCCGAGACCCGCAGGAACTGGCCTTCGTCCAGGGCCGCCTCGAAGATCTTCATGCCGCGCAATCCCGGCGACCCGGGCACTGGGTCGAGATCGATCGCCGCGGCCAGCCCGATATTGCGGATGTCGGTGATCCCCGGCTCGCCCTTCAGCGAATGCATGGCGTCTTCGAGGATTGGCTCAAGCTGCCGCCCACGCGCCACGAGCCCTTCCTCCTGCATGAGCTGCAGGACCGTATTGCCCACCGCGGCCGCCATGGGATGTCCCGAGTATGTGTAACCGTGGAAGAACTCCACGGCGTTTTCTGGTCCGGTCATGAAGGCATCGTGGATGCCTTGGCGCACGATCACCCCTCCCATGGGGATCACTCCGTTCGTCACCTGCTTGGCGAAGGTGATTATGTCCGGCGCCACGCCGAATCGGTGGGCCGCGAAATTCTCCCCGAGGCGCCCGAATCCCGTGATCACTTCGTCGAAGATCAGGAGGATGCCGGTGCGGTCGCAGATCTCGCGCAATTTTTCAAGATAGCCCACGGGCGGCACCAGCACGCCGGTGGATCCGGCCATGGGCTCGACGATCACGGCCGCGATGTTCGACGCGTCGTGCAAGGCGACGATGCGCTCGAGCTCATTGGCCAAGTGCCCGCCCCATGCGGGTTGCCCCCGGGAAAACCCCATCTCGCGGACATCGTGGGTATGGGGAAGGTGGTCCACCCCGTGAAGAGTCAGTGCGGAGAACATCCGGCGATTGGGCGATATCCCGCCTACGGAGATTCCTCCGAAGCCCACCCCGTGGTACCCGCGCTCCCGGCCTATGAAGCGTGTTCGCGAAGCTTCGCCCCGCAGCCGGTGGTAACCGACGGCGACCTTGAGCGCGGTATCCACCGCCTCGGAACCTGAATTGGTGAAGAACACGCGATTCAGCCCGTCCGGCGCCAGTTCCGCGATGCGTGAGGCCAGCTCCGCCGTCCATGGATTGGAAAGCTGGAATGGCGCACAGAAGTCGACCGTTTCGGCCTGCCGCCGAACGGCCTCCACTATCTTCGGGTGCGCGTGGCCGAGCGGTGTCGTCCACATGCCGGAGAGGCTGTCGAACACCTTGCGGCCATCGGCCAGCGTGAGGTAGCAGCCGCTTGCCTGCACTACCAGCTTGGGGTGCGACTTGAAATAACGGTTCGCCGTGAATGGCATCCAGTGGTGCTCGAGGTTCACGGTGGATGCGACAGTCATGTTTTCAGCGGGCTTCATCCGATGCATTTGACTTCAGGGCGCGTTTGCGCGACATATACAGTTCGCGGAAAAAGCACCTGACTGTTATGGACAGCCCACCTGCACAGATCGTCATAATCGACTCTCTTTCCGGAATTGCCTTGGTGAGCCAGATCGAGCGCCAGATCCGCGCGAAGGTGGATAGCGGCGCACTGGCCCTGGGTGCGCGTTTGCCCTCGATCCGAGGGCTTTCCCATAGCTGCAGCGTGAGCACAGCGACGGTTGTGGACGCATACAACCGCCTGGTGGCTTCGGGCTACCTCGAAGCGCGGCGCGCGAGCGGATTCTTCGTGGGTGCGCGTAACGTCGCGCGTCGGCCCGGGGCGCTGTTTCCCGTGACCGACTTTCCCTTGGGATCGAGCGCCGCGCTCCTGCGCGCCTACGAGGAGACGCCCTTCAACATCCACGCTGGCAGCGGCTGGCTTCCGGAGAGCTGGCTCTTCGGCGACGGCGTGAAGGCCGCGATGCGCGCCGTGTCCAGGACCTCGGGCAGACACCTGGTTGGCTATGGCCATCCGTATGGCTACCCCCCGCTGCGCCAGGCGATTGTGAGGCAACTCGCGGGACAGGGAATCGAGGCGCATCCCGATCAGGTCATCCTCACGGCAGGCGCGAGCCACGCCCTGATGCTGCTCATCAACCTGCTCGTGAGTTCAGGTGAAACGGTGCTTTGCGACGATCCGGCCTACGGAAACCTCATCGCCCTGCTCAGGCAACGCGACGCGCGCATCATCAGTGTTCCCCGCACGCCGCAGGGCCCAGACATCGAAGCCCTCGCGCGTCTGGCGCAGGAGCATCGGCCCAAAGTCTTCTTCACCAGCTCGGCCCTGCAAAATCCTACCGGCACAAGCTGCGGACCGTCAGTGGCCTACCGGATACTGCAGACGGCCGAACGCTACGACTTTCTCATCATCGAGGACGACATCTTCTCGGACCTTCAGGAGCACCCCACGCAGAGCCTCGCCAGCCTGGATGGATTGAGGCGGGTTATCTATGTGCAGAGCTTCTCCAAATCGATCGCGCCGAGCCTGCGGGTCGGATATGTCGCCTGCGAGCCTGGGCTGGCGAAGGCGTTCCTGCAGCGCAAGGCCTGCGCCAGCCTGTCGACCTCGGAGCTGAACGAGCGCATCGTCGTCTCGATCCTGGCGCAGGGAAACCACCGCAAGCATCTCGACCACTTGCGTGGCCGCCTGCACCTCGCGCAGGAATCGGTATGCCTCGGGTTTCGCAATGCGGGCTTGCGCATATTCCACGAGCCGCAAGGCGGCATGTTCGTCTGGGCCCGATTCGAGCGGGGCGACCTGGATCCCGACGCGGTTGTGCTGGAGGCGCTTCGCAACGGGATCGTGCTCTCGCCCGGCAGCACCTACGCCGTGGATGGCGAACCGTCGCCCTGGTTTCGCTTCAATGCCCCCCGCTCCGACGACGCCCAGCTTTATCGATTCCTGGAACGGGTGGCCGCCAAGGCCTGAACCGCTTGCATGGCGCCGCTGCCGGATTCGCGTTCGGGCCGCTCGACCACGTGTGGAACACGTTGATGCGCATCGCGTGCTGTATTCGGAGGGGTTTGAAGGGAAGGCGGCGGAGCTCAAGCGCGCGCTGCTTCAGGCCTACCGCAGCGAAGAGCGCAAACCTGCCGCCAAGGACGTGCTCGTGGAGCTCGCCGGCAAGGTCGGCCTCGTTGGCGCGCGCGCGAAGGTGATCCTCGCAGGCAAGTTCGGGCCGAAGGACACCATCGCTGTTGATGCGAAGGGTGGGGTGTTCAGTTTTGAGATTGAATGGCCTCTCGCCTAATCGTCAATCCGCGGCGCTCGCGGGCAAGCCCGCCTCCCTAACGCCCCAGCGCAAGCACCGCAATCCCCGCCGCATCAGCCACGCTCGCGGCGATGCGCCTACCAGTCCTTCCACGGTCCAGAGGTGGGAGACAGGAGCCAAGGAACCCGGCGCGATCGCAGCGAAACTACTGCCACGTCGTCGAGAAGCATGGTCTTGCCGTGCTGACCTGAATCCGCTTGGTCTGCGGCGCGCGGTACTCGATCGTCGCCGAGTCATCCGGTAGGTGGGAATCCATCGCCGTCATCCCGGACGGCGCGGTTGCGCCGTTGGGCGGCCTTCTTTGTTAGAACTACTGCGTGTCGTCGCTTTCGCTTTGAGACGCCTCGGTTGAAGTTTGCAAGCGGGGAATTCTTAGAATCTGCCCGACGTAAATTCGATCTGGGTCTTTAATCTTGCGGACGCAAAGGCATCGGTGAGAGGGCGGCTGCTGAGATTGTCATTCCCGCGTAGGCGAGAACCCAGCCATTTGTCATTCCTGTTTAGACGGGAATCCAGCTCAAGGGCTGCGTCTGCGGCCCTGTTCCTTTTTTATCATCCCAGACGAGAGCGCGTGGATGTTCCCCACCCTGGCTCACGACCTCCGCAACGCTCCACTACGGGTTCTCGCAGTGCACCGCGGCCCTGATGCGCTTCCCTACCTACCGCCCCAGCGCCAGCACCCCAATCCCCGCCGCAACAGCCACGCTCGCAGCAATACGCCTTCGCCCGAACGGCTCGCGCAGGAAAATGGCGCCGAGGATCGCCGCGAAGATCACGCTGCTCTCCCGCAGCGCCGCAACCTGCGCCATGGGCGCGCGCGTGAGGGCGAACACCACGATGGTGTAGGCGCCGAGCATGAATGCCCCGCCGATCACGCCGTTGACCCAGTCGGTGCGTAGCGCCTGCAGCAGCGCGGGCCCGCGCTTCCAGCTGGCGACCGTGATGAGCACGATCCCGGTGAAGATGTTGAGTACCGCGACATAGGCAATGGGGTTGCCGGAAACGCGCCCGCCAATACCGTCAGTCACCGTGTAGATCGCGATGCAAAGCCCGACGCCCGCCGCCCAGGCGAGTGTGAGCTTGTGCTGCCGCGAAGCATTGCGCCGGGCCGCCAGTGCAAAGATGCCGAGGCAGATGAGCAGCACGCCGGCGGATGCGCTCACGGAGGGCACTTCGCTCGCGAGCACCAGCGAGAGCAGCAGCACCAGCAGGGGCGCCATGCCGCGCGAGACCGGGTAGGCGAGGCTCAAGTCGCCGACGCGGTAGGCGTTGATGAGGAAATAGAAGTAGAGGCAGTTCACCGTCGTCGACGCCAGGATGTACGGCCATGACGCCGCCGCCGGCAGGCCCATGTACAGAAGGATGCCTGCCGCCATGGCGATGTTGGGCACCTTGATGAGCGCCATCGCAACCAGCCCGTCGTGGCCGCGCTTGGCGAGCAGGTTCCACCCGGCGTGCATCAGCGCCGAGGCCAGCACCAGGGCGAGAATCTCGGAGGAGAGCGGGGCCGAGATGGTCAGAATCGGCCCGCGGCGTACGGCGCCGCGTCGATGAGCGGTTCGCGGCCCGCGACGAAGTGGGCGATGAGGGGCCCGGTGACCAGCGCGCTCGTCATGCCCATGTTCAGCCCCGCAGCGGCATCGCAACGCCAATCGCCACGAAGATGCCCCCGCACGCCTGGTTGAACCGGCGCCCGACGCGTTGGAGGAGCGGGCGGATGCGATGGGCGGCACTGGCGACCATCAGCTCATAGAGGAACTCGATCCCCCCGAAGGTCCCGGCCATCACCGCGAATTGCACCCACAGGTTGCGTGCGGGGTCGATGAACTGCGGCAGGAAGGCGGCGAAGAAGAGGATGCACTTGGGGTTGGTGACGGCCGACAGCAGTCCTTCCCGGAAGAGCGCCCATCCCGGTCGGGCGTCGGCGCCGCCCGCGGCTTGCACGTCCATCGGCGGGGCACGCCACAACTGGATCCCGAGCCACACGAGGTACGCACCGCCCACCCACTTGAGCACCGCAAGCCACGCGATCGACGCCTGGAGGAGTGCCCCGATGCCGAACAACGACAGCGCGATGAGGATCACGAACCCCAGGACGCCGCCCGAGATCGTGAAGAGCGCCTTGCGGCTGCCGTACATCGCCCCATGGGTCAGGGCGAGCAGCCCGTTCGGCCCCGGTGAAAGGGACAAACCGATAGAGGCGGCAAGGTAGAGGAGCCAGGTTTGAAATTCCACTGCCCGAAGAATGCCACCAATCCGCGGAGCGTACTTTCCGCCCGCAAGCCGCATGAGCACGCCTATAATCAGCTAAGCGCCACGATCCACCTCGCGAGCATGGAAACGCTTCACCCCAGCTTCGACTTGGAGGCATTCTTCGACCGCCTCCGTGCGGCCACCGATCGGCTGCTGCTCCTCGATTACGACGGCACCCTCGCGCCCTTCCACAAGCGCCCGGAACACGCGATGCCCTATCCGGGCGTGGAAGATGCGCTGGGACGCATCACGCGCAAGGCCGACACGCGCGTGGTCATCGTGAGCGGCCGCAAGCTCGCCGATCTGCGCGTTCCGCTCGCCCGCATTCCCCATGAAGAAGTCTTTGCCTCGCACGGCTGGGAGCGCATGGCGGCGGGCGGCACGCGCACCGACCACGAACCCGCGGCCGAGGCGCGCCGGCAGTTGATGCTGGCCGAACCCATGGCCCGCACGCTTGCCATCTATGGCGCGCGGGTGGAGCGCAAGATCGCCAGCGTCGCGGTGCATTGGCGCGGCGTCTCCGAGCCCAATGCCACGATCGTGCGCGATCGCATCGGCAAGTCCTGGGGCGCGATGGAGGGAGAGCTGGACCTGATGCCCTTCGACGGCGGGCTCGAATTGCGCGCGCGTGGCCGCACCAAGGCGGACGCCGTGCGCGACGCACTGGCGAACAGCTCGCCGGAGTGCGTCTGTGCCTATCTCGGGGACGACTTCACCGACGAAGACGCGTTCGCGGCGATCGAGGACCGGGGCGCCGCGGTCCTTGTCCGCCCCGTGCTGCGGCCCACGCGCGCGCACCTGTGGCTGAGGCCGCCGGATGACCTGCTGGGGTTCCTCGATCGGTGGCGCCGCGTGGGCGTGCGATAACC
>Ga0163153_10007505_pt1 | contig 11707 bp, 8 predicted proteins | sample OliLakLV19MP6IB1_FD_148629 | JGI IMG/M metagenome (GOLD analysis project Ga0163153, IMG submission 148629) | Freshwater microbial mat bacterial communities from Lake Vanda, McMurdo Dry Valleys, Antarctica - Oligotrophic Lake LV.19.MP6.IB-1 | ecosystem: Environmental > Aquatic > Freshwater > Lake... | reverse complement strand
TCGAAGCTCGGAGGGAGTTTTCAGACGAGAGGGGTCGGGGGGTGAGAGCGCGCATGGATAACCCCACGTACATTGCAATCGCCGTGATCGCCGCCGTCTCCGTGCTCCAGGCGGTGACCGCGGCCGCCGAAACCGCGCTTGAGCGGGCGAGCAGCGTCCGCATCCACGCATTGGCGGCGCGCGGCGATCTGCGCGCGAAATCCATCGCGGGCACAGTGGACCGGCCGCGCGAACTCGTCGGCCCGCTCACCGTTGCGCGCGTCTTCTCGTCCGCGACCATCGTCGCGCTCTTTTCCTACCTCGGAGCGCGTTCCTATAGCCCGGCCGCGGGGGCGATTGGCCTCGGCCTCGTGGGCGCCGTCTACGTTGCCATCATCCAGATGACCGTGAGTATCCTTGCGGCGCGGGGGCCGGAGACGGTTGCCCTACGCATGGCCAGCGTGGTGCGCTGGAGCCGCATCGTCTTCTTCATCCCGGCTGCCATCCTCGGCCTGCCCTCGCGTCTCATCGCCCGCTCCCTTGAAGCCGTTACCCCGGACGAGGAAGACATCCTCTCGCTCGTCGAACGCGAGGAGGCCTCGGGCGGCGTCGAAGAACAGGAGAAGCGCATGATCCGCGGCGTCATCGGCCTTGAGGACCAGACGGCGCGCGAAATCATGGTCCCCCGCATCGATATCGCCGCCGCCGATGTGGAGGACGACATCGCCAGCGTGGCCGCCATCATCAATGAACGTGGCTACAGCCGGATCCCCGTCTACCGTGGGAACATCGACGACATTGTGGGAATCGTCTATGCCAAGGATCTCCTCCGCGCCGTCACCAACGGCGGGGGGCAACAGACACTCCATCAGCTCCTGCGCGAGCCTATGTTCATCCCCGAGACCAAGCGCCTGGACCAGCTCCTCACGGAGATGCGTGGCGCACGCACGCATATGTCCATCGTCGTCGACGAGTACGGGGGCACCGCCGGGCTGGCGACGATCGAGGACCTGCTCGAAGAGATCGTCGGCGAAATCGAAGACGAATACGATGTCGCCCAGCCCGCAATCGAGGTCATCTCCGATGACGAAGTGGTCCTCGATGCGAGCGCCCAGACCGATGTCCTGCGCGAACTCTTCGACCAGGACGTCGATTCCGAGGAGTTTGATACGGTCGGCGGCTTCCTCATCCACCAACTTGGCCGCCTGCCCAACGTGGGAGATGAGGTCGAAAGCGGCGCGCTTCGCCTACGCGTGCTGAGCATGTCCGGCCGCCGTCTCCGCCGCCTCCGCGTCTCCCGCCTCCGCCTTGAATCAGAGGCGCGGAACCCGTAGAGCGCCCAAGCAAGCGCCGGGGTGTCGGGCAACGAAAGACCGCTTTGCCGCGCCACACCCTTCGCGCGGCCACGTTGACCCTCCAGGCGCTCGGGGCGCTCCTGCCCTCGGCAACTTCCGTCGTGTTCACTATAGCCTCGGTGGATGCGGTAGACTTTGAGAATGGAAGCCGTTGTCACGCAACACATCGAAATGACCCCTGGAATCATGGGGGGTCGGCCCCGGATTCAGGGCACACGCATTCGAGTGATGGATGTCGTATCTTGGATCGTGCATGGCGGCGCGGGCATCGATGAATACATCGAACAGTTCCCGCTTCTCACGGGCGGGGATGTCCACGCGGCGTTGGCTTTCTACTACGACAATGTCGAACTAATCGAAGACGAATTTAGAGACGATTGGGTTGCCGAAGCGCGCTCCGCGCGTGCGAGCGGCCCGCTGGCCCTGCACCCAACGAGCGCCGGGTGAGCCTTCGATGCGGATAGTCGTGGACGAGCACATCGCGACGGCTGTGGTCGTCGCCCTTGTTCGATCCGGACACGATGTCGTCTCGTTTACCGACGTCGCCCGGCTTTCGCTGCCTGACAACCAGCAACTAGAATGGGCTTTGCAAGCTCAGCGATTCTTTGTGACGCATGATTCGGATTATGCTGCGTTCGCCCTCGAGGGCCGCCACCACGCCGGCATAGCCTATTGTCATCCCGAGAAGTCCGCCGTAGTCCGGGGCGCCTCATCGACGCTATCGGGCACGCGTTGGAAGGCGCTACTCAAGAATCGTTGTTCGACACGCTCATCTACCTTTAGAACGCTGGCTCCTGGTTCTCGGCGCTCGGTGCGCAGTGATATAGTCCCCCGATGGATGAGCTACCGGAGCTGCCCTATTGGCTTGCCCTCCGCCGGGCGGGGCTTGGAAGCACCAACTTTTCGCTGCTCGTGAGCGGCTTCGGCAGCATTACCCGGGCGTGGGAAGCGGATAGCCACGCACTCGCCGTCGTCGGACTGGACCCCCAATACGTCCGAGCCTTCCTCAAGGCCCGCAACAGCTTCGACGCCGACCGCGAACTCGAACTCTGCGACAAGCACGGCGTCCGCGCCCTCACCTGGTTGGACTCGGCCTATCCTTCTTCGCTCGCCGAAATCCCGCAGAGTCCACCGGTCCTCTTCGTGCGCGGCGCCGCCGGCCCGCAGTTCGAAAACGCCGTCGCCGTCGTCGGTACGCGCCGCGTGACGCCGTATGGGCGCCAGGCCGCGGAGGTCTTCTGCTCGGCCCTGGCGCTCGCCGGCGTGGCGATCATCAGCGGTCTTGCGCGTGGAGTGGATTCCATCGCCCACCGCGTGGCGATCGAGCACGGCACGCCCACCGTCGCCGTCCTCGCGGGCGGCATCGACACCGTCTACCCGCGCGAAAACCAGGGACTCGCTGAGCGGATCCTCGAAAACGGGTGCTGGGTCAGCGAGTACCCCGTCGGAATTCCTGCCCGCCCGGACTACTTCCCGCGCCGAAACCGCATCCTCTCGGGCCTCGCGCGGGCCACGCTCGTGGTCGAAGCAGGCGAAGGCAGCGGCGCCCTGCACACGGCAAACTGGGCCTTTGCCCAGCAGCGCGACGTGTTCGCCATCCCCGGTTCGGTGTTTTCGAAGCAAAGCGCGGGCACGAACCAGCTCATCCGGGAAAGCACCGCCAAACTCGTGGCGACGCCGCAACAGCTGTGTGAAGAGCTGAACCTCATCTCCGTTGGCTCACAGGCGCCGCTTCGGCTGGCGGAGAGTCGCTCCCCCGCGCCTCGCGCGGGGGCGACGGCTGCGCCACAAAGCCCGGGGACTGAGGCGCTTTTCGCCCTGCTGGCGGCCCAGCCGTTGCACGTGGACGAACTCGCGCGCACACTCTCGCGGCCCGTCGCTGAAGTCAGCGGCATGCTCACGATGCTCGAACTGGAAGGCCTCGCCGTCCAGGATGGGCCGATGAAATACAGGAAAGCGTGAAGTTTCGGCACTGCCCGACTTGACAAACGCCGGGGTTTACCGGAACCGTAAAAAGGAATCGGCCGCACAAGCGCGGCCCCCAGGCAGGAATAGTGACCACAGCACCATCTTCTCCGCGGCGTTCTGCCGCGCGTTCAACTTCAAAAGCGGCGCCACGGCGTGCCGCTCCGGCGCCCAAGTCCCTTCGCGTCCCGGCAGCAACCGACGCGCCGCCCCGGCGCCATGGCAAGGCTTCCAAGCTCGTGATCGTCGAATCCCCCGCCAAGGCGCGCACCGTCGAGAACATCCTCGGCAGCGATTACCGCGTGATCGCCTCCGTTGGCCATGTGCGCGACCTTCCCAACTACGGCTACGGCGTCGCCGATATCGAACACGGCGATTTCACGCCCAAATACGTGATCGTCAAGGACAAGAAACGGGGCGTCGATAAGACCTCGATCATCAAGGACATCGCCGAGGCCGCCAAAGACGCGACGGAGATCTACCTCTCCACCGACCCCGACCGCGAAGGCGAGGCCATCGCCTGGCACATCCAGGAAGCGGCGGGCATTGCCCCCGAACGCGCCCAGCGTGTCGTCTTCCACGAGATCACGAAACCCGCGATCGAAGAAGCGTTCCGCCATCCCGGCAAGCTCGACATGCACCTCGTCGATGCCCAGCAGGCGCGGCGCGTCATGGACCGCCTGATCGGCTTTCCGCTGACGTGGTTCGTCCAGGGCAAGGTCAGCCGCTCGGCCAGCGCGGGGCGCGTCCAGAGCGTTGCCCTCCGCCTGATCGTCGAACGCGAACGCGATATCCAGCGTTTCAACGCCCAGGAATACTGGACGATCAGCGCGCGCCTCGCGAAGGGCACGGGCGCGTTCACGGCGAACCTTTCGAAGCTCCTCAACGAACGCGGCCAAACCGCGACTGGCTGGCTGCGTCCTCCCAAAGCCGACGCGGATGGATCGAACCGTCCCGCCCCCGCCATCGGCAGCGAGGAGGCCGCCGACCAGGTGCTCGCCGTCTTCCGCCGCTGCGATTTCACCGTTGGATCCGTGAAAAAGGGCGAACGCAAGCAATCGCCGGTCCCGCCGTTCACAACGAGCACCTTCCAGCAGGCAGCGAACAACCGCCTCGGCATGGGCGCCCTACGCGCCATGGGCGTGGCACAGTCCCTCTACGAAGGCGTGAACGTGCCTGGCGAGGGCGCCGTCGGCCTCATCACCTATATGCGCACGGACTCGCTTTCCATCTCGCCGGTCGCCCGAAATGATGCGCGAACCTACATCGCCGGCCGCTGGGGCGCCGAATATATCCCCGACAAAGAGCGCGTCTACCGCACCCAGTCAAAGGGCGCCCAGGAGGCCCACGAAGCCATCCGACCCACCTCTCCGTCGCGCACGCCGGAGAGCCTGCGCACCGTCCTCGACCGCGATCAGCAACTCGTCTACCGCCTCATCTGGGAGCGCTTTGTCGCCAGCCAGATGTCTGACGCGCGTTACAACACCATGCGTGTGGAAATCGACGCCAAAGAGGGCACAGCGGCTCGCGGAGTGTTCTCCGCCAGCACCCAGCAGCTCGTCTTCCCCGGTCACCTCGCTGTCTACGGCAAGAACGCCAACGAACAGAACGACGACGACGAGGAAGAGGTCGAGGGCCAGCTCCCCGTGCTTGTCGCGAACGACGCCCTCGAACGCCGCTCAGTCGATGGCGCCCAGCACTTCACGGAGCCGCCCCCGCGCTTTACCGAGGCTTCGCTGGTGAAGGCGCTCGAAGAGCAGGGCATCGGTCGCCCGAGTACTTATGCGACCATCGTCCAGACCGTCCAGAAGCGCGACTATGTCGTCAAGCAGGGGCGCGCTCTGGTCCCCCAAGAACTGGGCTTCCTCGTCAACGACCTCCTCGTCGAACACATGGGCGAATACGTCGCCGTGCCCTTCACGAACGAACTCGAAGAAGAACTCGACGAAGTGGCCGAGGGCAAACGCGGCTACAACTCGATTGTCAGCGACTTCTGGGAGACGTTCAGCCAACGCGTCGAAAAGGCCAAAGGCGCCGCCACCAAGCAGCAGGAAGAGACGGACATTCGCTGCAACGTCTGCGACCAGACCAACCTCGTGATCAAGTGGGGGCGGAACGGCAAGTTTTACGCCTGTCCGCGCTACCCCGAGTGCTCGAACTCCCTGCCCATGGGTCCAGACGGCGAACCGGTCCTCGTCGCCGCCCCACGCGAGACCACCTACCCTTGCCCGAAGTGCGGCTCCGCGACGATCCAGAAGACCGGCCCCTACGGTCCCTACATCGATTGCGTCCAGCGTGACGCGAAGAAGTGCGACTTCCGCGCGGGCGTCCCCGTCGGCGTCGCCTGCCCCGAAGAACCGGAGACCGGGCAGCTTGTCGAGAAGCAAGCACGCGCGGGCAACCGGGGCGTCTTCTACGCTTGCTGGAACTACCCCCACTGCAGCTACACCACGAACTCGATCGAGCCGGGCAAGCTCACCGCCCCCCGTGGCGAAGAGGAACGCGCCGCCGGAAACGCCAAGCTCCTCGAACGCAGCGCGCGTGGCAAGGCTGCCTTCGCCTCCCGCAAGACCAACGCCGCCGCCCGCACCACCGGCGCCGCTACCGCGACGCGGACGCGGGCGCGCAAGGCGAGTTAAACCGCGAGCAGGCGGACATTCGCCGGCCCCGCAAGGTACCCCGAACGCGAGTGATGGTGTGCTGCCGAGCAGCCCCTACGGGATTCCCGACCTTGCCGACTCTCCAGGTGCCTCCCAGCCGCAGGCAGCCGCTTGTCTTGCTCCCGCACCAGCCACTAGGCTACGAGGGACCAGGGACTAAGAACGAAGGACTCTCCGCATGGCCATAGCAGTCGCAATGGGCGCCCAGATGATGTGTACCTTCGGGGCCGCGCCGTCGAACCTCGTCGTGTTGCCGAAGAACAAGGTCCTGATGGAGAGCAAGCCCGCCGCCACCATCATGGATCACATCCCAATGTTGAACATTATGCCATTCGGCCTATGTTCCGCCCCCACGAACCCCCAGGTGATCGCGGCCCTCGGCGTGCCTCAACCGTGCGTACCAGTGACCGCCGCCCCGTGGGCGCCCGGCGCGCCCACCGTCCTCATCGCCAACATGCCCGCCCTCAATAACATGTCGAAGCTCATGTGCACCTGGGCAGGCGTCATCTCCATCCTCAACCCCGGCGCTACCAAGGAGATGATCCCGTAGGGGAGCGCTGACACGATGAGAGAGCCAAGCATCCAGTATGCGAGGTCCCAGGACGGCGTCAGCGTTGCCTATTTTCGCCTGGGCCAAGGGCCACACATAGTCTTCGCGTCTAATACCTTCGGCGACGTACACCATTACAACCTGCCCCATCCGCATACCCGGCGAATGACGGATGAGTTGGTAGAGCGCGGCTGGAGCGTCGTTCGGTGCGACCTACGGGGCATGGGTTCCTCCGATCGGAACGTAACGGACATGGGCCTGGCGGCACGGGTTCTTGATCTTGAAGCGGTGATTTCACGCCTTGGGCTGGAACAGTTCGCCCTCGCTGGTGTCGATGCGGGTGCGGCGGTTGCGATGAATTACGCCGCCCGGCACCCGCTCCAGGTGTCGCAACTCATCCTTCTCAACCCATTCGCCTCCGGGAAACGTCGGCTGGAGCAGAGTCCGGCTCTCCGTGCCCTGGCTTCCGTGGAGGTGATGGCGGATCACGACTGGACCTTCACACTGTTGATGGTGGGAAACGTTGTGACCCTGTTCTCCAACCCGGACCATGCCCGGGAACTCGCGGCGGGCTTCCAGTTGAGTACATCACCAAAAACGTGGAAGGCGAGTACCGACGCGCTGAAGGAGATCGACCTGACGCCGCTCCTGCCGCTGATCCAGATTCCCACACTCGTCGTCCACGATACGGGCTTCCCGTTCGGCTCCTTCGAGTTGTGCCAGGAGGTCGCCTCCGGGATTGCGGACTCCAGGCTCGTGGTCATTCCCGGCGACGGCGCTGCCGAAATCGCGGCGATCGACAACTTCCTGCGCCCGGCCTATGGCGCCCCAGATCGAAGCTCGCTGAGCCGCGGCTTGGGGAACAGCTCTAACCGCATTGGCCATCTGACTTCCCGCCAGCGCGAGGTGCTCGCCCTGGTCGCCCGTGGAAAAACAAACAAAGAAATCGCCGAAGAGCTCGTGCTCAGCCTGCGGACCGTCGAGCGCCACATCGCCGACATCTATACCAAGATCGGCGTCCGCCATCGAAGCGAGGCCGTGGCATACGCGCTGAACGAACCCCGTTCCGCTTCGCACTGAGTGTAAACACCCAAACTTCGGCCACGAACGGCGCCCGGAACTTGAGGGTTTACGCGGAAGCCAGCCTCCATGGCGAGTCCTATTGTCGGTGTTGCGGCGGCCCTTGGCCCCTGGCCCGTCCCAGTCACGGGACGGCGCGGGTTCGGGACCAAGGCGAGCAAGAACGCGAAGCACGACCAAAGAGAGGAACCACCCATGTACACCCGGAACAAGAGATCATTCCTGATCACGCCACTCGTCGTTGTCGTTCTGGCGATGACGGCGATCACCACCGCTTCCGCAGACGAAGCACGACCGTTCAAAGGCTCCCTTGACGCCGTCGAAACCCGCATACCACCTTTCGGCCCGCCCCCCTTCATCGTCACTGGAAACGGTTCTGGAAACGCCACCCATCTCGGCAGCTACACCGTAAGCTATACCGTCGCCGTCGTGGGCGGCCCCACGCCAGGTGTGATTGTGGGTGTGGGCGCGGCTGTGTTCGTGGCGGCCAACGGCGACACCGTCTCCGCTAAGGTAGCGGGACTATCTACTCCAACAATCGTAATTGGAGTTCGCTCCATCGTGGAGACGTATACGATTACCGGCGGCTCAGGCCGATTCGCGGGCGCAAGCGGGAGCTTCGTCGTGAAGCGAACGCTCAACCAGATAACAGGCGTCACCGCTGGTGCGTTTGAGGGGCACATCGTTCTCCCAAAGAAAGCACCGTAAGTCGGAGTAGGGAGTATCGGAGTAACGAGTCGGCACTCCGACACCCCGATACTCCATACTCCGATACTCGGCTTCATCCCCTCGGCATACCCAGACCCCGCTGGGCGATGATGTTGCGGTTCACTTCGCTCGTCCCGGCGGCGATGGTGAGGGACATGCTCGAAAGATAGGTCTGGGGGACGAGGCCGTTAAGGGGGGCGTTTGGACCTTCCATGAGTTGCCCGGCGAGGCCGAGCGAGTTCACTGCGACGCGGGCCATGCGCTGGTGGAGTTCGGTGCCGAACGTCTTCGCCATCGAGGCTTCGTAGTTCGGGATCATCTGCTTGCTCTGCATCCATGCCACGCGGTACGACATCAACCGCCCCACGCGGAAGCCGAGGCCGATATCCGCAAGCTCGCGCCGGATCGGCAAGGAATCGAACAGCGTCCCTTCGCCGCCCCGCGCGGGTGTCTTCTTCGCGTACTCCACCACTTCTTCGTACGTCCGTAGCGCCCCGATCACGCGCCCAATCCCGGAGCGTTCGAAGTCGAGCGTCGCGGTGGAGACATACCAGCCGCGGTTCACTTCGCCCACGACCATCGAGGCCGGGATGCGGACGTTGTCGAAGAACACCTCGTTGAAGCCCGCCAGCCCATTCAACTGCATCAACGGACGCACTTCCACGCCCGGCGACTTCATGTCCAACAGGAAGTAGCTGATGCCGCGATGCTTGGGCGCGTCCGGCTCCGTGCGCGCCAGCAGGATCATGTAGTCGGCCCGTTGCGCGCCCGAGGTCCAGATCTTCTGGCCGTTGATGACGTAGGAATCGCCATCCTTGACGGCCCGCGTCTGTAGCGACGCGAGGTCCGAACCAGAGCCGGGCTCGCTGAAGCCCTGGCACCACGTCATCTCGTCCTTGATGATGCGCGGCAGGAACTCCGCCTTCTGCTCCGGCGTGCCAAAGAGGATGATCGTCGGACCCACGCGGTCGGTTCCCATCGTCTGCCCGGGCGCGCGGTGGTACGCCATCTCTTCGTTGTAGACGAGTTGGCGCATGTGGTTCGCGCCGATGCCCCCGTGCTCGACGGGCCAGGACATCGTCAGCCAGCCCTTCGCCGCCAGCTTTTTCGTGAACGACTCTCCGCCGGTCCCGTCGGCCGAAGGGCGCACTTTCGGAAACTCCGTGCGGATAAACGACCGCACCTCCGTCCGAAACTCTTCCTGCTCACCCGTAAATCGAAAATCCATCAGTTCGTCTCCTCAGTCGGATCTCGGAACTCGCTACCGCTCCACAGAAGAAGGTAACTGAATTCCGACCCGCGTTCGTTGCCCGGCATCCCGCCCTCACCCACGGGTAGGGATTCTGCTCTCCCGACTCGCTGCGCTCGCGGGCGAGGGGAGCAAATCGGCAATTGAAATACCTTCTTCTCTGGCACGGTACTTAGTCCAGGATGGCGCTGTTCACCAGCACCTGTAATTCGCGCCGGAACGGATAGGTACTCGATGGGAGCAGTTGCGTCATGAAGACGAGGACGACCTCTTCGACGGGGTCGATCCAGAAGGCCGTGCTCGCGGCGCCACCCCACTGGTACTGCCCCACCGACCCTGAGATCTGCGCCTTGGCCGTATCGAGCAGCACGGAGAAGCCGAGGCCGAAGCCAGTGCCCATGGTTGTCGCCTCGCTGAACTGCCCCATGGGCGACACGGCCGCGAGATCGACGCCGCCTGGCAGGTGGTTGATGCGCATGAGGTCGACGGTCTTGCGGCTCAGCAATCGGACACCATCGAGCACGCCGCCGTTGGCGACCATCTGCGTGAAGCGGAAGTAGTCCCTCGCCGTCGAAACGAGGCCGCCGCCGCCCGAGAAGAGAGTTGCGGGCTGTCGATACGGGCTGGTCTGTGGGTCGTCCTGCAACACGCGTCCGCCCTTCGGCGTTGGCGCATAGCACGCCGCGAAGCGCTCTATCTTTTCGTCCGGGACGTGGAACCCCGAATCGACCATCCTCAGCGGCCCAAAGACGCGCTCCTGGAGGTACCGATCGAACGGCATCCCGGAGATCACCTCGACCAGATAGCCGCACACGTCGGTCGAGACGGAGTAGTTCCACTGCGTCCCGGGAGAAAACACAAGCGGGAGCTTCGCCATCTTCTGGATGTTTTCGGCGAGCGTAGCGTCCGGGAAGCTCAGGTTCGCGCGGCCCATGATCTCGAGGTCGCGATAGGCGGCATCGACGGAGTTGCGGAAGTGGAAGCCGTAGGTCAGGCCGCTTTGATGCGAAAGCAGGTCGCGGATGTTCATGGCCCGATCCGGACGGCGCGTGACGAAATTCGGATACGCCCCGCCCAACCAGACGCCCAGGTTCTCCCACTCCGGGATGAAGTGGTGCACGGGGTTATCGAGCTGGAAGCGCCCCTCTTCGTAGAGCATCATCAACGCGACCGAGGTTATGGCCTTCGACATCGAGTAGATGCGGAAGATCGTGTCTTCCTTCATCGGCTTCGCACGCTCAGCGTCCATCTGCCCGACGGCTGAGAAGTGCGCGACCTCGCCCTTGCGCGCCACCAACGTTAGCGCCCCGGCGATCTTGCCGGTGTCGATGTACTTGTCCTTCAACAACTGGTCGATGCGGCCCAGCCGCGCCGTGGATATGCCTGCGATGGTTCGGTCGCCCATGTTCGTTCTCCTCCTGCTGGGGATGGTTGTTGCCGCATTCTACACGCCCGACACGGTGCGAATACCGCTCTTGCTCCCCTCGCCCGCGAGCGCAGCGAGTCGGGAGAGGGGTTGGGGGTGAGGGCCTCACCGCCTCTCCAGCCGTGTGATCGCCCGGTCCAAATCGCCCGCGTTCTTCACGTTACGCATCACTGCGAGGAAGGCGCCGACATCCTTCGTCATCTCCCACACGCGCTCCACTTTTGGCCCCGCCGGGTTCGATGACGCGCCCGAATCTCCATAGGTGCCGAAGAAGGCGAAGTACGCCTGGTTGAGCTTGCGGATGGCAATGCCGTTTTCGCCGAGGAACTTGCGCCGCTCCTCCATCGTCCGTTCCGCCTCGTCCACTTTGCCCTCCTTCAGGAGCGCATCCACCTCCAACCGTAGCTTGCGCATCTCTTTGTTGAAGTCCACCGTCGGCGCCTGCCCCGCCGGGCCCCGCCCATCGCTGCCTTCTGGAAGCTTGAGCGGGTGGGCCATGCGGATGAGGTTCGCCAGCTCTCGCCCGGCGATGTTCGCGGTCGTCTCGTTGAGCGTCTCCGCGTCACCGCCCTTGCCCCACTGCTTGCCGAGCGGATAGAACGCCAGGTAGTGGTGCACCCACTCGTGCGAGGCGGTGTCGAGCAGCGAATCGTACGACCGGTCATCTCGCACGATGGCCGGGTACGCCGCGATCCCGCCGATCGCCACCACCAGCGATACGGTCTTCGCCGAATC
>Ga0163153_10007501_pt1 | contig 11715 bp, 13 predicted proteins | sample OliLakLV19MP6IB1_FD_148629 | JGI IMG/M metagenome (GOLD analysis project Ga0163153, IMG submission 148629) | Freshwater microbial mat bacterial communities from Lake Vanda, McMurdo Dry Valleys, Antarctica - Oligotrophic Lake LV.19.MP6.IB-1 | ecosystem: Environmental > Aquatic > Freshwater >... | reverse complement strand
GGAGTGGTGCGCAATTTGATCGCCGCGCGCTCGCCGAGACGATTCTTTATCCGAGCAAGACGGTTCGCGAAGGGTATCAACAGATCACCATTGAAATGGCGGACGGCGAAGAGTTCAGCGGCGTCGTCAAAGGCGAGACTGCCGACACGCTGGCCCTGCGCGACAGTTCGGGCCGGGAACACAAACTGCCGCGCGCCACCATCAAGGCGCGCCGCAACAGCGCCCTCTCGCTCATGCCGGAAGGACTGCAAGCCGCGCTTTCACTTGATGATTTCGCCGATCTGGTCGCCTACCTGGCGTCCCTGAGGAGCAAGCCGTAGCACCCCGGGGAAGAGGGCGGAGCCGGGTTGGGAAGGACATCCGGTCTTGGTCGTTGGATTTATGCTGGGACAGAAATCAAAACAGAACAGAACGACACGCCGCACCTTGACCGATCTACGTCATGACCAACGATGAAAGCCAGCTTTCCATCCTATCTCTGTTGCGCCGCGCTGATGGCCGGGGCGCTCACGCAGTTGGCGTGCCTTGCCGCCGAGCCGACATCGGCGTTGTTGCAGGTGCCACCTGGCTTCGCCATCGAGCGCGTCGCCGGCCCGGACGTTCGCTTTCCGATGTTCGCCACGCTCGATGACAAGGGTCGCCTCTACGTCACCGAGTCTTCCGGTCAGGACCTCTACGCCGAGTTGTCGAAGCAGATCCGTGGCTGCCGCATTCGCCGTCTGGAGGATGGTGATGGCGATGGTCGTTACGAAACCAGCCGCGTCTTCGCCGACGGGCTCGTCCCCTCGATGGGCTTGGTTTGGCATGAAGGCAAACTCTACGCCGCCGATCCGCCGGACGTCATCACGCTCGAGGACACCGACGGCGACGGGCGCGCGGACAAGCGCACCGTCATCCTCACCGGCTTCGGCCACACCGACAACGGCAGCCTGCATGGCCTGCGCTTCGGTCCCGACGGCTGGCTTTATCTCACCACGGGCGAGCCGGACGGCTACCGCCTGAAGCGAGCGGATGGAGCCGTGCTGGAGGGAAAGAGCGGTGCCCTGCTGCGTTGCCGTCCGGATGGCTCCGGGGTCGAAGTCGTGGCTCGTGGCTTCGAGAATCTGGTGGAAATCGTCTTCCTGCCGTCCGGAGAAATCATCGGCACGGACAACTGGTTTCAGCTTCCTGCCAACGGCATTCGCGACGCGCTTGTGCATCTGGTCGGAGGCGGGCTCTATCCCTACGCGCCGGATGTCGGGACGCCCCAGCCCGTCACCGGCGATTTCCTGCCGGCGATCGCGCGTTACCCCGCCGTGGCGTTGAGCGGGCTGGAGCATTATCGCGGGAACGCCTTCCCCGTCGCCATGCACGGCAATCTGTTTTCGGCGCAATACAACACGCGCAAGATTGTCCGGCACCGGCTTGAACGCGTCGGCTCGACGTTCCGCTCGGTGGATGAAGATTTCGTCTGGACGGACGATCCTGATTTTCATCCGTCCGATGTGTTGGAGGACGCTGACGGTTCGCTGCTCGTGATCGATACGGGCAGTTGGTATGTGCATCACTGCCCAACGGGGCGAATCCGGAAAAGCCGGGCCCTCGGCGGCATCTACCGGGTGAGCTCAACGGCAAAGCCGGATTCGTCCGGGGCGGTGGATGCCAAACTCAATGATACCGACGCCCTCGCGGCACGGCTCCGTGCGCTGGGCCGTCGCGGCGATCGGTCAAGTGCGCCAAAACTGGTGTCGCTGCTCCGGCACGCCGCGCCGCACGTGCAGCTTGCCGCCGCCGAGGCGCTCGCTGGTTGCGGCGATGTCGTCGCCGTGCCCGCCGTGATCGCGCGGTTGAGCGAGGAGTCAGATCGCTTCATTGAGCACGCATTGGTTTACGCGCTGTACCGCCTGGCGAACGCTGGGCAACTCACCGCCGCGCTCGATCACGCCAGCCTGCGGGTCCAACGGGCCGCGCTCGTCCTGCTCGATCAACCGCCGCATCGAACCTTGTCCGCGGAGGCCGTGTTGAAGCGCGCCTTCGCCACGGACGAACCGCTCCGCCGGGCCGCCCAGGCCAGCCTGTTGCGACACCCGGATTGGGTGGGGCAGGCGCTGCCCGTGGTGACACAGCTGTTGTCTGCCTCGTCTCTGAGCGCGGGCGAAGTGGAGTCGCTGCGCGCCTTCGTGGTCGCGTTTCATCAGCACCCCGCCGTGGCGGAGCTGGTGGCCAAATCGGTCGGGGACGAGATCCACACCACCGAATCGCTGCGCGTGGTGTTGCTCGAAGCGATGTCGCGCACCGCACGCGACAAGTTGCCTGCTTCGTGGCGCGACGCCTTTGTTGCCGCACTCGGATCCAAGTCGGTTCCGGTGCGGACGCAGGCGTTGCGCGGCGTGAATGCCCTGCGTCTCGACGGAATGGACGACGCCCTGCGCGCCGTCGCCCGAGATGACACTGCCGGCGATTCGCTCCGCGTGCAGGCGCTGCGGGCTCTCGCGGGTCGTCAAGCCCACCCCGAGCCCGGCGCGTTTGCCGTGCTGCTCCGCGAACTCGCTCCCGGCCTGGAGTCGTCAAGGCGGCTTGCAGCGGTGGAAGTTCTCGGCGCCGCGCCGTTGAACAACGAACAGCTCGCCCGGTTCATCAAGGCCGTGGCGGGTGATGCGATGGTTCCGCCGACGTCCGTGATTGGCGCGATTCCCCGCGGCGGCTTGAGCCCGGAGACCGCCGGGACGCTGCTCGATTACCTGGGCGCCAGCGTGAAGGCCGGCTGGCAACTCCCGGAGCCGCAGATGGCGGCTGTGGCAGCGGCGATGCCGTTGGAGCGTGGACGGGAGATGAAGGCGTTGCGTGCCGAATCCGAACGCGCGATGCAGACGCAGCGCGAGCAATTGATGGCGCTGGAGCCGTTGCTGCGCGGGGGCGAGGTCGAACGCGGCCGGATCGTCTTCGAGCGAAAAGCCGGGTGTGTGAACTGCCATCAGGTCGCAGGACAGGGCGGCGTTCTTGGGCCTGACCTCACGAAGATCGGCGCGATCCGCGCGGGCCGCGACCTCATCGAGTCCATCGTGATGCCGAGCGCCACTTTCGCGCAGGGCTACGAGACCTACAGCGCCACGCTTCGCGACGGCGAAACCGTCACCGGCATCCGCGTGCGCCAGCCCGACGACACCATCGTGCTGCGCGACGCCAGTGGTGCGGAAACGCGCCTGCCTGCGGCCGAGAGCGCGAGCATCGAACGCCAGAAACTTTCACTCATGCCCGAGGGCTTGTTGGGCGCGTTGAGTGAAAGTGAAATCCGCGACCTCTTTGCTTATCTCCAAAGTTTGAAATGATGAAACAGCCCATGATGAAAATGTTGTTTGGTTGCCTCTTGGCGCTTGTGCCGCTTACCGTGTCATCTGCTTAACCGCTCCACTACTCCGTCTCCTGGCTCGGCAATTCCTTCTCCGGCGCGAGCAACAAGTGGGTGCAGAACTTTTTCATCCACGAAAGTCCAGCCCGACGGCACGGTGAACACGTGGAGCCATTGGGATGAGGGCGGGAAGAAGTTCGGCGTTTACAAGGACGGCGATGTCATCGGGGACACCACCGTGAATCCGAACAGCCTCACCGTGCAGGACAAGGCCGGGCGAGCGTGGAAAATCGAGTTCGCTTACGTCGAGCCGAAGTTCCACGAATACGACTTCAAGCCGAAGGGGACCACCTGCGACGGCGTGCGGTGAAGTTCCCTGACCTGTTCACGCCGATGGCCGAACACCGACCGCGTGAAGCCGGGCCCGTTCTGGGTGGATAAGAAGGGCACCATCTGGATGGCTTACGGTTTCTTCCGCTACGACTTCCAGAGCCTCGACGCGAAGGGCAATCCGATTTACGCCGCCGACAAAATCACCGTGCTCGACCCGCCGCAGGGCGTGAAGAAAATTGCCCGCGTGGTTTATCTCGACGACATCGACACGCTCGTCGTCGCCGACGAGGACAGCGACATGCGCCACATCAGCCGCGTGTTCATCTGCAAAAATTATCTCGCTGGAAATCGCGAGACCGTTTCGTTCACGCCCGCCGCTGGCAAGGAGGCCGCGTGTGTGGCAGCGGTGGGCGACTACGTCTTCACCGGCGGCTGGAAGGAACGCGGCCGCATCGGCGAGCATCTCGTCTTCGTCGAGGAAGATTACAAGGCCAAGGTGCTGGTCTATCGGTGGAAGCCGAGACGAAGTTTTGCTCAGGGCCGTTGGTCAGGCCGGCTCCATGAGCGCGCGGGCGGCGGAGGTGATCGCGGTGGCCGCAGGATGATGAATCCGGCGCTCGATGGTGATCGCGTGGAAGCTCATGCGGCAACCCTTCGCCGGCCCGATGATCCGGAAGCCGTAGCGTTTGACCGCCTCGTCCAAGGCCACCGTCGGCACGGCGATGAAGCCGCGGCCTTCCGCCGCCATGACTTTCATCAAGGCCAGGTCTTCAAATTCGGCGACGACGCGCGGCTGGATTTGATGCTCGCGAAACCACGCTTCGATGGCGCGGCGGAACGGAGTGTTCTCCGCCGGCAGCAAGGCTGGAGCATCGTGGAGTGATTTGGGGAAGTTCCGTTTGAGGCGCGTGGCGAGTTTCTTCTCCGCGCAAAAGGTCGCGCCGGTCTCGCCGAGCGGATGGCTGAAGGTCTTGAAGCTCGATCTGCTCGACGGTGGTTCGTCGGCGAGCACCAGGTCGAGCCGGTGCGCGGCGAGTTGCACGAGCAGGTCTTCCATCTTGCCTTCGCGGCAAATGACATGCACGGCCTGGGGCAGGGCGAAGACGGGCTTGAGGATTTCGTTGGTCACAAGCTTGGGGAAGGAATCCACCACGCCGACGTGGAAGCGGAGCGTCTTGGCACCCGGACGCTGCTTCACCGCGTTCATCATTTCCCGGCCGAGGGTGAAAATTTCCTCGGCGAAACCCAGCACGATCTGGCCGGCGTCGGTGAGCGTGTTGCTGCGGCCCTCGCGGCGGAAAAGTTTTTCGCCGAGGGCGGATTCCAGTTCCCGGATTTGCTCCGAGATGGACGGTTGCGAAACGTGCAGCGTGGCGGCGGCGCGCGCGAGGCTGCCTTCCCTGGCAACCGTCCAGAAGTAACGCAGGTGGTGGTAATTGAGCCATTCCATCGCGGGTGAACGTAGCTTCGGATTAACCGAAGCGTCCATTCGGAAACGCGTATTAGTCCGAAGCCCGGCCGTCATCGATGCTTGTCCCACATGACAACGAACATGAGACTCAACGTGCAACACTTCAGCATCGCCTCCACGGACGCCCTGGATTCGTGGGTCGAGCAGCAAATCCTTGCTCTGGGCCGGCTCCGGCAGATTGACGAGGCCAACGTCAAGCTGACGCGCCACGCGGACAGCAGCCCTGCCTTCGAGGTGAAAGTCCATCTCGTCACACCCGGCCCGGATGTGTTCGCCGAGAGTCGCGATCACACGCTCCGCGCAGCGTTCACCAAAGTGATGGCGGGGCTGCGCGACACGATCACCAGGCGCGAAACGAAACGCTTGCGGAAAACGAAGAGCCAGCTTTCCGCGCCCGCCGCAAAGATGCGCGGCGGATTGAACAAGTGAGCCAACATGAAGCGCCCGCCCTCAAAATGGATGATCCGTTACGGCCTTTTCCTCATCGCCTGTGGTGTGGCGGGCTCTCGATTACCAACATGAAACAATTGAAACACCGTGACGTTGAGAAAACCTATCCGGTCGGAGAGTTCGTGACGAAGCTGCGCCGGCTGGCCGATGCGCTCGAATCCGGTCGGGCTTTCACCCTCTCGGTGGCCGGCGAGAGGCGCGCATTCCCGCCGACGCCCGCTTCAACATCGAACACGAACGCGAAGGCGCCTCGGAGGAACTGGAGTTTCGATTGAAGTGGAAGCCCGCATCGAAACAAGCCCCGCGCAAGGCCACTGCCCACACCCTCCTGCTGACCTGAAACCATCAACCCAAGCCATCTATTTATGACCACAACCCTTGAACCATCGACCTTCACTGATACCGAGCGCGAGGCACTGTTCACCGTCTGCCTGCTCGCCGCGTTTGCGGACGGTGCCAAGGACGAACGTGAACGGGCTGAGTTGCAGCGTCTGGTGCAAAGCCGGCCCGACGGCGAACTGCACGCGGCTGAAGCCTTGAATAATGTCATGTTCAAAAAGATAGACTTGAAGGAAGTGGCGCCGCTTCTCACTTCGACCGAAGCCCGTTCCCGTGCGGGTGAGATGGCGCTCTGCATCTGCGAGGCGGACGGACGCATTACGATTCGCGAGCATGAATTCCTTTCACGGCTGGTCAACGCTCTCGACCTGCCGGGCGACACGTTCGCCAGACTGCTGGCTCAAGCGGATGCTGTGAGCAGGTCACCGCTGGCGAATTCGATGGTCGCAGCGCCGCCCGCCGCCGTTCCAGCGGTGGCTGGCGTGAAGGACGCGGAGACGGACAAGATGATCCTGAACTACTCTATATCTAAACGGCGCGCTCGAACTGCTCCCGGAAACGCTGGCGACCATCGGCATCGTCCCGCTGCAAATGAAAATGGTCTATCGTATCGGCCAGCAGCGTGGACATGAACTCGACCGCAAATCCATCGGTGAATTCATGGCTACCGTCGGCACCGGTCTCGCCTCACAAGTCTTCGAAGGCTTCGCCCGCCGCCTCAGCAAAGGACTGGCCGGGCCGTGGCGGGAAAGCTCGGCGGCAAGATCGGAGACGCCGTCGGCGGCATCGCCATATCCTTTGCCTCGACCTACGCGCTCGGTCATCTCGCGCAGATCTACTGCGACAGCGGGCGCAGCCTGAGCATCGAGACCTTGAAATCCAAATACCCACCGCTCCTCGCGGAGGGAAAGGAACTCGCGCAGAAATGCACCACCCAGATCACCCAGCAGAGCCAGCAACTCCAGGGAGCCGGTCTCAGCACGCTGTTGAAGGGCGTGATCTGACAGGCGGCACGCTCCGGGCAGCCTCCTGCTCCAGCAGCGTAGAACTGCCAGCTGGCGGTAACACCCCTGGGTGAAAGAGCTCTGGGAACAAACTGGAACGGCGCGTTTTCCTGAAGACGCATTGAGCCTGACTTTGGCCGCGACTCCCTATTCCATTCACCTATGTAGAGGCCTGTGGTTGCTGCTCGACACCATCGAGTGGTTGAGCCGCCCTGCAGGACTGTGGGCGTCTCTGGCCGTTGGCATGATCGTCGCCACCGTGGCGTTTGCGGTCGTGAACCGGGCTTCCTGCAAATGAAAGAGACGCTCCTTCAGCCGCTGGTCGCGTCCGGCGGCGTCATTCGTGTGAAACGGGCGCGCCCCTTCGCCCATGATCTCGACCATTCTGCTGCTGGAACACGACGTCCGCCCGCGCCGTTCGCTCGACCGCGCGCTGACAAGGGCCGGTTACAGGTGCTGTCCGCCGGCGACAGCCGCCAGGCCGTCCACCTCTATCTCATGCACGATTGTCGGCTGCTGCTCGTCTCTGCCCGACAGCGCGTGCTCGATGCCAGCATTGCGGTGTAGCTTCTCGCGGCAGTCAACGGGCTTCTGCCGTTACCGTCACTTCGTTTGCGCCGCTTCCGCCTCGGCGATTTTCCTGATGTGGGCCTGGAAATCTTCGTCCTCGCCTTGGAGCAATTCCGGCAGGGTTTCGCGGAAGTCCTTTCGGCGACACCACTCGCGCATGTAGTCCTCCCAGGAGAGCCACAGGCGTTTGGTTTGCTTGTCCATCTTCTCCTCGTAGACCAGCAGGTAGGCCCGTTCAAAGAGGGAAACCAGGATGTTGAAGATGACAAAATTTCGTTCGCTCTGCTCGTCCGTCAGTGGTTCTGTGCGGGTCTGTTTGCGCAGCAACTGCAAGTCCGGGTTGGCCAGCACCAGTTTGAGGAAGTTGGTGTATTCGTCGGAGAGCCGCTGATAAAGCTCTTCCTCATCGCCCTGCCGCTCGCGCCGCTGCTCATACATGAACACGAGGATCGCCATCGGCAGACCGAACACGGTCACGATGTAGCTGAGAGCTTCCGCCCATTGGAGCCAGGTCATAATCGTGGATCAGTTTGTCCGGGTTGTTCCGGTTTCTCGCCCGCGGGACGCACGCCGAAATGAATCAGCTTTTCCCGCACCGTCGTCCGGCTCACGCCCAGCCAGCGCGCGGCCTTGGCCTGGTTGCCCTGGGCCAGTTGAATGGCGCGGGTGAACAGTTCGCGCTCCATGTCCGCAAACATCCGGGCGTGGACACCCTCGGCTTCTCCGCGCTGCGCCCGGTCCAACAACTCGCTGAAATATCCGGCGATGGTCTGGTCTGTCCCGAGGACAGGCTTGTGACTTTTGGCCGACGCTTGTTGAACGTGCCCCACGCTAATGGAGTAGCCACGGGCCAGCAGCAGGGCCTGGCGCACGACGTTCTCCAGTTCGCGCACGTTGCCCGGCCACGTTTGGGTTTGGAGAAACGCGATGGCCTCCGGCTGGATGGAAGGTGCGTCGCTGCCCAGTTCGGTGGCGGAGCGTCGCAGGAAATACTTCACGAGGTCGGGAATGTCCTCGGGGCGCTGGCTCAAGGGCGGCAGGGTGATGGTGACGCCGCTCAAACGGTAAAACAAATCCTCGCGGAATTGCTTTTCCTGGATGGCGCTTTCCAGGTCGCGATGCGTGGCGGTCAGCACGCGCACGTCCACCGGCACTTTTTCGTTGCCGCCGACGCGCTGGATGTATTTTTCCTGGAGCACGCGCAGCAGCTTGACCTGCGTGGTCAAGCTCAAGTCGCCAATTTCATCGAGGAAAATCGTGCCGCGATTGGCCTGCTCGAAGCGGCCCACGCGCCGGACGTGCGCCCCGGTGAACGCGCCGCGCTCGTGACCAAACAGCTCGCTCTCCAAAAGCGTCTCCGGGATGGCCGCGCAATTCACGGCGATGAACGGCTGGTCGGCGCGTTTGCTGTGCTGGTAAATCGCCCGCGCCACCAGTTCCTTGCCCGTGCCCGTTTCGCCGCGGATGAGCACGGTGACGGCGGTGGCGGCCACGCGGCCAATTTCCTTGTAGATGGCCTGCATCGCGCGGCTGTTGCCGATGATGGCGGATTGGGTGGCGTGAGCCTTGCCCATTTCCAACGGCTCGGACATGAGCCGGCTGCTGGCCACGGCTTTGGCGACGAGATCGAGCAGTTCGCCCATGTCAAACGGCTTGAGGAGGTAGTCGTAGGCGCCGAGCTTGGTGGCTTCAATGGCGGTTTCGGTCGTGCCGAAAGCGGTCATCATGATGATGGGAAGTTTCGGCTTGGCGGCGTGGAGCTGCTCTACCAATTCGAGGCCGGACAAGCCAGGCATCTTTAAATCGGTGACCACCACGTCGCACGGCTGGGCCTTGGCCTGCGACAGCCCATCATCGCCGCGCGTGGCCGTCGCGACTTGATAGCCTTCGGCCTGCAGTTCCTTTTTCAGCGCCGCCGCAATGCTGGCGTCGTCTTCAATCAACAGAATTTTAGGTTGCGGGTTCATTGCTTTCTTCTGGCTTCGTGTGGGGCAACCGGATGGTGAAGGTGGTGCCGCGATTCACTTCGGAGCGGCACGTCAGCGTGCCACCGTGTGTTTCGACAATGCGCGCCGCGATGGCCAGGCCCAGGCCGGTGCCTTCCTCCTTGGTGGTAAAGAACGGATCGAACATTCGTTTCTGGACTTCGGGCGGGATGCCCTTGCCGGTGTCGCTCACTTCCAGGTTGACCACCGGGCCGGTGCGGCCCGTCAAGCGTGCCGTGCGGGTGCGGACGCGCAGGGTGATCGTGCCGTCGCGTTCGACGCTCTCGGCCGCGTTCTGAATGAGGTTGATCAACACCTGTTGGATTTGGTGCGGGTCCACCCGCACCCAGATATCCGGCAACGATTCCAGGTTCAACCGGATGCACTTCTCTTCCAAGTGGGGGCCGAACAAGGATTGCACTTTGGCCAGCAGGCTGTCGGCGGAAACGGTGTGGAGCTTCGGTTCGGCGGGGCGGGCAAATTGCAGGAACTCCTGCACGATGCGTTCCAGTCGCTGAATTTCGTGGCCGATGACGAGGGCGTCCTCCTGTTCCGACGAGTTCGCGATGAGGTTTCTCTTGAGGCTGTGCAGGCGCACGTTGATGGCCGTGAGCGGATTGCGGATCTCGTGGGCCACGCCGGCAGCCAGCGTGCCGAGGGCCGCCAGCTTTTCGTGCCGCGCCGAGTGGGCGCGGCTTTCGTCCAACTCGACCCGCAACGGGCCGATCACTCCGTGATAAAGTGCAACGGCAGCGGTGCCCAGCAAGACGACCAGCAGCGCCAGCAACCCAATAAACAGTTGCTGCATCCACCCCAGCGCGTGGTGTGAATCCTTCATGAACTGCGTTTGCGCAAGGCGCTCGGCGGCCTTGAGCTTTTCGCACAGAGCCAGAACCGGCGCGGCGTTGTTTTCCAGCCGTTCCAGCACCAGTTGGGGCGAAGGCGTCGCTCCGGCTTGCTCCCGTTCCTTCATCAACTGGGTGGTTTGCGAAAGGAAGACCTCAAACGCGGCCCCGATTTGGGTCATCAGCTCGCGCTCCTCCGGCGTGGATACGGTGGTTTGGTGCGTGCGAATCCACTGTTGCAGCTCCTGGCTCTCCTTCTGAAACGTAGACCGGTCCGTCGGATCCCGGCGCAGATCAAAGCGCAGCACGGTTTCGTTCAAACTTAGGACGCTCGCCTCCACGTGTTCCGAGAGGTGGAAGCCATTTGCTTGCACGATTGCGAAGCCCCGATACAGATACTGGAGTTCCTGCCAAGTGTAGCGTCCCACCCAGCCCACAACCAGCGTCATCAAGACAGCGGCGAACACATAGTAGCCATAGGATCGCGGTCGGACATTCATGAAGTGATTAGCGGCTGACCACCGGTGGATTCCCACCCGCCACCCAGGAGGTCGGGCCAGTGATGGGCCAGGTGCTTAAACGCTTGCCGTTGAACCCGCGGATCTGCAATCGCTTGCTGGCACGGCACCGGCTAAAGAGACATCTGGTTCGGCGAATCATGTGCCGAAAATAGGGCTCATCAGATGCCAACGCGATGAAAACGAATAAAATTCTAGTGGTGGACGACGAACGTTCCGTCCGTTACGCCCTGAGCAAAGTGCTGCGGGCGGAAGGCTACCATGTCGTCCTCGTGGAGAATGGCCGGGAAGCCGTCGAACGCGCCTGCGCCGAGCGGTTCGATCTCGTGTTGTTGGATCTGTCGATGCCGGAGATGAATGGCTGGGAGGCGTTGAAGGAGATTGCCACCGCCCAGCCGGTCCTGCCGGTCATCATCATCACCGCGCACCAGCACCAGCGCGACTGGATTGAGCCGGACGGCGCGTGGGCCTTGATGGAAAAGCCGCTCAACATCCCGCTGTTGCTCGTCGCGATCCGGGAAATGGCGGATGGCATTCCTTCCATTTCTCAGCGCGCCGGAGCGCCGACCAAGCCACGGTTCAAGCACTGGCCCGCCGATCAACAATCTCACTTCAACGACGCCTCACGACCGTGGGGTATCAATGAGTGAAGACAAACAAACCTGAAACCAAGAAAGCAAAAAACAATGAAAACCATCCTCACCCTCCTCGCCGTTACGGCCATCAGCCTCGTCGGGACCCAGCAAGTCCGCGCCGACAATCACGAAAAAACGCTCAAGGGAGAAGCGCTCTGCGCCAAGTGCGAGCTGAAAGAAACCGAGAAATGCCAGACCGCCCTTCGCGTGAAGGAGGGCGGCAAGACCGTCGTTTAC
>Ga0163153_10007499_pt1 | contig 11718 bp, 15 predicted proteins | sample OliLakLV19MP6IB1_FD_148629 | JGI IMG/M metagenome (GOLD analysis project Ga0163153, IMG submission 148629) | Freshwater microbial mat bacterial communities from Lake Vanda, McMurdo Dry Valleys, Antarctica - Oligotrophic Lake LV.19.MP6.IB-1 | ecosystem: Environmental > Aquatic > Freshwater >... | reverse complement strand
TTCTTCATCCGATAGCCGGACGATATACTTCTTGTACATGCGACACCTCCTTGTGCCGGCAAGCGTCGTCGAAATCTTCGGTTTCGCCAACCTCAATATTTAGCGTGGATGGGGCACTAGGGCAATGAATGCGGCGATCAGTTGCGGACTGAGAATGCCCCCCACGCCGCGCTCGGCGAGCGTTTTCAGATCGGGAAACGTGGAACCGGCGTAGACGTAGACGGCCGTACCGGGAAGCATGCCGAGTTGGCTGACCCACCAGTAGGTGCTCGTTCGAATCGGCGTTAGTCCCATCACGAGGTTGATGATGAAAAAAGGAACTGCGGGAATGAGCCTGAGCGTGAAAAGATAAAAGGCTCCCTCGGCGGCGAGCGCTTGATCGAACGCCGACAGCCGCTCGCCGAACCGCCGCTGAACGGCGTCGCGTAGCAAATAACGACTGAGCAGAAAGGCCAGCGTGGCCCCGATCGTCGAAGCGAAGCTGACCAGAACGACCCCGCGAACGAGGCCGAAATACCAACCGTAAACCAACGTCAGGACGGCGGCCCCCGGCAGCGAGAGTCCGGTCACTCCGGCGTAGGCCGCGAAGGCGATGACGTAGACCTGGATGGGATGCTCGCTCCGGTACCGCCGAAGTTGGGTTTCACGTTCGGCAAGATGCTCCAACGACAGCGCATCGCCGAAAAACAGATAGGCCGATACGCCGACGGCGGCCACGACCAAGAACGCGACGCCCTTTACGACGTTCGATTGCTTGACCGCCCCGGAACGATCCGTTGCCGCGCCTGAAAGTGTCACGAAGGTCTCCCGCTTCCGCGCGGTCTATTTCGCGTCCAACTGAAGGACGCCCGTACAACTCGACCCCTGACCGGCCGTGCAGCCGTAGCAATGCCGACCGACGTTGATGCGACGGCCGATCAGCTTCGCGACATCCAAGTCGCGAATGTGAGGCGGCGCATCCGGCGCCAGGCCGAGCGACAGCATCTGGTTGAAGTCGCAATCGTATAGTCGGCCTTCCCAATCGACCGAAAGCGTCGAGCGGCACATTAATCCGTCGACGGTCGCCGGGTTGAATGCGGCGACGAGCCGCCGCATGTACTCGTCCAAGCGATCGGCGCGGAGCAAATCGTCGAGAAATCGGCTAATCGGCATGTTCGTGATCGTGTAGAGCGAGGTGAACTCGATGCCGTAGCGGGCCCGCAACTCGCGCCGATAGTCGTCTTCCAAAGTCGGTTGCGGCGGCGGCAGGGTCGGCCCCAGGGGATTGTAGACGAGCGTCAGCCGACGCCCCGTCCCTTCATGACCGTATCCCAGTTCGTTCAGACGGCGAAGCGCCGACAAGGATTGCTCGAATACGCCGTCGCCGCGCTGGGCATCGACGTTCTTTTCCAAGTAGCACGGCAGCGAGGCTACGATCTCCACGTCGTGTTCCGCAAGAAACGCGGGCAAGTGACGATAGCGCGGGACGGTGAGAATCGTCAGATTACAACGATCGATGACGTGACAGCCCAGGCGGCGGCTCTCGACGACGATCCGGCTGAATTCCGGATGCATTTCCGGTGCGCCTCCCGTGACGTCGACCGTCGGGATATGAGCCCGAGCCAGCGCATCGAGACAATGCCCCACGGTTTCCGAACTCATCGATTCGCGCCGGTCGGGCCCCGCATCGACGTGACAATGCCGACACGTCTGATTGCAAACCTTTCCCAGGTTGAGTTGGAGTACCTGAATCGGACCGGCCGTGAGCGGCGAGGCGCCTGCTTCAATTAAGGCGTGCTCAAACGGCGGCACGAGCGATCTGCTCAAGATGCGTCGCTGATGGTCGGCGTCGGCGAGCGGGTCGGCTTGTCGCAGCAGGCTTTGCAAGGTCATGGGAGATTCGCGAGTGAGACGGATTGCCGAGAACAGAACCAATCGCTTGTCAGCAGCAACCGCCGTCGGTGCCGCAACATTGGGAAGCGTCCGTCGTCTCGCGGTAATCAAGCCCCTTCGTTTCGCGGGGAGGTCGCCGGGCCGCCGGACGACAATCGAACGGCAGAGCTTCGGCGGGGGGTACTTCCGTTTGCGGTTCCACGTACTCGAACAGTCCGGCATACGGTTCGCGACGCAGCAGTTGAAACGTCTTGTCGCAAACGGCCATCCGCTCACCGCGGTAGTACACGTGACCGTCGTCGTCTTCGACCTTTTTGAACGGCCCGCGATAGATGACCGCTTGCTTCCGTTCACGGCACGGACCTTGTTTCCCCTTGTAGGCCGTTACCGTCAACGAGCGGAACTCGATTCCCTCCACCGTTCGCCAGGGTTCGGTTTGCCGAGCGGCGATCTGAACGGCGTAGAATCCGGCGTCTTCGAACGCTTTGAGGAACAGATCTTCGCGAAAAGCTCCGGAGACGCATCCCGACCAAAGTTCGGGGTTGTTTTGCAAGGCGAGCGGTACGTCTTCATCGGCCACGATGTCGCTGATCGCCACGCGGCCGCCGAGTTTCAGCACGCGGTACAACTCGGCGATCAACCGCGTGCGATCCTCCGGGCGGACCAGATTCAGCACGCAATTCGACACGACGCAATCCACGGAGTCGTCGGCGATCAGCGGACGCTCGCGGCGAAGTCGGTCTTCCAACCGTCGCAGGTCGAGCCAATCCCGGGCGCTTTGCGTGGGATGCGATTGGAGATGGTCGGCGAGGGCGTCCAGGTCCAAGCGCAGATCCTGAATCATGCCGCAACGAAACTCGACGTTGGCGAATCCCAGGCGCCGGGCGACCGTGGAACAATGACGCCTCGACAGCGCCAGCATGTCGGGATTGCAGTCGACGCCGATGACTCGACCCTCGCGGCCGACGACCTGAGCCAGCATGAAGCCCATCTTGCCCGCTCCGGACCCGAGGTCGACGACCGTCTCGCCGGGCCGGACGTAGGCGGTCGGATCACCACAGCCGTAATCGATGTCGAGGATTTCGGCCGGAACGACTTCCAATAGGTTTGCCGGATAGGAAGTCGGGCAACAGAGGGCCTGTTCGCATTCCCGCGACGCTCGCGAATAGCGTTCGTTTACGGCCGACTCGACTCCCGCGGTCGGCGAGCCCTCAATTGCGTTACTCATTCCGGTGATCCTTGAAATAGAACGCGGCGTGAATCGTGAGCGCCGGCCGACTCGGGCGATGCCTCGCGCTCGTATTCTACGGGGGCCCGGAGTTTGCTCGAGTATGCGTCCCGCATTGCTTATCGAATTGCCGCGAAAAGCAGGCCAATTCTAATCGCCGAGGCTCATTCCATCTGTTAGATCGCTAACACGCCTCGCAAGTTGAAACGCCGAAAGCCGTCGCAAGCCACCGCCTCGACACTACCGAACCGGCCGCCTATGCTTGGGAATACCGGTTCGGCACGGTTTCCGTCGGCGAGCATCCATGTCCGAAAAGATCTGGTTCCTCAAATCATGTTCGATTCTGGAGCGACTTGACCCCGCGGAACTCGCCGAGCTGGAATCGCGCGCACGCGTCAAGAAGTTCCCTGGTAAAAGCCCGATTTATCTGCCGGCCGATGAGTCCGACGCGGTCCTCTTGTTGGCGGCGGGTCGAGTCAAGATTTGCGGCTTTGCTCTCGACGGACGGCAATCGATTCTGGCGTTCATTGAGCCGGGGGAACTCTTCGGCGAATTGGCGATGTTCGACGAGGGAACTCGGCAAGAATGCGCCGAAACGACGGAAGCCTCGACCGTCGTTTACATTCCTCGCGACGCGTTTTGGCAAATCATGGAACGCCGTTCCGACGTTTCGCTCGGCGTTACCAAGCTCATCGGTCTGCGTCGGCGCCGTATCGAGCGACGGCTCAAGTATCTTCTGTTTCGGTCGAACCGCGACCGGATAATTCACTTGCTGTTGGAACTAGCCGAGCAATATGGGCAAGCCGACGTCGACGGAGTGCGGTTACGAATCAGGCTATCGCATCAGGATTTGGCCTGCATCATCGGTAGCACGCGAGAAACGGTGACCGTCGTGCTCGGCGAATTGCAGTTGGAGCGGCTGATCAAAGTCGGTCGCCAACGAATTACGATTATGAATCTAAAGAAACTGGCGGACGGGGTCGTGGCGGAGATTCCGGAATTGCCCGTCAGAAACGTTCCGCTCGGGCCGATCTAATGAATCGACCCGCGGTCACCGCTCCGAAAACGGGCGGAGTGTTAGCCGGAATACAGAACGAGATATGCTCACGGTCGATACTAAGCGATGTCCGGCAGGAGACCTTGGGATTGCGATCACGAAACGTCAAGTCTCGCGGACCAGGTTGATTGTTTATGACCGACAATAACCCGACCACCCCTGATTCCTGGGAACCGTGCGGCTCCGGAGAACTGCAGCGACTAGCGCAGTCGATGCGCGCGAAGAGCGCGCGCATTAGCCGCCGGGAACTAATGTTGAAAACCGCGGTCGCTTTGGCGAGCGTGGCGGGCATCGCACTCCTGGCGGTTTACGTTCGCCGCGAGACGCACTCGCCCGCTGCAACCGACATGCACTATGCGGGAATCAGTTGCACGGAAGTACGCGAATCCGCGCCGGACCTGGCGGCCGGAAAGATCGAAGCGTCTCGGATCGCGCAGATTCACATCATTTCCCGGCAATGTCGGCATTGCCGGGAAATGATGGAGCGGATTGGCGAGCCCGTGGCGCGGTCAGCCCCCGCTTCGCACCGATCGACGGCGATTCCCGCTCGTTCGATGTCGGCCTATCTGGACCGGTCGCCGCCACCGCATTGACCGAGAGTCGAGCGGATGCAGGGATCGTTCGCGGCGAGAATTTAGCGAAAACGCTCGTCGTGGGAATCCACGAACGGCAGGAGCAGCATCCCGAGCAAGCGGCTGACGCGTCGTTCGTCGCGCGGCCGCGACAAACCGATCGTCATCCCCAGGTGCCCTTCGGCCGGCTGATCGCGATAGGTGCCGAACCACCGATCCCACCAGGAAATGTTGAATCCGTAATTGGAATTCGTTTCCCGTACGATCACGGAATGATGAACCCGGTGCATGTCGGGCGTGACGATGACCGAGCGAAGAAGCGATTCGATTCTCCGGGGAAGCCGCATGTTCGAATGCGAAAACATCGCCCCGGCATTCAGAAGAACCTCGAAGATCAGGACGCCGACGGCAGGACTCCCCAAAGCCACGGCAACGGCCCCCTTGTAAACCGCCGAAAGCAGTATTTCGAGCGTATGGAATCGTAGGCCGGTCGTCACGTCGAAATCCAAATCGGCGTGATGAACGAGATGCAGGCGCCACAGCCATGGAATCTTATGCATCGCCACATGCTGCCCGTAGACGGCGAGGTCCAGCAGCACGACCGTGGCGGGAATCGAGATCCATGCCGGAAGCCGGAGCGCAGAGAACAACCCGAATTCCGCATTCTCGGCCAAGCGGGCGACACCGACGACGGACAGCGGCATGATTACACGCAGCAGCGCGGCGTTGAGGATCAACAGAAGTACGTTCGAAGTTCGACGACGAAAGCGACCGACGGCCGCCGCGCGTACGGGAGCCCACGTTTCGCCGAGGCTGAGCACGACGAACACCGCCGCAAAGATCGCGATCCGCAGCGCGGGCTCCCACGATTCGACCATGCGACTTTTCCCGATCAGAAATGGGTCGACAGGTTACCACGGCAAGAACCGACCGTCCGATTCAGGAGTTCGGCAGGTCGAACCGTACTCGCCGGCGATCGTTCATTCGATCGGCCGGAATGCGCGCGGCCTGATATCAGGCAGGCGTCATTCCGCCCCGTCGACAACCGACAGATTGCGAAAGATTCCGGCGTTCGTCCAGGCCAGAAACCAATTGTGCAGGTCGCGTTCCAAATGCTCCGTGTCGACCGTGTCGCAAGCGATCGCGGCGACGGCGGCGCCGAGCGTCTCGCCTTGAAGGATGCGTTGTAGCAGCGCATACTCGCGCGGCGAGAGCGGCAACCGTCGCACGACGTAGTTCCGACGCCACACCATCAACCGGGTCGTCTCGCCGGCGGGGATCTCGGTGTCGATTTTCTTGCGCGCCGCCGAAATATAATCGTGTGCCGGGCACGACAACTCGATGAGCCGCAGGCTGTGGAGCGGCAGGAGTCGCACGTCCGGCCGGCGGCTCGGCGGAACCGCTTGGATCTGGGCGAGCGTTAGGCCGGTTTCGCCTTCATCGCCCGGTCCGTCGAAGACTTCCCCATAGAGTCGTTCCAGCCGCGCCAAGTCGATGAGAAACTCCGCCCAACCGGCGGATGCTTCATCGTCGTCGCGCGGACACGTCTCGGCGAGAAAGGCCGCAAAACCCTCGCCGAGCTTTCCCAACGTATAGCTGTGCGGCGGTCGGGCCTGCAGATAGCCGGCGACGAAGGCGGAAAAAGTGTCGTCGCCCAAGGCGTGCAGCAAGGCGGGGAACTCTTCCCGCATGCATTCGGCCAATCGCGCGTAATAGGCATGGGCGTAGATGCTCAGCCGTTCGTGGCTGGATACGCGTCGCGAAGGAAGAATGACGTCCTCCAATTCGTCCGACGCGATTCGGATCGCCGACGATTCGGAAGCTTCCTCGATTCCGGCGGACACCCCCTCGGGATTCGTGATCACCGCCTGGAACCATTGTTGCAGCGACGCCAGCGAGCGGCGCCCGTTTGAAGAGGATGACAATTATTCGACCTCCGCGACGCTAAACAGGGCCGGATGCGGCAGGGGGGTCGATTCCGCGCCTCGTTCTTGGTCGGCACTTTCATCGGATGTCCCATCTTCGGCGTACGGCTCCTCGATCGGCCGGCCGGCCAACAATGCCCGAGCCTTGAGCACTTCGGCATGAACGGTCGGAAAGTCCGGAATGGCGGCGTCCCATTCCAGCAACGTCGAAACATGGCAACCGAGTTGGTGCGCCAAGCGATATAGCTCCCACACTCGCCCGGCTACACGACCGTCGTGCGTATCGATCAGATGCGTTCCGAGATTCGTGTGACCGGCCAGATGCACCTGGACGACGCGATCCAGGGGAATCGACCGCAGGTACGCTTCCGGATCAAAATCATGGTTCACGCTCGAGACGTAGACGTTGTTCACGTCCAGCAGCAATCCGCAATCGGTCTCGTCGGCCAAGCGAGAAATGAACTCCCACTCCGGCATCGTCGAATCGGCGAACGTCACGTAGCTGCTCGGATTCTCCAGCACGAGCGGGCGCTGGAGGAAATCCTGCACGACACGCACCCGCTCGACGACGTGCTCGAGCGATTCTTCATTGAACGGCAGCGGCAGCAGATCGTGCGTGTTTCGGCCCGCCACACCGGTCCAACAGACGTGGTCCGAAATCCAATGCGCGCGAACGTCGTTCGCCAGGCGACGCAGCTTGCCGAGGTATTCGAAGTCGAGGGGATCCGTGCTGCCGATCGACAGCGAAACGCCGTGCATGACGATCGGATACCGTTCCGCCAGTTGTTCCAGTACGTACCGCGGGCGGCCGCGCGAGTCGAGGTAGTTCTCCGAGATGATCTCGAACCAATCGACCGGCGGCCTCTGCTGCAACAAATAGGGGTAATGCACGGTACGGAGGCCGATGCCGTAGCCCAATCGCGGCAGGGAACTGACTTGATGTGACAAGGTGCCGGCCTCTTCCCGTAAGCGGACCAATATTCGAACGAAACCCGGGCCGCGTCGCCGAGTCGCGATACGGCCCGGGGCATGGGCGAGCTACTTCTTAGCCGGGGCCGGACCGACTTTCTTGCCGGCCTTGGTCATGAGTTCTTCAAATCGCTTGCGGGCTTTGCCCCACGATTCGTCTTTAAGCGGCACGTGGCATTTGCCCATGCCCTTGCATTTGTTCTCGCCGGCCGCCGCACCGCAGCCGCCTTGGCCCTTGCACTCGTTCAGCGTCGCGCAATCGTGGGCCTTCGCCGTGGCGCACGTGCCCATGCCCGCGCAGGCGTTCTCTTTGCCCGCTCCCTTGGCCTTGCAGGTATTCAAGCCGCGGCAGACGTGCGGCTCGCTCAGCAGGGGGTTCACTTCGTCGGCGCCGAAGGCCTGGTTCACGGCGGTAGTTCCCGCGACCATGCCGCCCAGCGCGGCGAGCGTCAAACGCTGAAAGTCACGACGATTCATTCCGGAGGGATTCATGAAAGCCACCTTCTTAAAAAACAGGGTGATGGAACCGCTCGATCTCGATCAAACACGTCACTGAATTTAGATTGCCTGTCAGGCGGCATCTGTATGCCGACTCACACAGCGGCGAATTGTGTTCGGCCGCGCATTGAGCCGGAGTGCTCAGGAAAGTCGCTTGGCTACGGCTGGAAGTAAGCGAACCCGGCCTGTTGTTTGCGGACGATTTCAACGGCGCCGGAGGGAACCGTTCCGACGCCGGGCAGGAGGCTTTCCTGGGGAATGGATTTGTCGCGCATTGTGTTTTCGCAGGCGACGAAGCGGACTCCCTCCTTGCTCAGGCGTTCGATCTCGGCGGCGTGCCCGCTTTGGTTTTGGACGAGCAGACCGATTCCCCCGCCGTGGCAGACCACCTCAATGTCGAAAGTCGGCCCGGCTTCTTTGAGCATATTGGCGACGTTTTTCAGGCCGTGCTTCTGGATACTGCCCCGGCACGGGGGCGGCCGCTCTCGGTCAAGGCAACTTCGACGCGATCGCAGGCATCCTCGGGCTGATGGCGGGATCCTACCTCTATGCGGAATCGTCGAAGCGTCTGGTCGCGACCGTCTTGAAGTGGGGCGACCGCGGAAAACTCATGTTGCCTGAAGTGGCGCGAACGTCCGTCGCGACGTTCGTCGTGCTGTTTTCATCGTTTCTCATCGGGGTTTTGGTCGTATTGAACCGCTTGACGGTGCGCTAACGATCGCTGCGCGCTCCGGAGCGGCGTAATCGACGAATGGTGAGCGCGAAATCGGGCGGATCAACGTAAATTGAAATCACGGGCCGGCGAATGCGAGAATTGCGAAGTAGAATGTCGTCGCAAATAACCTCGGCTATGAGTCGCCTTTTCGCGGAGCATTTTGATGATTACCGTCGGCATGAACTACCACGTGATCGCAGGGAAGCAACAAGACTTCGAAGAGAAGTTCAAGGCCGTGATGACGGCGCTCGAGGGTGCCGCCGGGCACACGCACTCGACCCTCTGGAAAGACGTGGCGGACGACGCTTCGTACCTGATCACGAGCGAATGGTCGGAAGAGCAGGCGTTTACCGACTTTATCCGGAGCCAGGCGTTCCGGGACGTGACGACTTGGGGGAAGGAACAAATCCTTTCCGGCCGTCCGCAGCACAAGGTGTATAAGCATTAAGCCTTCGGATCCGGGGCCTGGGGATCAAGGGCCTTCGCATCCGGGTCCGGCGGAGGGGGCGGGACGTACTTGCCGAGCCAACGATCGAGCTGATTGGCGAAAGCCCGTTTGTCCTGTTCGTTGAAGTTGGCCGGGCCGCGCATCACCCGCCCTTCGCCGCGGAAGCCGTCGAACAGGTTGCGCACGGCGAGCCGCTCGCCGACGTTGGCGTCGGAATAGAGCGTGCCGCGGGGGTCGAGAGCCTGGGCGCCGCGAGCGACGACGTCGGACGCCAACGGGACATCGGCCGTTACGACCAAGTCGCCCGGTGAAACGAGTTCGACGATCCGCCGATCGGCGACGTTCATGCCCGAGGGGACGAGCAGCGTATCGATGAAATCGGAGCGCGGGACCCGCACCGACTGGTTGGCCACCAGGGTGACCTGCACCTTACGGCGGTCCGCGGCCCGGAAGAGCATTTCCTTAATGACCATCGGACAGGCGTCGCCGTCGACCCAGATTCGCATCGTACCGATCCGCTGTTCGTGTCTAAGAGTGTCCGCGGGGAGTGTGCGTTACGCGCTTGGAGCGGCCGCACCGGCGGCCATCGCTTGGGCGAGCGGGCATTTCTCGACGCTCGCCCGGCCGTGCCGGTAACGTTCGAGCAGTTCGTGCGAACGGCGGGCCAGCATCCGGCGGACCTCGCGGCGTTTCCCTTTTTCGCGAGGGATCCGCATCGAATCGTAGGCCGTCGTCTGATGGCGCATCCAGGCGATCACGGCCGCTTCGGCCCGCGCTTCGATTGGAATTCGTTCGGTGCGGGCGACCGTGCCGCTGCCGACCGGGGTGGCGTGATCGGCCACCGCCCGGGCCAACTGGCGGGCCAAATCCGCGTGCTCGGGGGAAAATGCCAGGAAGGCGACGATGGCGCCGAAAAAATCCTCGACGTAAGCCGTTTGGGCCGCGTCGCGGCGGCGGGCGTCGGAGGCTCGCCGCTTCGCGTAGCTTTCGGTCGATCGCTCGGATTGGAGATCTTTGCGGATTCGCTCAATGGTGGCCGTGGGAGCGTAAACGCCGCGGGAAAAGAGCTTGCGGCCTTTCTTTTCCTGGACGACCCAATGCTCGCCCCCCTTTTTGACTCGACCGGTCAGCCCGGCATCGCCGGGCGGCAACAGCGACCAGCCGGCAGGGACGGTGAGAATGCGGCCATCGGGGGCGCGAACGGTGCCGGCCGAGGGACCGGGGGCGAACGTATTAGCGCCGATGCGTGTGGAGTTGGCAGGCATCGACGCATTCTAGCGGGCGATGCCGGTCGTGCGGAGGGCGGAAGATGCCGATCTGGGTTGCCGAGGCCCGAACGAATACTTAATGCGATCACGAGAACACGAAAAGCTTCGGCTTCTTCAACCAGGCTGGGGAGGTCGCGGTCGGCGGCTTTGCCGAAGGCGTCGATTTCGTATTGGCCGGGTAGCGGCGTGAAACTCGTTTTGCCGTAGAGCGCCGTGCGGTAGCCGCCTGCACCGATGCGAGGAAGCAAAGTCGAACCATCGGCGGCTAACCTTTAAGAGCTCGTTCGAGAATCGGGTAGGCGACGTCGCCGTGCCACTCGTGGCCGCCGGCGAAACGGTCGACTTGCATCTGGCCGGCGGCGCCCAGCGCCGCGTAGACCCGCTTCTGCCGCTCGTAGAACTTTTCGACCCAGGCCGGGTCGAGGAGGCGGTCTTTCTCGCCCACCGTCCAAACGCAGGGGCGCGGCCCGATCAGGCCGGCCACCTCGGGGATGTCGCCGTAGTTCAAGAGTCCGGGGATCACCTGGCAGCCGGAAGTGGCACCGCTCATCGCGCGCTCTTGAAATACGTTCATCGCGCCGGCGATCACGCAGACCCGCACGCGCGAATCGAGGGCCGTGGTGAACGTCGTCATGCGGCCGCCGTACGAGAGACCCACGCAGCCGAGCCGCTCGGGATCGACCGCCGCGTGGCCGGCCAGATAGTCGAGCGCCCAGAGCGAGTCGCGGACGTTTTCGGCCAGCAGCAGTTTCCCCAAGTGTTGCATCTGCAGGTTCACCGCCGTGCAGAGGTCGCCCCCTTTCGGCTTGCCGGCCCCACGGCGGCGGCCGAACGGAGTGAGGCACGGCACGGCGACGACGTATCCTCGCTCGACGAGCTTGAGGCCGTAGTCGTACTTGGCGCTATCGATCGCGGCCTTCTGCTGGGGCGACTCCCAGACGCCGGCGACCGAGTCGTGGCCGAAATCACCGTGGCCGTGTAGTGCCAGGATGCCCGCTCGTTTGCCCGCGGCACTCGGAGGTGCTTCACGCGGCAAAAGCAAATGCAGCGGCACCGGCGCGTGCCCTTCGGCCGTAAGAACGCGCTCTTCGCGAATGTGGGTCGGCAGTTCGAGCCGCCGCTCGAGTTGCGCCTCGTACTTGGCCGGCGGCCGGTGCGGACCGAGT
>Ga0163153_10007498_pt1 | contig 11719 bp, 4 predicted proteins | sample OliLakLV19MP6IB1_FD_148629 | JGI IMG/M metagenome (GOLD analysis project Ga0163153, IMG submission 148629) | Freshwater microbial mat bacterial communities from Lake Vanda, McMurdo Dry Valleys, Antarctica - Oligotrophic Lake LV.19.MP6.IB-1 | ecosystem: Environmental > Aquatic > Freshwater > Lake... | reverse complement strand
CCGCCGCAGAGAACGGACAAACGGAAGCCATGACGCAGGCTGGCCTCATGCTCGCCAATCGCCGAGGCACGTCGGCGCCGAATCTCGCGCTTGCCGTGCGTTGGTTCGAGAAAGCCAGTGCGGCTGGGGATACAGAAGCGATGGCTGCTCTCGCCGAGTGTATGATCTACGGCAAGGGTACCGAGAAGAATACGCAGCGGGCTATTGAACTTCTCGGAGCCGCTTCAGCATTCAAAAATCCCCGCGCCATCAATCTTCTCGGTGACCTCGCATTCCGTGGCGATGGAATGCCACAGAATTATCCAGAGGCACTCCGACTCTTCACCGAGGCAGCGAACCTTGGCGATGGCGAGGCAATGGCAAATTTAGGCGTCCTCCACATGCGCGGGGCGGGAATCCCGGCCAATCCCACCAAGGCAGTTTCCATCTGGAAGCTCGGCTCACAGGAGAACCACCCGGCTTGCATGGTGAACTACGCCAAGGCTCTCACAGGCGGCGTTGGCACCAAAGCCAATCCTGATGAGGCCCGGCGCTGGTTCATCGAGGCGGCGATCCTTGGAAATATCGCGGCGATGGATTGGTGCGATAAAAACAAAATTCCTTACTAGCTCCACAACGGCGCACTCCAAAAATGCATCGTATTCCTTTCGAGTTTAAGTTGCGTGCGCGGCTATCGCGTGGATGATAGGCCCTACGAGCATGCGACACTATAGCTGGGAAACAAAGCCGGGTAGGCGCAAGAAGGGGAAGCCATTTTACCTCAGAAAACGGCTTTGGATTCCTCTTGTGACGCTGTGCTTTGGCGCCTTTGCCGCATGGATTGGATGGGGAATCTTTGCTCACTACTACGAAAAGAGGGCCGAGGAATTTGACCTTCTTCAGACCGGACGCATGGAATCGGCTTCCGTCCTCTACGACCGAAAGGGACGGGAGTTTGGGAAGATTTTTATTCAGAACCGCCAGCCGGTCTCCATGGCAGACTTGCCTCCCATGCTCAGCAAGGCCGTCGTGGCTACTGAGGATAATCGCTTCTACGAACACGATGGCGTGGACTACATCGGCATTATGCGAGCCGCCATTGCCAACTACCGGCGGGGCAAGATTTCCCAAGGTGCCAGCACCGTGACACAACAGCTCGCGCGAAATTCCTTCGAACTTCGGGAACGAACTTACCAACGCAAGCTTGTGGAAATGTTTCTCTCGTGGCGGATCGAAGCAACATTCACGAAATCCCAGATCATGGAAATGTATCTGAACCGCGTCTATTTCGGGAGTGGCTTCTATGGAGCCGAGGCGGCGGCACGGGGATATTTCGGCAGGTCGGCTAAGGAACTGGACGTCGGCCAGTGCGCCATGCTTGCAGGACTTCTCAAAAGCCCACAGGCTCTCTCGCCCTTCAACAACATCGAAGCCGCGACTCAGGCGCGCAATTTCGTACTCAAGCGCATGCGAGAGATGGGGTTCCTCTCTGCCCAGCAGTTGCAGCAGGAATCCGAATTGCGTCTCTACGTCGTCAAGCGAACGAATCCTTTCAAAGTTTCCTACGCGGTAGATACCATTCGTCAGCAAGCGGTGAAGGCACTTGGCTTTGACCGCGCGATGAATGGCGGCTACCGCATCGAGACGACACTGGATTCGGACATGCAAAAGGCCGCAGAGAAAGCCACGCGCGAAGTGCTCACAAAAATTGAAGATCAACCCGGCTTTACCCACCCAACCTTCGCGCAGTATCGCGCCTCGACACGCCAAATCGAAGATGCCATCAATCGCGGAAACCTCAGCGTCCGCATGCCGGATCCCAAGTATTTGCAAGGTGCCGTGCTTGGCATCGAAAATAGAACCGGCGGGATTCTCACCATGGTCGGCGGTCGGGACTTTAAGCACAGCGAGTACAACCGCGCCCTTCAAGGACGTCGCCCCGCCGGAACGGCCTTTACCCCATTTGTTCTTGCAAGTGCCTTTGACGCTGGGACGTTTCCAGGCACGATCGTTCAGGACGCATGCATTGATAATCGGTTTGTCATGGTCGGTGGCGAGACGGGCATCCTTGGCGAGTGGGGTGTTGAGGTTCCAGACAATACCTACGAAGGACCCATGACCATTCGCGAAGCCCTCGTGAAGGGGAAGAACGCTGCCCTGGTTCGCCTCGGGATGGATACGGGCCTTGACAAGCTGAAAACGACCGTCGCGGCAGCTGGTATCGCCTCGCCACTCCGCAACTACGCAAATAGCTTCCTCGGCAGCAGTGAAGTCACCCTCGAAGAACTCACACAAGCGTATTCCATTTTTCCCAACCTCGGCAAGAGACCTGCCGCACTCCACATCATCAAGCGAATCGTGAGTAGCGATGGGGCAATCATCTATGAAGCGCCAACCTCCTACGTGCAGGCCATCTCGCCCGTCGCTGCCTACCAAGTCCATGCGGGACTTAGCGACTTCATGCAGCGTGGCGTGGGTTCTCTCGCACGGAGCCAGTTCGGATTAGGCGATTTCCCCGTCGCGGGAAAATCTGGCACCGCTTACAACTTTACCGACGCTTACTTTTTCGGCTACACCGACGCAGTAACGGTCGGCGTGTGGGCGGGCTTCGACAGACCCACGAAAATCTATCGCGGCGCCTTCGGCAAAGACCTCGCCCTCCCGATCTGGTCACGGGTCATGAGCGCAGCGGCCCTTGAGTTTCCCCCACGGGTCATCGAGCGTCCGCCAGAGCTCCGCGAAGTCGCAATCAATCGCAAAACAGGGTTTCTCGCGGGGCCAAATGATCAGCTCACCACCTCCGATCCCGCACTCGGCATTTCCTCCACAGAATCCCTTGCCTATGCGGAAGTCGGAACGGAAAAGCAAATCTCCCTCTTGCAGCAAGATCTCTACGGCAAGGGAATTCGAAACTTCGCCCGGGAATTCGACACCCAAGAATGGCCCCGCGCAGCCTCAGCTGTGGACCTGACCACGATTCGACCCGTCGCCGTTTCCAGCCCGACCCTCCTTGGTTTTAACGATGTTTATCAATCCGTACGTCCGGGCTTTCAAGGAGCCGACGACGCCTCCATTCCTGTGGCGAAGGCCATCGCTGTCACGCCCAGCGACCAACCCTCCGCCAATGCTGACTCCCCGCCGGAAGCACCTCCCGAACCCACACCCGAACCAGAAGTCCGGAAAGCCGAGACAGTTCGTCCGCTCGATTCCCCGCTAGACGCACCCGCCATCCAACTCCCCCCACCTGCTGCGTTGGACTTCTGAAACAGAGATGGCCGTGGGTTAGGGATTCGCCACGAGCGGGCGCACCGTTGGGCCTTCGTGCCAAGCGCCCTCGATCAGGACATCGCGCGGAGCGGAGGGGATGCCTTTTTCGTTGTGGTTGATCTGGGCGACGACGACATCCACGGCGGCCCGGTCAATCTCCGCCGCCCGCATGTCGAGACCGGCGGTGGGCGGATCCCACGCGTGCACTCCCATGGAAATGAGCCCAAGATCTTCCGGCACGCGGAAGCCGTTTTTTCGGAAAAATTCGGCGTGGTAGGGATAGGCACCAACGATGACTTCCGGGCGATGCGTTTTCACCCATTGCAGGAGCTGCTCGTCCTGAAATCCGCGACAGGCAAAGACCGGGATGCGGGCTAGACGCAGATGGCGGGCGTGGTAGTAATCGTAAGCACCCTCCCATTCGTGGCCGGTGGACTCGCCGATTTCGTTAAAGAGCATCAGGCCGATGCGGTCATACTTCCGGCGGAGCAACTCCCGCATGACGAGGAGCATATTTTGGAAAGTGTGAGCCTCCACGCGATGCAGCCGCGGACGCCAGATGGCGTGGGAATGCTGCACGCTGGCGACGTTCGAGAGATTCAAAAGGGTGTGGCGGCCAGCAAAGGTTGGCGGAATGATCAGCCCCTCAATCCCACGAGTAAGGATGATTTTATTCATGCGACTGGTGGTCATGCCCGGCTCGGCGGTCCAAAGTTCTTCAATTCGGTAACCCAGCTCGGAGGCACGCTGGGAGATGTTACGGCAAAAGGCCTGAAACGGCTCGGGACCCTCACCCAGGTGAGTATCAGAGGTCAGGACGCCGAGGATTTCCTGCTTTTGGCCGGCCTTCCCCCGCTGCAGGGCGGTCATGTAGCGGGTGGCCAGAGCATCGCTGCGGTAGCCCTCAGCCCTCGCAAGGGATTGAAGCCGGAGCCGCGTGGCCTCCGGCAGCCGCGGATCATTGCGCAAGGCGCGGGAAAAGGTGGTGTGATGTACCCCGGCTTTATTCGCGAGGGAACGCAGGGTGGGATGGATTTTCATGCAACTGGAGCTTAATCAGAATCTTGCCTACGTCAATCGGCTCGCGCATTTTGATGAAGTTATGAAATTTGTTCTCTCCAAAATCTGTTACGCCGCTATTTTTTTGACCGCAGCGGTTTCCGTTCAAGCCCAAGTCACTTCCGTAGATTGGGGCGGTGATTACGTCTCCGGCAATGAAACTTTCGGGCAGGGCACCTTTGGGACCTATCGTTTCAACGACGACAACGCGGCCGACCCGACCGTGCCTGTCACTGACACCCGCCAGCGCGTATTGTTCGGGTTGACAAATTCGACCTCTGGCTATTTCCGACCCAATAGCGGCTACACGGCTCCCGCGGGGAAGACTGGTAATTTCTACATGGGCACCGCGCTCCAATTCCCCGGTGGGGCGGCCGATCCAAACGTCTTTCGGGTGAGCAACAACACAGGCGGAAATACTACCGACACGATTCGGCTGCGGGCTCAGGACAATGCGGTCTCCACGTTTGCCTTACTCGGTTTTGGCAAAACGGAGTTTCTCAATGGAACCAGCGCGAGCGCTCGTGGCCTTGATGCGACGACTTCGATCACCGTGACTATTGGGCAAGATTTCGGCAACCCTGGCACTCCGACTTACCGATATGCTGTGCTCGACGGCAGCCAGTGGTATCTCTCCAACACCACATTTAGCCCCTCTGGTGCGGGAACCTTCACGTTAAGCTCCACCGGAACCGAGACGTGGGGTTTGTTTAATCCTTTGGGCACCGGTGCCGGTTCCACTCTGCCGGGCACAGGAATCAAGGTGGCTCCGGGTGCGTTCGCCAGCCAGACCTTCAATGATGTTCAAGGCTTCGGAATGTGGGCCAGCGGCGGGTTTGACATGGATGTCGCCGGATTCAGCGCCACCACGATTCCCGAGCCCTCCACCTATGCCATGCTTGCTTTTGGCTTAGCTGCTGTGTTTTTCCTACGTCGCCGTTGCACTGCATAAGAGACACGTTTGTTTTTTCTAATGAATAGGGCTGACTTGTTATGAGTCAGCCCTTTTTTTCTACGTGGGCCAGAGGCTAACGGTTGGCCATCACTTCTTTCCCTCGACTCTCCCTTCTAGCGTGCTAAAATCATATACCCCCCTGTCACTTCCGCAAACCCCCTTGCCCGCGTCAGGTCCCAATACCTCTGATGAAGCCCCGCCATTTAGCCTTGGCCATCCTCTTGGCGGTGCCCTCTCTCCACGCTGCCAGCTACTACGTAGCACCGCCTGCGTCGGGCGGCAACGACAGTAATCCCGGTTCGCTAGCCTCGCCCTACGCTACCATTCAACGCGCCGCCAACGTCGCCGCCGCCGGGGATACGGTTTTTATCCGCGCTGGAACGTATCGGGAAACCATTACACCCGCTAACTCCGGCACCGTCGGAGCGCGCATTATCTACCAAAACTACAACAACGAAAGCGTCACCATCAGTGGGGCCGACGTCATTGCCTCTGGCTCTTGGTCGCTCGATTCCGGCAGTATCTACAAGGCACCGTTGGCTGGAAATTTCTTTACCTCTTCGTTCAATCAGGCCACGCAAGTCTTCGTGGACGGCGTGATGGTCACTCTGGCCAAGTGGCCGAATACCACCACGAAAACCAATGCCTACCCCAGTGGAACAGCCCCGGCCGTGGACATCTCACATCCGGCGAAATCAGTCATCACCAGTTTTGTGTCCAAGACCGTGGATTCCCCGAGCATCAACACCAATACAGGCGTCGTTACCGATACTGCCCTGCCGCCAAGACCCGCCGGTTTCTACAATGGCGCGGAAATCTATTTCCAGCCCAACAACAACGCCTGGAGCTGGATCCTGAGCGGGGTGGTAACCAACGTCGCCGCCAACGGAAATCAGATCACCTTCACCACTTTCAGCGACTCCGGGAAGGATTTCAACCCAGCCATTTACGACCCCGCCTCGCGTTACTACCTCTTCAATAAAAAGGAGTTCTTGGACGTTGGGGGCGAATGGTGGCACGATAAAACCAACGGCCAGCTCTATCTCTGGGCACCCACTTCGGCCAATCCCGCCACCAGCCTCGTTGAAGTCAAGAAACGCGACTACGCCTTCAACCTCACCAGCCGTAGCTACATTACCATCCAGGGCCTGAACATCTTCGCCTCCATGATTACCACGGACAGCGGTTCCGGCGGCTCCGCATTGGGCTATGACGGCAGCGGCAATACCATCTACCCGTGGCGCGCTGCCGGTTACCTCGCACCCTCCACCGGCATCGTCATTGACGGTATCCGAGCCCAGTATCTCAACCATTTTACTGATGTCTCCGGCCATTTCTTCCTTCAGTGGGGCACTTGTACCGGCATCGTGCTCAGCGGCACCGGCCACACCATCCGCAACAGCACGATCGAAAAAACCGCCGGCAACGGCGTCGAACTCCTCGGTACCGGCCACACCGTCTTCAATAACACCCTCAACGATATCGCCTACGCCGGCACCGACGCCTCCGCCGTCAACACCGTCGCCGCCGGCACCGGCACCGATCACGTCATCAGTTACAACACCATCCGCCGCACCGGCCGCTCCGCCATTACCCCGCGCAGCCACGGCAACTCCAATGCTGCCGGAGGCCAGTTCAAGGCCCGCTACCACCACAATGACATCGCCTACTTCGGCCTCCAAGATTGGGACGTCGGCGGCTTCTATGTCGCTTTCCACGACGCCCAGTTCGTGCGCATAGATCACAACCTCGTCTCCGAAGGCCGGGGCTTCATCTCCGCCGGCATCTATCTCGACTACACCAAAAACTACATCATCAATCACAACGTGGTTTGGAACGTCGAGTGGGGCATCAAGGTCCACGGCAGCAGCGGCGGCGAAAACAACACCCTCGTTTACAACAACACCTCAAGCGTCCGGAATCTCTCCTCCACACCCTACGGCCCCTTCGCCATCGGCAACGGCTCCGGCACCAACGTCGGCACCGTCCTGCGCAACAACATCCTCACGGTGGCCACCCCGCCCGCCGCCACCGGCTACGAAGCGATAGGTGCCGGCCTCTCCGCTTTTTCCGGCGCCGAGGTCGTCAACAACCTCGCATGGAACGGCGTCGCCAACTCCAGCACCGACCCGCGCTTTGTCAGCCGCGCCACCACCCTCGACGCCACCGGGGTAAACTACACTCTCCAGGCCGGCTCCGCCGCCATTGACACCGGCACGGTCATTGGCACCTACACTCGGAACGGTGTCACCGTGCCGCCTTTCCCCGACGCCACTAGCGGCGCCGCGCCCGACCGCGGCGCCTACGAATTTGGCGTCCCCGCTTGGATCGCCGGTGCCACCCCTGCTCGCTGCGTCGAGCCCATCTCTTCCCCTTGGACGGGAAGCTACACGGCCGCCATCAGCGTGACCCTCACCACGGACACTCCGGGGGCGACCATCCGCTACACCACGGATGGCAGCACACCTACGAGCACCACCGGCACGGTTTACTCCGCTCCCTTTACCGTTTCGACTACCACGACGGTTAAAACAATCGCCGTCTTGGCCGGACTGGCCGATAGCACGATCGCCAGTTACACTTACACGATTACGCCGCCCCCTGTTTCCAACGTCTCGGCCGCTTCGCTCAGTGCGGATCTGACCACGGGCACCTCGGTGATCGTGCCGCTTATCTTGGGCAATACCGGCATAGGCCCCCTAAACTATACGCTCAGCCTGCCCGCTACCGACTATTCCTTCAAAAAAAGCGGCGATAGCGGTGGCCCGACCTACACGTGGCAGGACATCTCTTCCGATACCACTGGCGGCGGCTCGGGCACGGGAGGCGGCACGCGCTTGACCGCGCTCAATAGCGTGGACAACGCCAGCACCGCCATCGGTTCGATGGGGCTTACTTTCCCTTTCTACGGAACGAACTTCACCTCCGTGAACGTCTGCACGAACGGCTTCCTGAGCTTCACCTCGACCGCCACTACGGCTACGAACTCCAGCGGCCTCCCCAACACCACGTCCCCGGCCAATCTCATCGCGCCGCTCTTCATGGACCTGCGCACCGATGCGTCGTCCGCCATCTACTACAAGCTCCAAGACGCAAATACCTTCATCATCCAGTATCAGAATCTCCGCACACGCAACCAGACCTCCCAACGCGTGACCTTCCAAGTCGTCCTCCGCTCCAGCGGCGAGATCGAGTATCGCTACAATGCAACCTCGATTACCAACCTGACCCAGACCATCGGCATCCAAGACTCGACCAGGACCCGGGCGCTGCAAATCGTTTTTAACCCCACCTCGGCCTACATTTCCGCCAATTTCGCCATCAAGATTTCCCCGCCCCAGCTATGGTTTAGCGCGACCCCCACCAGCGGCTCCGTGCTAGGGGGCGATAGCGTAAATCTTTTAAACACGTTTACCGCCGGCTCGCTGGCCCTAGGCACTTACACCGCCACCCTTACAATCAACTCCAACGACAGCACCACTCCCATGCGGGCGATTCCTGTCACCCTGAATATCGTCGCCAATGTGACTTCGCCAACCACTCCCGGCTCACCCTCAATCACTGCGGCCACTGCGACCACCGGAGCGACTCTTGCCTGGACGAGCAGCACCAATCACACGAGCTACCAGATCGAGCGCAGTGCCGACAATTCCGTCTGGACGACCATTGCCAGCCTGCTCCCTCCATCAAGCACCACCTACACCGATTCCGCACCAAGCCCCGGCATTTGGTATTACCGGATTCGCGCAGTCAACGGCGGAGGCTCCACCGCTACCGCCAGCCTTACGTCAAACTTTGGCCCACCCGCTGCACTCGCCTATGAGAGCTTCACGCAAAGCGTGGGGACCTCGCTCAGCAATACCGCATCGAGCGGCATCGGTCTGGGCCTGTGGACCACGGCGACTGGTTCGGATGCTTCGGTCGTGGCCGGTAGTTTGGTTTACTCGGCTTCCAGCCAATCCACCCTAGCCTTTGGTCAAACTTTGCGCCGGACAGGCTTTGGCCAGTCGCGCCTGGCACTCAACCTTGGCGTGGGTTCCCCTTTGTCCAACGCTGGGTTTGTCACCTCCGGCGCGCTCGGCGGCACCAACGCTGACGGCAAAACCCTTTATCTGAGCTTCCTAGTGTCTGGCGCGGCGATGACCAATGACACCCTCGTAGTCCTAGAGAATGCCGCCGCCAACCAACTTCTCGCCGTGCGAGCCCAACAAAATATGTGGGCCTTTCAGAGACTCGCGGGCTTGCAGGCGCTGACCACGATCACACCAGACGCAGCCACGACTTACCTGATGGTCGTGCGGATCAACTATGCGGCAGGGAATGACACCATGCGTCTCTATATCAACCCCGCCAGCCTGGGCTCAGAGCCTGTTTCTGCGAATGCCTCCTTTAATGACTTTGCGCTCGATACCGTCACTTCGCTTTCCTTTTTCACCAATAGCACCGGCACGTGGAGCTTGGACGAAGTGCGAATCGGAACTTCGTGGACGGATGTTGTCCAGCCTCGTCCGTCTTCGATCACCGGAATCGTGGCCGCACCGGATTTCAGTCCGGTGGGAGGTAACTATACTTCCACCCAGAGCGTGACACTCTCCACCGCGACTTCCGGAGCGACTCTCCGCTACACCACGGACGGGAGCACGCCCACCAGCACGACGGGCACGGTTTACAGCGGCGCAATAACGGTGGCGTCCACCACCACACTCAAGGCCATCGCTTACAAGAGCGGCCTGGCCGATTCCTCCGTGGTGACCGCCACCTACACGATCACGCCGGCACCCACCGGCGTCCAAACCTTCCGCAGCGCCAACAGCCTCCCCGCCAACGGCTCCCAAGACTTGCTCACGCCCGCCGGCGACGGCGTAGCCAACATCCTCAAATTTGCCTTCAACATGCTCGGCACCGGGGGAGGTCAGGCCAGTGTGCTAGGAACCCCGAACAGCGCCGTGGTTACGGCTAGCGGCTCGGCTGGATTACCCTTAGTGGATGTGGACGGCACTGGGAAACTCCGCGTCACTTATGTCCGTCGTAAGAGCACGAACAACTCTGGCATCAGCTATGTCGTGGAATTCAGCGACACCCTAGCCAACGGCACTTGGGCGGTGAATGCTTCGGCCACTACGGTAGTGACTAGTATTGACACCACATTTGAACGAGTCGTCGTGACGGATTCCAATACCTCCACCAAACGTTTCGTCCGCGTCCGGGTCTCCTCCCCATGACCTCTATCACCCTATAAAGCAATGACTACGGTCTTCCTTTTTTCCTTTCGTCAGTTTCGCTGCTTGCGAGGATTTAGATTGGCCGCACTGCTTGGCCTGAGCGCCCCCTGTCTACTCAGTTCCTTCGCCGCCGATCTCACCACCTGGCCGTCTCAATACGCCATTCGCCCTTGGGAGACGTCACGGCTTACGGAAGCGGATGTGGTCGGTCCCGATGGTATTGTATATCCAAACCTCACCGGCGTCGGCGTCACCGGTGGAATCCCCGACATCAACAACACCACCCTACGCGCCGGTTACACCGTGTATGACGTGACCACCTACGGAGCCGCTGGCGACGGAGTGACGGACGACGACGCTCCGGTGGCTTCAGCACTCGCTGCGGCAAGAGCCAACTCAGCTAGCGGTGTAAACAAAAGCGTTCTCTACTTTCCAACCGGCACCTATTTACTGACCGATCCGCTGACCATCAACGAAAACAATGTCGTGGTCGATGGCGACGGCCCGGCGAGCACAATCATCAAGCTTCAGGCAGGCAACGCCTCAACGGCAGGGCTTTTCACGATTAAGAAACCCGTCGTCTATATCGGCTACATCTATCCGACCACCAATATTCTGCGCGGGGCCACCAGTGCCACTTTCGACAAAGATCCTGCCGCCAACGGTTACAGCGTCGGCACCTGGGCGCGATTGCTGCCGACGCAGGCGGGCACCGGAACCACGATGACGGACCGTTATAGCAATCCCGCTAACAACGTTATCTACAACGACGCGCTCTGGCATTTCGGAGGACGCATGTTCTTCGCGAAAGTCACCTCGATCAACAGCGCCACGAAGACCATGACCTTCGACCGGAGTTTTACCCACGACTTCTACACGAATGAAGTCCCGGAGCTGCGCACCAACCCGATGGTGGAGAATTCCGGCGTGCAGGATCTCACCATCGAGACGACCACGAGCGCGGTCACGATGTATCCCCTGCAATTCGACCGGGCGGCAAATTGCTGGATCAAAAACGTCACGGTGAACAAGGCCAAAAACTGGGCGCTGAGCCTCAATAACATCACGCGTTTCGAGGTGCGCGATAGCGTCTTCAACGCTTCGTGGACCGACATTAATGCCGGATCTGTCGCTTACCTCGGATGGATCTCTAGCAGTGACGTTCTCATGGATAATTGCCAGGCCAACGACCAGCGGCACATGGCGATCTATCAAATGGCCAACCGATCCGTGGTGC
>Ga0163153_10007497_pt1 | contig 11719 bp, 10 predicted proteins | sample OliLakLV19MP6IB1_FD_148629 | JGI IMG/M metagenome (GOLD analysis project Ga0163153, IMG submission 148629) | Freshwater microbial mat bacterial communities from Lake Vanda, McMurdo Dry Valleys, Antarctica - Oligotrophic Lake LV.19.MP6.IB-1 | ecosystem: Environmental > Aquatic > Freshwater >... | reverse complement strand
ATTTTGTAGGTGCGTGCTTTGAGCCGCACAGCCTTCGTCCAACCGAGAACGTGCGGCTCAAAGCACGCACCTACCGTTGACCGATTGGCTTAACTTAATGGCAGTGGGGTAGGGAGTAGGGAGTAGGGAGGGTGGAATGCGGAGTGGGGAATGGGGAGTGAGCGAAGAGGCGTTTCGGTAGATGAACTGGGGCGGGAGCGGTTGTGGGCGGTGCTGGTGATTGGGGGGCCGCTACTGCTGTTGGTGCTCTACGTTAGCTACGGCTTGGGACTAATCGATTTTAGCCGTTGTCCATCCGCTTGCCAAGGGGTTGACTTTACTGGTCAGACGCTGACCAACCGTGATTGGACCGGGGTTGACCTGCGTAATGCCAATCTCTCCGATACTGATCTAACCGGCGCGACTTTGCAAGGAGCCGATCTCTATTTTGCCAACTTGCTGCGCGCCAATCTGCAAGGCACGAATCTCCAGAACGCGACGTTGGTTGGGGCCTATTTGCAAGCGGCCAATTTGCAAAATGCCCAATTGCAGGGCGCTGATTTACGGAGCGCACGGCTCAGTGACGCGCAATTGACTGGGGCGCAATTGGCTGGAGCCAATTTAACCGGCGCCCTATTGGAGGGCGCCAATTGGCAAGGTGCACTGGTGGCTGAAAGCACCCAACTTGATCCAAAATGGCGCACAGTTTGGTCCATCGTCAATCAGCCACGGGTTGGACTTGCCTTGCGCGAAATGGATCTGGCCGGCGCCAATCTCCAAGGTGGGCTATTACGGAGTGCCGATCTGCGCAATGCCAATCTCGCCCGCGCCAATCTCAGTGGGGTTGATCTGACCGGCGCGCAACTGGATGGCGCGTACCTACGCCAAACGATCCTGGATGAGACTACCCAGTTGCCGACCAAGTGGCAGGTCGTCTGGCGGCTCATGAACGAAAATCTGATGGGACAATCATTGGCGAAGGCCGACCTAGCCCACGCCAATTTAAATGGCGTCTTTTGGCGCGCCGCCGATCTACAGGGGGCTGATCTAATGGGCGCGTTGCTGGTGGATGCTGATCTGCATGGGGTAGACTTGCGCGCGGCACGATTGGTTGCGGCGGATCTGACCCAAAGTTCGCTGCGTGGGGCCGATCTGCGTGGCTCTGATCTACAGGGCGCCAACCTGACCAATGTCGATCTAAGTCTGGCTGATCTACGTGGAGCGCAAATGGATGATACAACTATCCTCGCGCCTTCGCGACGGCAGGTGTGGACGATTGCCAATGAGGGCGCGGCAGGAAAAGCGTTGGATCAAATTGACCTGAGTTGGGCGAATTTGCCGGAGATCAGCTTTGCCGGGGCCAGCTTACGTGAAAGCAACTTCACGCGGGCGCTGCTCAGAGGGAGCGATTTTACCAAGGCTGACCTGCGCAAAGCCGATCTAAGCTATGCCGATTTAACGCGTGCCAATTTACGCGGTGCTGACCTCACGGGAGCCACGCTCACAGGTGCCAACTTGGATGGCACAATGCTCGACGATGCCAAAGTGGATCAAGTGATCGGACTGAACGGCGAATAGTAGGGATGAATGGTCATAGGTTATCCATTTCCCACGCCACATTCTGGGGATCCCATTGCGTCCTGCACTCCCACGCTTTTCTCATCAATTTCCGATAAGAACTTTTTTAAGAATTTTTTCGAGGGTACGCCAGACCAGACCGCGGCAATCTTACCCTCTTTGTCGATAAAGACACTGGTGGGCGTCCCTTTGATGGCATATTGCTGGCGGAGCGCGCCATCGCTATCAAGCACAATCGGCATGGTCATTGCCATCTTTTCGGTAAAGGGTCGAATCTGTTGCAATTCTTCTTGCATATTGACGGCCAACACCACCAGTTCATCACTGGTAGCTTGGTGATTAGCGGTGTCCACCAATTGCGCCATCCCCGCGCGACAATGACCACACTCGGTTGTCCAGAAATTAAGGAGTACTGGGCGTCCCTGTAGATCGCGCAAACTCAAATGACGGCCATCATCGACTTGAAGCTGAAAGTTTGGCGCCAGGTCGCCTTGCTGCAAGCCCGTCTGATCCGCCTCCATTTCGTCTAAGCCTGCCAGTAAGTAGCCCTGACCCAGACCAAGCGGTAGTTCATCGACCGTCATAGTGCTTGGTTCACTCGCCGTAATAGAAGATATGGGCTGACTTTCGGCAGCAGTGCAAGCTGTCAACAGCAACAACATGCAACACCAAAGCATCCACGACCCCCGCCAAGTGCCACACGCTTGTCGTCCTACTTTTGCGTACCCATTGCTCTGCCCCCTTTTCCGCCAACTAGCCCTACTTGTCTCCATCGCCGACTATCGTATATCCATAAGCCACCCCCTCTTACCCTCTCTCGATGTCAGGGGGAGGAATAATTTTCTCCCTCCCTAATGTCGGGGAGGGCGGGGGTGGGGTTAGTAATTACGGATCGTGGTGATATTGTAGCAGATATCAATGGCTATATCAAGAAAAAGTAGTCGTCCAATGTGGCGACCAGTTGCACAAAAGCTGGCGAAGATCCGCACACGCTACGTGGTGAGGTGTCACTTACATTTCAACCCTATGCCAGGGTGATTTGCGGCCGCAGGATGCTCACACCTCTGTGGAAAAAATTCGGCTGGCCAGCGCTTTGATCCGTTTACCGCCATTTTGCAAAATAGGCGGGCCATGACCAAAGACAATAATTTCAAAATCATCGGCATGTTTTTTGGCTAGCCGCCAAATGCTGCGCTGCACATTTTCGCGGTCGGTCGTAAACGGACTGGTGTTGGGGCGCAATTGGTTGCGTGTATTGACCAGCGCATCGCCGCTGATCAGAAAACGATTTTCCTTATGCAACAGGGCAATATGACCAGGCGTATGGCCGGGTGTATGAACGACGGTAAACCCCTCCGCCAATATCTGACCATCCACCAACAATTCATCCGGTGTGATGGGCTGTGGAGAAAAGCCAGGAAAGCAGGCCAGCAGCCACAGGACAGGTTGCAATAGCCAGGAACCCGCTCGACGCCGGCGTGGCTGCTCCAGAAAGGGTTTCTCCACAACATGACAGGCCACCTTCGCCCCCGTCGCGCGCTTTAACTGGGCTACGCTGCCCGTATGGTCGAGGTCGGCATGGGTGATGATGATGCGGCGCAGGTTGTGATCGGCATAGCCCTTGGCGCGCAGCGCGATCAGAATGGCCTCAGCACTGCCTGGATAGCCTGTATCAATTAAGGTGACCCCGTCGCGCCATTCCCACAAGAAACAATGAACAGTATCACCAATTTCGTCAATTTGCCAGAGGCCGGTTGTAATTTCGCGCATATTAATATCTTGCAAATTGAAAATCATAGCGATTGCCGGCCAGATGACGTAGCCGCGCACGGGGGTGTTCGATGGCTTCGTCCAGTTCACGGATGGGTAAACCCGTGCTTTCGGCCAGTTTGGCTACAGTGTTAAACGATTCATCTGTCAAGCTGAGAATCGCTTCGCGTTGCTCATCATCAAGTTTGAAGCCAATACAGGCAGCGGTCGGTTCAGCCAGCAGATCTTCGCGACAGTGGGTACAACGCCAAGCATGACCAATCAGTAGCGCGAAATCGCGTACGCGTGTTGTCATCAATAATTTTCTCCCTGGCGCGTAGCAGCGGTGTCTACACTGTCAGGGGCTAAAGCGTTAGAAAAGCTCTGGACAATGGTAACACCGGCGCTGGCGCCTAACCGCGTCGCACCCGCAGCAATCATTTGGCTGGCGTCATCACCCGTGCGAATGCCACCGGATGCCTTCACCCCCATGCTTGGGCCAACAACCTGCCGCATAAGCCGCACATCCGCCACTGTCGCCCCACCCCCATTAAAACCAGTGGCCGTTTTGACAAAATCGGCCCCGGCGGCCTGGGTAACGAGGGAGGCCGCCACCTTTTCGGCTTCCGTCAAAAGAAAGGTTTCGATAATCACTTTGACAAGGACATGGTGGGCATGGGCTGCATGCACAACTGCGCTAATATCATCCAGGACAGCCTGATAGTTTTGGTCTTTTAGGCGACCCACGTTGATCACCATATCAACTTCTTGGGCGCCCAGACGGATCACCTCTTCCGTCTCCTTCATCTTCGTGCTTGTCAGCGTTGCGCCCAAGGGAAAGCCAATCACTGTACATCGTTTCGCCGTGGATGTAGCCAGTAATTCTGTACACAATTCGACCCAGGTTGGATTGACGCAGACACTAGCAAAGCCAAAGGTGTGCGCTTCCTGACACAACTGCCGAATCTGCATGGATGTGGCATCCGGCTTTAACAGCGTATGATCAATCATCGCTGCCACTTGAGGTACAGTCAACGTTGACAATGTTGGTAAAGGGCTGTGGCTTTTCTTTTGGCCTGCCAGTAGTTGCTGTGTGCGTTCACGAATGAACTCTGTCAACTCTTGATGTGCCATCTTTTACTCGCTTCTTTTTGTGCGTGGCGCGCCACGCACAAAAACTCAATTTTTTGCAGATTCTAAAAGACTCACCGCGGCTGGTTGACCTGGTTCTAATTTGTAATGGGTAATGAGACCCCATTTGTCAAGCGGCCAGACGCGCAACCAAGCTTGACCGACGATCAACTCTTCCGGTATTGGTCCAATGCGGCGGCTGTCGCTCGAATTACCTCGGTTGTCACCCATCACAAATAAATGGCTATCTGGTACGATGGCAGGACCATAGTTACTTGTAAATGGATTGGTTGTATAGGGTTCAGCCAACACCTCGCCATTGACAAAAACCGTCTGATCACGGATCTCCACTTCATCACCCGGCAAGCCGATCACGCGTTTGATGTAATCTTCTTCCACATTGCCGGGATTGTGGAAAACAATGACTTCCCCGCGTGAGGGTTCGCCCAATTTAAAAGCCAGCTTATTGACCAAAATAAATTGGCCTTCAGAGAAATTGGGCTCCATGGAGTGACTTTCAATCCGGTAGTTTTGAATTACCAGACGAATGAGCAAGAAAATTACCAACGAAAGGACAATGGTTTCAAGTAGTTCGCGCAATAAGAGCCAGAGCGCCGATCCCTGGTTGCCATCCATCGTACCAGCCACATTGCCATCCACAATACCATCCATAGTGGCTGTTTCCATCGGTTCACTGAGCACTAGCTCGTTCATCGGCTGTGGATAATCCGTCTGTAGCGCATACGGGTCATTCGCATTTTGTGTAGACTTGGACATAACAGATCTATTTTGCTCCTAATTATGATAATTTGGTGCAAGTATAGCACTCTTCAGTTAAAGACACAAGCTACTTGCCATGAACTTACGTTTGTTATCCCAAAAATAACCCAAATAACCCAAGCTTTATCCCAATTTTATCCCAACTATCCCTAGAGTGGTTCGTAAATATCCCAAAAATAACCCAAATAACCCAAAATTATCGCAATAGTCATCTTATTTCAGAATATACCGTGTACCCCGTTTGTCGCCAATTTTCAATACGACGCCCTTGGTTACTAGATCAGCGAGGTCAAGCCGCAAAGTCTCTGCCCCTACATGGGGACAAAGGTCGCGGTAGTCACGATTGGTGATGGCACCATACCGTTGCAGAAACTCGAGCGCCTTGATCTGGCGCTCGTTCATGTTCTGTTCCCAACTGGGCATAACGCGCTTGGCATCTTGGTTGTTGGGTAAGATCACGGTAAAACGATGCCCTTTGGCCTCAAACGTTGGGGGTGGATGACCGCTATTGACCATCGCTTCGATCATATGGTCGATCCCCAAACCCAGTTCTTCAATATAGCCCCAATGATAGAGGCCATTGACAATGCGTGGATTGCGGCTGTAATGTTCATCGACAATGTTGTCCAAGGTAATATGGGCCGGCAACCCGCCAGGGCTGGTAATCTCTAGGCGGTCGGTATACATCCGAATTTCAATGCTGCGCCCGGTTAGATGATAGTCGCGATGCGCAACCGCATTCACCAATGCTTCGCGCACGGCGGATTCAGGATATTCAGTCTCTTCATGGCGTTGGAGACCGCGCACCACGGCGCGTTTATCCATCTCTTCCCACAGCACACGCCAGGCGCGGTCGATAATCTTGGGTAATGGCCCGACCAACTCTTCGCGCCGGCCATAGCCAAAAGCGCCGCCTGGACCACGCGGCTGTGTGTCGGCGAATTTTACAAAGACGGCGCGGCTGTGCGGTAGAAAAAATTGGGGTTCTTTGCCAAAGAGGAGTAGTCCACTGACGGTTGGTTTGCGATCAGCCGTGAGTGACCCAATTTGTTGCAGCAGTTTATCTTTGGGCATCACATCCGAGCGTGGACTGCGTTTTTGGCGACGCTCCATATAATCTTCAATGACATCTTCGTCCAGATCATCGCGATGGGTGCCCGGCACTTCCTGTAACTCGAAATCTGTCGCCGGCCGATTTGCCATGAGTTGTTCAAAATCGCCACCGTGGATCGGTTGATTTTCTGGCCCCCGGCGTACCAGCACACGGCCATCCCATAAGCTATGAATGACACTGCTGCGGTCAACCCGCAGCAAGATGACGATCCCACCCTGCACCTGCTCCTGCTGCCATTCCGTATGCATGGGGGGGCGGCAGAGACGTAGCGCCGCCTCTAACGCATTTTCGGCCTCATCTGGTGCAAGCAGATCCGCAACACGACCATCGGGTGTCATGCCCAAAACCAAAGTGCCGCCATCGCCATTGGCAAAGGCTACCAGCGTTTCCGCCATTACCTCTGGTTCAGTGCCGGCGAAGAAGGCCCATTTCTGCCCCGGTGTCTGTTTTGTTACTGTCTGCACACCTGCCATCATTACTTCCTTGGCTACCTGTCTCCTACCCGCTTGTGTCTACGAAGTGTTCAAATTCTTCCAGCGATTGGGCAATAATCGCTTGGCGATGCAACTCCTTGAGCCGCGTTAGGTCAGAGATTTGCTGAAGAGCCACTAGTAACTCTTGGGGGACGGACCGAAAGCGCAGCGTGAGCGCCTCTAGCAGCGCTTCAGCGGCGGTTTGCACGCTGCCTTTCTCGATCCCTTTCTCAGTGGCCCGGCGTTCAATCGTGGTGACATATTTCATCTCTTTCGCCTCCTCAATTTCTTTCAGCACACGTTCAAACTGCAACTCATATTTCTCTGGCAGATCCATAACCCAATCAATAAAGCGAAATAGTTCCACTACTTCTTTACGGGTGTACTTTTTAGCATAAAGCGCTTTGATTAATCAATCTTTTCGCGTAAGCGTGTCTGTGGGTACCTCTGCGTAGCCTGGGCGTGTAGGTGTGCCATAACCACCACAGCAAAAGGGTTCCTGCTCTGTTCTAGCATCGTCCAATCCGCTGCATAGTCAAGCAATTTCACGATAGGAAAGCGCAATTTGATCGTGTATCCCCACTGGTCATAGCCGAACTCTTGCGGACGCCAGGTGGCATCTTGATCGCCAAGGATTGCCAAGCTCACCACGCGCATCTTGTAGCGATCATAGATACGGTAGCCATAAATAAACATGCGTTCAGCGAATTTGCCATCTACCTGATTTTGCACTTCAATATGCACTAGGAGGATAGCTTCTATGCCATCTTTGAGCGTAACTTTTACCAACTTATCAACAGTATGTCGCCCACTTTTGGCGGCACGCCTGATCTGTGGCAGCTCTTTGTCGAGAAACTCATAGGGCTGCTTCCAATCGATATCAGTATAGGCTAGTGGAAAGAAAAATGCCATGAACTGTGGAAAAAACTGTTCAATGATCTCCTTCCAGGGGCTGTCATAATCAGAACGACGTTTCGCCATACCTTATCGCTTTACTGTAGTTATTTCCAGAGAAACCGAGTTTTCACCTGTAAAGCATGGCTGTGTAAGCAAAAAACTCGGCTTCTTTATCTGGTATGAATCGTTATGTTTTACGCAACAGGTGTTGCCAGAGTTTCATCGATCTCATCGACTTCTTCGGCTTCATCTGTTGGTTCAAACTCTTCCTCATCATTTGGTTCGGGCGTATTCTCTTCCATGTATGCGCCATTGGTGCTTGGTTCTGCGTTGATACGAATCACATTGGGATCAGTGGGATCCGCCCCATCCACCCCACGCGTTAGATCTTCATAGGTGATAACGGCCAGTGCGGCCACTGAATCTTCTTCCTGCATCTTGACAATACGCACGCCACGTGTGGCCCGGCCCATTTGGCTGATCCCCCGCACTTCAGTCCGCATCACAATACCCTGGCTGGTCATAATCGTGATCTGGTCATTCGGATGCACCACCCGCGCCGCCACAATCGCACCCACTTCCTCTAGCCGACGATGATCAGTCGTCCACATACCTTGGGTGTAGCGCCCCTTGGCGTTGTATTCTTCCAGGGCTACGCGTTTGCCCCAGCCACGTTCGTGAATAACGAGCAGATCGTGATCTGCCTTCACCACATCCATGCTGACAATCTCATCTTTGTTTAGCAAGCGCATCGCCCGAACGCCGGCGGCCGTGCGCCCCATCGCCCGTACATAATCTTCATGGAAGCGGAGCGCCTTGCCATTACGCGTGACAATGATAAATTCCTCATTGCCATTGGTTAATCGCGCCCAATCGAGAGAGTCCTCCGGATCGAGATTCATCGCGAGCAAGCCGGTGGAGCGGATATTACTAAAGACGCTTAACTCCATGCGTTTGATACGCGCCTGACGAGTGATCAGGGTGATATATTCAGATTGCTCAAAGTCAGGCACGATCAACATCGTAGAGACCGTCTCATCCGATTGCAAGCTGAGTAAATTGGCAATATGCGCGCCGCGCGCGGTGCGGCTGCTCTCTGGCAATTCATACACTTTGCTGCTGTAGACACGCCCTTTGTCCGTAAAGAAGAGAATCGAGTCGAGGTTGCGGGCAAAGAGCAGATTGATCACTTCATCTTCTTCACGCGTTGTCATGCCCTTGATGCCGCGCCCGCCACGCCCCTGGGCGCGGAAGGTTTCAGCCTTCATGCGCTTGACATAAGAATTGGCGCTGTAGCTGATCAGCACATTGTCGTTAGCGATCAAGTCTTCGTCATTCAGTTCGCCATTGGCATCATAGGCAATCATGGTGCGCCGGGCATCGCCAAATTTTTCTTTGAGCGCCAGAATGTCCGCACGGATAATCGCGCGAATCTTCGCGGGATTGGCGAGCAGGTCTTCAAAGTAGGCAATGCGCCCCATGATCTCTTGGTATTCGTCTTCGATCCGTTGTCGTTCCAGCGCCGCCAGACGACGCAACTGCAAATCGAGAATTGCCTGGGCTTGCACTTGGCTTAAGCCAAACCGCTCCATCAAGCCGGTGCGCGCGGCCTCGGCGCTATCACTAGCACGAATAAGTCGGATCACTTCATCCATGAATTCAATCGCAATGCGCAAGCCTTCCAAAATGTGGGCGCGCTCACGCGCTTTGCCCAGTTGGAATTGCGTACGGCGCGTTAAGACCTCAAAGCGGTGATCAACGTAAATGATTAATGAGCGGCGTAGACCCAACGTCGCCGGCTCGCCATTCACCAACGCCAACGTATTGACGCCAAAGGAGCTTTGGAGCGCCGTATGTTTAAAGAGTTGGTTGCGCACCTTCTTGGGAGAAGCCCCACGTTTTAGCTCAATCACAATGCGCATTCCTGTGCGATCACTTTCGTCGCGCAGGTCGCTAATTTGGTCAAGCTTCCCTTCCCGCACCAGTTCCGCAATCCGTTCGATCAATAGCGACTTGTTGACCTGATAAGGAATTTCCGTCACAATAATGCGGAAGCGGTCGCCACGGTGTTCTTCAATTTCAGTTTTGGCGCGCACCATCACTTTGCCGCGACCAGTGGCAAAGGCTTGCTTAACGCCTTCTGTACCCAGGATAATGCCGCCTGTGGGGAAATCCGGGCCTTTGACAAAGCTCATCAACTCTTCCAGGCCGATTTCTTCGCGACTGTCCCAGCGATCAATGACATAGGTGATAGCATCGGCAATTTCGCTGAGATTATGCGGCGGAATGTTGGTAGCCATGCCCACAGCGATGCCGCTGGTGCCGTTAATCAGCATATTGGGCAACATGGCCGGCAACACCAGTGGCTCTTCCAGGCTATCGTCAAAGTTGGTGGTCCAGTTCACCGTATCCATTTCGATGTCCTGGAGTATTGTCTCGGCTATGCGCGAAAGGCGCGCTTCGGTGTAACGCATAGCCGCCGGACTATCCCCATCGACCGAACCGAAGTTCCCCTGCCCGTCAACCAATGGATAGCGCAAACTAAAGTCTTGCGCCATACGCGCCATCGCGTCATAGACCGCCGTATCGCCATGCGGATGATATTTACCCAGCACTTCACCGACGATACGCGCGCTCTTTTTGTAGGGGGTATTGGCGGCCAGACCCATGTCGTGCATTGCGTAAAGAATGCGGCGATGGACAGGCTTTAGCCCGTCACGTGCGTCCGGCAACGCACGCGCCACAATCACGCTCATGGCGTAGTCGAGATAGCTGTTCCGCATCTCTGCTTCAATCGAGATCGGCCGTACATGGCCGATCAAGCTGGTGCCAACGGTGCCATTGGCCCCATTGTTGGTGCTCCCGTTGGCACCATTGATATGACTATTGACGCCGTTAACACTAACAATCGGCGCTTGAGGCGATTGCCCATCGCCATTCAATTCAGGACGTTCCTCCATGCAACCACCCCGGTATAATCTATAACTGCTCTACTATAGCCCTGACTAACTTTGTGCGTTTATCCTACATTTTTTTGGATAACGCAAAATTTATTGACAAAGTGTGCTACAGATGAGCAGACTGCTACGATAAGACAAATTTCAATAGGATAATTATACCGCAAAAGAATAAATTTGCCTAACCAGCAGGCTAGACGAGGTGCATCTCTATTCCGCAGCGCAAGACCTGTCAGGTTTCCAAAAACCTTCGGCAGAGCTCAGGTCGAAGCCTGACAGATCTGCCCAACTTGAAATATAGCTAGACGGGGTGCATGTCCATTCTCACCAACGCGATGGCGTGTGGCCATGCCAGTTACTGGCTGCTACTTCCACAAAATCATAAAAGAGCTTCATGCTCGATTGATCGGTGGTTGCCATCTCTTCCGGGTGCCACTGTACGCCCACAAAGTAGGGGAGTAAGGGCAGTTCAACGGCTTCGGGGAGGCCATCTTCGGCGCGTGCCACCACGCGCAAGCCGACGCCCAGTTGATTGATGCCTTGATGGTGCATTGAATTGACTTGGTGGACAGTACCCAAGGAACGCGCCAGACGACTATCTGGCTCAATCGTCACAGTGTGGCTGGTCCGAAAGCGATCGTAGGTTGGTGGCATGAAGTCATGTTTCGCCAAGGAAGGACATTCTTGCTGGAGATCCTGATAAAGGGTGCCACCACAGGCAACATTCATCACCTGGACGCCGCGACATACGCCTAGCAAGGGCATACCATCCTCCACCGCCCAGCGCGTAATGAGCAATTCGGTGCGATCCCGTTCTTCGTCGGTTGCGCCTAGCCATGTATGCGCTTCTACACCATAGCGACCTGGATCAATGTCTTCCCCACCGGGGAGAAAGATCCCATCCAGCCGTTCATAGATGCCACGCAGAGTTGCTTCGCTCATTTGGAGGGGGATCATAACCGGTAGTGCCCCTAACTTTTCTAGGGTCCAAATATAGGTTTGGTTCATGATATAGAGTGGCAACCCATGAAAGCGCTGTGACTTTTCGCGCCCTGTGGGGA
>Ga0163153_10007495_pt1 | contig 11721 bp, 11 predicted proteins | sample OliLakLV19MP6IB1_FD_148629 | JGI IMG/M metagenome (GOLD analysis project Ga0163153, IMG submission 148629) | Freshwater microbial mat bacterial communities from Lake Vanda, McMurdo Dry Valleys, Antarctica - Oligotrophic Lake LV.19.MP6.IB-1 | ecosystem: Environmental > Aquatic > Freshwater >... | reverse complement strand
GACCGGAGCACGTCGAGCGGGCGCTGGCGCGGTGCGGGCTCGAGGAGCTCGCCGAGGAGCCGTTCCACCGGTTGAGCATCGGGCAGCAGCAGCGTGCGACCCTCGCGCGGTCGCTGGCGCAGCTGTCGGGGGTGAAGGGTGGGGTGCTCCTCGCCGACGAGCCGTTCGCGGCCCTGGACCCGATGCACGCCGGACTCGCCGCGGCGCTGCTGCGCGAAGAAGCCCAGCTCGGGCGCGCGATCGCGGTGGTCGTTCACGACCTGACGGGCGCGGCGCGGGTGGCGGACCGGGCGGTGCTGCTCGCCGGCGGCGGCACGGTCGCGGCGGCGGGTCCGGCGGGGGAGGTGCTGCGCGACCAGACGTTGCGGGGCGTCTTCGGCGTCGCGTTCGACGAGGCGAGCACGCCGGGCGGGCCGGTAATCGCCGCGCGGTTTGATCGCCCGCCCGGGGGATATCCTTAAGCGTGCTCCAGACGCTCCTGAACAACGCGCAGCTGCTGATCGTCCTGGCGTTTGTGCTGCTCTCGGTGCTGGGCGGGATCTTCCGCAAGGTGCAGGAGCAGCGCGAGGTCCAGCGCCGCAAGACGGCGGCCGACCGCGCCCGAGTCGAGATGCTCCGCACGGGGCGCTCGATGCACGGTGGCGGGGCCGTGCGCCCGCCGATGGATCCGGCGTTCGGGCCCGGTCCGGCCCCGGTCGGCCCGCCGACGAGCGCCGCCGAGGCGCTGGCCCGGCTCGAGGAGATCGCGCGACGTCGCCAGGACCAGATGGGCAAGGTGCGTAGCGCGGGCCAGCCGCAGCGCCGATCGACCGAGCCCGCCGGGCCGGTCATCGTGATGGGGCCGTCCGGGCCGATCGTGATTCGACCGGGGTCGTCGCTCCCGAGCGGTTCGGCCGGGGTTCCGGCCGGGCGCGGCAAGCCGGCCAAACCCGCTCGGCAGGCTCAGCGTGCCCACAAACAAGCCAAGCCGCCGTCGCGGCCTGTGCCGCAGGCCCCAGCTCCGCCGCCTCCGCCGATGACCGCGATGGAGCAAGCTCGTCTTACGCCCCAGGCGGCCGCACAGGTGACACCGCCTGCGCGAGCGATGATGCCGGGGTTGACGCCGCGGACGCCGGAGGAATGGCGTCGGCTGGCGGCGGCGGTGGCGGTTTTCGGTCGGCCGGTGGGCGAAGGGCCGGGCGATGCGACGCCGTCGCGGCTGTTCTGAGGCGGCGGACGATCCGCTACGGGGCGCCCGCGGGGCGCTTGGTGATCTTGAGCTCGATGCGACGGTTGTCGGCGCTGAAGCGCAGCGGGGCGACGCCCTCGAATGACGCCGCGTCCGGGCGAGCGTGCGTCGCCGTGTTGGGGTCGGCGAGGAGCAGCTCGGCGGGCACGGGCGCGAAGACGGCGGCCTTGGACGCGATGCCGGCCTCGAGCTCATCGCTGGTGAGCATCACGAACGCGAGGGCGACGAGGCGGCGCGACCGCAGCTCCTCGATCACGTCGCCCGGGCCGCGGACCGTCACGTTGCGCACGAGCGGGTCCACTACCTGGACGTCCCAGCGGGTCCCCTCGGTGGGCGGGAGCGACACCCATACCGGCACGGAGGGGATCACGTACTCCTCGACCAGGGCCCTGGGCGTGAAGGTGAGTCGCACGGAATCGGGCGTCACGCGGACGGTCGCAACACCCAGGAGCGGCTCGGGGAGGCGGACCTGCGTGGTCACGGTCTGTGGGCCGGGGCCGCGGAGGCGGTCGCGGTCGGACTCGCTCACGAGCGCGGTCACGAAGGCGCCCTCGCCGAGCCTGGCGGCCTGGGAGGCGAGCATCCGCACCTTGACGGTCGCGGGGGCGACAGTGACCTCGCCCTGGGCCTCGATCCCGGCGAGGTCGGCCCGAACCGGCAGGTCGCGCGTGACGAGTTCCTGGATGTGCAGGATGACCGTCGGCGGGTCGACGGCGGCGATGCTCACGCCCAGGCCGTCGATCTCGGGCCTGATTCGCAGGGCCGACTGCAGGTCGATCCGGTGCTCGCCGGGCTGCGAGGGGATGCCCCCCACGCCCGGCTCGAAGCGCACGCGGGCGAGCGCGCGCTCGGCGGCGTCCACCGCGCCGGCCGAGCCTTCGATCCGCACGGCGACGGCCTCGTTGAGACCCTCGGCCCGCACGTCGAGCGAGCCGTCGGCCGGCGACGCGAACGAGACCTCGCTGCGGGTGGGGACCGAGCGGAGGCTCTCGGCTTCGGCCCAGACCCAGATCAGCGCCGCCGCGAAGCTCACGAGCAGGGTGGTCTTGATCCTCGTCCACATCAACGGGCGTCCCTCCTGGAGTCAGGCTTGGCGGATCCGGGCTTTCCGAGCACGGAGCGCAGGCCGTAGCGCTTGCGCACGGGCAGGTGGTCGCCGGCGCGGTCGCTCTCGTGCCCGCTCAGGCGGACCAAGCTCAGGGCCGACAGCAGCCGCTCGCGCAGCTCGTCGGCGGTGAACCCGCGCTGCAGCGAGCCCTGCTCGGCGACGCTGATCGTGCCCGTCTCTTCGCTGACCACGACGATGAGGGCGTCGGACTCCTTGCTCAGGCCGACGGCGGCGCGGTGGCGCGAGCCCAGCGACGGGTCGGGCATGTCCTCGGGGTCCGCCAGCGGCAACTGGACGCCGGCGGCCTTGATCTCGCCGCCGCTGATCACCACCGCGAGGTCGTGCAACGCCGTGCCGGGGAAGAAGATTGTCTGCAGGACCCGGGCCGACACGGCGGCGTTCATCACCGTCCCGCCCTCGACCAGGCCCTTGAGCGAGGACTCTCGCTCGATGACGATGATGGCGCCGAACTTGGCCTTGCTCAGGAAGGCCGCGGCCTCAACAACGGCGTCGACCGTGGTCACCACGCCCGGCGCGGCCCGCCGGAAGAGCGGCGTCTCGAAGAGGCGGAAGAGGCCGCGTCGCAGCTCGGGCTGGAAGACGACCAGCAGCGTGATCGCCAGGAGCGTCAGCAGGTGCTCGTAGAGGAAGGTGAGGCGCTGGAACGATTCGCCGCGCCCCAGGATCCGCACCAGGAGCGTCGCGACGATGAGGAGGAAGACCATCCCCTTGAGCGCCCCCGCGGCCCGGGTGCCTTGAATGAACCGCACCGCCGCGTACACGACGACCCAGATGATCGCGAACTCGACCACCACCTGCCAGAACGGGTAGGTGCTCAGACGGTCGGCGAGTTGGTCGAGGCGATTGAACACGGGGAAGGTGGGGGCGGACGGGGACGCGCTATCGGCTCATGGGAAGGTGCGGCGCGAGTTTACGCGCTGAACGATCGCCTGGGCTTGCCCGAGATCAGATATGGTTCGCCCGAGCCCAAAGTTCTTGCAGACAGAACGTTCGGCGCGCGCACCGCCGGGGGCGTCCGTTCTATCCTCAGCCATGCCGTACCTCGTGCGGGAATTTCAGGCTACGCCCAACCCCAACGCGCTCAAGTGCGTGCTCGACAAGCCGGTGCCCCGTCCGGGCGGCGGCGGCGCGCCGGCGGACCATCCGTCCCGGTCGTATTTCTCCCGCGAGCAAGCCGCCGGCGACCCGGCGGCCGCGGCCTTGTTCGCGATCGACGGGGTGACCAACGTGCTGATCGTCAAAGACTGGGTCACGGTGAGCAAGGGGGCGGAGAAGGGATGGGACAAGCTCAAGCCGAAGATCAAGTCGGCGCTCGCCGGCGTGCCGGACGCGCCCGAGCCTCCCGCGCACGCGGAGAGCCGGGCGTGAGCCGCGGGCGGACCGCCCCCGAACCGCGTGAGGGACGCGTCACCCGGGCGGTCGAGCGCTGGTTCGCCGAGCACCGGCGTGACCTGCCGTGGCGAGCGGCGGCATCCAACGGGCGTCGCGACCCGTACCACGCACTCGTCGCGGAGACGATGGCGCAGCAGACGCAGATCTCACGGGTGGTCGAGCGGTTCGGGGAGTTTGTGGCCCGCTTCCCGCGCGTTGAATCGCTCGCGAGCGCGGACGAGGGCGACGTGCTCGCGGCCTGGGCGGGGCTGGGCTACTACCGACGGGCGAAGAACCTGCACGCGGCGGCGCGGGTGATCGCCGGCGCGGGAACGTTCCCCGGTTCAACGGACGAGCTCGCCGCGCTGCCGGGCGTGGGGCGGTACACCGCCGGCGCCATCGCGTCGATCGTCTTCGGGGAGCGCTGCGCGATGGTGGACGGGAACGTCGTGCGCGTGCTGGCGCGCCTGGACATGCCGCCCTCGGCGGGCGAGCCCGGCGACGGCGCTCGGGCCGAGCGTGAGCGGTGGGCGTGGCGGCGCTCGGGCGCGCTCGTCGCCGGCGCAACGGACCCGGGCGCGTTCAACGAAGGGCTCATGGAACTGGGCGCGACGGTGTGCCTGCCGTCGCCGCGGACGCCGCTGTGCGGAAAGTGCCCGCTGGCGCACCTGTGCCGGGCGCGGCGGGCGGGGGTGCAGACGACCGTCCCGCCGGCGAGACCCGCGCCGCCTCGCGCAACGGTCTGGGCGGACGCGGTGGTCGTGGTCGACGCCGAGGATCGGGTGCTGCTCGAACGGCGTTCGGCGAGCGGGATGTGGGCGGGGATGTGGCAGGTGCCGACGGTCGAGAGCGCGGCCGGCCCGGCCGCGGCGAGGGCGCTGGCGAGCGCTGTCGGGGTCGCCCGCCCGCGCCGCGTGGGGGAGTTCGATCACACGACCAGCCACCGGCTCGTGAAGTTCTCGGTATGGCTGTCGCGCCCGCTCAAGGGCAGGCCGCCGGCGCGTGGGCTGTGGCAGGACCTGGACGCGGCCCGCTCGCGGGGGATCTCCAGCGCGCAGCGCCGGGTGCTTGAGCTCGGGGCGGACGCCGCCGGGGTAGCCGCGGCGGGCGGTATGCTCACGCCGTGACCGACGCGCCCTCGATCACCACGACCGCCGGCCCGCCGAGCACCGCCCCGGCGCGGTCATACGCCGTCATCATCCCGGTGTACAACGAGCGTGGGCTGCTGATGCGCGGGCTGCGGCGGCTGCTCGACACGCCGCCGGCGCGCGGGCCCGACGGCGCGCTCGAACGGCGCATCGTCATCGTCGACGACGGCTCGACCGACGGGACGCGCGAGCTCGTGGATCAGCTGCGCCTGCACCCGCCCGAGCCGGGCGTGCAGGCGGTGCTCCACGCGCGGAACCTGGGGAAGGGAGCGGCGGTGCGGTCGGGCTTCGCCGCGGCACTCGGATCGCTGAACCCGGCGGACGTGGTGCTGATCCACGACGCGGACCTCGAGTACGACCCGGCGGATCACCCGCGCCTGCTGGCGCCGATCCTCGACGGGCGCGCCGACGCGGTGCTGGGGAGCCGGTTCCTGGGCGAGACGCACCGGGTGCTGTACTTCTGGCACTCGGTGGCGAACCGGGGGCTGACGCTCTTGTCGAACGCGCTGACGAACCTGAACCTGACGGACATCGAGTGCTGCTCGAAGGCGTTCACGCGGCGCGTAGCGGAGAAGATCCGCATCGAGGAGGACCGGTTCGGCGTCGAGCCCGAGCTGGTGGCGAAGCTCGCGAAGATGCGGCTGCCCGAGGGCGGTCCCCCCGCCTACGCGCGCCACGTCCGCGTCTACGAGGTCGGTGTGACCTACGCGGGACGGACGTACGACGAAGGGAAGAAGATCACGTGGCGCGACGGCGTGTCGGCGCTGGCGTGCATCGTGAAGTACGGGGCGCGGCGGTAGTGCGTTTGGGCCGATCGGGGTGAACGAGATACCCGATTCAGGTCGGCCGGGGGGTCGGATTCGGTCACAATATTTCACGTGGGATCGTTTGTGCTCAGGACGTCCTTGTGGCGTTCCGTGGTGTAGCCGAGCCGGCGGTTGCGTGGTAGCTTCTATGCATGTTCCGCATGCAGACACGGCGCGTTCGATGGCCCCGGTTCGGGGCGTGCGTCCTCGTCGTGGGGGCGGCGAGCGGGGCTTGGGCTCAGTGCGTGCCGTTCGACGATCACACGGACTACACGCAGACCTCGACGGGGTTGGAGCACGCCGACGTCGACGGGGACGGCGACCTCGACCTGATCGTGAGCGGCCTGACAGTGCGCGTGCTGGTGAACGACGGGGACGGCGCCTTCACGGCGCAGACGGTGTACGCCGGGGCCGTGTCGCGGATCGTCGCCGGCGATGTCGACGGCGACGGTGACGTCGACCTCGTCGGCAACACCGCCGGCGCGCTGGGCGTTCTGCTCAACCGCGGCGACGGCACGTTTTCCTCGCCGACGACCTACGGCGCCGTGGTCGCCGATTCGTTCGCCCTCGCCGACCTTGACGCCGACGGCGACCTGGACGTCGCCGCCGCCCGCGACGCGTTCGTGCATACCTACGCCAACCGGGGCGACGGGTCGTTCGACCCGCCGCTTCCGCACGAGACCGGCGGCGACAACGTCTGGATCGCCGCGAGCGACCTCAACAACGACGGCGACGTCGACCTCGCGACCGCGAACAGCACGAGCTCGCAGGTCTACATCCTGTGGAACCGCGCCGACGGGTCGTTCAGCCCGCCCCAGCGCCATGTCCTGGGCGGCAGCCAGGAGGCGTACTGCATCGCGGCCGCGGATTTCAACGGCGACGGCTACACCGACCTGGCGGGCTCCTTCGGCGCCGATCCGGGCCTCAAGCTGCCCGCGCGGGTGCGGGTGCTGCTCAACGACGAGGACGGCGCGTTCGTCGAGGACGGCGGGGCACAGACGCTGGGCTTCCCGCAGACGATGGTCGCGAGCGACCTCGACGGTGACGGCGATATCGACCTCGCCGTCGCGACGGTTGCCGGTCAGGTCACGCAGGTCCTCCTCAACCGGGGCGACGCGAGCTTCGTCGAAGGCTGGCGCCTGAGCGCCCGCCCGTACCCGACGCGGGTCGTCGCCGCCGACCTGAACGGCGACGGCCGCCCCGACCTCGCCGTCGCGTCCGCGCAGATCTTCCCGCCCTCGGGCTACGTGTCGGTGTTCCTCAACGCCGGCTGCTGCCGCACCGACGTCACCGGCGACGGCGTCGTCAACTCCACCGACGTCAGCGAGTTCGTCCATATCTGGTTCGCGGATCAAGTGAACGGAACGATCAACGCCGACTTCAACGACGACGGCGTGTCGAACTCGACCGATGTGAGCGACTTCGTCAACGTCTGGTTCGAGGAGCGGTCGCTGGGGTGCGGATGAACGCGCGTGCGGCGGGTCGTCGGCATTCCCCGTCAGCCCCCCTCAACACCCGCCCTCAACAACCCCCGGCGAGGTCGTCGAACCAGCGGTTGATGAACTCGGAGACGTCGGTGGAGTTCACGACGCCGTTGCCGTCGATGTCGGTGCGGAGATTTCCATCGAGGAGGTCCTGGAACCAGTCGTCGATGAACTCGCTGACGTCGGTGGAGGTGGTGACGCCGTCGCAGGACCAATCGGCGGGGCAGACCACGAGCGCGGCCGCGGCGCTCACGGTCGGCCCGCACGCGTTCGTGACGACGACGTCGTAGAGCGCGGCGTCGGCCGGGCCGGCGAAGGAGATGTTGAGCGTGGGCGTGTGGACGCCGGAGATGGCCGATCCGCCCGGGGTCGGGCCGTCGTCGAGGGGGACGCCGTTGCGGCGCCACAGGAACTGGGGCGAGCCGTCGTCCTGGAACTGGATGGAGAAGCTCACGTTCGCGACGCGGCACGTGCGGACGTCGTCGGGCTGATCGATGATGGCGGGCGCGGTGGTGACGTAGTCGAAGACGAGGACCGAGCCGGCGTCGACGGCCCCGCCGATGTTGTCGAGGGGCGCACCCCAGAACGCGAACGTACCGCCCGCGGCCGCGGACGCGCCCGTCCCCATGCCCAGGCTCGGCTCGAGCGGGGCGAACGTGAGCTCGAGGGCCCAGTGGTCGTCGCCGCCCGGTGTGAACAGGTAGCCGAGGCCGGAGTTGGGGAAGAACGGAGGATCGGCGTTGGAGGCGCCCACGAGCAGAGCCCGACCCGCAACGGCCACCGACGAGCCGAAGAAGTCATCGAACTGGCCGCCCCCCGAGAGCTTCTGGCGTTCGATCCACGTATCGCCGGCGCGCGTGTAGACGTACGCGGCCCCCGTGCGTGCGTCGCCGACGAAATCACGACGTGCGCCGACGAGCATCAGGCCGTCGCCCAGCGCGAGCGCGGAACCGAACGCCGCGAGGGGCTCGGCCTTGCTCGCGGCGAGAATCTGGCGCTGCGACCACACGCCGTCGGCGCTCTCAAAGGTGTAGACCTGCCCCGCGTCACCGGCGGGACCGACGTCTCGGAGCGGGGCCGCGACGGCGAGGACGCCGGCACGGGCGGCGACGACCGAGCCGAACTGATCGGCGTTGGCCGCGTCGGACGCCGTGAGCTTCTGCTGCTCCGTCCACGCGGCGCCGGCGCGGGTGAACATGTAGACGGCGCCGCGGTCGCTCTGGCCCGGGGGGGTCTCTTCGAAAGGAGCGCCGATCGCGGCGACGCCGTCGGCGGCGAGCGCGACGGCCGAGCCGAAGCGATCACTCGCGCCCCGGTCGGCGGGGACGAGGCGGGCCTGCTGGGTCCATGCGCCCCCCGAGCGCGTAAAGACGTACGCCGCGCCCGTGTCCGCGGCGTCGGCGTCGCCGAACGGGGCGCCGACGAGCAGGGTGCTGCCCAGGACGGCGACGCTCTGCCCGAAGCGGTCGCCGGCGGCGCCCTGGTCGGCGAGGAGTTTCTGCTGGAAGAGCCAGGAGTCGCCCAGGCGCGTCCAGACGTAGACGGCGCCCGCGTTTGAGCCGCGGGCGTTGTCGTCGAGGGGGGCGCCGACGACGAGGATGTCGTCGGTGGCGGCGAGGGACTGGGCGAGTTGGTCGTTGGACGCGGCGTCGGACGCGCGGAGCTGGTCGGAGAAGTTCGCGGAATAGCAGGGCGCGGGCGGGCCGGCGCGGCACGCGGGCGCGAGGCCACAGGCGATGCCGAGGATCAACGGCGGGAACGGATTAGGCGCTGGGAACGTCGGCATAACCCTCAGGGCGCAAGCCCTTGGGTCAATATACCTCCAACTAACCGTCAAGACGACGCCCGCGGCGAAGGCGACGTCAGAAACACCGCGGGTGCGGACGGCCCGGGGCCGCTCCTGGCCTAGCCGACACGATCCTCATCCCCGCTGACCTCGGTCGCCCCCTGCTTCTTCCCCGGCTTGAGCAGCTCGGCGAGCAGGCCCGCCTGGGCGTGCAGTCGGTTGTGGGCCTGCTGGAAGACGCGCGAGCGGGGGCCGTCGATGACTTCGTCGGTGATCTCCTCGCCGCGGTGCGCGGGGAGGCAGTGCATGACGATCGCGTGCGACGGCGCGCGGGCGAGCAGCGCGGCGTTGACCTGGTAGCCCGCGAAGGCGGCGAGACGGTTGGAACGCTCGGACTCCTGGCCCATGGAGACGAAGGTGTCGCAGTAGATGGCGTCGGCGTGCTCGACGGCCTTGCGGGGGTCGGGCTCGTTGGTGAGCTCGAGCGTCGGCACGCGTGCGCGGGCGGAAGCGAGCCAGTCGGCGCCCAGGGCGTAGCCGGGCGGCCCGGACATGATGAACCGCACGCCGAGCTTCCCGCACGCGACCGCGAGCGAGCGGGCGACGTTGTTGCCGTCGCCGACGAAGACGACGGTGCGCCCCTTGAGCCCGGCGGGATCGGCGGGGGAGAACTCGTCGGCGAGCGTGAGCATGTCGGCGAGGGCCTGGGCCGGGTGGGCGAGATCGGAGAGGCCGTTGATGACCGGGACCGAGCTGACCTTCGCCATGCGCTCGAGCGTGTCGTGGCTGGTGACGCGGGCCATGATGGCGTCGACCATGCCGGCCAGGACGCGGGCGATGTCCTCGGGGCTTTCGCGCTGACCGATGCCGATCTCGAAGGGCATGAGCGTCATCGCGGTGCCGCCCAGGCGCCGCATCGCCTGCTCGAAGCTCACGCGGGTGCGCAGGCTCGACTTCTCGAAGAGGCACGCGAGCGTGAGGCCCGAGAGCAGCGTGCAGCGCGTGGCGCGCAGGGCGACCGCCCGGCGGAGCATGTCCAGCAGCGCGGGCGTGGGGGTCGACGCGATGGAGAGGAAGTGGGCGGGCACGATGAGGAGGGTGAACAGTGAGGAGCGAACGGTGAAGAGCGGGAGCGGATTCGCCGCGGAGACGCTGCGGCTGCCGAACCCCGCTTCCCAACGGGGGAAGGGGAAGGTTAGCGGACAATCCCGCCTCGGGACCGGCCCAGGCCGCACTTCCGGCACACCCTCGCGCCCCCGTCGCCCCGCGTGCTGGCAGGATCGGGGCGTGGATTGGACCTTTGTGCAGTCCGGCGGCTCGAGCGAGCGCCGGCGGAGGCCCAGCATGACCCTTCCCATCGGACATCTGCTCGTGGACATGGGTGTCCTTTCCGAGCAGCAGCAGGCGTGGATTCTCGAAGAGCAACGCCTCAGCGGCCGCCCCTTCGGCGACCTGGCCGAGGAGATGTTCGGCGTCGATCCGCGCACCGTCGAGAAGGCCTGGGCCAGCCAGTACGCGTCCACCACGCGGTGGATCGATCCGACGATCGAACCGGTCGACCCGGCCGTCGTCGGGCTCATCAACCGCCGTCAGGCTTGGCAGTTCAAGATCCTGCCGGTGCGGTACGAAGGCTCGGACCTCATGGTGGCCACCAGCGTGCACCACCTCGTCCGAGCGCTCAATTTCGCGACGAAGGTCGTCCCCGCCAACTGCTACTTCGTGCTCGCCGAGCCCGAAGCCCTGGGCGACGCCCTCGTCAGGTTCTACCCCATGGAAGGGATGACCCGTGAGATGGTCGCGGCCGACTGGGCCCGACCCAACATCGCCGCGGCGTGATCACCGCGGCGCACCGTTCTGTCGGTCGCGCCCCGCGAGCAGGCGGCTTCAAGCCGGGCACGCAGGGGGACCGAGTTCAGCCGGTTGGCCTGGTCCTCAGGAACCGGCAAAGCACTTCCGCCGGCCTCGCCGTTCGATGATCGAACGCGAGGCCGGCTCTTTTTGTTGGGCCGCCGGCTCCCGGCCTACTGCACGACTTCCTCGATCTCGATCGGCCCGCCCGTCGCGTCGCCGCGCTGGCGGACGTTGAACGAGTTCGTCCCCGGCCGCAGCGGGAGCGTGACCGGAGACTGGGGATTGGGCAGCGTGTCGATGGTGATGCTCGCGCGCCCCTCGCGCGTCCGCACCGGACCCACGAGCTTGCGGTCCCCCGGGCCGAGCCGCTCTCGCGCCCGCAGCGCCGCCCCGCCGTCCATCGTCTCGGTGATCTGCACGAACACCGGCTGGGGCGTCATGTTCCGCACGTCGGCGCCGTAGTTCTGCTGGCAGCCGGCGAGACCCGCCAACGTCCCGACGCCCACCGCGACCATCACCGCTCCCGCCGCCCCGCGACCAACCGCCGTGATATTCGAACGCCCGCGCATGGCCGACCTCCTGCGAACGCCGCGGGCGGGAGCGACAGACTCCGTCCCGGGGCGTTGTTAGTAGGCATTATACTTGGGTGCCGGCGAGCCGGTTCGCGGGCCCGGACTGAATTCACAGGCCGTCAGCGGCATTCCGGCGGGGCGGCGAACCAGGCGTTGATGAGCTCGCCGACGTCCACGAGTTCGCCACGCCGTTGAGGTGGTGGTCAGGCGAACCAGCCGGGAGCGACGTTGGGCCATCGCGCGCAGGGCACCCCCCATAACGGGTCTTTACAATCGCACGACGAGAGTCCATTTCCCCACGAAACCCGGGCGCGCGAGGAGCGGCCGCCCAGGGCCGCCACGCCTC
>Ga0163153_10007494_pt1 | contig 11727 bp, 10 predicted proteins | sample OliLakLV19MP6IB1_FD_148629 | JGI IMG/M metagenome (GOLD analysis project Ga0163153, IMG submission 148629) | Freshwater microbial mat bacterial communities from Lake Vanda, McMurdo Dry Valleys, Antarctica - Oligotrophic Lake LV.19.MP6.IB-1 | ecosystem: Environmental > Aquatic > Freshwater >... | reverse complement strand
TGGCGCGGAGCGTGCTGCGCCAGCTGCGCCCCATGCCCGAGGCGTGGTCGTCGGCCGGCGGCATGACGTTCGAATAGCGCAGGCCTTTGGCCCGGCAATCGCGGGCGAATTCCGGGCAAGCCGCTTGGAGGCGTTCCCAAAGCACGTCGGAACGGCAAAGCGGCGTGGCGCCCCCTTCCGCGGCCGGCTGCTCGCAAAAGAAGAACAGCCGGCTCGGGTAGATCGGCGTTTGCGCCATCTCGTGATGGAAGAAAATCGTCACGTCGGGCGGGGCTTCGTTGGCCGTGAAGACCCGCGGAGTTTTGTTGATCCGCACGGCGTTCGAGAGCGAATCTTCGTAGGCGAAGTTCGTCAGGCCGAAGGCCGCGACGAAGCGGTCGAAATCTTCGGCCGAGCGGAGCGGAAAGCCGCGAAACATCACGGTGCCGCAGGCCGACGCCTCGGCCACGAGCTGCTCGCGACCCTCGGCGACCCAGGCACAGGCTTCCTCGAGCGTGATCCCCGGCGAGCGGCACTCGCGGACGGCCGGGAATACCGTATCGCCGTGGCGCTGTTGACCCGCTACGGAACCGGCGACGACTTCGATCTCGCTTTGCAACATGAGGGAAGACTCCTTGATCGGGCGTTGGCGCGCCGGTCGTTCGTAGCGTTTATTCGTAAATGGGAAAGAAAGTATGAAAGGCCGGCTCGCAAAAATCGCCCGGGTCGTTGAATCGCCGGTTGCGATTCAGGGCCGAGATCTTTCAATCATCGGCGAGGTTTCCAATGCTGAAAGGCGAGGGCCGCGGCGCCGATGGCCCCGGCGAACGGTCCGAGCTTCGAGGGGCGCAGAATGGAGGTGTCGGACCGCTTGGCGGAATCTCCGCCGCAAGCTTGAGCGGCGTCTGCCAGCGCCGACCAATACGGCTCGTGCTCGACGAGCGGCCCGGAGACGACGATTGTCTCGGGATCGAACAAGCAGTCCAACTGGTGAACAATCCAGCCGTGCACCTCGGCCGCTTGCCGAACCAAGGCGACGACGCGCCGGTCGCGGCGCTGCAAGGCGGCCGTCAACTCGGCGACGCTCGGCAGGTCGGCCGCCGATAATAGCGAGCTTACTGATGCGAGGTCTTCGATCGTCGTTTGCCGATCACCCGTTGCCTGCGACTTCGCGCCGGGGTAAACCCAGCGGCCGATTTCGCCGCCGGCATTGTGGGCGCCGCCGAGCAGCCGGCCGTCGACGATGATGCCCGACCCGATGCCGCTCCGGACGCCTAGACACACGAGATTCGACAGTCCTCGCCCTGCCCCGGTCCAAAGCTCGGCCAAGGCCATCGAGCGGAGATTGTTCTCCACGAACGTCGGCACGCCGAACCGCCGCTGGACGTGCGGCCCAATCGGCACGTCTCGCCAGTTAGGGAGGAAGGAATAGCGAAGCGAAACGCCGCGTTCCGGGTCGACGGGCCCGGGGACCCCCAGGCCGATGCCGAGCAGTTCGCTTCGCCGCGGCCCGGTCACCTCGTCGATCGCGTCGACGACGATCTCGAGCACGCGTTCGACCGAAGCCCGAGCCGGAATCTGCCGCTTCGCCTCAGCGAGCGGCTGCTGAGCGAAGTCGACCGCTTGGGCCAGAATTTGGCGAGCATCGAAATCGACGCCGACGAACCGGCCGGCGCGCGGGTTGAGGCGGAGCCGCACGGGGGGACGACCGGGCAAGCGGGCGGCGGCCGCCGCTCCGCTCGATTCGGTCAAGAACCCTTCGCCGATCAAACGGTCGACGTAGATACCGGCCGTCGACGGGACGAGGTTCAACCGCCGCGCGACGTCGACGCGCGAGACATCGGCACCCGCTCCGACCAGGCGAACGACGGCCGATTCGAGATCGGAGGCGGCCTGCGGTTTTTTGACGACTTTGGGCATGGGAGAGGAGAGGCGTTAGGCACTAGGCGTTAGGCGTTGGGCAGTGCACTTTGAAGAGGGGCGAGGCGAGACTCTTTGTCCAAGCTATGTGTGTGTTGGTATACCGATATTGCGATTCACCACGCCCATCGCCGAGGCTCGAGTCGAGAGACTACCGCCTGCGGCCTCTCTCCTCCCTAATCGCTCGGCGGCCTTAGTTGCTCGTGCCACCCTGCGGCGTGCCCGCCCAATCACTTGACACTCGAGCCGCCCTGCGGCATTATTATTTCGTTTTCAAAATAAATCCAGTCCCCCCTTTTCGATTTCGCCTTCGACGAAACGTCTGCGAGGCACCCCGCGTGTCGACGCTCGCATTATTCGCCTTGGGGCTCGCCGTCGGCATGCTGAGCGGATTGCTCGGCATCGGCGGCGGTGTCGTGCTCGTGCCGGGGCTGGTGTTGCTGTTCGGCTTCTCGCAGCCGGCCGCCCAGGGGACGAGCCTCACCGTGCTGAGCCTGCCGATCGCCGCGTTCGCCGCCGTCGTTTACTTTCGCGCGGGGCACGTGCACTGGCCCGTGGTGGGCGCCATCGCGGCCGGTTTCGCCGTCGGGGCGTTCTTTGGCGCGAAGCTCGTCATGCAGGTTCCTGCCGCACCGCTGCGAGCGGCCTTCGCCGGCTTGTTGTTTTACGTCGCCTTCGTGATGGCCCTCGATCTGCGGGGCACGCGCGACGTGCGATCGAAGGCAGCCCTGCCGGCGTTTTTGGCCGCGGGCGTTTCGCTGATCGCGGCTCGGCTGTTGGGGCGGCGGCTGCGACCGACGGCGCTCGTCGAACCGCCCGACCGGCACGTTGAGTACCATATTTAGACTGTGTCGCCTTCGATTCCGTCACGGCATCCGATTCCCCGGCTCACACGCCTCGCTCGTCGCCCTTCTCTTGTTCGTCCTCTTGTTGGAAGTTGGAGCAGCGCCATGTCGACTCCCACCGATCCGCTACGCTCGCCCGCTTCGCGCCGCACGTTTCTCGAGGGATCGGCCGGCGCGATCGCGGCCGGAACCGCCGCGGCCGTTTCGCTCACGTCGCTCGTTACGCCGGTGCACGCCGCCGGCGACGACACGAAAAGGGACTCAAGGTCGGCGTCGGCCTGCAGCGGCACCACGAGGAAAAATATCTCGAGACGATCGGTCGCTTGAAAGACGGGGCGATCGGCGATATTCGGATGCTCCGCTGCTATTGGAACGGCGGCACGATCAAGCAACCGGTTCCGCACGACGGACTCACCGAACTGGAGTACCAGGTTCGCAACTGGTACTTTTTCACCTGGCTGAGCGGCGATCACATCGTCGAACAGCACGTGCACAATCTCGACGTTTGCAACTGGATCATGGGGGGGCCGCCGGTCTCGGCGGTCGGCATGGGAGGGCGGCAGATGCGCGTCGGCAAAGATTACGGCGACATCTTCGACCACCACTCCGTCGAATACACGTATGCCGACGGAACGAAGATGTTCGGCGTGTGCCGGCAGATGCCGGGCTGCGAGCCGCTCGTCGGAGAGTTCGCCGTCGGCACGAAGGGAGAAGCCGACGTCGGCAACGCCAAGATCAATGCCGGAGCCGCATCGTGGGAGTTCCCGCGGCGACGGATCGCGGCCAAGGGAGCGGGTTCGACGGCTAAAAACAGCCTCGCGCCGAACCCGTACCAGGTCGAGCACGAGGCGCTCTTCGCCGCGATTCGGAGCGACAAGCCCCACATGGAAGCGGCGACCGGCGCCGAAGCGACGATGACGGCCATTCTCGGTCGGATGGCGACGTACACCGGCCGCACGGTCACTTGGGAAGAAGCTACGAACAGCACCCGCGCGCTGGGGCCGGAAAAGATCGTCGATTGGCAAACCAAGCCGCTGACCCTCCCCGATGCCGAGGGGCTCTACAGGTTGCCTCAGCCGGGTTTGATTCGCGAAGTGTAGCGAGGATACGCGGAGAGGAGTTTAACCACCGATGAACACCGATGAACACTGATAAGAGAGGATCCAGACCGGATTCGACAGCCGGAAGAAAACTTTTTGAAACCGCAGATGAACGCAGATAAACGCGGATTCAGACAGAATTGATACCGCTCGTTCTCATCTGCGTTGATTCGCGTTTATCTGCGGTTCATTCACCGCTGCCGTTTCGCTCGCTGTGGTGAAGTTGCCTGCTCATGAAATCGACCACTATGCAACGACGTGAATTCTTCGGCACTTGCACTGTTGGCGCGGCGGCACTCTCCGCAAAGGTCGCGATCGGGGCCGACGAAGCTCCTGTCAGGCCGTTCGCGCTGGATTATGCGCCGCACTTCGGCATGTTTCGCCAGTCGGGCGGGGAGGATCTGGTCGACCAGTTGAAGTTCGCGGCCGACCAGGGGTTTCGCTCCTGGGAAGATAACGGCATGTTCACCCGCGGGGAGGCCGATCAGCGAACGATCGCCCAGGCGATGGAGCGGCTCGGCATGCGGATGGGCGTAATCTCGGCCACTCGCGGCACGAGCGACCAGGTGAGCTTCGCGGGTGAGGATGCGGTGGTTCGCGATCGGGTAGTCGCCCAGATGCACAAGGTGGTCGAGGTGGCCAAGCGGGTGCGGGCCAAGTGGCTGACGGCCGTGCTCGGTGATGTGAACCCGGGACTCGAGCCCGACTATCAGACGGTGCTCGTGGCCGACCTCTTGAAGCGGTGTTGCGACGTGGTCGAGCCGCACGGCCTGGTGCTCGTGATGGAACCGCTCAACCGGTGGACCAATCATCCGGGGAAGTTTTTGTGGAAGTCGGCGCAGGGTTTCGCGCTCTGTAAGGCGGTCGCTCGACCGTCGTGCAAGGTTCTGTTCGACATCTATCACCAGCAAGTGAGCGAAGGGAACCTGATCGCCAACATCGATCGCTCGTGGGACGAGATCGCCTACTTCCAAACGGGGGACAACCCGGGCCGCAAGGAACCGGGAACGGGCGAGATCCATTACGCCAACGTGCTGGGGCATTTGAAGAAGCGCGGTTACACGGGCGTGATCGGCCTGGAGCACGGCAACTCCCGCGAAGGGGTCGAAGGGGAACGGGCCGTGATCGCGGCCTATCGGCAAGTCGATCCGCGTTAGCGTACGGCTCGGCATTGCCGCCGATGGCGCGGTGGCAGTGGTGGCGAGCCTAATCCGCACGGCGCAGTGTCGCGAACGGCAGGCGGCCCTCTGAATGCGACCGCACGCTCAAGCGGCGGCCAATGTATATAATTGGTGCTCCGCCTAATCTTGCGCGGGTAACGCCTTATTCGAGTATCGAAGTGTCGGCTTGCCGCGCCATAATCGGTGTGCGGCAACGAGCGACGCCGGCTCGCGGCTTTCCCGCTCGGTCCGGCTCCGCCTCGCGCAAGCATCTACCTCTCGCGTCTCGACTCGCCCTATGACGCTCAGCGTATTCGACCTGTTTAAGATCGGCATCGGCCCTTCGAGCTCGCACACGGTCGGCCCGATGTCGGCGGCGCGGCAATTCGTCGACATCCTCATCGAGCGAGGATTACTCGCGCGCGTCGGCCGCGTTCAGGTCGATCTTTACGGTTCGCTCGCGCTCACCGGCCGCGGCCACGCGACCGACACGGCCGTGCTGCTGGGTTTGCTCGGCGAGCGCCCCGCCTCGGTCGATACCGACCAGGTGCCGGCCCTGATTGAAGGGGTGCGGACTCGCAAGCAACTACAACTCCCCGACGGCCCGTGTATCCCCTTCGACGAAGCGACCGACCTCCTCTTCCACAACAGCGAATCGCTGCCGCGCCACCCCAACGGGATGCGGCTCTCGGCGTTGGCGCCGGCGGGCGAACTGCTCGCCGCCGAAACTTTCTACTCGGTCGGCGGCGGGTTCGTCGTGCGCGACGGCGATGAGCCGACGAACACCGACGAGTCGTCGACGAACGACGGAGCGCAGAGGGGGGCGAACGAGGCGCCGTTTGAGTTTGGCTCGGCGGCCGAGCTGCTCGCCAAGGGGCGCGCGGCGGGGCTCTCGATCGGAGCCATGATTCGCCGGAACGAAGAGACCCGGCGAACGCCCGCGGAAATTGACGCCGGGTTGGACCAACTCTGGTCGGTCATGGAGCAGTGCATCGAGCGGGGCTGCCGCACCGCGGGAATTCTCCCCGGCGGTTTGAACGTCCGCCGGCGGGCGAGCCACGTGTTTCAAACGCTGCAGTCGAAGTCGACGGCGGTCGATCCGCTGGTGATGCTCGATTGGGTGAGCCTGTTCGCCCTGGCGGTCAATGAAGAGAACGCGGCGGGCGGGCGGGTGGTGACCGCGCCCACGAACGGGGCGGCGGGCGTCATCCCGGCCGTGCTGGCCTACTACCGCCGATTCCTGCCCGGGGCCGACGCCGAAGGGGTACGGACGTTTCTTTTGACTGCGGCCGCCGTGGGGATGCTCTACAAGCGGAACGCTTCGCTCTCGGCGGCCGAAATGGGGTGCCAGGGAGAGGTGGGCGTGGCTTGCTCGATGGCCGCCGCCGGACTGGCGGCCGTGATGGGAGGCACCAACGAGCAAATCGAAAACGCCGCCGAGATCGGCATGGAGCACAACCTGGGGCTGACCTGCGACCCGATCGGCGGCCTGGTGCAGGTGCCGTGCATCGAACGGAACACCATGGGAGCGGCCAAGGCGATCAACGCCGCCCGGCTCGCGGTTTTGCACGGCGACGGTACGCATCGGGTGCCGCTCGACCGGGTAATTGAAACCATGCGGCAAACGGGCCTCGACATGCAGGCGAAGTACAAAGAAACCTCGCTCGGCGGCCTGGCCGTGAACGTGGTCAACTGCTGAGGGCGTGCGCTGCGATTACCGCTTCGACAGCGCCCAGATCCGCACCGACGAGTCGCCCCCGCCGCCGCCGGAGGCGAGCAGTTTACCGTCCGGCGAAAACGTCAACGACTCGACCCGCCCGGTGTGCCCCTTGAGCGTCCGCAGCAGCTTGCCGCCTGCCACGTCCCACAGGTTGATCAGCGTATCCTTGCCGCCGCTGGCGAGCGTCTTGCCGTCGGGCGCGAAATCGACCGAGTCGACCTCCAGCGTATGTCCCTGGAGAACATGCACGGTTTCCCAGGTCGACGTGTCCCACAGGCGGACCGTCGTGTCGTTGCTGCTGCTGGCTAACAGCTTGCCGTCGGGCGACAAGGCGAGCGTTTCGATGTCGCTCGTGTGCCCGACGACCTTTCGCAGCTCCTTACCCGATTTCGGATCCCACACGCGGATCGTCCTGTCGCTGGCGGCCGAGGCGATCCAGGCGCCGTCGCGGGAGTACACGAGCGATTTGACGCGCGCAGTATGGCCTGAGAGCACGTGTTTCAGGTCGCCTGTCGCGAGGTCCCAAACGCGGAGCGTCATATCGACGCTCCCCGTGACGAGCGTCTTCTGATCCGGCGAGAAAGCGAGTCCTCGCACGATATCGGTATGCCCTTCGAACGTCCTAACCACCTTTTCGGTCGCGATGTCGTGCAGGCGGACGATCTTATCGCGGCCTGCGCTCGCCAGGAGCTTGCCGTCGGGGGAGAATACGATCACGTAGACGTCGCCGCCGTGATCGGAGAGCGTCCGCAGCAACTTACCGTCGGCCGGATCCCAGAACTTGATCGTGGCGTCGCGGTTGCTCGTCACCAGCGTCCGGCCGTCATGGGAGAAAACGATCCCCATCACCGAGCCGGTATGCCCTTCCAACACGCGCGACTCCGCCGCGGGCGCCTCGCGGGCAAATCCGATCGAAACGAGCCCGACTAGCGACAGTATGAAACGGATCATGGCGAATTCCCGGATTTCTGAAGGTTTTCAAGACAGTACAGCCGTCGGTCGGAGCGAATGAGCAGTTGCCCGTCGACGACCGCGGGCGAAGCGCGAAACTGGTCGCCGTCTCCCAGCTTGTTCGTTGCGAGCATTTTGAACTCCGGCTCGGCCGCCAAGACATACGTCGTGCCGTCGTGGCTCACGATGAACAGGTTTTTGCCGACGACCAACAGCGACGCGCTCGGCTCGCCGCCGAGTCGATCGCGCCATATTTGTTCTCCCGTTTTGGCGTCGACGCAGGTGGCCATGCCCGTGCGGCTGACCGTGTAGAGATGGTCGCCCACCAAGACCGGCGAGCTGACGTCGCGCTCCTTGCGCTTGATTCGCCAGACGACGTGGCTTTCGCTCACGTCGCCGGAGCCGCCGGGACGAATCGCCCAGGCGGGGCCCGGCTTGCCGGTGAATACGTACAACAGGCCGTGTCCCCAAACGGGCGTCACCTCGCCGAACCCCTCATCGTCGGCGCGGCCCACGACGTGCCAGAGCTCCTTGCCGGTTCGCGGATCGTACGACCAGACGCCGACCTGGCCGTTGAGTACCAGTTCTTCGCGCTCGGCGTTCTTCCAAATCACCGGCGTGCACCAACCCATCCCCTGGTTCCGCTCGGTTTTCCAGAGGATCTCTCCGGTGCGCTTGTCGAGCGCCCAGAGCCACGAGGGCCCGTAATCTTTGCCGGTCTCATCTTTCTGGCCGCGATATGAGCCTTGGTCGCCGTTGACGTACACCCGATCTTCAAACAGCAGGGGCGAGGCCGCTCCGCCGCCCCAATCGGTCGAGGCCCGGATCGAACCAAAAGCTTTCTTCCACAGGAGCCGGCCGTCGAGGTCGTAACAGAACAGGCCCGGCGTGCCGAAGTAGGCGTAGACCCGCTCTCCGTCGGTCGCACAGGTCGACGAGGCGTGCGTGTTCCAGGCGTGGGTCGGCTCGTCGGGCAAGCCGGCGGCAGCCGTCTGTTTCCAAACGATCTTGCCGGTCCGGCGGTCGACGCAGAACACGTAGCGCTCGGAGCCGGTTTCGGTGGCGGAAGTGAGGAAGATTTTGTCGCCCCAGACGACGGGCGACGAGTGGCCGAGCCCCGGCAAATCGACTTGCCACTTCAGGTTTTCTTCGCGGCCTTGCTCATTGGGGCCCCAAGTGAGCGGCGCCCCGGTGTCGGCCGCGTGGCCGTCCCCTTGCGGGCCTCGCCAGCGGGGCCAGTTCGCCCCCTCGATCGCACCTTGCGGCAAGCCGAGGAGCGTGCCGGCGGCGAGGACAAGCGTCCGTAAGAACCGCATCGTTACACTCCGTCCGTGGTCGGTGAAGGCCGGCCGCCGGCGGCGGCCGATCCGTAGACGCGGTCGTACGATTCCTGCGCCACGCCGCCGAGCCGGGCCGCCATGCGGCGATAGGCATCGCGGCGATAGTCCCACCGTTCGGAGCGAGCGACCTGCTCGAGCCAATCGCAGAGGTGGAGCCGCACCAGATCGTCGTAGTCGGTCCGGTCGAGTTCCATGATCTCGCCCGTTTCGCGATTGCGGATCCGGTACGGTCCGTCGGTGTCGACCAAGGCGTCGTATGTCGCGCGATCCATCAGGCAGTTCACGAACGAAAGATGCTCGGCTCGTTCCCCGATTATCGCGCGAATGTCGGCCCGTCGATCGAGCGGCAGCGACCACCGCCGGAACAGCTCGGTGCCGTAGATGGAGTGAAAGAGTCCGGCCCGGCAAACGTCTTGGCTTGCGCCCCAACTCTCGAGATCGCGATGCACGGCCACCAGGTGGGCCAGAAAACCCTTGTGGCCCGAGTGGGGCACGTCTTCAATATCGAGCGCGCGCAAGAAATCGACCATCTCGCGATACTTCGGATCCATGGTTCCCTCCCGTGTTCGGAACGATCGAGTTGAGCTTATTGTCGCGGCCGACGGTCCGGACCCCTCACCTGGCCTCTCCCCGGAGTACCGGGGCGAGGGAGCTACTACCGACCGACGGGCAAACTATTGCGAGGCCTTCCGTCGCCGCCCCTCCACCGCAGGCGGCGGGGGCCCATTATCCGCTGCAGTATAGTCGGCTAACACCTCGACCTTCGACGCTTCGTCGGTGATCTTACCCCATACGATCAGGCCGGCGGGGTCGCCCGATTTTACCACGCTCCATTGCTTGCCGATCCGGACGAGGCTGCCGGCGGGCGTCACGTTGCCCGCCTCGCTCGAAATAGAAAGCATGGTGGCGCAGGCCCGCTCGTCGTAGCGGCGCTGGGTGATTTCGACCGCCGAGCCGAACCGGGGCGTGGCCGGGTCGCGTTTGGCGCCGTTGTCGGCCATGACGTTCCCTTCGACGACGCAGAGTTGGGCCCCTTCGGCCGCGGCGGCGCCCCCCTTCTCGTTGCCGATGATCCAGTTCCGCCGCAGGTCGACTCGGCCGAACCGGCTGACGCGCAGCCCGCCCGGCCCTCCGCGGACCGTGCCGTTGCCGACGATGATGTTGTCTTCCACGGCCACCGAGCCGTCGGGCGCGGTATCGAGCCGCTCTCCCTCGTCGTTGTAATAAAGGTTCCCCATCACGTACACGCCGCCGCCGTCGTCGCCCGAGATGTTGCCGGCGATCCAGTTGTAGTTGATCGTCGGCCGGGAGTTCCCTTCCACCCAGATGCCGCCGCCGTCGTTGTTGTTGATCGCGGTGCACATCACGATGACGTTGAACGAGATCTGCGGCGAGCTGGCGTCGCAGCAGGAAACGGCGGCTCCCGGCGAACTGCGCGAACCGACTTTGCCGTGAAACACCTGCACGTCTTGGACGCCCGAGGTGTTGTTCGCGAACACGTTGCGAAGGATCTTGGCGTCGGCGCCGCCGCGACAACTGATGCCGGCCGCGTTGCCGATCTCGGTCGTATTCTCGGCGATCAGGTTGTTGGCGACGTACGCCTGCGAGCCGTTCAGGAGCGCGATCGCGGCCCCCTCGCTAGCCACCTGCTTGCCCAAACCTTCGGCGATTTCCGGCGCCAGCGTCTGATTGCCGACGATAGTGTTGTTGACGATCGTCGGCGAAACGCCGTCGCAGAAGATGCCGGCCCCGTGCCCTCGGATTCGGCCGCCGGTAACCGTGAAACCGTCGAGCCGCGCGTCGTCGGCCCCCGTGACGACCCGGCTCTTCCCCTCGCCGTCGAGAATCGACGCGTGGTCGTAAATATCGGGGGTTTTCCAGTCGCCGCCGGAAAATCCGCCGTACAGGTCGACGAATTGCTTCATCCGCACCGGCGCTTCCCGATATGTTCCTTCGGCCACTAGCAGGGCGTAGCGGTTGGTCGCCGACGCGTTCTTGACGGCCGCCAGGGCGGCCCCGATCGTGTGGTATTCGCCGTCGGGCGCGACATGCAAAACCTTGGCATACGGTCGAAGATCGATGGTTCGCGGTTTCTTGTCGCTATAGGAGCGGGGCCGGGGACCGACGTGGTCCATCGAAATCATCACCGGGGCCGCCCAGGCGACCGCCGCCGCCGACCAGACCAGGGCGGTTACCCAGGGCCGAAACCAAGACTTGCCGACGAACGAGAAAGTTTTCATCTTCCGGATCCTCCGTTTCGTTTTTTCTTCGTGCGCCGGGCCGGAGAGTCGGACTCGGCGCGTGAATGCTTCGAGGGGGGCAAGGTACGGGCGTAGTCGAGCAAGAGCGCCCTCCCCTGCCGAATGTGCTCGTCCATTTTGGCCCGCGCACGGACCGCGTCGCCGGCGACGATGCTCTGAAAAAGGGCCTGATGCTCGGTATCGCTGAGCCGCCGGTTTTGCGGCGTCAACAGCAGGTCGGCCTTGGCCGGGCGGATCAACCGCCACAACATTTCGAGGAACGACGCCAGCACCGGGTTGCCGGCGATCCGGGCCACGGACAGGTGGAACGCTTCGTCGGCCTCGATATAAGCCGCCCGGTCGTCGCCGGCCGCCAGGACTTTTTCCAGGGCTTGCCGGAGCGGCAGCAGGTCTTCGGGCCGACGGGTTCGGGCCGCCTCGGCCGCCAGTTCGGTCTCGACGACGAGCCGCG
>Ga0163153_10007493_pt1 | contig 11727 bp, 9 predicted proteins | sample OliLakLV19MP6IB1_FD_148629 | JGI IMG/M metagenome (GOLD analysis project Ga0163153, IMG submission 148629) | Freshwater microbial mat bacterial communities from Lake Vanda, McMurdo Dry Valleys, Antarctica - Oligotrophic Lake LV.19.MP6.IB-1 | ecosystem: Environmental > Aquatic > Freshwater > Lake... | reverse complement strand
AGTCGCGCCCGGCGTGAAGCAGATGATGTGGACCTTCGACGACCAGGTACCCGGCCCGACCTTGCGCGGCCGCGTCGGCGACCTGTTCCGTATCACACTCACGAACGACGGTGAACTACCGCACTCGTCGACTTCCACGCGAGCAAGGTCGCGTGGAACGACGAGATGCGATCGATCGATCCCGGCCAATCGATCGTGTACGAACACGAGGCGAAGCACTCCGGGATCTTCATGTACCACTGCGGGACCGGACCGGCGCTGCATCACATCGGCATGGGCATGTACGGCGCAATCATCATCGACCCGCCCGACCTCCCCCCCGTCGACCGCGAGTTCGTCTTCGTGCAGTCGGAGATATACGAGGCGCCGGCGGGTCAGGTCGCCGACGTGCAGAAGATGGCGGATGAGGACTGGGACGCCATCGTGTTCAACGGGGCGGTCAACCAGTACAAGGACCGGCCGATCGAGGTCGGCGTCGGGGAACGCATCCGGGCCTGGGTCCTGGACGACGGCCCGTCGGAGAACTCGTCGTTCCACGTCGTGGGCACGATCTTCGACACCGCGTTCAAGGAGGGTGCGTACCTGCTCGAGCCGAGCGCCGCCTCGGGTGGAGCGCAGGCCCTCGGGTGGAGCGCAGGCCCTCGACTTGCAGCCGGCGCAGGGCGGGTTCGTCGAGTTCACGTTCGACGAAGAGGGTCTGTATCCGATCGTGACCCACAAGTTCGCCAACGTCGGCAAGGGCGCTCTGGGTCTCTTCAAGGCCGGCGACGGCGAGCCCGACAAGACACCGGTCCTGGACAGCAGCGGCGAACCGGTCACCGAGACGTCGGCGCCCGCGGCGTCACATTGAGGCCGTGATGCCCACCGACGCGAGCCCGAAGCGAAAGACCACGCTCGGCCAATGGGTCATGATCGCGATCGCGATCGTCGCATTGGAGTTCGCCGCGTTCGCGCTCGTGCTCGTGATCCAAGAGGACGACCCGCCGCAGCCGGACTTCATCTCGGCCGAGAGTGCTGAGGAAACCGGCAACCCGGTCGTCAACCTCGGCGAGATGTTCATCGACGGCGATCTGCAGGTACCCGTCGGCTCAATTCTCACCGTCGTCAACGTCGGCGCCACCCAGCACGATCTCAGCGTCGAGACCGGACCCAAGACGCCGCTCCTCAAGGGTGGTCAGGCCATCGAACTCGACGTTTCGACGCAGCCGGCCGACACCTACATCGTGTACTGCTCGGTCGACCCAAACTGGCTCCGACCTCGGTCTTGCACCGACCCGCGTGCCAGTGCTGCAAAATCTCCACTACATCAATCACGTCGAACGTTCTCCTTGCCATCAGACCTCGCTCCTCGTCGGAGCGAGAGGACTACGTGGACAAGGAACCGAACTGGTGGACCCCCCCGCCGTTCGTCACCGCGTTCCACGCGGTGGATTACTTGAACGTCAAGACGATGGATTACTTGAACGCCGACCCGATCACGCGGTGGAATACTTGAACGCCGACAGGCCGCTCATGCTCAATCGCTTGCACCGCCTGGCGGTGCAGCGAAATCGGAACTGCCTTGGTTTTCTGCCGTTTCCCGCCGATAATGGGAGGCAGCCTTCGCCGCCGAGGCGTCGGAAGTAGAGCCCCGGAGGAGCCGGGCACACCGAGAGGTGATGCCGGGAGCCGGGGCTCATGCGCGCTGGATCTCAATCCGCTGAACGTCCAGAACGTGCGCTCTCTCGTGTAGCGCAGCCAAACGGTCGGCGTTCCTTCCCATCTCCGCTTCTCGTAGATCCGAGCGCAGGCATGGGGCAGCCAGGGCTGCACGCAATTCAAGACCGTCGGGTCATGGGCGGCACCGACAAGCGCGCGAGCGACGCGTGGGATATCTACCGGCTGCTCACCGACCTCGACATCGGCGTCACGTCGGCCGAGCTGCGATCGGCGCTGCCGTCGCTCCGCCGTGTGGTCGCCGCGGCGACGGCCGACATCCTCGTCGAACGCGCGGGCCGAACTCGCGGTTGGCTCCGGACCGGCGACGCTGAAATGGCATCCGTCGGGAGCGAGGATCTCGTCGCGGCCGGTACGGATCTCCTCGAACGCCTCAAGGTGCGCGGGTGAGCCTCACGACCTCTTGCGTCGTGCGAAATAACACAAGACGCAAAGTCCCAGGTCAACCCTCTAGAAGCTGCCCGAGCACCCGGTCGACCCCGGATTCCAACACCGCAGCCCGGGCCGAGAGCTCCCGGAGCTCGGCGTGGGCGGCCGCGAGCTTCTCGGCGAACACCTCGTCGTCGAGATCCTCCACGTCGGTGCCCACGTAGCGACCGGGGTTGAGGCTCCACCCCTGCGCGGCAATCTCCTCGATCGTCGCGACCTTGCACAGACCCGGCACGTCGACGTAAGCGCCGTCGGGAAAGCGCTCCGCCATCAGCGCTTCGGAGCGGCCGACCGTCTCCGGCTTTTCGCCGCGGTACAGGCGCACGATGTTGGCGAGGAACTCGTTCTGGTCGTCGGTGAACTCGCGATGGGCGCGGTCGACCTGGCGAAAGATCGGGCGGGCGTCGATGAACAACACCTTGTCGGCGCGTTCGGTTTCGCGCTTGGCCCGGTCGAGGAACCACAACGTGACCGGCAGCGTCACCGTGTAGAAGAAGTTCGGCCCGACCGACACCATCACGTCGACAAGATGATCTTCGACCAGCGTCCGCCGGATCTCACCTTCGCTATGGCGCGCGTCCGACGCGGAGTTGGCCATCACGAAACCGGCGCGGCCGGTGTCGGCCAGCGCAGTGGCGAAGAGCTGGATCCAGATGTAGTTGCCGTTGTCGGCCTTGGGCAAGGCCGGAACACGTTTGTCGCCTTCGAGTTTCGCCTTGTCGATGCGGTCGACGTTGAACGGCGGATTGGCCATCACGAAATCGAAGCGGCCGAAGCTGTCGTGCCGATCCTCGTAGTAGCTGTTGCCCTCGCGGATCTCACCCGACAGACCGTGCACCGCGAGGTCCATCTTCGCGAGCCGAACGGTCTCGGTCGTTTTCTCCTGCCCGTAGATCCCGAGTTCTTCGCCCGCAGATTTTCGGTGCCGTTCGACGAAGTGCGCCGAGTGCACGAACATGCCACCGGACCCGCACGCGGGGTCGAAGATGCGACCGTGGAACGGTTCGATGATGTCGACGATCAGCCGGACGATCGACATCGGCGTGAAGAACTCGCCCGCGCCCTGACCTTCCGCCATCGCGAACTTGGCGAGGAAGTACTCGTAGATCAACCCGAACGCGTCGCCCTCGAGATCTTTCGTATAAGAGTTGATGTGGCGCAACAACGAGGCGGTCGTCGAGTTCTCGATGCTGGTGTACGTGCGCGGCAACACGCCGGCCAGCTCGGGGTTCTGCTCTTCGATGAGCCGCATCGCCTCGTTGACGGCCCTGCCGAGATCGGCGCCCTCGGGCAGACCGAGCAGGTACCCGAAACGAGCTTCTCCCGGCAGGAAGATCACGCGTTCGGCGTGGTAGTCGGAGGGCCCGACCTTGCGCCGCTTCGACGCCTTCGCTTCGATGCGCTCGTGCGCGGCCGTGAACCTCGTGTCGGCAAAACGCAGGAAGATCAGGCCGAGCACCGGCGTGCCGTACTCGGACGCCTTCAGCTTGGAATTCGCGCGCAACTCGTCGGCCGCGTCCCAAAGCCGATTCTCAAGTTCGCTCAGGTCACGCTGCACTGCTCATGCCCCGCCGCATCGTGAGGCGGAGGCTACATACTCCGCCGTAGCTCGCCTGCGGGTCGGCGCCGCACGCCGGGCCTGCGGGCGGCGCGACGGTCTCCACCTGAGCAAACAGTGGAGCCGGAGAGGGGATTCGAACCCCTGGCCCGCTCATTACGAGGTAGGCAATCGCGAGCGGCGCGCTACCGGATGTTCTCGAAGGTCAGAGCTGAGCGGGACCAGCGAGTTATCTGCTGAGCTTCGTTGCCGACAAAGCGCCCATGGAGATGGTCGAGCCAGGCGAGGGAGAACGTCTCGTCGAGTTTGCGAGGGAACAGATCGCGAAAGGGAACGCGGCCGACGCGCTCATGTACGCGAGCGGGCTCACACCGGATGACGACGCCGCGTCTCGAGATCGATCATCTGATCCGTATTGCACAGTCGTTGCTTGGCGTGATGTCGGATGTCAGCTCAAGACGCGGCGCGACTACGACGCTTCCTGACCTCGACATCCACGTCGTAGCCGAGCAGGTAAAGCAGAGTCATCAGTTGGCGAAAGGACTTCGCCTTGTTCGTCGGATCCAAAAGGCGGTAGAGCTGAGTCGGAGAGGTTCCTAGCGTTCGTGAGACTTCACGGACCGACATTCCGGAACGCTCGAAGCGCTTTCGCGCCTCTTGAGTGAGCCGGTACATAGCGAGATCAGCCATGTACGACGGGTCTGCGTTGTACTCAAGGACAGCATCGATGTGCACACTGCCCTCGGCACCGGAAGCGAGCCGAAACGTGAATCCTTCACGACCGAGCTCGGGGTCGACGACGACCTCCGCAATCCGATCGTCCGCCGACGGAGTCGGGTCCGCCTTGGCGTACGGGAAAACGAACTTCTCTCGCCTCGTTCGGACCTCGAAGAGACGCCTGCGGCTGTTAGCCGACACACTCACAATCTTCATAGTCCTCCCTCCGTCACGAGCTCGCGCAAGATGCGCTGGATTCTCGCTGACGCGGAACCCTCGATCGGCTGCCAGTTGTCGAGGTCCCACTTCACGACGAGCTTCCCGTCTCGATACACGTGCACGTGGCGAGGGCCATGGTCGCCCACCCAAGCAAGAAAGATGAAGCCGCCACGCCTGATCTTTGACACACGATATGTTACCTTGTGCGGTAACGGTTGGCGACACAAGCCAGGATCATCTCCGTCAAGTGCCAGCTGGCTCGCCCGCGTACATCTCATCGCGGGCGGCAGTCGAAGATCACTTCCTCACGCCGCGCGCGATGAACGCGCGATGAACGGTAACGGCGTGCTGCAAGCAGGGGCGGCGCGACGGTCTCCACCTGTGCAAACAGTGGAGCCGGAGAGGGGATTCGAACCCCTGACCTGCTCATTACGAGTGAGCTGCTCTACCGACTGAGCTACCCCGGCGGAAGCCGGTCAGTGTACCGGAGGCAGGGCCATCAGCAACGAGATGAGCCGGATCAGGCCCTTCTCGTTGATGACGAACGCTTCCCGTGCACCGCGGCACGTGTCGAACGCCTGGCCGCAGGCACGGGCGGACACGACGAGCGGCACCCGGTCGGTGTTGAGTGCCGGAGCAGGGGTCGCGAGCGCGTCGCGGTAGACGCTCTCGATCGCGGTGACTCCTTCGAGGAGCAGGTCGATGCGCGTACGCCGCGCTTCGCGTTGATGGCGCGCGGCGAGCGCCCGTCGCATCCGCTGTGCGTCTCGATCGGAATAGCCGTAGCGCTCCATCTCGGCGTCGAACGACTCGAGTTCGGCCGTGTGCCGTTGCGCGACCGCGGCCGCGGCCGCGGCGACGGCCGCGTCGAGTTCTTCGGCCAGCGCGATCGCACGGGCGCCGGTCCCGTTGATCTGCGCCGGCACACCGGCAAACGTCGCGCGCAGAGCTGCCAACGGACCCGCAAGTGCGCGGGCACGCGCCAACTGTCCCCCGGAGAGCGTGGCGGCCAGTGCGGCCGCCTCGGGTGCGACACCGGCCCGCTCGAGCGCTGCCCGCAACGCCGCGTCGTCGACCGGCTCGAAGTCGACGCGTTGGCAACGCGACCGGATCGTCGCGATGAGTTCGTCGGCGTTGGCCGTGACGAGGATCACGACCGTACTGGGAGGTGGTTCCTCGAGTGTCTTGAGGAGCGCGTTCGCGGCGATGGCCGGCGGCAGGCACAGCTTCTCGGCCTCGAAGATCAGCAGCACCTTGCGGGCGCCTTCGACCGGAGCGCGGTGGGCGGCGGGGAGCATGCGCTCGCGCACGTCGTCGACCTTGTACGTGGGTCCACCCGGCTCGAACTCGATGACGTCGGCATGGAGACCGCGCTGCACGAGACTCTCGGCGCGCTCGTCGGCGGCGCCGATCAGCCGCGCGGCAAAGCCGCGCGCCGCTTCCTCGACTCCCGAACCTCGCGGTCCGACGAGCAGGTACGCGTGAGTAGGCCGTTCCGCCGCGCGCTCCAACGTCGCGACGGCGCGCTCCTGCCCGACAACCTCAGTAGCCATCGCTCGCAGCCTACGGAAGGACCGTGCGTATCGCGGCCCAAACTTCTTCGGCCACGTCGTTGATCAGGCCGCCGCCGTCGACGACGACCCATCCGTACATCGGCGCCAGCAGCCGGTACGCCTCGCGCACAGTGGCGTGAAACTCGGGGCCGGCCTGCTCGAGGCGGTCTGGAGCAGCAGTCATGCGCAGTGCGGCGGCCTCGTCGGCGAGATCGAGCACCACGACGAGGTCGGGTTCAAGCCCACCGGTGGCCCAGTGGCTCATCCGTTCGACCTGTTCGACACCGAGTTCGCGACCGATGCCTTGGTACGTGAGCGTCGACGGCGCGAACCGGTCGCTCACGACGACGGCGCCCCGCTCCAGCGCGGGCCGGATGACCTCGGCGACATGCTGCGCCCGGTCGGCCAACATGAGGAGCAACTCGGCCCGGGCGTCGACGCGCGCGTGGTCGTGCAGCAACAGTTTCCGTATCTGCGCACCGCGATCGGTCCCACCCGGTTCGCGGGTGACGACAGTCTCGCGGCCAAACGCGCGGAAGCGCTCACCAAGGAGCCCGACTTGCGTGCTCTTCCCGCTGCCTTCGCCGCCCTCGATGACAACGAAGCAACCCGCTCGTGGTTCGGCTCCATCAGTGTCGGTCATGGCTCCACGTCTTCATACGAACGGCGCATCCGGCGCCGGGCGAACAGGCCCGACAGGATACAGACGACACCGCCGAGCCACAGGGCAAGACGGACCCCCGGCAGCGAAACGGTGAACGATCCGAAGTCGACGATGCCGTCGACGGTGTTGTCGGAGATCGCGCCGAGCAAGCTCGCGGTGAACGGCCCGAGCGTCAACGACAGCAGCAGGCACAAACGCACGATCGTGTACAGCGTCGCGAACGTCCGGCCCCGCAACTCGTCGGCCACCGTCTCCTGGAGCAACGTGAACCCGGTGACGTACGCGCAGCCCGCGGTGGCGCCGATGAGACCGACGAACAGGATCGCCGGAGTCAATGTCGACACCCATCCGAGCGCGACGATCGAACCCCCCGCCGCTACGACCGCGCCGGTAAAGACCGTGGCGCGCGGGAACTGCCACCGGCCCTGCACGAACAGCAACGTCACGACTCCGAGCGCGGCTCCGACACCGAGCGCCGTCATGAGGAGCCCGTATCCCGCGGATCCGCCACCGAGCACTTCGAGGTTGAACACGGGCCCGAGCGGAATGATCAGGCCACCACCGATGAGCCCGCCCGCGAGGCCGAGCATGACCCCGCGCACGAGTGGGTTCCCCCGTACGTACTGCAACCCGTCGCCGATATCACGGAAGGTTTGTTTGAGATCGGGGCGGACGGGCTTCTCGCGTCCTTCCTCTCGCAGCTTCAGGCCGGAGATGAGCAGGGCGGAAAGCAGGAAGGTGAGACTGTCGAACCAGATTGCGAGCCACTCGCGGTCGACGTCGACCCGGCTCAGCACGTCGACATCGGCCAACCAGGCTGCGACACCCGCGAGCGCGGCAAAGATCACCGCACCGATGGGAAACGTGGCGTACGCCGCGACGAGCGACAGCGAGTTCGCCTGCGGAAGCTGTTGGGGGTCCTTCACGATGTTCGGGACGGTCGCGTCCTTGGCCGGTCCCCACAACAACGTGAGGACCTCGATGAGGAACGAGAGAACGATGAGCCCCGCGAGGTTGTCGAAGAAGGGCAACAACGCGAGCAGACCGGCTCGGCCGATGTCGCAGCTCACCATCACGACCTTGCGGTTCCACCGGTCGACGAGCACGCCGCCGAGCGGCGCGAGCACGAAGCCCGGCAGCATGCGCGCAACCATGACGAGCCCGACGCCCGTCCCGGATGGCGACACCCGCGCCGCGATCGCGAGCACGGCGACGAGGCCGATCCAGTCGCCCAGGCTCGAGACGACCTGCGCGAACCACAGGCGCGTGAAGCCGGGGACCTTGAAGACAGATTTTGCCGGCGGGGCCGGCTGTTCGTCGGGATTCGCCGGGATGAACGGCGCCTGCTCGCTCACGCGGCGGTCAGCCTAGAGTCGCCGACACGGGACTCAGGCGGACGGCTTCTTCTTGACGGCCTTCTTGACGGCCTTCTTGGCCGGCTTCTTCGCCGTCTTGGTCGCCTTCTTGGCCGGCGCCTTCTTGGCCGGCGCCTTCTTGGTCGCCTTCCGAGGCGTCGGCGCCATCTCGGCCTTGTCGCGCAGCATCGCGACGGCCTCTTCGAGCGTCAGCTCCTCGGGGATCGTTCCGCGGCGCACCGTCGCGTTCACCGAACCGTCGGTGACATACGGACCAAACCGACCTTCGAGGACACGCACCGCGGCACCCGTGTCGGGGTGCGCGCCCAGTTCGGCGAGCGGCGGCTTCTGCTGCCGGCCGCGTCGCGTCTTCGGCTGCGCGTACAGCGCCTCGGCTTCTCCCAACGTCACAGTGAACAGCTGTTCCTCGCTCGCCAGGCTCCGCGTGTCGCCGTCGGCGCGCTTGAGGTACGGGCCGAACCGTCCCGGCGACGCGATAATTTCGCGCCCTTCGGAGTCGTTGCCGACGACGCGCGGCAACGACAGCAGTTGGAGCGCTTCGTCGAGCGTGACCGTGTCGGGCGTCTGCGCGGTCAGTAGCGACGCGCGCTTCGGCTTCTTCTTCGTGCCCTCTTCCTGCTCGCCCAGCTGCACGTACGGACCGAACCGGCCCGTGAGCACGTAGACCTCCATGCCCGTCTCCGGGTCGCCGCCCAACGACTTCGGCCCCTGCGACTGAACCTCGATGAGCTCGAGGGCCATCTCGACGGTGAGTTCGTCGGGGGCGATTTCGGGCGGCAGCGACGCGGTCTGGTTGTCTTCGCGTTGCACGTACGGGCCGTAGCGCCCGACCCGCACGATGATCTCGTGACCGGTGTCGTCGACACCGATCGGGATGGTGCTCACGCCCCGCGCGTCGATCTTGGCGAGGTGTTCGTCGTTCGTCAGCTCGCGCAATCCCGGCGTGCCGTTGCCGAAGTAGAAGGTGTCGAGCCATTTCTCGCGCTCGCTCTCACCGCGTGCGATGACGTCGAGTGCTTCTTCCATCGTCGCGGTGAAGCTGTAGTCGACGAGGTGACCGAAGTGGCGTTCGAGCAGGTTCGTGACCGCGAACGCGGTCCACGCCGGAACGAGCGCGGTGCCTTTGCGCCACACGTAGCCGCGCGCCTGCACCGTCTCGATGACGGCGGCGTAGGTCGACGGGCGCCCGATGCCGCGCTCCTCGAGCTCTTTGACGAGGCTGGCTTCGGTGTAGCGAGCCGGCGGTTTCGTCTCGTGGCCGACGGGCGCGAGTTCGGTGCACTGCGCGTTGTCGCCTTCGCGCACGGCGGGCAGGCGGGCTTCGCTCTCGACTTCGTCGCCCTCGTCGACGTCTTCGACGTACGCGCGCCGCCACCCGAGGAAGTCGTACGACTTGCCGCCCGCGCGGAACACGACCGTGTCGGCGCCCCCGTCACGGTTCGGGGCGGTCGCGCGCAGCTTGATCGTCATCTTGTGGCCCTTGGCGTCGGCCATCTGGCAGGCGACGGTGCGGATCCAGATGAGTTCGTAGAGGCGCTGCTCGTCGGTGTTGAGCTCGGCGCGCAGCTCGTCAGGAGTGCGGATCCGGTCTCCGGCCGGGCGGATGGCCTCGTGGGCCTCCTGCGCGTTCTTGACCTTGCTCTTGTACACGCGGGCGTCGGCCGGGACGTACTCGTCGCCGTACTGCTCACGGATTGCCGTGCGCGCCGCGGTGATGGCCTGCTCCGACAGGTTCGTGCTGTCGGTACGCATGTAGGTGATGTAGCCGTTCTCGTACAGCCGCTGCGCGATCGCCATCGTGCGTGACGCCGTGAAGCGGAGCTTGCGGCCCGACTCCTGCTGCAACGTCGACGTCGTGAACGGTGCGCGCGGGCGCTCGGTGAACGGGTCGGAGTCGACCGACGCAACGGTGAACGAAGCGGGGCGGAACCGGTCGGCGAGCGATTCGGCGGTCGGCGCGTCGAGCAACACGACCTTGCCCGCCGACGCTTCCTTCAACCCGCCCGTTTCGGGGTCGAAGTCGCGGCCCTCGGCCACGCGCGTGCCGTTGAGTTCGGCCAGCCCGGCCTTGAACGCTTGGTCACCGTGCGGACGAGCCGAGGCCCCACTTGCCGGAGGCCCATCGGCCGAGAGCGAGGGAGCCATGTTTGTCGCCAGGAAGGTGCCTTCGAGGTCATGCCACTGCCCGGCGCGGAACCGCATGCGGGCGCGTTCGCGCTCCACGACCATGCGCACGGCGACACTCTGGACCCGGCCCGCCGACGCGGCCTGGCCGCGGCCGAACACCCTCCACAACACGGGCGAGGTCTCCCACCCGACGAGACGGTCGAGGATGCGGCGCGCCTCTTGTGCCTCGACGAGCTTCATGTCGAGCTCGCGCGGCTGTTCGAGCGCCTCGCGGATCGCGTGGGGGGTGATCTCGTGGAACACCATGCGCCGCACGGGCACCTTGGGCTGGAGCACCTCGAGGACGTGCCAGCCGATGGCCTCGCCCTCCCTGTCCTCGTCGGTGGCGAGGATGAGCTCGTCGGCGTTCTTCAGCGCCGCCTTCAGCTCGGCGACGACCTTCTTCTTGTTCTTGTGCACCACGTAGACGACGTCGAAGTGCTGCTCGGCGTCGATCCCGGCCAGCCGGCCGTGGGTCTCGCGCATGGCCTCGGGAACTTCGTCCTTGTTGCCGGGCAAGTCGCGGATGTGCCCGACGCTCGCCATCACGGTGTAGTCGGCGCCGAGGTAGCCGGTGATCGTCTTGGCTTTGGCCGGCGACTCGACGACGACGAGCGGTTTGGGCAACGCGATCTCCTGAAGGTGGATTCCGGGTCCTTCTCGGCAACCGGGGCGGTCACCGTAGCTGGCCCCCTATTTCTTTAGTGCCACGCAACCACCCTCGGTGTCAAACCGTGGTCGCCCGGCCACATTACGTCCAAGGTCTATCGTGACCAGCCGTGCCGATGCTTGGGGCTCTCGACTTCCTGGATCCCGAGAACATTCTCGAGTGGCTGGGCCCATGGGCCACTATCGGTCTCTTTGCGATCATCTTTGCCGAGTCGGGCCTGCTGATCGGGTTCTTCCTGCCGGGAGACTCGCTCCTCTTCACAGCCGGGCTCCTGGCGGCCACCTCGAACAACGAAGACGTCCACCTCAACATCTGGGTGCTGCTGGTGGGGTGTTTCATCGCGGCCGTGGCCGGCGACCAGGTCGGTTACCTGTTCGGCAAGAAGGTCGGCCCCGGCCTGTTCCGGCGCCCGGACTCCCGGCTGTTCAAGCAGGAATACGTGCACCGCACGAAGGAGTTCTTCGAGCACCACGGCCCGAAGACGATCATCCTGGCGCGTTTCGTCCCCGTGGTGCGCACGTTCGCGCCGATCCTCGCCGGCGTCGGCGAGATGCGGTACGCGACGTTCGTTCGCTACAACGTCGTCGGCGGGTTCCTGTGGGCCGTCGGCGTCACGGCGCTCGGCTACACACTCGGCAAGTCGTTCCCCGGGATCGAGA
>Ga0163153_10007492_pt1 | contig 11727 bp, 8 predicted proteins | sample OliLakLV19MP6IB1_FD_148629 | JGI IMG/M metagenome (GOLD analysis project Ga0163153, IMG submission 148629) | Freshwater microbial mat bacterial communities from Lake Vanda, McMurdo Dry Valleys, Antarctica - Oligotrophic Lake LV.19.MP6.IB-1 | ecosystem: Environmental > Aquatic > Freshwater > Lake... | reverse complement strand
AAACCGCGCTTCTCCAGCCCCTCGTAGAAATCGATTTCCATGCCATCCAAGTACAGCGCACTCTTCTGATCAACGGCCACTCGAATCCCATGCCACTCACTGACAAGGTCGGCCAATTCATCGGCCGCTGTGTCAAAATCGAGCTGGTACTCGAACCCGCTGCAGCCTCCGCCTTTCACACCCACGCGGAGCACGCTTGTGCTCGGCATCTTCTGCTCTCCTATGATCCGCTTCACTTCGCCGGCAGCCTTCTCAGTCAGTGTCAAAGCCATCTGTCGTTCTCCTTGGGTAAAAGAATTTCGAATGAGTCCCGTCGGACTTGAATTTGGGGTAGCCGAACTCGTGAGAGTTCGGAAAGTTCTGAAGTCTCACGACTTCAGCTACCCCCAAACGTGAGGCTGACACAGCACTATTCCCGTCCGGTCAGCGCCAGTTTCTGTGGCACGCTCAAAAATGGTTGCCTCCCACCTCCTGTCCCTCGACGGACTGCTCAATCCGCCTCCAAACCTCCAGCCTATGCACCGCAATGTGCTGAGGGGCCTCGATACCAATCCGCGTCTTGTTACCACGAATCTCGAGCAACCGAATGGTCACGTCCAGCGCCGGAATGACAATCTCCTCTCACTCTTTGCGACTCAGAACCAGCATCACTCACACTCCTTTCCTCGGGACAACTCCAGTAGGTCATTAGGCACGGCCAATCGCGTTCACCGGGCAATCCTCCAGGGCTGCCAGGCATGCCGCCCACTGCGCTTCGTCCTCCGGCTGTTTCGATAAATAGCTGCACCGTCCCACCTCGCTGCGTTGGAAATTCTCCGGCGCTGTGACCCGACACATGTTGCAGTCGATGCAACTGTCATCCACGTACAAGGATCCTGCCACGTTGACGGCGTAACGGCGTGTTAGAACAGCCATGGCTACGAACCATTGCCCTTTCTGCCTGGACCGACCTCCGCATCAGCCGAGCTTGTTAGATTTCATTCAGAACTTTCTTGCTCACTACTCCGTCGCAACGGCCTCCGTTATCGCCTCCAGCGCCTCTCGCAACGTGTGCCATGCCAGCGTGGCGCACTTAACGCGAGCCGGGAATTCGCACACACCTCGAAAGGCATCGAACTCCTCCAGTTCCGAGGAATCCGCGCCCGCGCTGCCCCGTCCGGTGACCAGGCGACGGAATCTCTCGAATAGGGCTTGTGCTTCGGCCTTACTCTTTCCCTTCACAATGCCAGTCATGACAGACGCGGCAGCCTTCGAAATCGCGCAGCCCGATCCTTGAAAGCCGATGTCCTGGATCACGTCGTCCTCCATGTGAAGGTAGACTGTCACGCGATCCCCACACAGCGGGTTGAGCCCCTCAGCCACGCGATTTGCGCCGTCCAGCTTGCGGAAGTTGCACGGACTTTTGTTATGGTCGAGGATCACCTCCTGATATAGTTCACGAAGATCCGACATTACCGAAATATCTCCTTGACCTTATGGAGCGCTGTTACGAGGGCGTCGATCTCTTGTTTGGTGTTATAGAAAGCCAGCGACGCCCGCGCGGTGCCGGGCACTCCGAAGCGCTGCATCAACGGCATAGCGCAGTGATGACCCGCGCGGATGGCGATACCCTGCTCGTCCAAGATTGTGCCGATGTCGTGGGGGTGTACGCCGTCCAGAACGAAAGACAGTACGCTCGCCTTCGTCTGAGCCGTTCCAATGATGCGCAGGCCGGGGATCGCCGAGACAGCCTCGGTGGCATACGCCAGCAGCTCTCGTTCGTAGGCCGCGATCCGCTCCTGGCCAATCCCGCACAGATAGTCGATCGCTGCCCCGAGTCCGATCACCCCCGCGATATCGGGCGTTCCTGCTTCGAACTTATGGGGCAGACCCTTATAGGTCGTCTTCTCGAAGGTGACCGAGCTGATCATGTCACCCCCTCCCTGGTAAGGAGGCATGGCTGCCAGCAGACTTGCCTTGCCGTACAGGACACCGACACCGGTTGGTCCATACAGTTTGTGACCCGAGAAGACATAGAAGTCGCAATCGAGTTCACGTACATCCACGTTCAGATGCGGCACGCCCTGGGCCCCATCGACAAGGACAGGCACGTTCCAGCGGTGCGCCACCTCGATGATCTCCCGCACCGGATTGATCGTGCCCAAGGCGTTTGAGACATGAACCAGCGACACGAATCTGGTCCTCGGCCCCAACAACTTCCCGTACTCCTCGATCAGCAGCTCACCATTGTCGTTGATGGGCACCACACGCAGGACGGCATCCTTTTCCTCACACAGCATCTGCCAAGGCACGATGTTGGAGTGGTGTTCCATGGTGGAGATGACGATCTCATCCCCGGCCTGGAGGTGCTTTCTGACATAGCTCTGTGCCACCAGGTTGATGCCTTCGGTGGCACCTCGCACGAACACGATCTCCCGGGACTCCCCGGCATGGAGAAAGTGTTGGACCTTCACTCGGGCCTGTTCGTACTGTTCTGTCGCCCGTTGGCTCAGCGAGTGTACGCCGCGGTGGATGTTCGCGCAGTCTTCCATGTAGAAACGCCGGACCGCGTCCACGACCACCTGCGGTTTCTGGCTCGTAGCCGCGCTGTCGAGATAAACGAGACGCTTGCCGCGGATTCTCTGATTGAGAATGGGGAAGTCCCCGCGGACCGTGAGCACGTCGAACGCATCCGGCAGGGCTTGCCGAGTCTCTGGAGCAATCACATCACAGGTCGTATTCATGATCCTTCCTTGATCGCTGCACCTTTTTGCAAACGAGTGAGCATCAACTCCTCAAGCCGGTCGCGGAGCGGAGCGATCTTGATCTGCGCGAGGATCTCGCTCGCAAATGCACAGGTCAGCAAATGACGCGCGTCCTCGTGCCCAATGCCCCGTGACCGGAGATAGAAGATTGAGTCCGCATCGAGCTGTCCGATGGTTGCCCCGTGGGTGCATTTCACATCGTCGGCGTAGATTTGGAGCTGCGGCTTGGTGTCCACCATCGCGTCCGCCGAGAGCAGCAGATTCTTGTTCGTCTGCTTGGCGTTGGTCTTCTGTGCGTCCTGCCGCACGATGATCTTCCCGCTGAAGACCCCTCTCGACCTCCCGTCGAGGACACCCTTGTAGACCTCATGACTGTTGCAGTGCGGCTGGGCATGGTCGATCGTGGTGTGGTGGTCCATGAGCTGCCGATCGGTCGCCATGTACAGGCCGTTCAAAGTACACTCGATCCCTTCCGCATCCAGCGTGGCATGTATCTCGTTTCGGGCAATTGCGCCGCCCAACGATATCGAGTGGGACCTGAAGTTGCTGTTGCGATCCTGATGAACCGCAAGCGTGGCGACGTGGAACGCTTCCGTACTTTCGTGTTGCACCTTGTAGTGGTCGATGACCGCGTTCTGTCCCATCGCGATCTCTGTGACTGCGTTCGTGAAATACACGCCGCCATCCAACCCGATGTAGCTTTCGACGATCGCAAGCTGACTGTTGTCGCCCGCGACGATCAGGTTCCGCGGATGCGAAACGGTGGGTTCCCCAGATGAGGTCGAAACGAACAGCAGATGGATCGGCTGCTCGACAACTTTCCCCGTTGGCACGTAGACGAACGCCCCGTCCTCGATGAAAGCCGTGTTAAGGGCGACAAACCCGTGGTCCTTGTAGTCGGCAAAGTGCGCCAGATACGGCTCGACTTGGTCCCGATCGCTCTCGAGGGCGGCAGCGAGACTGCCGACCTTCACGCCGTCGGGCAGATGCCGGTATGACGATAGCTCCTCCGACAGACGGCCGTTGACGAATACCAGAACGACCCCAATCGAGTCGAACTCGTCCAGGGTAAAGCGGCTGATCTGCTTGGTCGTCACCCCGTCGAACTCGTATCCGTTCGCTGGCCTGAAGCGGGTCTTCGCGATGGGGGCCACGTTGGTGAATCGCCATTCCTCGTCGCGATTGCTGGGGAATCCCAATTCAGCAAACCGAGAAATCGCCGCCGTTTGAATGCGGTGGACCCACGGCCGTGGCTTCCCGGCGAATTCCCTTTCGAGTCGCGCGAAGTTGGAGAGATGGGTGTCTTTTTCCTCAAGCACTTCAGTCATCGGGAAGACCCTTTCCTAAACATTTGCCAACTCGGCCGTCTTGACCTTTTCATCGATCCAGCCATAGCCCTTGTCTTCAAGCTCCAGAGCCAACTCCTTGCCGCCTGACTTCACGATGCGACCATTGGCCAGAACGTGTACGAAATCGGGGACGATGTAGCTCAGGAGCCGCTGGTAATGAGTGACCAGAAGTATGGCCCGCTCGTTGCTTCGTAGGGCGTTCACGCCGTTGGCCACGATCTTCAGCGCGTCGATGTCTAAGCCAGAGTCGGTCTCGTCCAAGATGGCCAGCTTCGGCTCCAGTACCGCCATCTGGAAGATCTCGTTGCGCTTCTTCTCACCACCAGAGAACCCCTCGTTCACCGAACGCTTCAAGAGGTCTTCGTCCATCTCCAGCAATTTCGTCTTCTCCTTAAGTAAAGCCCGGAAGTCCTTGAAGGGGAGTTCCGGCAGCCCGCGATACTTCCTGATAGCGTTAACCGATGCTCTCATAAAGGCGTTGTTGGCGATCCCCGGAATCTCGACCGGATACTGGAAGGCCATGAACACCCCCTCGCGTGCCCGGTCTTCGGGAGACATTTCCAGCAGGTTCTTGCCGTCGTAGATCACCTCGCCGGCCGTGACTTCGTAAGCCTCGCGTCCGGCGATGACCTGCGCCAGGGTGCTCTTCCCTGAGCCGTTTGGGCCCATCACCGCGTGGACCTCGCCAGCCCTCACCGTGAGGTCAATCCCTTGCAAGATGCCCTTGCCACCAACGCTTGCGTGTAAGTTTCTGATTTCGAGCATGGTTCCTTCACCTTGGTAAAACAATATTTTTCTCGGCACTGGCGTAAACCGCATACGAGGGCGTGCCGTCACGGTCGCGGCCAGCCTCCTCGACCAGGAACCGGTCGCCGATTGACTCAATATCCGACGACCAAAAGAGCCCAGGGAGCCGGAGCCAACCACTCTCGGCGACCCAATACTCTGCGCACTCTTCGCTATTGCGGAAGTCAGATCCCCTCGGGATCTGTTTGTCGTAGGCCCGCGTATGCATGTTCTTGATCGCTAGCATGACTCACCTTGCTTTCTGTGCCTGGTCCTAACCGACGCTTCCTTCGAGACTCACGCCCAACAGCTTCTGAGCTTCCACGGCAAACTCCATCGGCAGCTCTTTGAAGACCTGCTTGCAGAAACCGTTGACGATCATCGAGACCGCATCCTCGGCCGAGAGCCCGCGCTGCTTGCAGTAGAAGATCTGATCCTCGTCAACCTTCGAGGTCGAGGCCTCGTGTTCCACCCGCGCCGTGGGGTTCTTGACCTCGATGTACGGGAAGGTATGCGCCCCGCAGCGATCACCCAGGAGCAACGAGTCACACTGCGAAAAGTTGCGGGAATTCTCGGCACCGCCGAGGATCTTCACCTGCCCGCGGTAAGTGTTCTGGCCGCGACCGGCCGAAATGCCCTTCGACACGATGGTGCTCTTGGTGTTCTTGCCAATGTGAATCATCTTCGTGCCGGTATCGGCCTGTTGGTAGTTATTCGTGACGGCTACCGAGTAGAACTCACCGACAGAGTTGTCCCCCTGGAGGATGACGCTGGGGTACTTCCAGGTGATTGCCGCGCCCGTCTCGACCTGCGTCCACGAGATCTTCGAGTTGTCTCCCAGGCACTTTCCCCGCTTGGTGACGAAGTTGTAGATGCCGCCCTTGCCCTCCTTATCGCCCGGATACCAGTTCTGGATGGTCGAGTACTTGATCTGGGCACCCTCCAGCGCGATCAGCTCCACCACGGCAGCGTGCAGTTGATGCGAGCTGCGCTTGGGCGCGGTGCATCCCTCCATGTAGCTCACGTAGCTGCCTTCCTCCGCAATGATCAGTGTGCGCTCAAACTGGCCGGTGTCCTCGGCGTTGATACGGAAATAGGTAGACAGCTCCAGGGGGCAGCGCACTCCCTTCGGGATAAAGGCAAACGTGCCGTCGCTGTAGACTGCGGAGTTCAGCGATGCGAAGAAGTTGTCCGTGTAGGGGACCACCGACCCGAGGTACTTTTGGACAAGCTCGGGGTGTCGCTGCACGGCCTCCGACATGGAGCAGAAGATGACCCCAACCTTCTCAAGGGTGTCTCTGCACGTGGTTGCCACAGAGACACTGTCGAAGACGGCGTCAACCGCGACACCGGCCAGGATATTGCGTTCCGCCAGCGGGATGCCCAACTTCTCAAACGTGGCGAGTAGTTCCGGGTCAATCTCTTCCGCGGTCTTCGGCTCCCCCTTCGGCTTCGGTGCCGAGTAGTAGATCATGTCCTGATAGTCGATGGGCCCGTAATGAATGTTCGCCCAATTCGGTTGTCTGTCGGCCTTTTCCAGCGTTAGCCAATACCGGTATGCCTTCAATCGCCACTCCGACATCCAGTCCGGATCATTTTTCTTGGCCGAGATCAGGCGAACGACATCCTCGCTTAGTCCACGAGGCGCGGTGTCAGCATCGATTTCTGTGACGAATCCGTACTTGTACTCGCGGTTTGCAAGCTCTTGGACCGTGCTGGTCGAGGTCGACATGGTATCTCCATCGAAAGAACATAAGACGCACGCCCAGCGCCTCGGCCGACCTGAATTTCTAGGTCGTAGGACGGCCTTTCCAGGCTGTCTCGGTCGATCCGGAAGGGCCGACCTACTTGTCAAATTCAGGTCGGCCGAGGCACTAACGCTCAACCGTCTCCGGCAAAGACCGTGCCGGAATCTGAAAGTCGACAAATCAATCGACACAATATCTGTCAGTGAAACAAGTTGTGTTCTGAAGTGAATAATTAGTCGTCGTCGCCACGGAGCCGATAGAACAACTAAATGTTGATAATCATCCAAATATGGTTGGTCATCTGCACTCCACGATTGTTCGGCGTACACGTTCCGGCTAGGATGATCTCGGCTCAAAAACCACATTTGGTTGTCGCCGCGACTGGGAGATCAGAGCATGTCAACAGCTTCTCTTGCGAAGACCGCCTACGACGAAGTCGTCGAGGAACTGATCGAACAGATCAACATGGGCCGCAGCTACGAGGAGCTGTTCGACTCCCTCTACGACCGCCTGCGCGGTGTGATCCCGTACAACCGGATTGCCGTCGCGCTGTTGGATTCGTCCGGCGATGGGTTGACGCTGATCTCGTGCCACAGCGACGGGCCAGAGTCCCTGAAAGTAGGCTACTCGGCACCTGTCGAAGGATCGACGTTGCGTGAACTGCTGCTGACCGGCCAGCCGCGGATCATCAATGATTTGCCTGACTATCTGGCCAAAAAACCGCAATCGGTCTCGACCATGCTGATCGTCAAGGAAGGGATGCACTCCAACCTCACGTTGCCGTTGGTCGCAGGCGGAAAGCCGATCGGCGTGGTCTTCTTTTCTAGCCGCGAAACAGGAACCTATGACGAACACCACGCGCGGCTGCTCAAGCGTTTGGCCGGTCACATCGCCATCAGCATCGAAAAGGCACAGCTTATCGAGGCCCTGCAGGAGCGCAACAAAGAACTACTTGGAGCCAATGAACTGAAAGATCAGTTCCTTCAAAAGCTGCAGCAGGAGGTTCACCGCCAAACGATGGAACTGAAGAGGTCAGAGGAGCGGTATCGACTGCTCGTCGGCCTGGGCCAAATCATCAACTCCAGTCTGGACCTGCGGCAGGTGTTCCAGCACGCGGCCGAAGAGATTCACAAGCTTGTCGGATGTGACCGGGTCAGCCTGATCCTGGTTGCGTCGGAGGACAATTCACGCCGCGGATTCGCCCTGGAATTTGCGCAGGACGCCCAGTGGGTTGAGATTCCCACCCAGAGCCTGTCCGACTCGGCAGCGCAGTGGGTGATCGAGCACCGCCAGGCCCGGATCAGCCGTGACTTGGCCTCAGCCCGTCCCTTTGTGGAAGATCGACAACTCTTCAAACAAGGTTATCGAGCCTACGTCTACCTGCCGCTGATCTGCCGCAACCAGAGCGTCGGCATCTTGGGTCTGGCTACCCGCAAGGAGAACCAGCTTGAGCTGTGGGATCTTCAGTTGCTCAACGAGCTGAGCAATGTGTTAGCCAGCGCGCTGGACAACGCCTCGGCCTACACGCAGATCGCTCAGCTCAAGGCGCAACTCGAGGAAGAGAACGTCTACCTGCGCGATGAAATCAAGACCGAGCATGATTTCTCGAATCTGGTGGGCGAAGGTCGCGCGATGCAGCAAGTCCGCAAAGCAATCGAACAGGTTGCGGCCACAGACAGCACGGTACTCATCCTCGGAGAAACGGGTACGGGTAAAGAGCTGATCGCACGGGCCATTCACGAGCTAAGCCCGCGGCGGAATCATCTCTTGGTCAAAGTCAATTGCGCCGCGCTGGCGCCGGGTGTCATCACCAGCGAACTATTCGGTCACGAGCAGGGGGCCTTCACCGGTGCGACGCGGCGGCGACTGGGGCGATTCGAACTGGCTCAGCAAGGCAGTATCTTTCTCGACGAGATTGCGGAGATCCCCTCGGAAACCCAGGTGCTGCTACTGCGCGTGCTCCAGGAACGGGTCATCGAGCGCGTCGGCGCCATGGAATCGATCGCGGTCAATGTACGGGTCATCGCTGCCACGAACCGCGATCTGAAAGCATTCGTCGATGAGGGACGTTTCCGCGAAGATCTCTTCTATCGGCTCCATGTGTTTCCCATTTCGGTGCCCGCGCTGCGGGAGCGACGAGAAGACATCCCCGCTTTGATCAATCATTTTATTCGCCTATTCGAGAGGCGGATGAACAAGCAGATCACGCGGGTACATCGCCGGACCATGGAGCTGTTTATGAACTACCACTGGCCCGGAAACGTGCGGGAACTGGAAAACATCCTGGAACGCGCCATGATCGTGACCTTGGGCGATACCCTAGAGATCGATCCGACATGGCTTTCCACCACTTCCGCCACTTCAGACGGGCAGCCTACGATGGCGGAGCTAGAACGACGAGCCATCCTGGAAGCATTGCAGCGATCGGGCGGAAAGGTCTATGGACCGGGCGGCGCGGCCCAGGCACTGGGACTGAAGCCATCGACGCTCTACGGCAAGATGCGCAAACACCACATCAGTGGCCGAAAGCGTTTCTTGACAGGCGGACTTCGGGAGTCCTGAGGGTGACGCCCCGGATGAGTCTGCTTTATTAAGCGTGTGCGGATGCTGCGTTGCCGCTGCGAACAAGTGCAGCCTAAAATGCCCCAGGGGACTCGGGTGACTGCAAAAGTTGGCCTACTCTTGTGCGAAGCAAGCCCTCTTCGGCTTGTTGCACTGCACCGCCCACGACGGGGGGCCATCTGGCATTCGCGTTAATCGAGGGAATGGGGCGCGCATTGTTTCGAAGAGGGTTCCTTTCGGGGAGCTACACAAGCCCGAGAACCTCTACCTTCGCAGAGTTTCTCGGGCTTTTTTATTTCAAGCGCTGTATCCGCAAGTTGCAGTTGCGGTCCCGATAGCGCGTGATGACATACTCGGCACCAGCCGGGGCCAGCAGATTCTTGTGCGTAGAAAGCTTGCAATCTCCTCCCACGCGGCTATAAGATATTGAGGCTGGGATAGCCTTTGCAATTCCTTTCGGGGGAACAATTATGTCAGCGAACAAATCTACGCAGCGGGTTCTGCTTGGGATCCTTAGCTTGGCATGTGTGCTAGAAGAGGCTGCGTGGGGCGACGTCCATTTCTATCGCCTGGGAAAAAGGATTGCCTACGAGCAAAGCGACGACAATCAGCCAACCGTTCATGTTTCCATGGATGGGGGCGTCGACATGTTCACGGATAATTCGAACGACTTTCTTGCGGCTCGCGTATTCTCCACCAAGCCCAGTGTTTTGAGTCTCGCATCTCCATTTAGCCTGTTCGAGTTCTCGCCAGGGTATTGGGGTTCGAGCGGGCTCTATTCTTCGGTGGAAGAGATGGACATTGACCTGCCCCCTGGAGATACCTTCGGTTATCTCATCGAGGGGGGCGACCTTAGTTCTCGATTGGCGCTGCTGCCGATACCAGAGCAGAATCTTTTTCCCCCGGAAATACCCTACTTTACTAACGGTGCCCACAGCCAACTGAACGGTTTGGAGACGTCAAACCCTTTGACCATCACGTGGAACGGCTATTCTATTCCGGTAGGTGTCACGGACGCGCCAATCTTCTTCAACATCTCTCGCATCTCCGACGGTCAAAGCGTAGCGAGCACGGTGGTTTCGAACAATGTGACTTCGTTTAATCTGGCCGCGAACACGCTTGCCCCCGCCACGGCATATCGCGCGGACCTTGGGTATAGCGCCCGCGTGGTCGATATCGATGTTGGATTTTTCATGGCGGATGCTGCCGTGAGCTACGACCTGGCAACCACATTGTACTTCACGACAGGCGGGGCCGAAGTAAGGGCGATACCCGAGCCCATGAGCATCGCCTTAATTGCTGGGGCAATATCACTATTCTGTTCATTGAGCCGATCTCGGGGTGTACAACTCTTTCTGATGGTAGTTTCCCTCAGTTTGGTTTTCGAGGCATTGCCATCCCACGCGACGGTGAGTTTTTACCGCCTTGGCAGGACGATTGCCTATACACAAACCAGCGACAGTTCGCCGACTACGCCGACATCGATTTATGGCGGCGTGGACATGTTCGCGGATGACCCGGCCGATCTGATTGCGGCCAGAGTTTTTTCGACGCAGGCGGCCCCAACGGTGCCTGAATTTCCGCTCACAGAGTTTTCGCCTGGGTATTGGGGGATCTCGAAAGTCTATTCATCTATCGAGGAAATGGACCTTGAACTTCTCCCCGGCGATACACTGGGCTTCTTAATCGAAGGGGGTAATCTAGGTTCACAGTTGGCACTACTGGAGGTGCCCGGCACAAATCTGTTTAGCCCCGAGCTGCCGTACTTCACCAACAATGGCTTTAGCCAGTTGAATGGCATGAATCCTTCGGCGGGCTATACCATTACGTGGAACGGGTATACCCCCTTGCCAGAAGTTACCAGCTCGCCGATATTCTTTGGCGTTTATAGGGTTTCAGATGGGCAGTTCATGACCGGCACCGTGGTTTCAAACACTGTAACGTCATTTCTCATTCCAGCCGGGACGTTGGCACATAACACACAGTATCGAGCCAACCTGGATTACAGCAGCCGTCTCGATGTATTTGATGCGGGATTCTCAGTTGGTGATAGCTCAGCGCTTTACGATGTAGTCACGGACCTGGCTTTCACCACGGGATCAGAATCACCCGGCGACTTCGATTTCGACGGCGACGTCGACGGTCGGGATTTTCTGATTTGGCAGCGCGGCGAATCCACCAACGGTCCTTTGGATGCGGGGGACCTCGCCGATTGGCAAGCGAATTATGGAGAAACACCCGACTTATCTTCTATCACAGTCCCCGAGCCATCCGGAATGTTGGTTATGGCCTTTGGTATGGCAGTCGTTGCGTTGCGTCCGAGGGTCCTTCCGAGTCGAAATTCGCCACGGCCACACACTTGCAGCGTGCGGAAGGGAGAGAGAGTTAGTTTTAACTACGAGAGGGACAGAAACACTTAAATTATGCCAAAATACGAGTGCGCTTAGTCGTACGGTCGTGATCGCCGGGATCCCTTAAACGGACCTCCCTAGTCAAAACTCGCGACAAAGTGCGCCGCGTCCCCGTTATGGTCTGGCG
>Ga0163153_10007491_pt1 | contig 11728 bp, 8 predicted proteins | sample OliLakLV19MP6IB1_FD_148629 | JGI IMG/M metagenome (GOLD analysis project Ga0163153, IMG submission 148629) | Freshwater microbial mat bacterial communities from Lake Vanda, McMurdo Dry Valleys, Antarctica - Oligotrophic Lake LV.19.MP6.IB-1 | ecosystem: Environmental > Aquatic > Freshwater > Lake... | reverse complement strand
TCATGATCTCGAACAGCATGTAGCGGGCCTTTTCCTCGCCCAGCTTGGCGGTGATATCGGGACCGATCCGGATGAGCTTCCAGCCGTCGTGGATCACCGATAGGCTCTCCCCACCGGCGCGGCCGCCGATGTAGGCGAACCAGTCGCGGACGGGCGCAGCGGCCTGCCCGCGGATCACCGGCATCAGGTTGACGCCATCCAAAGGATTGGCGCCCGACCGCACGCCGGCCGCTGCCATCACCGTCGGCATCACGTCGATATAGCCCACCCGATCCTCGACCACGCGCCCGCCGGTCAGGCCGCCGGCTGGCCAGCGGATCGCGGCCGGCACGCGCTGCCCCCCCTCGAACATGCTTGCCTTCTCCCCGCGAAGGGGCAGGTTGACGTTGTCGCCGGCGTAGTCCTTGTCCCCGCCATTGTCGCTCATGAACACCACGAGGGTGTCCTTGGTCATGCCCCGGGCCTCCAGCGCATCGAGGATCTGCCCGAAGCCCTTGTCCAGCGCCGTCACCATTCCGGCGTGGGTCCGGCGCTTCGGGTCGGCGATAGCCTTGTTGGGCCCGATGTACTCCGGCAGCGTTTCGTTTGGCTGATGGGGATTGTAGTAGGCGACGTAGAGCAGGAACGGCTCCTGGTCCTTGCCGCGCTGGTCGATGAACTTGACGGCCTCGTCGGTGACCATGTGGGTGAGGTACTGGCCGTTGGTGCCGCGTACCGGCTCATAGTTGCGGTGGATGTCGTTCACGGCTTCGCGTTCATGAGTGAAGTAACCCACGCCGCCGGTCAGATGCCCGAAGAAATAGGTGAAGCCGTTGCTGTTGGGGTAGTAGGCCCGCCGCTGGTCGCCCAGGTGCCACTTGCCGATGATCGCGCGGTGGCGATAGCCGGCCCGGCCGAAGGCTTCGGCGATGGTTTCCTCCGAGGCTGGAAGGCCGTAGGTCTCGCCGGGCTCGACGGTGCCGCGCATCATCCCGAACCGGATCGGCCAGCGGCCGGTCATCAGGCCGGCGCGCGTCGGAGAGCAGACCACGTTGGAGTAGAAGCGGGTGAAACGCACGGCGTCCTTCGACCAGGCGTCAAGGCGCGGCGAATGTACCTCCGAGCCCTGGAAGCCGACGTCATTGAACCCGAGGTCGTCGGCCAACACGATGATAACGTTCGGTCGGCGTGCGGCGAACTGGGGCTCGGCCGGCAAGCCCATGCCTGCGGCGCAAGCGCCGAGCACGAGGACGGCCAGGGCGGCCGCCGCGACGGCGACGATGCGGGAGCCGAATCTTGGCGTGGAGATTCCCATGGCCGCCTCCCTGGCGATGCGTGCGGGGCATTGGATCGCCTCCTACACAGATAGACGCTATACTAGGCGCACGGGCGCGGCACGCATTTTTACCGAACGGTCGGTCGAAATTTGTCTCGGCATGGTTTAGGTTGTCGGTTGAGGATCTGTCGCCGATCATCGACACTTCGGTCAGAGGTCGGCCCTAACTCGCGAACGGTTGATTCTTCTGGAACTTTCAAGAGCACGACATTGGAAAATGTGACCGCGCGACAGCGCCAGATCTACTTCGCCGCAGCCAAGTTGTTCGTCGCGAAAGGTTTTGCGGCGACCTCCATGGGCGACATCGCCGACGCCGTCGGCATGAGCAAGGCCGGCCTCTATCACTCCATCGCCTGCAAGGAGGACCTGCTCTTCACGGTCACCCAGTTCGGCATGGATCGCCTGTTTATCGACGTGGTGGAGCCCGCCCGCCTGATCGCCAACCCCCTCGAGCGGCTGGAGCTGATCTTGCGCAACCACATCGCCAACATCGGCCGCGGTTCGGGCGATGCGGGCAACCCCATGACCATCGTGGTCGACGAGGTTTCCGGGCTTAGTCCCGAGCGGCTCCAGACGATTACCCAGCGCAAGCGGGAGTATCTGGACCTGGTCCGCTCCACACTCGATGAGCTGGGGGCCGCGGGTCTGCTACACGAGGACGTCGACACCCGGGTCGCGGCGCTCTCGTTCCTGAACATGGTGCTGGCGGTGGCCCGCTGGCGCAAGCCGCGGGGGGCGCTTTCGCTGGAACAGATCACCCAGCAGATCATCGGCCTGGCGTTCCGCTCGGTGCTGAAGGACCCGCCGGCTCAGACCGCCGAGCGCCAGTAGGTCGGGTTGACCGGGTCGAACAGCGGGTATTCGGCCAGGTTCCAGAACACCTTGCCGCGCGGACCGTCGGCCGGCAGCGTCGCCAGCATGCGGGCTGTCGGATAGACCGCCTCAGGCTTCTGCAGGTCTTCGAAGTTTTTGGCGTTGCGGGTCATCGCCGACTGGGTGTGGCCGGGGATCAGTCCGTTGATCAGGATGTCGTAGCGCTCCACCTCGTGGGCAGCCGACCGTTCCAGGGCCCAGAGCCCCGCCTTGGCGGCGGAATAGGCGTTGGCGCCGACCTGGGCGCTCTCGGCATGCCGGGACAGGGTGTTGATGATCCGTCCGAAATTTTGCTGCTTCATCACCGGGATCGCCGGTAGGGGCCAAACAGCATCACCGCGATGCTCCGCTCGAAGGCCCCGGCCGGCGCCGCGGCCACCGTCGACCCACCGCCGACGCCGGCGTTGTTGAACAGCACATCGAGACGTCCAGTCTGCTCCACCGCGGCGGCGACCAGCCGTTCAACCTCGGCCTCGCAGGTGACGTCGGTGGGCATGACCAGCGCCCCGCGGGCCTCCAGCGGAGCCATCCCGTCGGCGTCGATGTCGGCGGCAACCACGCGCGCCCCGTCGTCGAGGAAGCCGTTGGCCAGCGCAAAGCCGATGCCGCTCGCGGCGCCGGTGATCACCACCGTCGTGGACGCGAGGTCAACCATGGGCGGGGACCTCCACGGCGCTGGCCGCCGGCGCCGGGGCGTCCTTGTGAAAGGCGAAGAACAGCTTGCGGTGGGCGAAGCGCCAGCCCTCGGCGGTGCGGACGAACCGGTCCTGGTAGTGGCCGACCCCGGCTGGTCCGGCCAGCGGCAGGGGGCCGTCCGGCTGGGCCTCGTCGCAGACCCAGCGATACAGCGAAAGGTAGGTGACGCCGGTGGCGTGATCGGCGTCCACCACCTCGATCCGCACATTGGTCAGCACATGGCGCGAGCGGAGCAACGGCGACCGGCTCTTCTTAATGCCGGTGCGCAGGGCCTCGCGGCCGTTCGAGGGCCGGCCGGCTTCCAGCACCCCGTCGATCGCGAACAGGTCGGCGAAGGCGTCGTAGTCGCCGAAGTCCACGTGGTAAGCATAGGCAATTGAGAGCCGCTCGCAGGCCCGCTCGATGTTCTCCCGTTCAGCCTCGGTCATACGCCTGCACCCTCATTTGGCTTCGCCGCCGCCGCGATCGGCTTGGCGGACAATTGCAGTTGCGACACACTCAGTGTGTTCCGTGCCGCCGCGCCCGCGACGCAACTGGCACATGCGTTGACCGCGGATCGCCCAGCGGGCTCTCCACCAGCCACGAGGCCGGCTGCTGCAGGATGAAGTGGGCCGGCGCGGCGGACGGCGCGGCCAGGGCGAACAGTGCTGCGCCCACGGCGGCGGCGATGCGAAGGTTCATACGGTCTCCCCCAAATGATGTCGGCCCACCGCGTAACACGGATCGGCGTCACTGGGAGGGCCCTCAGGTCAGGGCCGGGGCGGCAGGGTCCCGCCCTCGGCCAGGGTCTTCATGTTGACCATGGCGCGCTCGAACACGGTGCGCCGGCGCTGCATCTCGGCGGCCTTGGCAGCCGCATCGCCAGGAACCAGCGAGTTGTCGTACATCAGGGTGTAGACGATCCTGGACGTCTTCGCCGTGACCGGGCGGGCCTCCAGCAGGCCGTGGTACAGGTTATAGGGCCGGCCCTCATAGACCGGCTGGGTATAGGCGTAGCTCAGCTCCGTCCGGCCGACCATGATCTCGCGGCCCACGGTGCGCACCGCGCCGACCTCGCCGTCCTTGCCCGAGGTGATCTGGCAGCCGGCCGGGATCTGCAGCCACTCGGCGATGTCGCAGTACTTGCCGATCCGCTTCCACACCTCGGCGGCCGGGCGGTTCACCGCGATCTCCATGGGGATCGAGACATAGGTCGGCGCCTCGACGGCCAGCTTCGGCGGCATGGGCGCCTGTGCCAGCGCGGGACCTGCGAGAACGGCAGCGGCGATGGCGGCGATGGCGATGGCGAATTTCATGATGTCAGCTCCCCAGACTTGGTTGACGATGCGCCGAACTCCCCGGTAGTTCTACCGAACGGCCGGTCGATAGCAATGAGCGCGTGACAGCTCCTGTTCGTCGGCCTGCGAACGGCGCCCCGCCAGAGGGCGCGACCAACAGGGGGATACCGGGATGAAGTTTCACTGGCTCAACAGCGGCGCATGCGTCGCCGGCCTGCTGCTGGCGATTGGCGGGGCCCACGCCCCGGCCATGGCCCAGGGCGCGGTCGGCGAGGACGCTACGACGGTGGAGGAACTGGTGGTCAGCGCGCGCAAGCGCGAGGAGTCCTTGCTCAAGGCGCCGGTCTCGGCCACCGTCCTGCCGGAGCAGTTCATCCAGGACGTCGGCGGCCTCACCGACCCGCTGCAGCTGGCCGAGTACATCGTCGGCATTTCCGCGGACTCCGACGGCAACCCGGAGTTCTTCATACGGGGCGGCGGCACCGGCCGCAACCCGTTCACCGAGTCCTCCTCCTCGCAGCTGCGTAACGGCGCGGAAACCACCGGCGGGTTCGGGGGCCGCGCCTTCTCGCGGATGGACCTGTTCGATGTCCGGCAAATCGAGACCTACCGCGGCGCGCAAGGCTCGCTCTACGGGCGCAGCGCCATCAGCGGCGTGATCAACGTGATTAACAAAGCCCCGGTCGACGACACTACCTACAACCTCCTGGCCAGCTACAACGACGGGCCGAAGGAGCGCCGGCTGGAGGGGATCTACAACACCCCGCTGGTCGCAGGACGCCTGCTGGGCCGCTTCGGCCTGGCGCTGTCCGACGAACAGGGCTTCTACAACAACCTGTTCAATGACAGGCCGCTGCTGGACCAGCAGTTCATCGGCGGCCGCATCGCCCTGAAGGCCTTTGTCACCGAGGCGATCGACGCCACCCTGTTCCTCGACGGGACCAACAACCGCTACTACCACTACTCCATTGCCAAGCGCCGAACTCTGCCGGGGATTGTGATCAACACCGGGGCTGGGTCGCGCGACGTGAACGGCGCCCTCCTGCCGCCAACCTTCCGGTTTCCGACACCCGATGGCGACGTCTTCAATCAGGCCATGGACTCGCCAGGCTACGTCACCCAGGAGCTGTTCAACGGCAACCTGACCGTCAACGCCGACGTGCCGCTTGGCGTCCTGACCTCGGTAACCGCTGCGCGCTACCTGGATCAGCGTTCGAACTTCGACATCGACCAAAGCTTCATCGGCGGCCGGGTGGGCGCCGCCGCGAGCCTCTGCTCGGGCCAGTTCAGCGCCGCGGCCTACGCGGCCGACGCCAATCCCAACGACGACTTCGTCAGCATCTCGGCCTTCCTGACGCCGGCCAATGTGGTCGATACCAAGTGTGAGAACAGCTACGACCACCAGACGAAGATCTTCAGCCAGGAGTTTCGGCTGGTCTCCACGGGCGACGGGCCGCTGAGCTGGCTGGTCGGCGTGGACTACCGGTACCTGGGCAATCCGCTGATCGAGACCATCTCCGGGCGCAACCCCGCCGCCGGCCTGGCGACCGGGGTGCTGGGTGTGCAGAACTTCGTGACCGACAGCGAGATCACCCAGGATTCGGCCGGACTATTCGCCAGCGCCAACTACAAGATCACCCCCGAGCTGCTGCTGTCGGTTAGCGGCCGGTTCTCCTACGACCGCAAGACCCTGGTGCTGGCGACCACCGATCGCGACGTTTACCGCGGCCGCATCGGCACGGGGGCGACGCTGCGGATCGTGCGCAATCCGAACTTCGGCAAGGTGTTCATCCGCAGCGACCGGGAGGACGACTACACTTTCTTCGATCCCTCGGTGACCTTGTCCTACGACATGGGCGACCACTTCCTCTACGGATCCATCGCCACGGGCCACCGGACTGGCGGCTTCAATCGGTTCCCTGGTGTCCGGACCGACCCGGCCACCGGCGTCGTCAACCTGCCGGTTCCGACTGAGTTCGGCTCCGAAACCGCAGTTTCCTACGAGATTGGGTCAAAGGGGAAGCTCAACTTCTGGTCGGTGAACCTGAACTACGCCATCGACGTCTTCAAAACCGAGTACTCCGACCTCCTGGAGAACCGCAGCGTGTTCGGCGGACCGGAGGATGTCAGCACAGGCGGCAACGACTTCCTTGCTAACGCGTCCGCGACCATCAACATCGGCGACGCCTACGTCCGCGGAGTCGAGCTCGACTTCAACGGACGGGTGAGAGACCTGCCGATCGGCGGCTGGCTGGGGTACCAGGGCGGCGCGACCTACCTCGAATCAAAGATCACCAGCGGCGAGGACAAGGGGACCAGGGCGTCCTTCGTGCCGCGCTGGACCATCAAGGGCAGCCTGACCTATCGCCGCCCGATCACCCGGACCCTGGGCATCGTGGCCAACACCAATCACTCCTACGAGGAAGGCGCTCGGGAACAGTCCGGCGGGCGCTTCAAGCCGATCAACATCACCAGCGCCCGCCTGGGCTTTGAGGGCCGGCAGCGCAACGGCGACGCCTGGTCGCTGGTCGCCTTCGCCAACAACCTGTTCGACGTCACCTACCAGATCTCGCGCTCCGCCGTGCCGACCGGCTTCCCGTCGGAGACGATCAATACGCCGTTCAGCCTGGGCGTCCGGCTGACGCTGGGCGGCACGCTGAAGGACTGACGGGACCGGTTGATCAACGGACCTACGGGCGCGCCGGGCTTTCGTCCGGCGCGCCCTTTCCTTGCGCCTTGAACCCTGCGGCTCCAAAAGGCGCCCAGGCCTCATCCGACGACCCTACCGGGTTCGCGGGAAGCCCACGGGGCGATCAGGCGCGGACCAGGCCTTCCAGCGGGCGGATCGCCCGGCTATCGGGGAAGATGGTCTCGTCGAGGGCCTTGTCGCCGACGCCCATGTGTTCGCGGAGCACGCCCTTCAGCAGGGCCCGGACGTCGGTGGTGGGCTTCAGGTCGCGGCCGTCGAGCAGGTCGGCGTCCTCCAAGCCCGGCCAATCAGCGATCACCCGGCCACCCTTGACCGCTCCGCCCAACAACAACGCCGCCCCGCCGGTGCCGTGATCGGTGCCGCGGGTGCCGTTGATCCGCACCGTGCGGCCGAACTCGGTGACCAGCACCACCACGGTCTTGGCCCAGACCTCTGGGCCAAGACCGGTCTTCAGCGAGTTGATGCCGCGATCGAGGCCCAGGTAGAACTCTGGGAACCGGCCGGCGAAGTTGCCGACCCTCGGGTCGTTGGGGTTGTTGCGGCCGTTCTGGTCGGCGTGACTGTCCCAGTTGCCGTAGTCGATGGTGACGAGCCGCGGGCCATCCGGCGCCTTCAGGAACGTCGCCGCGGCCTTGGCGAACTCGGTGAACTCGCGGGCCGAGCCGGCGCCCTGTCCGGTCATGTCCATGCCGCTCATGCTGGAGCCTAGCTGTTCGGTGGACAGCCCCTTGGCCAGCACCGGCCCCAGTTGCGTGTCGCGCCGGTAGAGGGCGGCCAGACGTTCCAGAGTATCCGGCGAGGCCTGGGCCTGCTTCGGCGGGGACCAGGATCCCACCTGCTCCGCCCCGCGCAGCGAGAGGGGTAGGTTCGGACCCAGCCCCATGGCGTAGTTGTCGCGACCGGTCTTCAACTGGCCGGGCAGGGTGGTCAGGGTGCGGTTGATCCAGCCGGTCTTGAGGGTCTTGTCGACCATCCCCCGGTCCATGGTGTCCTGGGCGTCGAAGTGCGAGCGGTCGCGATAGCCAGAGCAGGTGGCGTGCAGCACCGTCATCTCGCCGGCCTGGTACATGGCGTGCATCGCCTTGAGGTCGGGATTGAGGGCGAACATCCCGTCCAGCTTCAGGGCGTCGAATATTGTGCCTTCGCCCGGGTCGCCGTCGGCGAGCGGGCCCCGGATGGCCTTGAAGCTTGGCTCCCCGTAGGCCGGGACGAGCGACAGGCCATCGACGCCTCCGCGCAGGAAGATGAACACCAGCCGCTGGTCGGTGGGTGCGGCCGAGAAGGCCATGCGCGGGGCGCCGGCCGCCAGCAGGGCGGCGGCGCTGATCCCCGTCAGGGTGGATCGACGTGAGAGCAGCATGACGTCTATCTCCGTTGAAAGTCGGGGCTGGCGAGCACCAAGCCGATGGCCTGGTCCTTGGTCGCCGCACGCTTCACCGAGTCCCGCAGGTCCTGCGAGGCAAGGCCGCCGAGGGTCTGGTCGAGGTATCTGACCGGGTCTTCGACGCGATCGGCGTGGGCGGTCGCGGTGGCCAGCGACCACTCCACGCGCTTGAGCAGGGAATCGGCGCTGGACCAGTCGGCCCACCGATCGTACCAGCCCTGAGGCCCCGGGGCGCCCATCGGCTTTTGACCCATGCTGGCGGCCGCATCATAGGCCAGCGAGTAGGGCGCGCCGGCGCTGGCCGGCGGCGGGCGATAGCCGGGGAACCGGTACATGCTAGGCGCCGGCACGACGTTGTCGGCCAGGGTCAGGTTCAGGCTGCGCATCCCGGAGAGCACATAGTCTTCCGGTTGCTTTAGCTTGGACTGCGCCGCAGCCCAGGCCTCGGGCGCCTCCACCAACGCGCGGCAGACCTCGGCCAGGTCCGTGTCATGGGCGAGGTAGACCGCCGCCAGCCGCTTGACCACCGCCCGCGGCGGGTCGTCGCCGATGAAGTGCGCCGCGAGCTTTCCGGCCAGGAAGCGCGCGGTAGCCGGATGGCGCGCCACATCGTGCAGCATCGCCTCGCCCTGGGCGACTCCGGACTGCCCATAGCTTTTGCCCATCAGGACGATCGGGCCAGGCTCGTGCCACTCGTCGAAATAGTTAAACGCCCCCGGCGTGCGCCCCGCGTTCTTCGGGTCGCGGTTCTCGGGCCGGCCAGCGTTGGGCCAGAACGCCCAGCCGGTGATTCCCTTGGAGAGGGCAATGACGTCAGCCTGGGTGTAGCCGCCGTCGACCCCCAGGGTGTGCAGTTCGAGGATCTCGCGGCCGAGGTTTTCGTTCAGGCCGATCTTGTGGCGCTGGCCGTAGGCCGAGTTGGGCCCGGCCGACAGATGGTTGTCCAGGAAGTAGGTCATCCCGGGGTTCCTGGCTGAGGCCAGCAGCATGTCGGCGAACTTGCCCGTCGTGTGCGGCCGGATAACCTCCCGCTCATAGGGGCCGGCGAGCACCGCGGTCGGCTGCTTGATGACCGGCACCACCAGATGGTTGGACCAGAACCTGACCATCCGCTCGCGGAACGGCTGCGGAGTCGTAAGGGCGACATTGGTGCGGGCGGCGCGCTCCAGCATGAGCTGTTCGCGGACCCAGGCGACGTAGCCGCCCAGCAGGCCCTTGCGGGAGGTGGCGTGCTTGTCGATCTCCGCCTGGGTCTTCGAGGCCGCGGCGGCGTCTTCCAACACCTTCAGGTCCGGACTGACCACGCCATAGCGGTAGTAGTAGTTCTGGATGTGATCTGCCGTAGTCGGAAAACCCTTGAACTGCGCCGGCGTGGCAGGGCGGCCTTCCAGTTGCTCGAGCAGCCAGCGCCGAGGGTTGCCCGCCGCTGATTCGATCTCGCCCGGGCGCGCGCCAAGGCCAAATCGATTGGTGGCGATCGCCGCTTCTCGTGACATGCGTCCCCTCCCAGGGTGTTCCACTCGTACGGACCCGATCTCTGGCGGCGGGCGCCTTTACCGAACGATCGGTAGAACGACACTCTCGCAGCCACCTGTCAACACGGCTGCGAGGCCCCGCGTCTATCGGTCGTGCTTCATCACCCGGCCGATCCAACCAGGACTGGAAGTCAGGGCGTCTTGACCGACTTAGTCTTGCCCGTGGTCATGTCGACATCGAGAAATTGATCGATGGCCACCTTGGGCAGCTTGCGCACGGTCCCGTCGAGCAAGGTGATGGTCAGGTCCACATCCCGGTTCTGACCGAGGCCAAAATGGGCCTCGAGCGAGCCGCCGGACTTGTAGTCGTGGTTGGAGAATATCCAGCGCGTTCCGAGCAGCTTGCCGCGCGTTCTCGCCTCGATCCTCGCTCCGGTCAGCGCCGCATGACCAACACGCGAGAAGCGCAGCCGGATCCAGTGATTGTCCTTGGCCCCGTTGACGCCGGTGTTCCACATGATCCGTTGGCGGAAACGGTCCTTCGGCATGTCCGCCGTCGGGCCGGAGTTCAGGGGATCGGCGATCAGCACTAGGTCCAACAGGCCATCATTGTTCAGATCGGCCGCCTCGCCGGACGGACCGTTCGAGTCGATCCCCGAAAACTGCGTGGTCGTCGGCCGGAATGTGCCGTCCCGCTGGTTCATGAACAGGATGCTGCGGTCCTTGCCCCAGGCGCCGTCGATCTCATGCTTGTGGATGTAGACGAGATCCTGCCAGCCATCGTTGTCGAAGTCGGCGATGACGATGTCCGAGCCGTAGGGCTGGCCGTCATGCAGGGTGCGGCCGATCATGCGCGACGGCTGACTGGAGCTGTTGATCGACCGGGCCAATTGCTTGGACGTGTAGGGGAGATCCGCCTTCCAGAAACGCGACCACTGGCCGTAGGTCCAGTTCAGGGCCTCCAGCCCCATCTCCCCGGTCGCTTCCTCAAACTTCATCCCGCCGAGATTGCGCCAGGCCATGCTGGTGATCTGGTCGGTATTGACATGCCAGGTGATGTCGCTGGCGCCGGTGGCGAGAATGTCCATCGTGCCATTATTGTCGAGGTCCGCATAGAACAGATAGGGCAGTCCGGCGCAGTGCCCCTCCGGCACATAGATCTTCGCAGTCCGGTCGTACCGGTTTCGGCACTCGGCGGTGAAACCGTTGTTCTTGGCCAAATCGAATCTGAAGACCCCGGTCTCGGCCAGCATGTTGCGCCACATGCGCGGGCCTTGCCGATACTCGCCGGACGGGCAGCGGGAGTCCCACTTCGCGAGGAACATGTCGGAGTGGTAATTCTGCATCATATCCAGATCGCCGTCATTGTCGACGTCGCGCAAGGTGATGCCTGGAGCCGCCATGTCGATGTCGGGGTTACAGGCGAATTCCGCGCCGAACCCGGGCGTAAGGTCGGTGCCGCCAATGTTCTGGAAGGTCCCGTCGGCGAATCGGCCCGAAGGCGTTGGCTTAAAGACATAGAGCCGCTGCTGCGGCTGGCCACCGTTCAGCGTCCCGATGTTGTCGGCGCCGACTGCGATGTCGAGCCAGCCGTCCCGGTTGACATCGGCGATTGAGGTCTGCCGGTTGTAGGCGGCGGTGTTGCGCACACCCATCTCTTCGCTGACTTCGTCAAACCGGTCGAACGCGCCGTCGGAGATCAGCAGCATATTGCCAAGTCCGGCAGATCGGGACTGGCTGTAGCCGATGAGAATGTCGAGAAAGCCGTCCTTGTTGAAATCGGCGGCGTTGGCGATGTTTGCCTGCCTGCCCATCTTTGTCGGCTGGCGCGGCCCGTTCTTGATCGTGAACGTGTGCTCCTTGAAGGTGAAGTTGCCAGTATTGAGGAACATCTTGGCCGTCTGGGTCTCGTCGTACACGGCGAAAATGTCGGTCAGCCCGTCCTTGTTGAAATCGGCGAGCACCACCGATTCGGACCCGTGCAGATATTCGGTGTAG
>Ga0163153_10007490_pt1 | contig 11728 bp, 8 predicted proteins | sample OliLakLV19MP6IB1_FD_148629 | JGI IMG/M metagenome (GOLD analysis project Ga0163153, IMG submission 148629) | Freshwater microbial mat bacterial communities from Lake Vanda, McMurdo Dry Valleys, Antarctica - Oligotrophic Lake LV.19.MP6.IB-1 | ecosystem: Environmental > Aquatic > Freshwater > Lake... | reverse complement strand
CAGCACGTTGGGCGTGATCGCCAGCAGCGTGATCGGCGCGAAATCCTTGGCGGCGTCATACGGCATCGACTTGTAGAGGTTGGGGTTCACCGCGTGAGTGGATAGCGCGCCCATCAGGATCGTGTACCCGTCGGCGGGCGACTTCGCCACCATGTCCGCGCCGATGTTGCCCCCGGCCCCCGGCTTGTTCTCTACAACCACCGGCTGGCCCCATGCTTCGGACAGCTTCTGTGCGAGGAGGCGCCCGGTGATGTCGAGCGATCCCCCGGGCGGGAACGGGACGACCAGCTTCACCGGTTTGGTCGGATATGTCTGCGCCAGCGCCAAAGGCATGGCCGCCAGCGCACCAAAACCGGCCACGCAAGCGATGGTCAGGACCCGCATCGAGCGGGAAACTTCTTGTAACAGGAAAGTCACGGTGGAACTCCTCGCAGGTGCGCAATTCAAACCATTCTAGCAAGTGTGCGCAGCGCCGGCGGGATGTCGAGTCGGCCAATTTGTCGAGTTGCCTCCTAACGCAGGCATAATTATGGGTTGCACTCAAAATCGTTCAATGTCCCGTCCTAACGTAAATTCGCACGGGTTGCTGCATTTCCATCACGTCTTGCCAGAGTCCGGATGAGTCGAACCTTTACTGTCGTTACCGTTGTTGCCGTGGTTGCCGGCTTACTCGCGTCTGCGGGAGCAGGGTTCTGGTACGCCAAGTACTACAACAGGTCGGCGGCGTCATCCACGGCGGGCGCACAAGCTGCGGGCGGGTCGGGGCCGGCGGGCGCACCAGGCAAAGGTGGCGGCGCTTCGCAATCTGCCGGGCCACCCGCGATCACCGTCGAAGCGATCAAGGTCATCACCTCGCCGATGCCGCAGACCATTGTTGCGGTAGGTAGCCTCCGGTCGGATGAGTCCATCACGCTGCGCCCCGAAAGCGCGGGCCGGATCAGCGAAATCACGTTTCTGGAAGGCCAGCGCATTGCCAAAGGCGCGCCTTTGGTCAAGCTCGACTCGGCCATTCAGCAGGCCGAAGTGTCGCAGGCCAAGGCCAATTTGACGCTCGCCAAGTCGAAGTTCGATCGGGCGGTCGACCTGGCGCAGCGCAGCTTCATTTCCGGTCAGGCCAAGGACGAGGCCGAGAACAATTTCAAGGTGGCCGAGGCGTCGCTGCAACTCGCCCAGGCCAAACTCGCCAAGACCGATATCAAGGCGCCGTTTTCCGGCATCATCGGTTTGCGCTCGGTTTCGGTGGGCGACTACGTCAAGGAAGGCGCCGATCTCGTCAACCTCGAAGCGATCGATCCGCTCAAGGTCGATTTCCGCGTGCCCGAAACGTACCTGCGACAGATCCGGGTCGGCCAGGCACTGCAGCTCACGCTCGATGCGCTTCCGGGCAAGATCTACAACGGCAAGGTGATTGCGGTGAATCCGCTGATCGACACCGCCGGGCGCTCGGTGGTCATTCGCGCGCAGGTGGGCAATCAGGACACGACGTTGCGCCCCGGCATGTTTGCGCGGGTGCGCCTCATCACGAAAGAATCTGCCGATGCGATGGTGTTGCCCGAACAGGCATTGGTGCCGCAGGGCAGCGAGCAATACGTGTTCAAGGTCCAGGACGGCAAGGTGGCACGGGTCAGGGTCGAAACCGGGCAGCGTCGCGACAGCAAGGTCGAAGTGCTGTCGGGCCTTGCCGCAGGCGACCTGGTGGTGACGGCGGGACAGCTCAAAATTCGCGACGGTTCTGCCGTTCGTGTGGTCGGCGCCGAAGGTGCCAAAGATCCTCCGGCCGCGGCGCAAGCCCCGCAACCGGCCGCGCCACCCAAGTCCTGACGCGCTTGTCACTGGAGACTGCTGCATGACGCTGCCCGAATTCTGCATCAAGCGGCCAGTGTTTGCGACGGTGCTGTCGCTGGTCATTCTGCTGATCGGCCTCATCTCGTATCAGCGGTTGTCCGTTCGCGAGTACCCGCGGATCGACGAGCCGGTGGTCAGCGTCAGCACCACCTATCGCGGCGCATCGGCCGAAGTGGTCGAGTCGCAGGTCACCAAGGTGCTCGAGGATTCACTATCCGGCATCGAAGGCGTCGAGATCATGACGTCGCAGAGTCGATCCGAGCGCAGCCAGATCAACGTGCGGTTTCGCCTGTCGCGCAACCCTGACTCGGCGGCGGCCGATGTCCGCGACAAGGTGTCGCGCGTGCGGGCCAGGCTGCCCGACGCCGCGGACGAGCCGGTCATCGCCAAGGTCGAGGCCGACTCGCAGCCGATCATCTACATCGCGGTGGAGGCGGGGTCGCTCACACCGCTCGAAGCGTCCGACTATGTCGCGCGCTACATCAAGCCGCGACTGTCCGTACTGCCGGGCGCCGCCGATGTGCGGATCTTCGGCGAGCGGCAGGTGTCGATGCGCATCAACATCGATCGCACGCGCCTTGCCGCGTACAAACTCACTGTGCAGGATGTCGAAGACGCCATTCGCCGCCAAAACGCCGAAATTCCCGCCGGCCGCATCGAGTCCACGTCGCGCGAGTTCACCGTCGTCGCGGAAACCGACGTCCAAACGCCCGAACAGTTCGGCCAGATCATCGTGTCCAATGCCGGCGGTTATCCGGTGCGCATCAGCGACCTCGGCAACGTCGTGGTGGGCGCGCTCAGTGACCGCACCATCTCGCGCTACAACGGCAAGCCATCGCTCAATATCGGCGTGATCAAGCAGGCGGTGGCCAACCCGCTCGAGCTTTCGCAGAACGTTCGTGCCGAGGTCGACACGATCAACGAGAACCTGCCCTCGGGCATGAGGTTCGTGGTGGCCTACGACACGTCGGTGTTCATCGACCGGTCGATCGCGTCGGTATTCGAGACCATCGCCGAGGCCATCATTCTCGTGGTGCTGGTGATCTTTTTCTTTCTGCGCAGCCTGCGCGCCACGATCATCCCGATCGTCACGATTCCCGTCTCGCTGATCGGCGCGTTCGGGCTCATGTACGCATTCGGCTTCACGATCAACACGCTCACGCTGCTGGCCATGGTGTTGGCCATCGGCCTGGTGGTGGACGATGCGATCGTGGTGCTCGAAAACATCTACCGCCATATCGAGGATGGCATGCCGCGCCTCGAAGCGGCGATGCAGGGTTCCAAGGAAATCGCGTTCGCGGTGGTGGCAATGACGCTCACGCTGGCGTCGGTATTCGCACCGTTGGCGTTTGCCACCGGCCGCACCGGTCGCCTCTTCATCGAGTTTGCGCTGACGCTGGCGGGTGCGGTCATGGTGTCGGGCTTCGTCGCACTGACGCTGACGCCGATGATGTGCTCGTTGCTGCTGCGGCACCAGCCCAAGCATTCGTGGCTGTACAACAAGATCGAACAGGGCTTTGTGTCATTCACCAGCGGCTATCGCTGGCTGCTGTCCAAGGCCTTGCACGCGCGTTGGGTGGTCGTGCTTTTGTGGGTGATCACACTGGGGGTCGGTGCCACGCTGTTCCTTTCGTTGAAGTCCGAGTTAGCGCCCACGGAAGATCGCGGTGTAATTTTCGGGCTGGTCACGGCGCCGCAAGGCTCCACGCCGCAGTTCACGTCCGATCAGCTCAAGCCGATCGAAGAGTTCTACGCGCAGATACCGGAAGCCTTTGCGTACACCGCCATTTCGGGGTTCCCGACCGTCGTCGACGGCATCGCCATTTTGCGGCTCAAGCCATGGGAAGAGCGCACGAAGAGGCAGCAGCAGATTACTGATGAGCTGCGACCGAAGTTCGCGTCGATTCCCGGGGCGCTGGCCTTTCCGTTGAACCCACCGTCGCTCGGACAAGGTTTTCGCTCCACGCCGATCGAATACGTGATCATGGCGCAGGTTCCCTACGCCGAGCTGCAGCGGCTCGTCGATCGTTTCCTCGACGAGGCGCGCAAGATCAACGGTGTGCAAAACCTGCAGATCGACCTTCGCCTCAATACGCCGGAGGTACGCGTCAACATCAATCGCGACAAGCTGGGCGATATCGGGGTCAATGTCGACACGGTCGGTCGCACACTGGAAACCATGCTGGGCGGTCGTCAGGTCACGCGCTTCAAGCGCGACGGCGAGCAATACGATGTGATCGTCCAGGTGGCGCCGCTTGACCGGACGTCGCCCGCCGACATCAGCGATATCTACGTCCGCGCGCGTGACGGCAGCATGGTGCAGCTGGCCAATCTCGTCACCGTCAAGGAAGGCGTCGCGCCGCAGTCGCTCAATCACTTCCAGCGCCTGCGCGCGGTCAAGGTCACCGGCACCCTGGCGCCGGGTTTCACGATCGACCAGGCGCTGACGGCACTCGATGCGGTGGCCAAGAACACGCTGGCCGGCACGGCGCAAACCAGTCTTGACGGCCAGTCGCGCGAGTTCCGCGCGTCCGGCAGCGAAATCTACTTCGTGTTCGTGCTGGCGCTGATGTTCATCTATCTCGTGTTGTCGGCGCAGTTCGAGAGCTTCGTTTCGCCATTTGTGATCATGCTGTCGGTGCCGTTGTCGATGACGGGCGCACTGTTCGCGCTGTGGCTCACCGGCGGCACGCTCAACATCTACAGCCAGGTGGGGCTTATCACGCTGGTCGGCCTCATCACCAAGCACGGCATCCTGATCGTGGAATTCTCGAACCAGTTGCGGGCCCAGGGCGAAGACATGATGTCCGCGGTGATCGATTCGGCCACGCTGCGGCTGCGGCCCATTTTGATGACCACCGGCGCCATGGTGCTGGGCTCGGTGCCGCTGGCGTTGGCCACCGGTGCGGGTGCCGAGTCGCGTACGCAAATCGGCTGGGTCATCGTCGGCGGGATGTCCTTTGGCACGCTGCTTACGTTGTTCGTGGTACCGGTGGCCTACACGCTGCTGGCCGGCCGGGCGCATATCGAAGCCCATGGCATCGATGTCGTGCCGACGCCTGCTGCAGGCGGCGCGGTGCCGGCACCGGGGCGCGCCGACTGATCCCTTGCGGTCGCCCGGTCCAGTGTCGTGTTGTCAGGCGACATTTGTAGGCGGGGCTTCAGCCTCGCGGGGACGATGCTGCAATGAACCTGCGAGGCTGAAGCCGCGCCTGCATGACTTTCAGGCGTGCAGGTCCGCCAGCGCCACCGGCCACGCCCGCCGCTGTCATATTTGACATAGAATCGTCACCCGCCCAAGGCAAACTGTTCGATTTGCCGCATCCATCGAGGAGAATCCATGTTGCACGCCATGCCCCGTTTTGCCCGTTTGTCCGTTGCCGTCGCGATGTTCGGCGCGGCATCCACCGCCTTTGCCCAAACCGAAATCCAGTTCTGGCATTCGATGACCGGCGCCCTGGGCGACCGCGTCGGCGCACTCGCCAAGTCGTTCAACGACTCCCAGAAGAACTACAAGATCGTGCCGGTGTTCAAGGGCGCGTATCCCGAGTCGATGGCCGCCACGGTGGCCGCCACGCGCGCCGGCAATCCGCCGCACATCGTGCAGGTCTTCGATGTGGGCACGGGCACGATGATGGCGTCGGGCAAGGCCATCAAGCCGGTCTACGAAGTCATGGCGCAGGCGGGCGAGAAGTTCGACCCCAAGTCGTTCATCCCGGCCGTGGCCGGTTACTACTCGACGCCGTCGGGCCAGATGCTCTCGTTCCCCTTCAACAGCTCGACGCCGGTGTTCTATTACAACAAGGACGCATTCATCAAGGCCGGACTTGACCCGAATTCGCCGCCGAAGACGTGGCCGGCGGTGATGGCCGCGGCGGCCAAGCTCAAGGTGTCCGGCGAAAAGTGCGGCTACACCACCGGTTGGCCGTCGTGGGTGCATTACGAAACCTTCAGTGCCTGGCATGACCTGCCATTCGCCACCAAGCAGAACGGCTTTGCCGGCGTCGACCCCAAGCTCGAGATCAACAATCCGCTGCAGGTGAAGCACGTGCAGAACCTGGTGGACTGGTCGAAGAAGGGCTATTTCACCTATGCCGGCCGCACCACGGAAGGCGAGTCGAAGTTCTTCAGCGGCGAATGCCCGATGATGACGTCGAGCTCGGCGGGATATGCCAACATCAAGCGCAATGCCAAGTTCGCGTGGGGAATCTCCACGCTTCCGTACTATCCCGATGCGCCTGGCGCACCGCAGAACACCATCATCGGCGGCGCCTCGCTATGGGTGATGAACGGCAAGAAGGCCGACGAGTACAAGGGCATCGCGCAATTCCTCACCTACCTGTCGTCGCCGCAGGTCCAGGCGACGTGGCACCAGGAGACGGGATACCTGCCCATCACGATGGCCGCCTACGACCTGACGAAGAAATCGGGCTTCTATGACAAGAACCCGGGCACCAACGTGTCCGTGGAACAGATGATCGTGAAGACCACGAAGAACTCGAAGGGCGCGCGCCTCGGCAGCTTCGTGCAGGTGCGCGACGTCATCCAGGAGGAACTCGAGGCCGCGCTGGCCGGCAAGAAGACCGCGCAGGAGGCCATCGACACGTCCACCAAGCGTGGCAACGAGCTGATCGCGCGCTTCGCGAAGGCACAAAAGGCGAACTGACCAGCGTCGCTGTACTCGAAAGGGCGTCCGGACCGCAAGGCTGGACGCCCTTTTTCGATCCTGCCACCATGCGGTGGTCGCAGTCCTTCACGAGCGGACAGGCCGTCACGGATCCATGGAAAAGCGTGTCCTCTTCAAGTCCCGCTGGTTGCCCTACGCGCTGGTCGCGCCGCAGATCGCGATCACGATCATCTTTTTCTTCTGGCCGGCCGCTCAGGCGGTCTACCAGTCGCTGCTGATCGAGGATGCCTTCGGCACCAGTTCGCAGTTCGTCTGGTTCGACAATTTCAAGACGCTGTTCGCGGACGAGGACTACCTGGAGTCGTTCCGCGTGACGGCCGTGTTTTCGGTGGCCGTGGCGTTCGCCGGGCTCGCCATCTCGCTCCTCCTCGCCGTGTTCGCGGATCGCGTGATCAAGGGCGCGAATGCCTACAAGACGTTGCTGATCCTGCCTTATGCGGTGGCCGCGGCGGTGGCGGCCGTGCTGTGGTTGTTCCTCTTCAGTCCCACGCTGGGGATCGTCGCGCACTGGCTGCAGCGCCTCGGCATCGACTGGAATCCGCTGCTCGACGGCACGGACGCGCTGATCATGGTGATCGTCGCGGCAGTGTGGAAGCAGATCTCCTACAACTTCCTGTTCTTCCTGGCCGGGCTGCAGTCCATTCCCAAATCTCTGCTCGAGGCGGCGGCCATCGACGGCGCGGGGCCGGTGAAGCGCTTCATCACCATTGTGTTTCCGCTGCTGACGCCCACGACGTTTTTTCTGCTCGTGGTCAACATCGTCTACGCGTTCTTCGACACCTTCGCGATCATCGATGCGTCGACCGGCGGCGGCCCGGCCAAGGCCACGTCCATCCTCGTATTCAAGGTCTACCACGACGGCTTCAAGGGGCTGGACCTCGGTGGATCGGCCGCGCAGTCGGTGGTGTTGATGGTGATCGTGATCGCGCTCACCGTCGTGCAGTTCCGGTTCGTCGAGAAGAAAGTCAACTACTGATGGTCGAGAACCGGCCGTGGCTAACGGTCCTCACGCACCTGATCATCTGGGTGGGCGTAGCCATCGTGGCGCTGCCGCTCTATGTGGCCTTCGTGGCCTCCACGCTGACCTATGACCAGGTGCTGCAGGCGCCGATGCCGCTCATCCCCGGCGGCGAGTTCGTCAACAACTACATGCAGGTGCTGACCCAGGGATCGGAGCGCGCATCGGCCGCCCCGGTGGGCCGGATGATGTTCAACAGCCTCGTCACGGCGCTGGTGATTGCGTTCGGCAAGATCGCCATCTCGCTGTTGTCGGCCTTCGCCATCGTCTACTTCAGGTTCCGCTTCCGGACATTCTTCTTCTGGATGATCTTCATCACGCTGATGCTGCCGGTGGAAGTGCGCATCCTGCCCACCTACAAGGTGGTCTCGGACCTCGGCATGCTCGATTCCTATGCCGGCCTCACGTTGCCGCTGATCGCTTCGGCCACGGCCACGTTCCTGTTCCGGCAGTTCTTCCTGACCATTCCGGACGAGCTGGCGGAGGCCGCGCGCATCGACGGCGCCGGGCCGCTGCGCTTCTTCTGGGACGTGGTGCTCCCACTGTCGCGGCCCAGCATCGCGGCGCTATTCGTCATCCTCTTCATCTACGGCTGGAACCAGTACCTGTGGCCACTGCTCGTCACGACGCAGGAATCGATGTACACGACCGTGATCGGCATCAAGCGGATGATCACCGGTGGCGATGCCGCCACCGAGTGGCACCTGGTGATGGCCACCGCGATACTGGCCCTGCTGCCACCGGCATTGGTGGTGATCCTGATGCAGAAATGGTTCGTCAAGGGCCTTGTGGACACAGAAAAATGAGGCCAGGCAAAACAGGAACGGACCCCGACAGCAATTTCGAACGGCATCTCGACGTCACGCTACGCCTCTTTCCCGTCATGGCTTCCCTGGCGGGGCTGTGCATTGCCGGGCTCGTGTTTCTGCAATCGGCCATCGCCAACAACGTCAATCTCGGCTACGCCGATGAAGTACTGGCGCTGGATGCCTTGCTTTATGTTGCGTGCATGTATCTCATTCTATGGAGCGGCCGCACGTCGTCGGAGGCGAGGGCGCGGCGTTTGTTCCGGGTGGTCGACGCAACGTTCCTGTTTGCGCTGACGACCATGCTGCTTTCCGCCGCCTATATCGTTTACTGGGTATTCTGAACCATGGCCAAAGTCGAATTCCGGGATGTCCGCAAGACTTACGTGGACCTCGAGGTCATCCACGGCGTGACGACCACCGTCGCGGATGGCGAGTTCGTCGTCATCGTGGGTCCGTCGGGGTGCGGCAAATCCACGTTGCTGCGGATGGTGGCGGGCCTCGAGGTCATCACCAGCGGCGAGATCGTGATCGGCGACCGCGTCGTCAACGATCTCGAGCCGAAGGACCGCGACATCGCGATGGTGTTCCAGAACTACGCGCTGTATCCGCACATGTCCGTGTTCGACAACATGGCCTACGGTCTCAAGATCCGCGGCTTCACCAAGGCCGACATCAAGGCGCGTGTGGACCGCGCCGCAGGCATTCTCGAGCTCGGCCCGCTGCTGGAGCGGAAGCCGCGCGCGCTGTCCGGCGGGCAGCGGCAGCGCGTGGCGATGGGACGCGCGATCGTGCGCGAACCCGCGGTGTTTCTCTTCGACGAGCCGTTGTCGAACCTCGACGCCAAGCTGCGCGTGCAGATGCGCTTCGAGATCCAGAAACTGCATCGGCGGCTTGGTACCACCAGCCTTTATGTCACGCACGACCAGGTCGAGGCGATGACGCTGGCGCACCGGATGATCGTGATGAATGCCGGTCGGGCCGAACAGATCGGCACGCCGATGGAGGTGTACGAGAATCCGGCGACGTTGTTCGTCGCGGGTTTCATCGGATCGCCCGCGATGAACTTCCTGCCGGCCAAGGCCGAGGGCGGCTCGCGCTTCGCGTTGCTGGCGGGCGGTCACGTTGAGGCCGCGGTGGGCGTGGCGCAACCGGGTGCGGGTGTCACGCTTGGCATCCGGCCGGAGCACCTCCGGCCAAGTCCGCCTGAGCAGGCATTGTTCGCCGGGCCCGTCGAGATGGTCGAGCAACTCGGCGCGGATACGCTGGTGCATCTCGGGCACGGGGCCGCCACGATCATCGTCCGGCTGCCGCACGAGATCCGCTATGAAGTGGGCGACACGATGCACGTCACGGCCGACCCGGCCCGCGTGTTCCTCTTCGACAGCGCAACGGGGGCACGGCTGTGAGTGTCGCCCGTCCGTTGCCGCCGTGGCCCTATCCGCGCATGTGCGCGCATCGCGGCGCGGGGAAGCTGGCACCCGAGAACACGCTGACGGCCATGCGCGTCGGCCATGCGCATGGCTATACGATGGTCGAGTTCGACGTGAAGCTGGCCGCGGACAATGTCGCCTTCCTGCTGCACGACGCCACGCTCGAGCGCACGACCAGCGGTCGTGGCCGTGCCGATGCGCTGTTGTGGCGCGACCTGTCGCGGCTCGACGCCGGCGGCTGGCATTCTGCCAAGTATGCCGGCGAGATGCTGCCGACGTTTGCCGCCATCGGCCGCTGGGCGCGCGCGCATGGCGTCGCCTGCAATGTCGAGATCAAGCCCACCCCGGGGCGCGAGCGCGAGACGGGGGCGGCCGTGGCGATCGACGCGGCCACGTTGTGGCGCGAGTCCTCGGTGCCGCCGTTGCTGTCGTCGTTCGACGAGGACGCGCTCGCCGCCGCGCGCGATGCCGCGCCGGCGTTGCCGCGCGCGTTGCTGCTCGATGTGCTCCCTGCCGATTGGCTCGCCCGCCTGGCGCGGCTCGAGTGCGTGGCGCTCGATGCCAATCATCTCGAACTCACGCGCGAAGTCGTCGGTACCGCGCACGACCACGGCTATCGCGTATGCGCGTACACCCCCAACGACCCGGTGCGTGTGGCCGAGCTCGAAGGCTGGGGCGTGGACACGATCATCACCGACGCCGTCGACCAGATCCCGGCCGCCTGAAGTCCTGGTGATCCCGTAGGTGAGGCTTTAGCCTCGCTGGGAAATCGTTGCGCCGAACCTGCGAGGCTGAAGCCTCGCCTACAAACGCGTCTGCCTAAGCCGGTTGCGCGGTCGGCCGCTTGATCGGCTGCTCGTTGATCGGCAGGTTGAGGAGGCCGGCCACGATGCCCAGCGCAATCGACAGGTACCACACGACGTCGTAGCTGCCGGTCACGTCGTAGAGTTTCCCGCCCAGCCATGCACCGAGGAAGCTGCCGATCTGGTGCGAGAAGAACGTGAGGCCGGACAGCATCGCCAGGTAACGCACGCCGAAGATCTGCGCGACCATGCCGTTGGTGACCGGCACAGTGGACAGCCACAGCAGCCCCAGCGCCATCGCGAAAATGTAGACGCTGGCAATGGTGACCGGCAGCCAGAAGAACAGGGCGAATACGACGGCGCGCGCGAAGTAGATGAACGCCAGGATGTTCTTCTTGCTCATCCGCCCGCCGAGCCAGCCGGCGGTGTACGTGCCGATGATGTTGAAGAGTCCGATCAGCGCCAGCGCCATCACGGCCACGTGTGCGGGTAAGCCCTTGTCCGCCAGGTAGGCGGGCAGGTGCACGCCGACGAACACCACCTGGAAGCCGCATACGAAGTAGCCGAGCGTCAGCAACACGTAGCCCTTGTGATGCACCGCCTCGTCGATGGCTTGCCGCGCGGATTGCTTGAACGTGTTGACGATCGTGTCGCGCCGCTCGACCAGCGCTGCAGCCAGCGGCACGATCAGCATCGCGAGGCCCGCCAGCGCCAACAGTGCGAAGTGCCAGCCGACGTTCGACAGCAGCCACTGCGTGAGCGGCAGCACGGCGAACTGGCCGAAGGACCCTGCCGCGGCTGAAATGCCGAGCACCATGCTGCGCTTTTCGGGCGTGAACCGGCGGCCGAGCACGCCCGCGATGATGCTGAACGTGACGCCGGACAATCCCGTGCCGATCAGCAGGCCCGCGGTCAGCACGAAGAGCCATGGCGCGGTGGCATTGGCCATCAGGATCAGGCCCAGCGTGTAGAGGATGGCACCGCCGACCACGACGCGCGCGCTGCCGAATCGGTCCGCCACCATGCCCGCGAACGGCTGCGTGGCGCCCCACGCGAGGTTCTGGATCGCGATGGCGAGCGCGAAGGTCTCGCGGCCCCAGCCCATGTCCGACGAGATGGGCTGCAGGAAAAGCCCG
>Ga0163153_10007486_pt1 | contig 11739 bp, 13 predicted proteins | sample OliLakLV19MP6IB1_FD_148629 | JGI IMG/M metagenome (GOLD analysis project Ga0163153, IMG submission 148629) | Freshwater microbial mat bacterial communities from Lake Vanda, McMurdo Dry Valleys, Antarctica - Oligotrophic Lake LV.19.MP6.IB-1 | ecosystem: Environmental > Aquatic > Freshwater >... | reverse complement strand
GCCCCGATGACCGCCATCGCCCGCGCAGTGGCCGAGTTTCCGCGGCTGGTATCGCTCGACGCGCTGCGCACGCACTGCGCCGACTGCAGCATGCGCGAATTGTGCCTGCCGTTGGGATTGGCGCCGTCGGCTGTCGACGCGCTCGATTCGATCGTGCAGAAGCGCGTCAAGGTCCGCAAAGGCGAGCCCCTGTTCCGGCATGGCGCGCCCTTCACCGCACTGTTCGCGGTCCGCGTCGGCTCCTTCAAGACCACCGTGGTCACCGATGACGGCCGCGAGCAGATCGCGGGGTACCACCTGCCGGGCGATATCCTCGGCCTCGACGGCGTGGGCAGCGAGCAGCATGCCAGCGAGGTCACGGCCCTGGAGCACAGTGAGGTATGCGTGATTCCCTTTGCCCAGCTGGAGGACATTGCGCACCAGGTGCCGGCACTGCAGCATAACCTGCATCGCATCCTGGGCCGCGAGATCAACGCGGACCATCGACTGCTGCTGCTGCTTGGCAGCATGCGCGCCGAAGAACGTCTCGCGGCGTTCCTGCTGAGCCTTTCGGAGCGGTACGCGCGCCTTGGTTACTCGCCGACCGACTTCGTGTTGCGGATGACGCGCGAGGAGATCGGTCGCTATCTCGGGCTCAAGCTCGAGACGGTCAGCCGCCTCTTTTCCCGCTTTGCGGCAGAAGGCCTGATCAAGGTCTGCGGGCGCAATGTGCAGATCGTCGACATGGTGATGCTGAAGCAGTTGATCGGCGGCCACTAACGGTCGTCGCCCCGTGCGAACGGCTGCGGCTTCGGGAGCGGCGTGCGCTCAAGCCAGAGCGTGAGGGCCGACGACGCGATGCCGAGCCCCCAGAACCCGAAGAATCCCAGCGTGTAAATGGCCTGGCGCGACCAGTCGAGCGGCGCGCCGAAGAAATGCAGCTCGAAGGGGTCGAAGATCGAGAAGAACACGATCTCGGCGACTCCGGCCACCAGGAAGGCCGGCCAGATGATCCACATCGTGCGCCGGACCTGCGGTTCGTCATCATTCATCGCGGCCTGCCCCCAGCGTGTCGGCTTTGCCATGGATGCGCGTCATTGCCGTGCTGCGGCACCGATCCGCTGCGCACGGATGGCACCTTCGACTTCCACTGTCGGCAGCCGCCACTCCTCGGTCTCCACGCCGACGCGCCACCGTCCCGGCGGCAGGACACCGGCCTCGCCACGATAGATGCCATCCGGCCCGCGCTGCATGTCGACGCGGCGGTCCGCGCCCGCGCGCGTGGGATGGATCAGCGTCAGGCGCACCATCGACGGCACCGCGGACAGCGGCGCGCCGGTCGTCGACAACACGACGCGCGCATTGCCATCGGGCGCCACATCCACCTCCGCCACGAGGGACAGCGCGGCGGCGCGGTCGGCGCGTTCCAGCATCCGGTTGATCCCGAGCCCGCGCTTGTAATAGTCGTCGGCCACCAGGCCATCGTAGCTCGATATGGCGAGCCACAGCGTGACGAATCCGGCCACCACGACGATGGCGGGTCCCGCCATCAGGAACCAAGTCCACCGTTCGCGGTACCACGGGCGTGCCACCAATCGGGCGTCGTGGGTCATGGGCGGGGCAGGATGAACGTGGCGCGTTCGCGCCGCTGCAGCGGCGTGGCGCCGGTGCTCTCGACGATCAGTTCGATGCGGTGCGAGCCCGGCGCGCCTGCCTCCATCGGCGCCTCGATGCGGAAAGGCACGAGGCGGGTGGCTGCAGGACCGACGTCGATCGGCTGTTCGATGCCGGCCACCGCGATGCCGGGCAAACCTTCAACCCGGAGCCTGAACGACTGCGGTGTCTCCGACGTGTTCATGATCTGGGCGCGATAGACATTCTCGACAACACCAGGACGCGCCTCGCGCGCCAGCGCGCCGCGATCGCGGATCACGTCCACCTTGAGCGGATTCTTCAGGGCCAGCGATATGCCGGCCGCCATCGCAATCGCCATTAGCAGCGCAGCGTACAGCAGTGTGCGCGGCCGCAGCACGCGCCGCCACATCGCGCTGCGCGACCACGCATGCGCCAGCGAGTTCTGCGATGCGTAGCGGATCAGGCCGCGCGGATAGCCCATCTTGTCCATCACCTGGTCACAGCCATCGACGCACGCGGCACAGCCGATGCACTCGTACTGCAACCCCTGCCGGATGTCGATGCCGGTGGGACACACCTGCACGCAGATGCTGCAATTGATGCAGTCGCCCAAGCCCGCCGCGCGCGGATCAGCCTTGCGGCTGCGCGCGCCCCGCGGCTCGCCGCGCGCCTCGTCGTACGCGATGATCAACGTGTCCTTGTCGAACATCACCGACTGGAAGCGGGCGTAGGGGCACATGTACTTGCAGACCTGCTCGCGCATCCAGCCCGCGTTGCCATAGGTGGCGAAGCCATAGAACAGCACCCAGAAGATCTCCCACGCGCCGAGCCGGCCGGGGATGGCCAAAAGCAGTTCGCGGATGGGCGTGAAGTAACCGACAAAGGTGATCCCCGTCCACAACGACAGCACGATCCACGCCGCATGCTTCAATCCCTTCTTCGCCAACTTCTTCGCATTGACGCTCTCCGCGTCGAGGCGGATGCGCGCCAATCGGTCGCCTTCAATCTTGCGCTCGATCCACAGGAAGATCTCGGTGTACACCGTCTGCGGGCAGGCGAAGCCGCACCACACACGGCCGGCGATCGCGGTGAACAGGAACAGCGACAACGCGGACAGGATCAGCAGGACGGACAGATAGACCACGTCCTGCGGCCAGAACACGAGCCCGAGGATGTAGAACTTGCGTTCGCCCAGGTCGAACAGCACCGCCTGGCGGCCGTTCCACATGAGCCACGGCGCGCCGTAGAAGACGAGCTGCGTCGCGACGACAAAGAACACCCGCCAGCGCGCGAAGATGCCCGAGACGGCGCGCGGATAGATCTTGCGCCGGATCTCGTAGAGGCCGACCTCATCGACTTCCTCCACCGGGACGATGGGGATCGTGCGCGACGGCGAGCTGCTCACGCCCCGGCACCGCCGATGGCATCGGCCACCGGCACTCCCGCGCGCGGCCGCCGGGTCATTTCGCCGCCACGGCCGGGTTCGACAGGCCCCACAGGTACGCCGCCGTCACTCGAATCTGCGCCGGGGTCAGTTGCTCGCCGAACGCCGGCATCGCGTTGGTGCCGGCAGTGGCATTGACGTTGCGGCCCTTGATGATGCCTTCGGCGATGGCGCTCTCGCTGCTGCCGTAGAGCCACACCTGGTCCGTAAGGTTGGGCGCACCCATCGCCTGGTTGCCCTTGCCTTCGGCACCGTGGCAGGCGGCGCAGTTTTGCATGAAGAGCGGCTTGCCGAGCTGCGACCGGAGATTGTCGTGCGCGAGACCGCTCAGCGAACGCACGTACGCGGCGACATCCCGTACGCCCTCCGGCCCCAGCGCGGCACCGAGGGCCGGCATCACGCCCATGCGGCCCTTGGTGATCGACTGGACGATCGTCTCCGGCGTGCCCCCGTAGAGCCAGTCACCGTCGCGCAGGTTGGGGAAACCGCGCGCACCACCCGCATCGGAACCGTGGCATTGCGAGCAGTAGGTGAGGAAAAGTCGCTCGCCGGTCTGGCGCGCTGCGGGATCGCGCGCGATCACCTCGATGTCCATCGCCGCGTAGCGTGCATACATAGGCGCCAGGCGCGCGTCGAAATTCGCGCGCTCCTGCTGGTAGGCGCCCGTCGACGACCAGCCGAGGAACCCGGGAAACGAGCCAAGCCCCGGATAGAGCGCCAGGTAGACGATGCCGAAGACGATGGTGATCCAGAAAAGATTGGACCACCACTTGGGCAACGGATTGTTGTACTCCTCGAGATCATCGTCCCACACGTGGCCGGTGACGCTCACCGCGCCATCGGCCGCCGGCCCCTTGCCCTTGACCTTGATGCGCCCGGTGGACCACAGCAGCCAGGCGCAACCGAGGATCGAAGCCACGACGATGACGATGACCCAGAGGTCCCAGAATGGTGACGTGAACGTGTTCATCGCGGCCTCTGCTGCGGCGCCTCGCCATGCGCAGGCGGCGCATCCTCGTCGGGTAGCGCGAATGGCGCCTCCGCGGCATCGCGAAATGTCGCGGTGCGGCGGCGACTCCACGCCCATGCCACGATGCCGATGAAGGTAATGAAGGGAATCACGGTCGAAACGATCGCGGACAACGTCGTCGAATCCATGGCTACCTCGCGTTCTTCATCGTGAGCCCCATGTTCTGCAGATAGGCGACAAGCGCGTCCTGTTCGGTGCGGTCCTTCAATGCCGCCTGTGCCTGCGCAATATCGGCGTCGGTGTAGGGCACACCCAGTGTCCGCAACGTGCGCAGCTTGGCCTCGATCGTCGTGGCGTCCGCCGGCGCGCGTGCCAGCCATGGATAACCCGGCATGTTCGACTCCGGCACGACGTCGCGCGGATTGTTGAGATGCACGCGCTGCCACTCGTCGGAATAGCGCCCGCCCACGCGCGCGAGATCGGGGCCCGTGCGCTTGCTGCCCCACAGGAACGGCCGGTCGTAGACGAATTCGCCGGCCACCGAGTACGGGCCATAGCGCTCGGTTTCCGCGCGAAACGGTCGGATCATCTGCGAGTGGCAGTTGTTGCAGCCCTCGCGGATATAGATGTCGCGTCCGGTCAGCTGCAGCGGCGTGTAGGGTTGCAGTCCGCGCACGGGCTGCGTGGTTGCATTCTGGAAGTAGAGCGGCACGATCTCCACCAGGCCGGCCACGCTTACCACCAGCACCACTAGCACGATGAACCAAGGCAGGTTCTGTTCGATGTATTCCTGACTGAGCTTCATCCGCCACCCCGTCTCACGCGTGGACCGGAGTCGAGGACGCCGGCGGAATCGGTGCGTCGTACGGCGTGGCGCCCGCGATGGTGCGCACGGAGTTGTACGCCATCACCAGCATGCCGGAGAAGAACATCAACCCGCCGAGCAGCCGGATCGCATAGAAGGGATAGGTGGCCTTCACGCCCTCGACGAATGCATAAGTAAGCGTGCCGTCGGCATTGGTGGCCCGCCACATCAGTCCCTGCATCACCCCCGCGATCCACATGGCCGCGATGTAGAGCACGACGCCGATGGTCGCGATCCAGAAGTGCACGGTGATGAGCCGCACCGACCACATCTGCGTCTTGCCGAACATCCGCGGCAGCAGGTAGTACATGCTGCCGATGGAGATGAACGCGACCCAGCCCAGCGCGCCCGAGTGCACGTGGCCGATCGTCCAGTCGGTGTAGTGCGACAGCGCGTTGACGGTCTTGATCGACATCATCGGGCCTTCGAAGGTGCTCATGCCGTAGAACGACAGCGAGACGATCAGGAATTTGAGGATCGGGTCCTCGCGCAATTTGTGCCACGCGCCGGACAGCGTCATCATCCCGTTGATCATGCCGCCCCACGAAGGTGCCAGCAGGATCAGCGAGAACACCATCCCCAGCGACTGCGTCCAGTCGGGCAGCGCCGTGTAGTGCAGGTGGTGAGGGCCGGCCCACATGTAGAGGAAGATCAGCGACCAGAAGTGCACGACCGACAGCCGGTACGAGTAGATCGGGCGTCCCGCCTGCTTCGGCACGAAGTAGTACATCATCCCCAGGAAGCCGGCGGTAAGGAAGAAACCCACGGCGTTGTGACCGTACCACCACTGGATCATCGCGTCCTGCACGCCCGGATAGGCGGAATAGGATTTCCAGCTGGTGAGACTGATGGGCAGCGCCGCGCTGTTCACCACGTGCAGCAGCGCGATCGTGATCACAAATGCACCGAAGAACCAGTTCGCCACGTAGATGTGCGGCGTGCGCCGGCGCGCGATGGTGCCGAAGAACACGATGGCATACGACACCCACACCACGGTGATCAGGATGTCGATCGGCCACTCGAGCTCGGCGTACTCCTTGCTGGAGGTGATGCCCATGGGCAGCGTGATGGCCGCCAGCACGATCACGAGGTTCCAGCCCCAGAACGTGAAGGCGGCGAGGTGATCGCTGAACAACCGCGCCTGGCAGGTGCGCTGCACGCAATAGTAGGAGGACGCGAAGAGCGCGCTGCCGCCGAACGCGAAGATGACCGCGTTCGTGTGCAAAGGCCGCAACCGGCCGTAGGAGAGCCACGGGATGTCGAAGTTGAGCGCCGGCCACAGGAGTTGCGCGGCGATGATCACGCCGACCAGCATGCCGACGATGCCCCACACGATCGTCATGATGGTGAACTGGCGCACGACGCGGTAGTTGAACGTGGGGGCCGCCACCGCTGCTGCGCCGGATCGCGTTGCCGAGGGCAGCGCGTTCGGCAGCGGAAGCGTGGCGGAACTGCTGGTCATGTCCGGGCCCATCGATGTTCACTCCCCTCGTGCGCAAATGGGCGGCACGCCGACGCCCGAATCGAAGTCCCCGATGCTAAACCGCGGCGTCGATCGGCGGGTTGACCTGCGTCAAGGCCCGGGCGGTCCGGCGGGCGGCGAATCGTCGTCCGCCAGCACGCGCTGGCCCGGACCATCGAGGTCGTCGAACTGCCCGTTGCCCACGCTCCACCAGAACAACGCACCAATGCCGAGCACCAGCAGCACCGAGAGCGGGATCAACAGCATCAGGATTTCCATGCGACCTCCGCCACGGGCTCAGCGTGGTCCACCTTGACAGCAACGGACTTCGAAGATGTGACGTTGGTCAAACGGAGCGCATTGCCCACAACCACCAGTGACGACACCGCCATGCCGACCGCCGCAACCAGCGGCGACACGTATCCCATCGCGGCGGCAGGGATCGCCACCAGGTTGTACGCAATCGCCCAGGCAAAATTCTGATGCAGGATCCGCATGGCGCGCCGGGCGCCCGCCAATGTCGTCGCGACCTGGACCACCTGGTCGTTCAGCACGACGACGTCGGCAGTCCACTGCGCGAGCGGCGTACCACTGGCAAGCGTGAACGACACCTGCGCCTGGGCCAGCGCCGGTCCGTCGTTGACGCCGTCACCCACCATGGCGACCACCGCACCCGCGCGCTGCAGCGCGTCGATCGCATCGCGCTTGCCTTCCGGCGTCAGCGCGGCGCGCGCGTCGGCGATGCCCGTTGCCTGCGCGACCGCATCGACGTGGGCCGGGCGGTCGCCGGAGAAGAGCATTGTCGTGATGCCTGCACGTTGCAGTGCCGCCACGGCGGCGCGCGCGTCCTCGCGCAACGGATCGGCCATCGCGAAGATGGCCTGCCATCCGGCATCACCCCCCAGCGCCACCAGCGTGGTGGCCGCAGGCGCCGCGTCGGCAAATGCCGTCAGCGACGCCGGCATCGGCCCGGCAATTGACGCGACAAACGAAGGCGTGCCGATACGCACGCCACCACGGGCCGTCACCCCTTCCTGCCCCTGCCCCGTGACCGCGCGCAACGCACCGACCTCGGGCAGCAAGGTGCCATCGGCGGCCGCCACCAGGCCGCGTGCCAGCGGATGCTCCGACCGTGACTCCAGCGCCGCCGCCAACGCCAGGGCTTCGTCGCGCGTGGCGCCGTCAGCAACCGCCATGCTCACGAGGCGCACGTCGCCGCGCGTCAGCGTGCCGGTCTTGTCGAAGACGACATGGGTCACGCGCGCCAGCGTTTCAAGCACGTCGCCGCGTCCGAACACGACGCCGTTGCGCGCCAGCGCGCCGGTCAGCGCGGTGGCTGCGGCCGGCGTCGCCAGCGCCAACGCACATGGACACGACACGACCAGCACCGCCACGGTCACGGCAAGCGCGCGCGCGGGCTCGATCACGATCCACGCGATGGCAGTCATCGCGGCCAGTGTCAGCACGCCGGCAACGAACCAGGTCGCCACGCGATCGGCAGTTCGCGTGATGGCCGGACGCGTGGCCGCAGCGCGCTCGGTCAGCCGCAGAATCGACGCCAGCCGGGTATCGGCTCCGGCGCGCATCACGCGCACCACCAACGGCTGCTCGCCGTTGCGCGACCCGGCCAGCACGGCGTCACCAGCAACCCGCGTGATGCCATGAGCTTCGCCGGTCAGCATTGCCTCATCGACCGCGGACCGCCCGTCCACGACCTCCCCGTCCGCCGGCACCAGCGCGCCGGGCCGCACCAGCACATGATCGTCCCGCGCGAGCAGCGCGGCATGCACCGTCTCGACCGCAATGCCAGGCCAGCGGCAATAGCGCACCGCGATGTCCGGTTGGCGTCGCGCCAGCGTCTCGATCGCGGCGGCGGCGCGTTGCCGCGCCAGCAGTTCGAGGTAGCGGGCACCAAGCACCAGCGCGACGAACATCGTGATCGAGTCGTAGTAGACGGCACCGGTGCCACGCCAGGTTGCATGCGCACTGGCAACCAGTGCGACCGCAAGCCCCAGCACGATCGGGACGTCCATGCCGGCGCGCCGATGCGTCACGTCACGCCACGCGTTGCGCCAGAATGGCGCCGCCGAATACAGTAGCACCGGCAGCGTCAGCACCATGCTGGCCCAATCGAGCAGCCGCTGCTGCTCCGGCGCCACGCCGTCGTCGCTCCAGTAGGAGGCGCCTGCAAACATCATCACCTGCATCATTGCCAGCGTGGCGATGGCACCCCGCTTCAGCAGCGCGCGGCGTTCCTCGCGGGCGCGCTGTTCGCGCTGCGCCGGATCGTAGGGCGTGGCGGCGAAGCCCAGCGCCGCGACGGCGCGCAGGATATCCGGCAGGCCGGTGACCTCCGGCGCCCAGCGGACCACCATCCGGCGGCTCATGTCGTTCAGCGCGGCATGCTGCACACCTTGCTGCTGGGCCAGCCAGGCCTCGCACAACGCGCCGCAGGCGCCGCAGCTCAAGCCATCGATCAACAGCGCGACTTCAAGAGTGCCATCGTCGCGTGCCCGCACCAGGCCGGTCGCTGCGGCGGCCTCGGCGGTCTCCGCAACATCGCTGCCCGCATCGCGGTCAGGACGCGGCGCGGGCTCCGTGCGCCGCGCATACAACGCGATGAGTCCGGCGTTGCCCAGGACCTCCGCCACGGCGAGGCACCCCGCGCAACAGAATTCGCGCGGCGCGCCGGCCACCGGCGCCGTCCAGCTGCCGCGGCGGAATTCCTTCTCGCCACAGTGATAGCAGGGCTCGCGCATCGCCCCAGCGGCGGTCGCGGACTCCGCAGGCGCGGCAGCGGGTGCAAGGATGAACGACATGCGAACGAATCTACGGCCATGCATGCAGGTCGGTCAAGCGCGGCGGCGGGTGCAACCGGCACCTGCGCATTCGATTCGCCCTGTCGTTGACGCGTATCAAACCAGGCGTCGAATTCCCGAGTAGGATGGCTGTTTCGATGTTCGCCAGAAAAGGACTCTGCATGTACAAGCACCTGCTCGTTGCTACCGATGGGTCGAAGCTTTCCGACAAGGCCGTCGCGCACGCAATCGGTCTCGCCAAGGCCGCGGGCGCGCGCTTGACGGCTCTGAACGTCACGCCGGATTACCCGCAGCCGCTCTACATGGAAGGGATGTTGCTGGACCCGGTCCCGCGCAGCGAATACGCGAAGCACGCCAAGGCCGATGCGGCGAAGGTGCTTGACCGCGTGATCAAGAAGGCCGACGCCGCCGGCGTCAAGTGCACGCCACTGCACATCATCGCCGGGCAGCCCTGGGAAGCCATCATGACAGCCGCGCGCAAGGGCAAGTGCGACGTCATCGTGATGGCGTCACACGGCCGGCGCGGAATCTCGGCACTGCTGCTCGGCAGCGAGACCGTGAAAGTCCTGACGCACTCGAAGGTGCCGGTGCTGGTGGTCCGCTAGGGCCTGGTTCGGGCGGCGTCAGTCGCCGCGGGGCCACCAGAGGTAGCTGGTGGGATTGTCGGGGCAGGGGCCGAGGCCGCATTCAAGGGCGAAGGCCAGCATGTTTGCGGCGGTCAACGCCACGAACAGCCAGCATACCGCGGCAGCGATCGGGCTGCGGCCCCGCGAGACGTCGTGTGCCAGGTCGCGCGCCGGACGATTGCCCTCGAGCAGCAGCGCAACCCCGGTATAGACAACCAGCGCACCATAGCCGACGAAGGCCCACGTGTAGAAGTGAAAGCCGAACAGCGCCGACCCGTAGCTGCCGGATCCGGGCACGACATGCAGCGCGATCTGCCGCAATGATGCGGAACCCGCCACCACGCTCGTCAGCAGCACCAGCCCATAATGGGCGGGCGAATAGCCGGCGCGCAGGTTGAGCAGCAAGCCCACGCCGGCGATGATGAAGCCCACGCGCTGCAACGCGCACAGCGGGCACGGCAGTTCATCCAGCGCAAACTGGTAGTAGAACGCCACCAGCAGCACGCCGCAGATGCCGGTGAGTGCGAGGGTGTCGAGCGCGCGTGGCATCGGTGCGGTTCTCAGTCGGGCTACAACGTGACCGCGAGCTTGTCGGTGGCGTGGTAGACGAGCCACCACACCTGGATCAGCACCGTGGCAAGGCCCACGCGCATCGCGCCGGTGCGAAAGCCCGACATCGCGAGCAGCGCAGCCAGCCAGCCCATCACGAACGGCAAGACCATTACCACGATGCGCGTCCTCTTCCGCGATGGTTCGCGGCACTTGCCGCACACCGCATGGATTGCGATGATACGCCGCCACTGCCCGATTCCGATGCAAACCCATCCCCCCAGCGTTTCCCGTCGCGCCCGTCGCGCCCGTCTCTGCCGCGTCGCGCACGGCGGCTGCGGCGCCGGTCGTCTCCGCTGATGGCCTGACGTGGACGTTCAAGCTGAAGCCGCAGATCTTCTTTACCGACGACCCCGCCTGTTGATCTTTCCGGGGAGCGTCTGGCGCGAAGTGCAGACACTGCTGAAGAAAAACATGGACGCGATCGGTGTGCGGATGGCGTTTCGGACGATGGCCACCCAGGATCTCTTCAAGGACACGGCGGCGGGCAAGTTCCAGATCGTCATCCACGGCCGTTCGACGTCTCCGACCGGAATGGGCTTCCGGCAGTTGTACGGGCCGGATCCACGCGAGATCAACGCGTCGCAGTTCAGGTTCGATGCCTACGATCGCGCGTTCGAACGCCTCCTGCGCGCGACCGGCCAGTAGTGCTCCCATCCCGGCGGCGCACAGCTCGCCGCCCCTGCCGCGGCGAGCGGCGCGCATTCGCGCTACAATGCGTTTTTCCCAACAAAAACAGCATCATGCGTGTATCACAATTCTATCTCGCCACCTTGAAGGAAGCCCCGGCCGAAGCCGACATCGTCAGCCAGCAGCTGATGCTTCGCGCCGGGTTGATCAGGAGGCTCGGCAGCGGCCTCTACACGTGGATGCCGCTTGGCCTGCGGACGCTGCGCAAGGTGGAGGCGATCGTCCGCGAGGAAATGGATCGCGCCGGTGCGCTTGAACTCGTGATGCCGGTGATCCAGCCTGCGGAGTTGTGGCAGGAAACGGGGCGCTGGGAAAAGATGGGCCCCAACATGCTGCGGTTGAAGGACCGGCATGACCGCGACTTCATCGTCGGGCCGACCCACGAGGAAGTGATTACCGATATCGTGCGGCGCGAAGTGAAGAGCTACCGCCAGCTACCCGTTAATTTCTACCAGATCCAGACCAAGTTCCGCGACGAGATCCGGCCCCGCTTCGGCGTGATGCGCGCGCGCGAATTCGTGATGAAGGACGCGTACTCGTTCGACGTGGACGAGGCCGGCATGGCGCGGTCCTACCAACGCATGTACGACGCCTACGTCGCCATCTTCACGCGCATGGGCCTGCGTTTCCGCGCCGTCGA
>Ga0163153_10007483_pt1 | contig 11742 bp, 8 predicted proteins | sample OliLakLV19MP6IB1_FD_148629 | JGI IMG/M metagenome (GOLD analysis project Ga0163153, IMG submission 148629) | Freshwater microbial mat bacterial communities from Lake Vanda, McMurdo Dry Valleys, Antarctica - Oligotrophic Lake LV.19.MP6.IB-1 | ecosystem: Environmental > Aquatic > Freshwater > Lake... | reverse complement strand
GGCTTCTTCTGCTGGCTGCATGGGTCCGGCTCAGACCGGCTTTCAGCGGGCACTCCGGCCAACTATAATTTCCCGCCTTTTTCTCACTTCACTGTCGGGCGCTTCAGCGTAGTTTAGGCGCACTATGAAAAAGCTGATCGGGTCGTGGCCTGCCCTCGTCGTGTGTTTTGTGCTGCTCTTCGGAGGCGCAGCACAGGCGGCTGATTCCGGCAAATCCTCCAGCAAGTCCACCCCCGGATTGGAAGCCGCTCAAGCCATCTCCACGATCACCGGCGTCGCCATTTCGCCGCTGCTCGGCGTCAGCGGAGTTGGCGTGTGGAAGTATTTCAAGACCGCTCCTGAACACCGCGCCAAGCTGGCCTGGTACGCCCAGCCGTGGTTCTGGGTTCCCGCAATGCTGCTCGTCGTCGTGGTCTTCGTGAAGGACACGTTCGGGACCGCGCTGCCCACGGCGGTCAAGAAGCCCTTCGACGTTGCGGAAGCCATCGAGAACAAGATCAGCGGGCTGGTGGCGGCGGGCGCTTTCGTTCCGCTCATCGCCGCGATATTCGGCTCGCTCGGCGGGGATGACAGTGCGCTCTACGGCGATGCCGGACTCGCCATCATCGATGTTTCTTCCTTGTTCAACATCCTCACGATCCCCTTCGCCATCGCCGCGTTCGCGGTGGTCTGGATGGTTTCCCACGTCATCAACGTCCTGATCATCATCAGCCCATTCACCTCGGTGGATGCGGCCCTGAAATCCTTTCGCCTGTTCATCCTCTCCACTGTCGCCGGCACGGCGTTCATCAATCCTTACGTCGGCGCCGTCTGGTCCCTCATCATCGTGCTCGTCTGCTGGTATCTGTCCGGCTGGGCCTTCCGCATGATGACTTTGGGCGCGGTGTTCACATGGGACTTGGTTTCGTTTCGCAGCAGCCGTTTCAAAGTGGAGCCGGATGCGGACTGGGTTTTTACCGCGCGGGAAATGGACCGGACGCCTATCCGTACTTACGGCCAGCTCAGTCGCGGTCCTCAAGGCGAACTGGTCTTGAGCTATCGCCCCTGGCTCTTCCTGCCCAAGCGCAGCCAGACGCTGCCCGCCGGCCAGTATGCGGTCGGCAAAGGCATGTTTTACTCGGAGCTCATCAAGCTGGAAGGCGAAGACACGACTACGGCTGCGACGTTGCCGCCGCGCTACCGTTCTCATGAGGAGGAGCTGAGCTCTGTTTACATGCTGGCCGGAGTGCAGGACGTCGGCATGGTGAAAGGACTGAAGGCAGTCTGGAACTGGATGACCGGCCAGGATGCCACCGTGCCAGCCTGAAAGCTGCTTCCGTCAGACCAGGTAACGAACGTGTCGCAGGCCGAGAGGGCAGTTTCAGGGTGGTTGGCCATCGAATCTTCTGCTCAGTATTTTGTGGCGATTGTCACCCAGTATGAGGATGAGTTGATGATGGAAAGAGTGGAGACAAAGCAGGACTGGATGAAAGCGAGAGTGTCGTGACAATAAAAAAGAACGGGCAGCAAGGCTGCCCGTTCTGTGGATGTTCGAGATTAAGTTCGATTTAGCGGCGCATGCGGCGTGAGGCGAGAGCCACAAAGCCCATGCTCATGCCCAAAAGCGCCAGCGTCGTGCCACCATCCGGAACGCGGATGAGTTGATCTTGTTTCGCGCCACTGTAACCTGTTTTTTCATTGTAATCTGCGTACATGTTCATCACTCGAACACCATAGGCTCCATTGGCGGCGGTGGTTTTGCCGTTTACTCCTGTAGCACTCATTGCAGCGTCAACATAACTGTTATTAGCTCCACCCTCGTCTTCCAGCCACCAAATCGCTTGCTGCAATTTGTTGGCTGAATCTCTATGGTCGGATTTGCTGATAGTATCAGGGGTGTAGTCGTAGCCAGCTAATGATCCGTTGAGGAACTGATTGTAGAGCCAAGCGGTCGCAAGGGAAATGGGGTCATTGTTAGCCGTTGTCGCTGTGGCGATCTTGTAATAATACTTCACATTCATTTGGATATGCTCGCTATACTCCAAGCAAAAGGTGACGAAGTTGCCGTTGTCTGTGGTTGTCGCGTTAAACTCTCCGCCGCCGGTATTCCCAGGGCCATCGGAAAGTTTCTCCGTTGATACGGCGAAGGCACCTGGCACCGCCATCGCGCCGGTTAGAAGACATGTTAAGATAAGTTTTTTCAGCATTATTCAAGTCGTTGATTGTTGTTTGGTTATTCACTCCATGAATAAAGTATTCATAGCAAAAGAAATACCAGCCTTGATAGGTTATGATCGGCTGGAGGAGCTGGAATTCAAAGCAAGTGTCCAACGCATTAAATAACAGTCGTTTGCAGAATATTTAATTCGTATAAATCACCGACGAATTATTGTAGAAGCGGAAACGAATGACCGCTTAACGACGGAGATGTAAGAAATGGCGACGTTTCTAAACAGTTAAGTCATTGGGAATTGGTACAAGGTTTCTACCCGTTCACCGCCATCGGATGATCGCAGCGTAGTTCGGGCTTCGTTCAATCCACTTCGCAAAAAAGAGGACCGGGCTTGTGCCCGGTCCTCGTGAGCTGTTTCTAAAGCAGTCCGCTTACTTTCGCAGACGATAGATCTTCGTTCCCGTGCCGGCGCTAACAGTCAGCGTGTTCTTGCCACTCACCACAACCGGCGCAGCGGCCACCGGTGTCCAGATGGTGCTGCTGGCCGGTGATGACAGCGCACTCGTCTGCTCCAGGACGTAGGAGGTCGCTGCGGGCCAGGTGAGCAGGGCCTGATTTCCCGACAGGACGATGGACAGACGCGGTTGAGCGGTGCCGGCGACAAACGTCACGATGCTCGGGTTCGGGCTGAGCGGGATGCCCGCGAGATCCGAAATGTTCTCCACCATGAGTTCGTAGGTGTTGCCCGCCGTCAACGGCTCGCTTAACTCAACAATGGCTGTTCGTCCGTCTGGTTCCAGCACTCCCAAAATTGCACCGGCATCTTCGAGGATCGTGTAGCTAAATCCCTCTTGAGCTGAACCCGGCTCCACCAGCTCGTTAAACCGCACGACCACATGAGTAAGGTTCGTGCTGAAGACTTCCACGACTTGCGGTCCGGTCACGTCCGGGACAACGGTCAGGGTTGCCGTCCGGCTGGTCACCGACGATCCGACCTTGGCCACCTGCACGCTGAAGGTCGCGCCGTTGTCCGCCGCGATGGTGGGCTGGATGGTGTAGGTCGGCAGAGTGGCCCCGCTGATCGGGCTGCCGTCGCGGAACCACTGGTATTGCAGCGGAAGGCCGCTGGGATTGTTCAATTGCAGCGAGAAGGTGGTCGGATTGTTTTCATCCGCCGTGAGATTGGCCACGTCTTGCGCGATGGACAGTGTGCCGCCGAGGTTGCGCGGTGCCAGCGGGAAGGCGATATACGCACCCGCCATCGAGTTGGCATCGACGTCCGTGACCGGCGAGTCCACGGGTGTTGGAAAGCCCGTGCGCGCCAGACGCGCAGCGACTTTGATATAATCCTCGCCGACGCCGCCCTTGTACAGCCCTTCGATGTAGTAGGCTCGGCCAGCGCGCAGCGAGTAGAGCGACGAGCTGAACCTGTCCCAGTTGAAGGGAGCGTTTTCCGTGCTCTGCCGCAGGATTTCCACTTTGCCCCCGACATCCGTGCCGTTCGGGTTCAAATTGACCACGCCGAGATTCCTAGTGCGAAAGAAGAATGACCAGTTGCCCGACACCGGCGGAATGAACACGCCACTGATGCGCGCGCCGTATGCCTCCTGGGTGTCGTCAGGGAATACGAGCCGCGAGTCGAAGGCCCGAAGCGTGTCGCGGCGGAATGGATTGTTCGGGTAGTTCGGGCTGGCCAGCAGCGACTCCACATCGGTCGCCGCGTCCACGTTGTAAGACTCCATGAGCAAGCCGTTGCCGATGCCGGATACCCATGAATGAAACGGCGCGGAACTCGTTCCGGCGACGTTGCCCACCCCGTCCGTGGCTCCGCTCAATGTCACGGAATAATCCGTGTCTTCCGCCATCGGCGTGCCGAGCACCAGCACCACCGAACGCTCATTGGTGACGATGACCGAAACCGGATTGCCGCCGCTCGAAAGGGTGTAACTGGCCGCTGAGCCGACGCTGGCCGCAGTGACCGGCTCGTTGAACTCGATGATGATTTGGTCCAGCGTGGCCCCGCCGCCCGCATCCACCGTGGGGTAGGAGAAGATGGTTTCAACGGTCGGCGCGGCGGTGTCCGCAAAGACGGTGATCTGGGCGACCGTGCTGGTCTGCCGGGCCAGAGAATTAAACACGACGGCGTAATACGCGCCCGAATCGCTGACTGCTGCCTGCGCCACCGAGTAGGTCGCGAACGTTGCGCCGGGAATCTCGCCCAAGCCTTCCTTGTACCATTGATAGTTCAACGGCGCGCCCGTGGCCTCGACGCTCAGGCTGAACGGCCGATTTTGCTCCACGGTGGTCGAGGCGGCGGGATTGGCCGTGATGGCCGGAGCCACGATTTCTACTTCGGCGAGCATCATGGCCCCAAACGAGTAGCCGTAAGGGCCGTTCGCGGTTCCCCCGGGGATGGCCCCGGTATGCTGCTTGGTGACGATATTAAAGGTGCCGTCAGGCAAGGGCGCGATGTCATTCCATCCCACGACCGCGCCTTCGGGATTTGCACCGCTATTCCAGGCTGCCTGTCCAGCAGTGAGGCCGGATGTTGGGAAATTGTTCGCAGTCAGGACTCCTGGTCCGCCGTTGCCATTGATGTGCGCGTCGGTCCATCCGTCCGCCGAGATGGTGGCGACGGACCACCGGGTTCCGTAACCGCCATTGCGGGTGTCACTGCCACGGAAGACATAGCGTTTGGTCGGATCAAGGCCGCCAACGGTGAGGGTCACGTAGCTCTCGGCCGTATTGGGCGGGACGGCACGCACGCCGATCACACCGTCATTGGAGAGGTCGCAGATTCCGTAGAAAATTTGCGCCATTGGGGTGTTGGTCGGCACCGGACGCGCGCGGGTGCCAAAGTCGTCCGGGGCACCCGTGCGGGTAAAGCTCACGGTTGCTGCCAGCGAATTTCCAGTGCGGAAATCTGTCAGCGAACTGGCGGCAATATCTGCGGGAGCGCCCATGTCATAGCCGGTCACGTTGGGGGCCGTGATTCGCCAGCCGTTGGCGACCGGCGCGGTGGAGGGCCGATGGTCGTTGTAAGCGATCCAGTTGGTGATTTGTGCGCCGGCCATGCTGGTCATGGCCAGCCCTGCGGCTGCAACCAGCCAACGACCTAATCGGGCTGGAAATGGTAGGATGGTTTTCATTGTGGGTTTTAGGGATTGTGGGTTTGAGTTTTGACTGGAAGCACGGGCGTTGTCTGATTGCGCACGGCACCTTTTGGATGCCGGTCTTGCCCGTCAAAATGGACAGGCTGAAGCGTCCGAAAACACTTCAACTGAATCCTGCCAACCTGAGTTTGGGTACAGTTACTAGGCATGACGGGGAAGGTGAATCGGGGTTGATAATACAAACATCGCCCTTGGAAGCAAATCCAAATTCCCCCCGCCCTCCGTTGTCACCGCATTGTCACCTGCACCCGCCCAACACGGCTTCTCCCCGCCGTGCCCCGCTCAGTCTTCCACCGGCACGACGAGGTTCTCCATGATGTAATCTTTGCGCTCGGGCGTGTTCTTGCCCATGTAGAAGCCAAGGATGTTCGACGCGTCGCTCTTCGGCGCGTACTCCACCGGACTGAGCCGCATTTCTTTTCCGATGAACTGCTTGAACTCGCTGGGATTGATTTCGCCCAGCCCTTTGAACCGCGTGATCTCCGGGTTCTTGCCCAGCTTGCTCGACGCCGCATCCCGCTCCGCCTCGCTGTAACAGTAAATCGTCTCCTGCTTGTTGCGCACGCGGAAGAGCGGCGTCTCCAGCACGAAGAGATGTCCGTCATGCACGAGCTGCTCGAAGAACTTGTAGAAGTAAGTGATGAGCAGGTTTCGGATGTGCAGGCCGTCCACGTCCGCGTCCGTGGCGAGAATCACCTTGTCGTAGCGCAAGCCTTCGAGGTTGTCCTCGATGTCGAGCGAGCGCATCAGGTTGTAGATCTCGTCGTTCTTGTAAACGATGTCGCGCTTGAGATCCCACACATTGAGCGGCTTGCCTTTCAGCGTGAAGATGGCCTGCAGGTTCACGTCGCGGCAGCTCACGATGGACCCGGCGGCGGACTGGCCCTCGGTGATGAAGATCATCGAGCCCTTGCCTTTGCCCTTGGCCTTGTCGAAGTGAACCTTGCAGTCCTTGAGCTGCGGGATGCGCAGCATGACCGCCTTGGCCCGTTCGCGCGCCAGCTTCTTCACGTCCTGCAGTTCCTTGCGAAGTTGCTTCGTGTCCTCGACCTTCGCCATGATCTTCTCGGCGACGTCCTTGTTGCGGTTGAAGAAATGCAGCAGCTCCTCGCGCACGTTGTTCACCAGCTCGGAGCGAATCTCCGTGTTGCCCAGCTTGTTCTTCGTCTGCGACTCGAACAGCGGATCCTTCAGCCGGATCGCCACCGCGCCCACCATGCACTCGCGCACGTCGTCGCCGTCATAGCCGGCCTTCGAGTATTCGTTCACCGCCTTGAGCAGCCCTTCGCGGAACGCGCTCAAGTGCGTGCCCCCATCGCTCGTGTACTGGCCGTTCACGAACGAGTAGAACGATTCGCCGTAGCGGCTGTTCGTATGCGTGAAGCAGAACTCCAGCGTCTTGCTCGTGTAATGCAGCGGCGCGTAGATCGGCTCCGCGTTGTCGCCAGCGAGGTCTTCCAGCACCAGGTCCAGCAGGCCGTGGCGTGATTGGAACGTCTTCCCGTTAAAGATGAGCTTCAGGCCCGTGTTCAGGTAGCTGTAGTGCCGCAGCCGCTTCTCCACCAGTTCCGGGCGGAACTCGATCTTTTTGAAAATTTCCGGGTCCGGCGTGAAGCGGACCAACGTCCCGTTCGGCTCCGTCGTCTTGCCCTTGTTCTCTTTCTTCAGCTTGCCCTGCTTGAAGGCCGCCTCGGCGAATTCGCCGTCGCGATGGCTGCGCACGTAGAAATCCTTTGAGAGCGCGTTCACCGCCTTCGTGCCCACGCCGTTCAAGCCCACGCTGAACTGGAACACGTCGTCGTTGTACTTCGCGCCCGTGTTGATCTGCGACACGCAGTCGATCACCTTGCCCAGCGGAATGCCGCGTCCGAAATCGCGCACCGTGACGTTCGTCTCCTCGATGGTGATCTGGACCTCCTTGCCGTGGCCCATGATGTATTCGTCGATGGTGTTATCGACCACTTCCTTGAGCAGCACGTAGCCGCCGTCATCGTGATGCGTGCCGTCGCCGATGCGCCCGATGTACATGCCCGTGCGCAGACGGATGTGTTCGAGGGACGAGAGCGTCTTGATCTTGCTCTCGTCGTAAACGTGCTTCTTTGCGTCACCGGAATTCTTGTCAGCCATACGTCGTTATAGGCGGAGGAGTATGGGAACCGCGCCCCCGTTGCCAATAGCGAAGTTGCGATGGCCTGGCTCAGGCCAAAATTGTCCCAGCGACAGGAATGCAACCACCGTGAACAACCCAGGCCCGTGTTCGGAGTCAGGGTCTGCCTGCCGTAGAAGTGGAACAGATTGCCATGAACGGAAGGTGGCGGGAGGAGTCGCCCATCGGGTCGGATTTGCGTGAAGAGGTTTCGGCCACCCCGAGAAGGCTTTGCGGACTGCGGATGCTGTGGTGTCGGTTATAAATCATTTCAGAGGCCGGGCGAAATTGCTGCCACTTACTGAAACGCCGCCCTCAGCATCTCCACGCTTTTCGCCACGGCCGTATCCGGGTCTTCCTTGCCTTCCATTTCGAGCGAGATGTAGCCGGTGTAGTTCACCGCGCCGAGAATTTTCGCGATGCGCGGGTAGTCGAGGTCGAGCGTGTACCATTCGCCGCCGCCATAGTAAGTCTTGGCCTGCACGAAGACGGTCTTCGGCGCGATCTGTTCCAGCTTGGCGTAAGGGTCTTCGAGGAAGTTGCCGGTGTCCATCAGGCCGCCGAGCCACGGCGACTTGATGGAGTTGAGCACGCGGAGCAGTCCCGCCGGTGTGCGGGTGAGGCCCCAGTGATTTTCCAATGCGAGCACCACGCCGCATTCGGCGGCCTTGGGCAGGCATTTCTCGATGCAGTCGATGCACCACTTGAAGCCGTCGTCTTCGGTGTGGCCGGGCAGGATGGGCTCCTCGCCGCGCGCCTTCATCAGGTCGTCGAAGGACGCGATGGTGTTCCAGCGGCCGGAGTTCAGGCGGATGCACGGCACGCCGAGCTCGTAGGCGATCTCGATGCACTTGAGCGTGTGGTCAATCTGCTTCTGACGATACTCCGCGCTGGGATCCACGAAGTCCTGGTGGATGGAAAGGCAGATGAGATCGATGCCGTTGGTGAAGGCGTGGCGCTTGAGCTTTTGCAGATAGGGCCGGTGTGCGGGCGTGAGCGGTTCCTTCTCCGGGATGTCCATCTGGCGATGGAGAATGTCCACGCCCTCGACGCCGAGCCGTGCCGCCTTCTCGATGACGGTCTCGATGAGCACGCGGTCGGTCTTGAAGTGCCAGTAGGAGTAAGTGGAGACACCGAGCTTGATGCGTTTCCCGGTCGCAGTCGCGGCAGCAGCAGCGGGCGCGGCGATGGCGGGAACGGTGGCCAAGATGGGCGCGGTCGCGGCCATTGCGGCGGTGGCGAGGAAGTTTCGTCGGGTGAGATTCATGGTGATTGGTGGGTCGAAGGTATCGTTTCGCGAATGAGGTGGAAGAAAAAATCCGGGCGCACTCTCAGCAACGGTCGGAGCGAGTCCGAAGTTCCGGGCTCCACTCACTTGAGCCTCCGCCATCACAGAACCGCCAGCGCGGCAAACGCCGTTACTTCTGGGCGATGTAAACGTCCGTACGATCGAGACGCTCGGCGATCATGTTTACGGTCTTCTCAATCGCGCCCAGGTTTTCGCGGACCACCCTGAGCGCGTTCACCCCGATCGCCGCAGCCTTGGCTGGGTCGGCGAGCAGCGTCGCGAACGCTTCCTCCAGCCCTTCCGCATCAGCCACCTGAATGGCGCCGCGCTGCTCGACGAACGCTTTGGCGATGGCCTTGAAGTTTTGCATGTTCGGGCCGAACACCATGGCCTTGCCCAGCGCCCCCGGCTCGATGGGATTCTGCCCGCCTTCCGCCAGCAGGCTTTTCCCGACGAAGATGACGTTCGCGTGTTCGTAGAAATATTTCAGCTCGCCCGTGGTGTTCACGAGCAGGCAGTCCACGTCGCCGGGCTGGAACTCGCTCTTCGGCGTCACGTCCTTGCGATAGACGAAACGCACGCCGTGCGCCGTGATGTCCTTGGCCGCTTCCTTGCCGCGCTCGAAATGGCGCGGCACGACAATCAGAAACAGATCGGGAAACCGTTTGCGCAGCCGGAGGAACACTTCGGCCAGCACGCCTTCCTCGCCGGCATGGGTGCTGCCGCCGATGAGGATCGGCGCGCCCTTCGCCACGCCCAACTGGGCCAGCAGCCGGGGAACATCCAGCGGAACGCGTTCTTCGAGTTTGGCGGCATCGAACTTCAAGTTCCCGACGACACGGATGTTCTCGGGCCGGCCACCGAGTTCGCGAAGACGCGCGGCATCAGCGTCGTTCTGGCAGCCGATGCCGGAGAACCCGCCGAACAGCGGGCGGAAGAGAAAACCAAACCGCCGGTAGCCGTTGAAGGAGCTTTCCGAGAGACGCGCATTGACGAGGAACGTGGGAACCCTGAGCTCTTCCGCCGTCCACAGGAAGTTTGGCCAGATCTCCGCCTCAACGAGGACGATGGCCTCCGGGTGAATGGCCATGAAGGCGCGGCGAACGCAGGCGCGGCGGTCAATGGGGTAATAAATTTTCTGGATGTGCGACGGCAGTTTCTTGTGCAGCTCGCCCATCCCGGTGGTGGTCGTGGTGGAAACGACGATCTTGAGGTTCGGCATCCGCATCTCCAGCGCAGAAATCATCTGTGTCGCCACGTTGACCTCCCCGACGCTGACGGCGTGAATCCAGAGCACATGCCGGTTCGTCATCGCCTGCTTGACCTTGGAGCTGAATTTCCCGAAGCGCTCGTTGAAGCCATTCTGCCAGTTGCCGCGCCGCCGCATGCGGACGAAGTAGTACGGCGCGCTGAGGCAAAAGAAGATGACGAACAGGAAATTGTAGATCAGCCGCATCGTGTACTTGGGAACCGCGTCAGCCGGTATTCCACCTGAAATGTGTGCCTCTGGCAAAATAAAATCTGAGAGACCGGCTCTTAAACAGTGCAACGTCGCAGCGGCGGCTTGTGTTCCTGCGTGAATTTCAGCATCCTTTGCCCTCAATAAGTGCCATGCCGCCGAAACTAAGAGAATTCCTGCAGCGCTGGGCCATCACCACGGTGGCGGTCCTCGCCGCCGCGCACATGGTCGAGGCCATCCACTATGAAAACTGGAGCGGCCTGCTGGTGGCGACGCTCCTCCTGGGACTGTTCAACGCCTTCCTTCGCCCGCTCATCCTCATCGCGACTGTCGGGCTGCTCGGCGCGTTCAACTTCGCCCTCGGTCTGCGCGTGGCCATCGTCACGCTGCCGATCCAGATTCTTTCCTTTGGCTTCTTTCTCCTCGCGATCAACGCCATCCTTCTCCTGATCGTCAGCCATCTCGTGCCGTCCTTTCACGCGGAAGGCTTCTGGACCGCTTTCAAGGGCGGGCTAATCATCAGCATCATCTCGCTGTTTCTCAACAGCATCTCCGGCACCGGCAACGCCCGCATTCAGATGCAGCGCGGCAAGCCCACGCCGCCGCCCAGCCGCTCTGACAAGTCGAACGACGGTGGTGGCAACGGGCCGGTCATCGACATCTGACTTTCACCTTCACCCGGCTTTCAAGCGATACGCGGCGCGCTGAGTCGCCACGCCACGGGCCTGGAAGCCGCGCTCGAAATCAGTGATCACCGCCATCATGTCCGGCGGGGTCTCAACCGGCACGAACCGCTGGTCCGCCGCGAATACCTCCAGCATCTGCGCGAAGTAATCTGCGTCATCCGTCCGCAGATACATCACGCCGTCCGGCGTCAGCACGCGCGACGCAAGCTCTGGAAAGCGTTCGTTCACCAGGCGGTTCTTGCGATGCTTCCGCTTTGGCCACGGGTCAGGAAAATACAGATGCAACGACGTCACCGACGCCAGCGGCAGCAGGTATTCCAAAAAGTAAGACGCCTCGATTCGCATCAGCCGCAGGTTGAGCAATCCCCCGCGCCGGCCTTTCCGATCCAGCTTTCGCAAGCGGCCCAGCAGACGTTCCACGCCGAGGAAGTTGCGCTCCAGCCACAGCGCCGCCCATTTGGCCATGAACGATCCGTCGCCGCTCCCGAGTTCCACCTCCAGCGGCCGGGGCACGGGAAACATTTCCGCCAAAGGCAAACGCTCGACCCACGACACAGGCCGATAAATCAAGCTGGTTGAGACAGGCTCGGGAACAGATGGCATAGAGAAAACCAAAGTGGTGCCCCCGCCAGGAATTGAACCTGGATCTCACGTTTAGGAAACGCGAGCTCTATCCATTTGAGCTACGGGGGCAGACCCGCCTCGCGAAAGTAGCGTCCCGGCATTCGTTGACAAGAAATTGCGCAGGATCGCGTGTCGCATCCACGGCGTATTCACGAAGGGGAGCGGAGGTTGGGGCGGCGGGAGGTGACGGTGAGGAGGACGCGGCGCGCGTGAT
>Ga0163153_10007482_pt1 | contig 11742 bp, 5 predicted proteins | sample OliLakLV19MP6IB1_FD_148629 | JGI IMG/M metagenome (GOLD analysis project Ga0163153, IMG submission 148629) | Freshwater microbial mat bacterial communities from Lake Vanda, McMurdo Dry Valleys, Antarctica - Oligotrophic Lake LV.19.MP6.IB-1 | ecosystem: Environmental > Aquatic > Freshwater > Lake... | reverse complement strand
AAACCGGATTGATCCATTCGCGAGGATGGGTTGAGAAGGTGACAAGCAATAGCTGTGTGCTCACTTTATGGAATCCAACGTGATTCTTGAGTGAGTTTTTAACTGGATTGAACTGAAGAGTTTGATCCTGGCTCAGATTGAACGCTGGCGGAATGCTTTACACATGCAAGTCGAGCGGCAGCGCGGGGCAACCTGGCGGCGAGCGGCGAACGGGTGAGTAATGCATCGGAACATGTCCATTCGTGGGGGATAGCCCGGCGAAAGCCGGATTAATACCGCATACGCCCCAAGGGGGAAAGCCGGGGACCGCAAGGCCTGGCGCGAATGGGTTGGCCGATGCCCGATTAGCTAGTTGGCGGGGTAAAAGCCCACCAAGGCGATGATCGGTAGCTGGTCTGAGAGGATGATCAGCCACACTGGGACTGAGACACGGCCCAGACTCCTACGGGAGGCAGCAGTGGGGAATTTTGGACAATGGGGGCAACCCTGATCCAGCCATTCCGCGTGAGTGAAGAAGGCCTTCGGGTTGTAAAGCTCTTTTGTTCGGAACGAAACGGTTAGCGTGAATAGCGCTGACTACTGACGGTACCGGAAGAATAAGCACCGGCTAACTACGTGCCAGCAGCCGCGGTAATACGTAGGGTGCGAGCGTTAATCGGAATTACTGGGCGTAAAGCGTGCGCAGGCGGTTTTGTAAGCCAGATGTGAAATCCCCGGGCTTAACCTGGGAATGGCATTTGGGACTGCAAGGCTGGAGTGTGGCAGAGGAGACTGGAATTCCTGGTGTAGCAGTGAAATGCGTAGATATCAGGAGGAATACCGATGGCGAAGGCAGGTCTCTGGGCTAACACTGACGCTCATGCACGAAAGCGTGGGGAGCAAACAGGATTAGATACCCTGGTAGTCCACGCCCTAAACGATGTCGACTGGTTGTTGGGGGTTTGACACTCTCAGTAACGAAGCTAACGCGTGAAGTCGACCGCCTGGGGAGTACGGCCGCAAGGTTAAAACTCAAAGGAATTGACGGGGACCCGCACAAGCGGTGGATTATGTGGATTAATTCGATGCAACGCGAAAAACCTTACCTACCCTTGACATGTCCGAGAGCCTGGAGAGATCCAGGTGTGCCCGAAAGGGAATCGGAACACAGGTGCTGCATGGCTGTCGTCAGCTCGTGTCGTGAGATGTTGGGTTAAGTCCCGCAACGAGCGCAACCCTTGTCATTAGTTGCTACATTCAGTTGGGCACTCTAATGAGACTGCCGGTGACAAACCGGAGGAAGGTGGGGATGACGTCAAGTCCTCATGGCCCTTATGGGTAGGGCTTCACACGTAATACAATGGCGCGTACAGAGGGTTGCCAAGGAGCGATCTGGAGCCAATCCCGAAAAGCGCGTCGTAGTCCGGATTGCAGTCTGCAACTCGACTGCATGAAGTCGGAATCGCTAGTAATCGCGGATCAGCATGTCGCGGTGAATACGTTCCCGGGTCTTGTACACACCGCCCGTCACACCATGGGAGTGGGTTTCACCAGAAGCCGGTCGCCTAACCGCAAGGAGGGCGCCGACCACGGTGAGATTCATGACTGGGGTGAAGTCGTAACAAGGTAGCCGTATCGGAAGGTGCGGCTGGATCACCTCCTTTCTAAGTCAAGCGCCTACCCAGCGCCCACCTCTATCGGCTGTTACTCGAAAAGAACAGTCATCAAAATTGCGGCCCAGGCGGGTCTGTAGCTCAGTTGGTTAGAGCACCGTCTTGATAAGGCGGGGGTCGATGGTTCGAATCCATCCAGACCCACCAACCAACGGGACGCGGGGCCATAGCTCAGCTGGGAGAGCGCCTGCTTTGCAAGCAGGAGGTCATCGGTTCGATCCCGATTGGCTCCACCAGAACGCCGTGGTCCGAGGAAGCAGCAGCCTGTCGCGTACGCGCGCCAGACTGGTGTTTCTTCCACGAAGAAAACATCGACTGCTCTTTAACAATCCGGGATTTGAAGGTAAAGCTGTTCTTGCGATTTGGCCTGGCGCGTGCCTGAGGTTTGGGTGACGGGCGGGCGGATTGCGGGAGCAACTGGGTTATGTATTGCATCGTGTCTCCACTGAGAGGTGGAGTGCACAAACTTAAGCGTATGAGAGTTATGCCTATGTCTTTGTGATGCCCTGGGGGACTTTGCCCTGGGGTGCTTCCGCTCTAAAGGCTGGAGGCGGCAAGGTTATAGGGTCAAGCGAATAAGTGCATGTGGTGGATGCCTTGGCAATGATAGGCGATGAAGGACGTGACAGCCTGCGATAAGCTGCGGGGAGCCGGCAAATGGGCGCTGATCCGCAGATTTCCGAATGGGGAAACCCGGCCCTTTTAGGGTCACCTAGCTCTGAATACATAGGAGCGAAGGAGCGAACCCGGAGAACTGAAACATCTCAGTAACCGGAGGAACAGAAATCAACCGAGATTCCCAGAGTAGTGGCGAGCGAAATGGGAAGAGCCATCGAGTTTTAGCATCGGTATTAGCGGAACGCTCTGGAAAGGGCGGCCATAGTGGGTGATAGCCCTGTACGCGAAAATACTGGTGTGGAACTAAGCTCGAGACAAGTAGGGCGGGACACGTGAAATCCTGTCTGAAGATGGGGGGACCATCCTCCAAGGCTAAATACTCATCATTGACCGATAGTGAACCAGTACCGTGAGGGAAAGGCGAAAAGAACCCCGGGAGGGGAGTGAAATAGATCCTGAAACCGCATGCATACAAACAGTCGGAGCCCAGCATTAAGCACCTTCTACTGACGGGGATCTTTTGATGGCCTGAGCGCGCATTTGTTTTATGCGGCGAGACGCATCAAAAGCCGTTGGGAGGGGAGTGCACATCGCATCGCGTTTGCAGGTCAGACGCAGGGTGCTTAATGCTGGGTGACGGCGTACCTTTTGTATAATGGGTCAGCGACTTACGTTGCGTTGCGAGCTTAAGGCTAGATGCCGGAGGCGTAGCGAAAGCGAGTCTGAATAGGGCGATTGAGTAGCGCTGCGTAGACCCGAAACCGGTTGATCTATCCATGGCCAGGTTGAAGGTGGGGTAACACCCACTGGAGGACCGAACCCACGCCCGTTGAAAAGGTCGGGGATGAGCTGTGGATAGGGGTGAAAGGCTAAACAAAACCGGAGATAGCTGGTTCTCCTCGAAAACTATTGAGGTAGTGCCTCGTGTATTGCCTACGGGGGTAGAGCACTGTTATGGCTAGGGGGCCGCTATAGGCTTACCAAACCATTGCAAACTCCGAATACCGTAGAGCCAGAGCACGGGAGACAGACCCCGGGTGCTAACGTCCGGGGTCAAGAGGGAAACAACCCAGACCGCCAGCTAAGGTCCCGAATCTCGGCTAAGTGGAAAACGAAGTGGGAAGGCTTAGACAGTCAGGAGGTTGGCTTAGAAGCAGCCATCCTTTAAAGAAAGCGTAATAGCTCACTGATCGAGTCGTCCTGCGCGGAAGATGTAACGGGGCTCAAGCCGAGAACCGAAGCTGCGGATGCGTGCCATCCACCGAAGTGCGAAGCCTGTCTCCTCAATGGGGGCGGTTTGACGCGTCGATCGATAAAGCCGATCGGGCGTCAACCTTGTGGCGCACTTCGGGGATGGCATGCGTGGTAGAGGAGCGTTCCCTAGGCCTGTGAAGGTGCATCGAGAGGTGTGCTGGAGGTATGGGAAGTGCGAATGCTGACATGAGTAGCGATAAACAGGGTGAAAGGCCCTGTCGCCGAAAGCCCAAGGTTTCCTGCGCAACGTTCATCGGCGCAGGGTGAGTCGGCCCCTAAGGTGAGGGCGAGAGCCGTAGCTGATGGGAATCTGGTCAATATTCCAGAACCGCCGACGGGTGCGATGTGGGGACGGAGAAGGTTATGCGAGCCGGCTGTTGGACGTGCCGGTGAAGCGTGTAGGCAGATCCTTTAGGGAAATCCGGGGGGTCGTTAATGCCAAGGCGCGGGACCAGGGGAGTTTTACTCTCTGAAGTCGCGGATACCATGCTTCCAGGAAAAGCCACTAAGCTTCAGCCCGTTGGGACCGTACCGCAAACCGACACAGGTGGGCAGGATGAAAATTCTCAGGCGCTTGAGAGAACTCAGGAGAAGGAACTCGGCAAATTGACACCGTAACTTCGGGAGAAGGTGTGCCTTTGGTAGGTGATGGGGATTTACTCTCCAGAGCCGAGAAAGGCCGCAGAGAATCGGTGGCTGCGACTGTTTATCAAAAACACAGCACTCTGCTAAGACGTTGGAAGTCGACGTATAGGGTGTGACGCCTGCCCGGTGCCGGAAGGTTAAGTGATGGGGTGCAAGCTCTTGATCGAAGCCCCGGTAAACGGCGGCCGTAACTATAACGGTCCTAAGGTAGCGAAATTCCTTGTCGGGTAAGTTCCGACCCGCACGAATGGCGTAACGATGGCCACACTGTCTCCTCCTGAGACTCAGCGAAGTTGAAATGTTTGTGAAGATGCAATCTTCCCGCGGCTAGACGGAAAGACCCCATGAACCTTTACTGTAGCTTTGCATTGGACTGTGACGTTGTCTGTGTAGGATAGCTGGGAGGCTTTGAAGCCGGGTCGCTAGACTCGGTGGAGCCGACGTTGAAATACCAGCCTGACGACGTTGCGGTTCTAACCTGGGCCCCTTGACGGGGTTGGGGACCGTGCATGGTAGGCAGTTTGACTGGGGCGGTCTCCTCCTAAAGGGTAACGGAGGAGTGCGAAGGTCACCTAGGTACGGTCGGAAATCGTACTCATAGTGCAATGGCATAAGGTGGCTTGACTGCGAGACCGACAAGTCGAGCAGGTGCGAAAGCAGGTCATAGTGATCCGGTGATTCTGAATGGAAGGGTCATCGCTCAACGGATAAAAGGTACTCTGGGGATAACAGGCTGATTCCTCCCAAGAGTTCATATCGACGGGGGAGTTTGGCACCTCGATGTCGGCTCATCACATCCTGGGGCTGTAGCCGGTCCCAAGGGTATGGCTGTTCGCCATTTAAAGTGGTACGTGAGCTGGGTTCAAAACGTCGTGAGACAGTTTGGTCCCTATCTGCCGTGGGCGTTGGAGATTTGACGGGGGCTGCTCCTAGTACGAGAGGACCGGAGTGGACGCATCCCTGGTGTACCGGTTGTCACGCCAGTGGCATCGCCGGGTAGCTATATGCGGAAGAGATAACCGCTGAAAGCATCTAAGCGGGAAACTTGCCTGAAGATGAGATCTCCCGGGAGCTTGACTCCCCTGAAGGGTCGTCGGAGACTACGACGTTGATAGGCTGGGTGTGTAAGCGCAGCAATGCGTTGAGCTAACCAGTACTAATTGCCCGTGCGGCTTGACTCTATAACCTTGCGCATCAAAGTCACTGTGCAGCGCGCCCACCAAGGCGCCACACGGTGCAATACATAACCAAGATACCTTCAAATTCCAGAATTCCTGGCGACCATAGCGCGTTGGCCCCACCCCTTCCCATCCCGAACAGGACCGTGAAACGACGCCGCGCCGATGATATTGCGGATTGCCCGTGAGAAAGTAGGTCATCGCCAGGGCCCCATAAGTCAGACGCCCAACCTCCACAAGGTTGGGCGTTTGCGTTTGTGCGCCCCGATGGGAGAATGCGCCGGATGGCCAACTTCTGGGAACGGCTGCGCAATTCACGCCTTCTGAAAGGCGCGTTCCTCTTCATGGTTGTTGCCGCGCTTGCGGCAGCGCTCGGTTTCGTCCCCAACCTGCGCGAAGCCCCCCTTACCGAGGCCGAGCGCGGCGCCTTCGACCTGCAGATGCGGGCGTTGCGCGCGATCCACCCCCGGCCACTCGACGACGACGTCGTCCTGGTGGGCATCGTGGAGGAAACCGAGGCGCGGTTCCAGGAGCCGGTGGCCCTGTGGCATCGCCACTTCGCGCAACTGCTGCATGCCTTGGCACGTGCCAGGCCTCGCGCGGTGGGTGTCGACGTGGTGCTGCCCGAGAGGTCGTTCGACAAGATTGTCCCCGGCCTGGACCTCGCGATGATGCGCGGCCTGGTGGACCTCAAGAACGCCACTGTGCTCGTGTACGCGCAGACCGTCGACAGTCGTGGCCGCATCGTCGACCTGCAACCCAACTATCGCAACATCGTCGCGCCCGGCAACCTGGGGATCGACCAGCAACTTCGAGATCCCGACAGCGTCTCCCGATACTTTGGCGAGATGGTCGACCGCAATGGCCAGGTCGTGCCCTCGATCGTGAGCCAGATGCTGCGTGGAATGGGCAGGCCGGCGGGCCACGGATTCATCGACTACAGCCTCGGCGCGCCGCTGGCGCACATCCCGATGCACGAGATCCAGGATTGGGACGACGAGCGCCTGCGCAGGACGTTCGGGGACCGCGTGGTGATGGTGGGAACACTGCTCGGCGGAACGGATCGCTGGAGGCTGCCGGTCAAGCTGCTGGCGCGCGACCCGGGCAGGCGGTCGTCAGACAACAACGATCCGAGCGACCAGCTCGAATACAACCAGCCCGGCGTGCTCGTCCACCTTCAGGCGTTGCGAAGCCATCTCGGGCCCGGCCTGCTGCAGCCGCTCCCGGAGTGGGCCAGGTGGCTGCTGTGCGCGGCGGCGGCGTTCGCGGTGCTGGTACATGCACGCCCGGCCGCGATCGTGCTGGGCGCAGTCCTGGCGCCGATCCTGGCCTTCGCGGTTGGGCTCGCGTCGATCGTCACGATCCAGACGTTGTTGCCCGTCGCCTCCATCCTGGCCTGCTTCTGGATGGCGCTGGTCGCGCGCGGCATCTTCGATGCGGTGGAGGCCGTCGTCGACAGGTTGCGCCTGCAGGCTTCGTTCGCGGGCCAGGTCAGCCCTGCGGTCATGAAGGAAATGCTGGGCGGAAGCCTGTCGCCGGGCCTCGGCGGGCAGCTCGCCGACATCTGCGTGCTCTTCAGCGATGTGAGGGATTTCACAACACTTTCCGAGAGGATGCCCCCCCACGTCGTGACGACTGTTTTACAGCGCTATTTCGACCGCATGGTGCATGCGGTCCACCGGCATGAAGGCACCGTTGACAAGTTCATCGGCGATGGCATGATGGTCCTCTTCGGGGCGCCCCGGAAATCGGCCGACGCCTGTGGGGATGCGGTGCGCTGCGCCCTTGCGATGATGTCGGAGCTGGACGCGCTCAATGCCGAGTTTTCAAGCGAGGGACTGCCGACCCTCATCATCGGAATCGGCGTGAACTACGGCACGGTCACCGTGGGCAACATCGGGTCGTCGGAGCGGCACAACTACTCCGCGATCGGCGACGCGGTGAACGTGGCGGCAAGGGTCGAGGGGCTCACCAAGGACCTCGGGCGCAAGATCCTGATCACCGAAGCGGTGGTGGCGAGGATCGCGGAGCGATTCCAGTTCGATGCGCTCGGCAGCCACAAGGTGAAGGGACACAGCCCCGTGAACGTCTGGGGAATACGCACGGCGCGTACCGCGCCGGCCGAAGTCGAAGTGGAGGCAATCCAATGAAAATATTCCAGCGCACATTCCTCGTCGTCCTGCTCGCGTGCCATGGCGCGTTTGCGGCGGAAGGCATCGCTTTCATCACCAACATCAAGGGCGAAGCCGCGGTGGACGGCAACCCGCGCCCGCTGCTGCTCGCCGAGCTCTCGCGCGGCCAGAAGGTTACGGTCGGCAAGGACTCGACGGTGTCCGTGATGTACATCGCCAGCGGCAAGGAATTCGTGCTGAAGGGCCCCAACGAATACCTGGTCCGGGAATCGGAGATCGCCGGCACCGCCGGGGCGCCTGCCGCCATTCGCGACACCCAGTGGCGCACCAGCAACCGTGTGCTCGCCCAGGCGGCCCAGAGCTCGGCGGCGAGCGTGCGCATGCGTTCCGTGGCGCCGCCCAAGCCTGCGCCGGCGCAATCCGCGCTGCTTTTTCCCACCGAAGGCGCCGTGGCCTCGCTGCAACCGACGTTTCGCTGGCGCACCCCCGATCCGAAATCGCAGGGCGAGCTGACATTGCTGGTTATCGGCCAGGAAAAGCCCGTGCACGTCGCGAAGGCCACCGGCGGCAGCTATCGCATTCCCGCGAAGCTGCGGCCCGAAACCGAATACGCATGGACCGTCACCGCGTCCGGCAGCGAGGTCGGCTCGGGCAGTTTCCGTACCCTCTCGACCGATGCCGTATCGCAGGTGGAAAAGCGCAAGCCGTCGGACAAGGCGGAATTCTCCGATCGCCTGCTGTTCGCGCTGATGCTCCAGGAAATGGGCGCCACGCAGGAGGCGCGGGAATCGTGGTCGCGGCTTGCGCAGGAACGCGGAGACCTCCCCGAGCTCGCGTCGTTCGGGAAGTAGATGCGCCTCGCGCTTGCCGCGGCGCTGATCGCCTTCGGGGCGGCGGCAAACGCCGCGGAGCCGGTGGCGTTCGTCACCGACATCCGGGGCAACGCAACGGTCGAGGGGGAAGGCAAGCTGCTCGCTTTCCTGGCGGAACTGGCGCCGGGCACGCGCCTGCTGCTCGGCAGCAATGCCGTGGCCACCATCACGTTTGCAAACACCGGCGCGGAATTCACCGCCCGCGGTCCGGGTGAGTTCCTCGTCACGCCAACCGAGGTGAAGGCGGAAAAGGGCGCGGTGCCGAAGAGGCGCGATGTCGCCGCCTTGTCCGACGCCGCCATCGTCAGCCGCGTGGCCCGGACCGCCACCGCCAGCCTTCGCATGCGCGGCATCTCGCCCCGAGTCGAAGGCGCCGCCCTTCAGTATCCGGTCGGCACGCGCGTCGCGACGCTCCAGCCCGCGCTGCGCTGGCGCGGCGAGGCGGCCGGCTCCACGGTGACCATCGTGGACGCAACCGGCAAGGAGGTCTGGAAAGGCAGCGGGAGCCCGGAAGGCACTCGTCTGCCGCTCAAGCTTGCGCCCGCGAGTCGCTACTCCTGGATGGTTGTCACCCCCGGCGGCGACCTGGGCAGCGCCGCATTCGAGACCCTCGCCGCCGAAGCGATCACCCGCGCCGAGTCGGTCCGGGCGCGCGCCAGGACGTTTTCGGATCGGGTCGTCCACGCGCTGCTGCTGCAGGACCTGGGCGCGACCCAGGACGCCCGCGAGGCCTGGGGATTGCTGGCCCGGGAGCGCCCCGACCTGCCCGAGCTCGCTGCATTCGCGCGTTGAGCCCGCGCACGGCCCCCTCCGATGAGCGATAATTTTTCGCTCGAGGAATTCGGAGGGGCCTTGCCAAAGCAGCCGAACGCGATATTGTCGACGCGCGCGATCCATTTCGTGGCCGCGCTTGTGCTCGTCCTGGCTTCGGGCGCGGCCTGCGCCGTGGAGCGCGTGGCGCTGCTCATCGGCAACAACGAATACGCCGCGACCCCGCTGCGCAACGCCACCAACGACGCCAAGGACCTGGCCGAAGCGCTCAAGGGCCTGGGCTTCAAGGTCATCGTGCGCGAGAACGCCTCGCGCCGCGACATGATCGAGGCGATACGCGAGTTCGGGCAGGCGCTCGAAGGCGCGACGACGGCGGTGTTCTTCTACGCCGGCCACGCGATGCAGTTCAAGGACCGCAACTACCTCATCCCGATCGACGCGGCCATGGGCTCGGAGGAAGACGTCACGTTTTTTTCGGTCGAGATCGGCCAGATCTTCGACCGCATGGACCGCGCCCGCACCCGGTTCAATTTCCTCATCCTCGATGCCTGCCGCGACAACCCATTCGCCGCGAGCTTCAAGACCACGAGCCAGGGCCTGGCGCAGATGAGTTCGCCTTCGGGCACGCTGATCGCGTACGCCACGGCGCCTGGCTCGGTCGCCGCCGACGGCTACGGGCGCAACGGCATCTATACCAAGCATCTGCTGCAGAACATCAACGTGCCCGACCTGCCCGTCGAGATCATGTTCAAGCGCGTGCGCGAGGGCGTTGAACGCGAGACGCGCAAGCTGCAGACGCCCTGGGATTCGTCGTCGCTGAAGGGCGACTTCGCCTTCAACACCTCGAGCGCGCGGTCCCCGGGCGCACAGTCCGCCAGCGGCCCCAGCGCCGATGTCACCCTGCAGATCGAGCGCGAGTTCTGGATCAGCGTACGCGATTCGAACCGCCCCGAAGACATTCGCGCCTACCTGGACAAATACCCCAGCGGCAACTTCTCGTCGCTCGCCCGCAACAAGCTCGATGCGCTGGTGCGCCCCGCGCGTGTGGCGACTGCGGACGCGGCGTCAGCCCGTCCGCAGGAAGAAAGCGTGCCCACACGTCCCGCGGCGCAACAGCGTCCCGCGCCGGCGATCGCGCCTGAAAAGGTGGCGGAAAGGGCCGCCGAGCGGCCGATCGAGAAGCCGCCGGAAAAACCCGCCGTGAGAGCCGCGGTCAAACCGCTGGAGCCCCCCCCCGAAAAACCCGTAGTGGTCGCCGCCGCGGTGCCCACGGCACCACCCGCGGCTGCCGCGCCGGCCGTTGCGCCGCCGCCTGCCATCATCCCGCAGGCGCCCCCCCCCACACGGGTTGCCGAACCGCCGCTTCCTGGCCGGGAGATCGCGCCCGGCGTGCGCGAGGTGACCTTCGCCGACGGCGCGGTTTATCGCGGGGCGATGCGGGGATCGAACCTCCACGGCAAAGGCGAATACGTTTCCAAGGCGTTCCGTTACGAAGGCGAATTCAACGACGGGCTGAAGCAGGGAATGGGCGTCTACGTCTGGGACAACGGCGACCGCTACGATGGCCGCTTCAACGGCGACCGCCCCGACGGCATTGGCAAATACCATTTTGCCAACGGCGATTCCTATGAAGGCGAGGTCAGGCAAGGCGTGATCACGGGCCGCGGCGCCTATGCCACCAGGAACGGCGACGTGTTCGAGGGCTCGTTCGCAAGTGGCAAGCCACACGGTGTCGGTGTCTACCGCTTCTCGAGCGGCGACCGTTACGAAGGCGAGATGGACCAGGGGCGCCTGCAGGGGCGTGGACGCTACATCGCGAAGTCGGGTGACCGCATCGAGGCGCCGTTTGTCGACGGCAAGGCCCAGGGCATCGGCTCCTACCAGTTCGCCAACGGCGATCGCTACGATGGCGAGATCATCGCCGGCGCCCTGACCGGGCAGGGCGTGTACCAGTACAAGTCGGGGCTCAAGTACGAAGGCGAGGTACGCCAGGGGCAGCCCCAGGGCAAGGGGGTGTTCTGGTTCCAGGACGGCTCGCGGTTCGAGGGCGCCTTCGAAAACGGCCTCACGCGCGCCCGGGGCGAGATCGTCCGGGCCGATGGGTCCCGCTCGGCGGCCGAGATCGTCGACGGCAGCGCCCGGCTCCTCAATTGAGGGGCGCTCCGGTATAATCGAGGGTCTATCCGGAGGTTTTCATGGCTGAACGCAAACGTACCCGCCGCAACACCCTCGAACGCCGCTGCCTGCCGAAGGCGTTCAAGCGCCTTTTTAATGGCGCGCCCAAAGGCATCTTCAAGATGCTCGAGGCCATAAAGAAGAATTGAGCGCCGCGTAGAGGGGCAGCGGGGCGGCCGTTGGCGCGGACGCTCGGCGCCGCTCAACGACGCAGGGCAGAGAACAAAAAGGGCCGCGTTGAGCGGCCCTTTTCAATTGCCGCGGTCCCGAATCAGCCCAGCGCGCGCCCCACCACCTCGGCGACGTTGCCCGAAAGCCCCTAGGGAAGCTCTGAACAAGTCCCGGGGTCTGCGACGGGTCGATTTCGGTGACGATTCCAGGCGCCGAGTCCGACGCAAGGTAGGTACCTTGCCAGGACGAGCAACGACGAAGCGGCCCGAAATCG